>ERZ778517.665-NODE-665-length-34159-cov-8.230384_pt1 | contig 34159 bp, 27 predicted proteins | sample MGYA00510341_ERZ778517 | MGnify/ENA primary metagenome ERZ778517 (study PRJEB29527, sample SAMN07138964) | mouse gut metagenome | material: feces | host: mouse | place: China:Nanjing | collected 2016-01-25 ...
TTATAAAATAAAAGGTACTGAAATTTTTAAAAAGATTAAGCAAGAGGTTCCCAAATTTCCTGTTATAATATTGACAGAGGTGGTGGAAGAAAGTACGGAACCAGAGTTTATAGATGCCGATAAGGTATATAAGAAAAAAGATTTTTATAAAATAGAAGGGGAATATTCCAAAGAAAAAGTATTTAATATCTTTGACAGTATGCGGAAATATGTTGGGCAGAGAGACAAACTCCAATTGACGATAGATGACCTGAAACAGCAATTAGCAAAGGGAAGTCTGACACATGAAGAAGTAGTAGGTAATATACTTGCATTAGAAAGTCAGCTGGATGATTTTGTACCTACAGAACAATCACAGATTGATAAAGTGTTTGATGAACAAAAAGCAAAGGAGATCGTTGCGCTGATTGAAAAAGCGAATGCGTTATTAGAGTAGAACTTATGAGAAGAAAATTTAGGGATTATACAATTAAAAGAACCTGTACTAAAGAATATAAGGATTATCACTCCTATATGAAATATTTGAGTGAGGATTTTAAACACAGATGTGCATACTGTAATTTACTGGACACACAAATTACAACTCCTTACGAGGCAGATCACTTTATTCCGGAGGATGTTTTTAAGGATGAATGGCCTGAATTAAAAACCTTATATGCGAATTTGGTATATTCCTGTAAAAAATGTAATGGTGCAAAAAGTAATCATTACGAAGGCGATATTACAAAAAGAGAGTTGAAAAATGAGTTATTTTATGAGCCGGAACAAACTGATTATGGCACAGTTTTTTACCGTGGTGATGATGGGGGGATTTATTCCGATGATGAGAAAGGACGAGATATGATTACAAGGTTGAAGTTATACCGTCCGATACATAACCTTGCGTGGATTTGCGAGAAGACAAAATTAACCTTGGAAAAACTGTCCACTCAAATAAAAGTAGTGGGTAAGGATAGTGATAGGGGAAGGCTTTTGTGTGAAGCCAAAGAACAACTTCAAGAGTATTATGATAATTGTGTTGCAGTTTTTATGGCAAACTATAATAATAACAAGTTTTCGTTATAATGTACATCTTAACACTAACTTAACGAGGTGTGCACATGGATGACCAGAAATGAATATGTGCCTGACTTATGAAGAAAGAAGGAGATACTATAGAAAAATTTGCAGTAATTGACACAGAGACAAACTGGAATGATGAGGTCATGTCGATTGGCATCGTCGTCGCTGATTCAGAGACAAGGAAAAAAGTGGATTCCAGATATTACATAATTGACCCAGAATACAAAGTGGGTGGAATGTTCTCCTATGAATTGCGGCTTGATAGGGAAGGTACGCACGTTGCCGATAGAAAACATGCTTTAAAAAGCATGAAACATTGGCTGGATGCCTATCATGTGCAGAAATTATTTGCATACAATGCATCTTTTGATAAGCGGCATCTGCCAGAATATTCGGGGTATATGTGGTATGACATCATGCGTCTGGCAGCATACCGTCAATATAATAAGGCGATACCGGAATCTGCGGAGTGTTATAAGACAGGAAGGTTAAAATGGGGATATGGCGTTGAAAATGTACTGAAAATGCTTCGTAAGGATAAGCAGTACAGTGAGACACACAATGCGGTTCTGGATGCGGAGGATGAGCTGCAAATCATGCAGCTGCTGGGATACGGAATCCATGAATACGAGATAGCGCTTTTAGCGGATAAGTGCACCGGCGGCATAGCATTGTAAAACTTGAAAAAGTCACCTAAAGTTATGTATTTCTTTTATTGTAAAAATATGGTAAGCTATTAGTAATGATATTACGAAGTACTAATAGCTTTTTATGCACATGGGCGTCCAAAGGAAATATGTCAGCGAGCTGACGGACACCCGGCGCGCGAGTAGTGGAGAAGGTCATTCCCCTACTCGATTGTGCATCCTCATGCAGGGGAAATATGCCGCTAAGGCGGTGCATTCGGCTTGGTACCAAAGAGTATTTGCAGAGATACAAAAGTAAGGTGGTCAGAGGATGATGATGAAACGGTCAAGTGTATTGGAGGATACGAAGCTGTGGCATGTTTATTTGAATAAATTGCCGGCAAATGATGAAAGAATAACCTGGATGAAAAAAGTTTATGAAACGGCTGTAATAAATTTAAAGGAAGTAGCGCAGGAATTCAGAAATTATACGCTGCAAGATGAGACACATGTTTTAAATGTGCTGGACGCCATGGGCGGGCTGCTGGGTGACTGGACGGAGAAACTGACGGCTGAGGAAATTGAGCTTCTGATTCTGGCGGCATCGCTGCATGACCTGGGAATGGTTTACACAGAAGATGATAAGGCGTTTTGCTTTGAGGATGAGGCGGGTTACAAAAAGTTTTTGGCAGAGCATTGTCCGGAGCTGATTGGCTATACGCCAGATGACTGGTCAGAAGAGGTTCGGCAGTGGTATCTTCGCACACTGCATCCGTTTCGGGTTTCTGATGTGTTGTCGGGTAATACGTGGAAGGATTTGTTTGCGGGCTGTCCCATGCAAATTATTTCGAAACGGTATATTTTAGCCGTCTGTCAGGCGCATGGGGAAGAACCAAGGGAACTACAGAACAATCCGGATTTGCAATATCTGGAAGCAGGTAATGTGGATCCCTTGTTTTGTGCGCTGCTGCTTCGGCTGGCGGATTTGCTGGATTTTGACGATACGCGTGCACCGAGAGTGCTGTATGGCAACACGGCATACAGTGAAAAGAGCCGTGAGGAATGGGACAAACATCAGGTGTCGGCGGGCTTTCGGTACCCGGATTCGCCGTCTGCGAAGGAACTGCCATATAAAGCGCAATGTAAAAATCCGGCGATTGAGCACGCAGTCAGGAACTTTCTGGACTGGGTGGATGATGAACTGGGGAACTGCGTCAGGCTACAGAGATATTGCAAAACAGGATGGCGACAGGAATTTACGTTTCCGCGTGCAGTTTCGCGCAGGGAAATCGAGTCTGATGGGTATATGAGTGGTGATTTTTGCCTTACAATGGAACAGAACCAGATTCTGAAGCTGTTGATGGGTGAAAACCTTTATGATAGCCGTGATGTGTTTGTGCGGGAGCTGTTACAGAACGCAATTGATGCGACGCTGCTTCGTGGTCAGATGGATTCTTCGTTTGTGCCGGAAGATGCGCGCATTGATTTCTGGGAATGGAGTGACAGTGAGGGAAATCTGTGGTTCCGGATCGACGACCAGGGGACTGGAATGACACTGGGTATGATGCAGCGCTATTTTTTGAAGGTTGGAAATTCTTACTATACGTCGCAGGAACTGAAAAGGGATTTATCTGCCCATGGTCACACAAAAGAGTTTCGTGGAATCAGCCGTTTTGGAATTGGTTTTTTATCCTGTTTTCTTTGCGGAGACGGCGTTGAGGTGTCAACACTTTACTTTGAACCCCGGAAAAATAGCCGGGAGGAGGCGATTTCGCGAAAATCGGAGATAGTAAGGTATGGGCTACGGCTTCATGTAACTGGTCTGACAGGCTATTATACACTTAAAAATCAGGCAGAGAACCATCAGGCGGATGCACCGCTTCCTATGCCGAGCTTTTACGATGATAGCAGCGGCAGAATGGAACGGAATGGTTACAGGGCAAAGCCGGGGACATCCATTGTGCTTCGGCTGAATCCGGGAAAGCTAGGAGCTTTGAATCTGCGTGAAACGGTTGAAAAATATCTCTGTGCTGCAAGGGTTCCTGTATATTATAATGATAAGCGGGTGGGACGGACTTATACAGAAGCAATACAGACAATTCATGAAATGGCAGGAGAGAATATTTATGAATTGAGTGCGGAGCTGAAAAAGAAATTTGATGAGCAGTTTCCGGCTGTTCGGAAAAATTATCCTAAGATTGTGATGACGGTGATACCACTTGATACTGAGGAAAATCAAGTTCTGCCGGATTTTTCAGGTGTGATTGTAAAATATGAAGTACGATTTGAGAAGGAGTTATGGTGGAGGGCAAAGGATCAGGATTATATCGTGGCTGCTCATGTAAATTGTGATGAAGAAAATGTCCCAATTATCACTCTTTTAAGTGAAAACACAAGGGGGCATATTTATAGAGAAGATAAAGAAAGGCAAATAGTATTAGGCAGCTGGCATGATTTAAAAGAGAGGTATGGAGTAGCAGAAACGGATGCTATAGGGAAGATGTTTGAAACATTTGTTTCTTGTCCTGAAACAGAAGGTCAGTTAGGGGAAGCCTGGAATCCATTTCGGGGGCAACTGAGATTGGAAGATGCTTGGAGTTATTATTCAAATTATTGTCATGAAAAAGGTATGAACTTTGGTATTGATGAATGTCAGTGCTTTGGTATGAATTCAATATTGGGATTAAGGCAAAGTTTCAATATTGCATGTGTATATCGAGGTGTGGTAGCAGATGAGGTACGTTATAATTATGCTCGTGAAAATGGGTGCAATATAATATTTTTGTTAGATGGCGAATGGAAACCTATGGTTCAAGTGAGTCGTTCTAAAATAGTGGATTTACCATTAAAAGTGTTGGTGGTAATTAGTGGTCTTTTAAATAAACATTCTGTTCTCCATAACAATATGTATGCATTGAAGGAGTGGAATAATGTTCCTTTAACAGAGTGGAGAGAAATCGTTAATTCTTCTGTAGGGCAGTGGATGACTCGAAATAATCAAAATTGTGTAGAAGAAATTATACAGACTTTTCAAAAAAAGGTAGATTTAGGATTGGGATTTCATGATGGGATACATGCAATATTTGGTCGCGATATAAAGCATATCATATATAAGTATGCGCTTGCTTATCTACAGGATAATTATTTCATGACAATAAATTATGAGCAGGGACAGATTATATCATTTTACCCAAAAGAAAAAGCTTCGAACGAAGATGTGTATGATATTTTTCCGCCAATGATGTTCTGTAAAGCTGCGAGTGATGAAAGTCGGAAGTATATTTGTACTGTTGATGCATATTGCCGCAGAGGAATTACATCGGATCATCCGTTTATCATATGGCTTTTGGAAAATGCGGCTCGCTTGAAACAATATTTTGAACGACAATTTCTACAGATTGTAGAATGTCTCTATCAAAAATTAGCCAAAGAAATTATTCGGGAGTACAGTATGATTCGTGAACAGCTCAGTTCATTATCAACCTACCATAATTTGAATGTAAAGTCGCTTCCAAAGATAAGTATCCAAGATTTTTGGACAGCGGATGAAGAATAAGTATTTTTTTCAAAACCCCCATCTCCCTGCATAATTTTCCGAAAGTGAGAAATGCTAAGACAAACACAGTAACTTAGCAACTCATGGAGGATTTATTATGAAAAAGATATTGATAAAAGAAAAACCAGTCAACACCAGAAAATCAATGGCACACAAGGCCGTTCTTACAGCAGTCTGCCTTACCTGTGCGCTCTCGATATCTGCGTGCGGCAAGCGCAGTAACACGAACCAGAACAAAGACCCGCTGACAGGCGTGGACCAGTCCCAGACCAATGAGAGCGGCAGCAGTGACGGCGCAAACGAAGACGGCACTGAAGGTGGTTCCGGTGCCGCGGCAGGCGACTACAGTGATTTTGACGCGATGATAGGGGACGAAAATACCGACCCCAACAGTATTATTGACTATATCAACACCAATATTGCAGGCGCCGCAGTGAGTGATGTAAAGAATTTTTTTAAAGGCCTGTTAGGTTTTGGAAGCGATGTCAGGGACATTGATTTTACAAGGCTTGAGGACAGCAGACAGTATATGCCGGAGGACATGATAGCCTTTATGGAGCTGATGCGCCTTGAGGGCGATAAGCCGTCAATGGCGATGTCCAACGAAGAAAACAGGAAAGTAATCAACATGACACTGTCAGAAATGTTAGAGCGTGCACTGCTGTTTGAGCAGCATCTGGCAAAATATCCAAATGAAACGTCCTCCGATGCCGCGGCAAGATTGTATGAGGAAATAGCAACCAACGCAATCAGCGGCGGGTATGACAAGACACAAGGCATTGAGCACTATTACAAGGGCGAGACAAATGACGTGGTCGACAGGGAATCGCTTCAGTATTACCAGCAGTTTGCAGATGCAAATAAGGACAGCAACCTCGGAAAAATCGTTGCAGAGTATATCAATGTTTTACAGTCAAACGACTTTATGATTAACGACACCATGGAAGAGTTTTACAGGGGCCTGCATGACAGGCTTGATGTAAAAAATATCAGCAGCACCGGTGCAAACACGCAGGACACAAACGCCAATGGAACCAATAACAATGGAACCAATTCGAATGGGACAAATACAAATGGCTCAACTACAGTAAATCCCGGCGGTGCGAGTACGAACGGTGGCAATGCCACAGGCACAAACACCAACGGAACAGAAAATGAGGGGACGAGTCCCAGTGAGACAGACACGAACAATACAAACACTGCGCGGAACAGTGATGCCGCGGACACAGTAATACAAGGAAATATATCAAAATAGTTTCAATTGACATTTCCCCATGCCTGTGATAGCGTTAAGGTATCAATAATAGAAAGGTGTGGGGATATGCCATATATTATGACAATTGTGTCACTTTTTGCAGGGGACGGCATCATTAAGCATTTTGTGGAAAAAGGCGAAGGTGCGGGCGGCAGATTGCAGTTAAGTGAAAAAATAGTCATAAAAAAATACCATAACAAGGGCGCCATGCTGAATATAGGAGAGAAGCACCATCGCTTTGTCGCACTGCTCTCGCTCGTGTTCAGTGCCTTTGTGACAGGAATGTTTGTCGTGACGCTCGGCATGAAAGGCAGGGTGCTGTTAAATACAGGTCTTGCCCTGATACTCGGGGGAGCCTACAGCAATACATACGACCGCCTGAAAAGAAAATACGTGGTCGATTATTTTTCTTTTCATATAGACACAGGAAAGTGCAGGCTCCGGATATGGAAAAGGCTTGTGGACAGGCTGAACACCATTGTGTTTAACCTCGCTGACTTTGGAATCATAATTGGCTCCATGTTGTTCGTGATAAGCGGGCTGGATAAAAATTGAACCGGACAGGAATCGTCTGTCCGGTTTAATTTTTTTAAGCGGTAATAACAGTCCCCACTTTTTCGTTGACTGCGTCTGCCGTTTTGGTGAGGGACGTGATGACAACCCTGCCGGAGGGAACGGCTTCGAGATAGGAGATTGCAGCCATAATTTTCGGAAGCATGTCCGTCTCGCCGAACTGCCCGTCCGCAATATACTTTTTGGCATCGGCGACAGTCATTGTTTTTAAGGGCTGCTCGCTGTCTTTTCCAAAGTCCAGGTACACATAATCGACGCTTGTCAAAATCAGCAGCTCGTCCGCCTTTAAGTCGGATGCAAGCCGGCCTGCGATACTGTCCTTTTCGATTACGGCGGAGGCGCCTTTTAACACATGCTGCTGCTCAATGACGGGAATACCGCCGCCGCCGCATGCGATGACTATCTGGTCGGCATCAGAGAGCGCCTTGATTGCCTCGATTTCAACAATGTCAATCGGCTGTGGCGCGGCAACAATCCTGCGGTAGCCGTTTTCTTGCTGTGTCACGTAGTTTCCCTTATTCACCTCGATGTCGGCGTCCTCCTTGGACATATATCTTCCAATAGCCTTTTTGGGTTCATAAAATGCCTCGTCATATGGGTCGACAGTCACCTGTGTCAGAATCGTGCTGACCGGTTTTGAGATGCCGCGGCTTAAAAGCTCGGATTTGAGGGAGTTCTGGATATCATAGCCCACATATCCCTGGCTCATCGCAGAACACACGCACATGGGCGCGGGCGTATAATCCGGATAAATCCGGCGCAGCTCGGTCATTGCCTTGTGAATCATGCTCACCTGGTGTCCATTGCTATGCGTGATTGTCAGCTGGTAATCAGCCTCCACTAAGTCCGCGAGAGCCTTTGCAGTTTTCCTGACGGCATCAAGCTGTTTGAGGATTGTGGAGCCCAGCGCATCATGTCCCAGCGCGACGACGACTTTCTTTTTGCTCATATATAAAAACCTCCTGAAAAATTATTCTGATATTCTGATAGTTTCCTGCCCATTTATACTGAGTGGTCAGTATTTTCAAGCACGCTCTAGTATAAGTATAGCAAATTGCAGGTGGAATGTACACTGAAAAATGGATTTTTACGCATTACCGGAGCGGGTGACAGGAACAAAACGGCATTTTGTTTTGCGCGTTACATAATATTGCATTGACAGTGTTTTTTTAGGGTGTTATCATTAAAAAAATAGCAAATAATGGCACTTTCTATAGATTTTAGTAGATAGAGAAAAGGAGTTTATAATGACAAACAGAGAGGCACAGATATTTCAGTGGATAACGGAGAACCCGATGATCTCACAGGAGGAGCTCGCAGCAAAGGCAGGGATAGCCCGTTCTTCAGCAGCAGTCCATATCTCTAATCTGATGAAAAAAGGGTATATTCTTGGAAAGGGATACGTGACAAACGGACCAAGCTACTGTACCGTCGTCGGGGGCGCCAATATTGATATTGGAGGAATACCGGAGGATGCGCTGGTTGAGGAGGATTCCAACGCCGGCAGGACAATTCGCTCCCTTGGCGGCGTCGGGAGGAATATTGCCCACAACCTAAGGCTGCTCGGTGTTGATGTAAAATTCATTACAGCCATCGGCGGTGACACCAATGCGCGCAGGATTATTGAGAGCTGCGAGGATTTGGGGATTGACATTACAGATTCCTTAAAGACTGCCAGGGGGGACACTTCGACGTATCTGTATATAACGGATGAGAAGGGAAATATGAAGCTTGCGGTGTCCGATACCGGCATCTATGAGAACCTGACTGCAAAATATATCGCATCCAAGATGGAGCAGATGAACAGGGCGCGGCTGGTTGTGCTTGATACCAATATACCGGCACAGACAATCGAACATATTTGTACAAACTGCAAAGCGCCTGTCTTTGCATCTTCGGTGTCAACAAAAAAGGCAGAGAAGCTACTTCCGGTTCTGGATAAGCTTACTACAGTGGTAGCAAACAGGGCGGAGGCAGAGGTACTCAGTGGTGGTGTACATATTACAGACAAGGATTCCCTCGAGCGCGTGGCGGATATTATTCTGGAAAGCGGCGTGAAAAATGTTTTTATCGTAGTGGAAAACAAAGGTGTATACTATGCATGTAATGACGAACAGTTGATGATGAATGGCACAAACGGTGAAATTGCCAATTGGAACGGTGCAAAGGATGCATTTATGGCAGGTGTGGTTTTTGGGTTTATGAAGCATCTGGGTGTCAGGCAGATGGCAAAAATCGGTCTGGCAGTACAGGGCATGGCAGTGGAGAGCACGGAAGCGATTAACCCGCAGCTATGCATTCCCGCAATAGCGGAAAGGGCAAAAATAGAGTTGTGAATATGCATATGGGCAGGGGAAAAGCTTTTCCCCTGCCCATTTTGCAATATAATTGTATATTAAGGGATAGACCAGAAGTAGTTAAATGGGTTGTAGGAGTCACTGTTGTCAGGCTGCCGCTTCTGCTGTGTCTCTGCGGTTTCGGCGTCATCCCCGAAAATTTCCTTGGTTCCAAGCGTGACCTGGAATGTTTTTTCGACATATCCGTCGGAACTCTGGACCATGGCGATGACATCAACAGTCTCGCCAGCTTTGTAGTAAGTGAGCAGCGAAGTGAGCTCGTTTCTGTTCTTTACTGTCTGACCGTCGAATTTTGTGATGATATTGCCCTTGACAAGACCTGCGTTGGCAGCAGGGGAATTGTCGTATACAATGTTAATGTAAATGCCGACAGGCATTCCGTACGTCTCGTAAATTTCATTTGTCACGTCAATCGGATTGATGCCAAGATAACCGCGGTCTTCCTCCGCTACGACATCCCTTGTCTCTTTCAGCATAAGCTCCTCGATAATGGACTGCACGTCGGATATGGGAATTGCATATCCCATGCCTTCAACAGAGCTGGAGGAAACCTTCACGGAATTGATACCGATTAATTCCCCATTCATGTTTAAGAGGGCTCCGCCCGAGTTCCCCGGATTGATGGCAGCATCTGTCTGGATTAGTTTGTTTGTGATTTCCCCGCCGTTGTCATCGGACACTGTCACATTTCGCCCAAGGGCACTGATAATGCCAGTGGTCACGGACTGGCCATAACCCAGTGCATTTCCGATGGCGACAACCTCCTGGCCGAGCGTAAGGTTTGAGGAATCACCTATCGTGGCAACCTTGATCTTGGAGCGCATCTCGTCGGTAATCTCGTCAAGGGAAACGGAGATGACGGCGAGATCCTTGTCTGCGACATAGCCTTTGATTTTTGCGCTTACCAGTGATGGATTGTCACTGTCCTCATCATAGCTGAATACCACGCTTAACTCGTTGCTTCCGGAAACAACATGATAATTCGTAACGATTAAAAGTTCTTTGTCGTTTTCTCCGATAATGATGCCGGAGCCGCTGCTCTCGGCGTCCTGCTGGTAAGTGCCGAACATGGTGCGCACCTCCGTTACGCCCTTGTTGGTAATGGAAACAACACTTGGCAGGCAGTTGTCAACAATTGCGGCTACTGTTGCCGAGCTGTCCGGATTCATGACGGCATTGGAAGCGGAAAGTGAGTTTGCCGTTGTTGAGAGCGGCGTTTTGCCTGAAGTGTTCAGGGAGCTCTGCATCTGCTGCACTTCAAGCTTTGCAGCCCGCAGGTCTTTTGCCGCAAAGGATGCCGGAATACTGAAAGCTGCGCCTGCCGACACGCCAAACACCAGCCCGAGACATGCGACAGAGACTGCCTTTTTTCCAAAACCGCCTGTCTTTTTTGCTTTTCTGGCGGGTGTGGCATTTATGGTCTGTCCGTAATTTCCGTTTGGAGCCCCGGCAGAATAATAATATTCCTGGTATACATGGCTTGAACTTCCCTGTGATTCCGGCTGCTGTGAATAGTTGTCGTTATTTTCGTACATAATGGATATCTCCTTTCAAAAAACAATTTTTTATTTAAAAATGTTTTGTATCGCTGCTATGGTTATAATATAAACTGAAATTGTGTTTCAAATGTTATCTAAGTGTGATAAATTTGTGAACACCAATATTTGAAAAAGGTGGATATTTTCAGGTCTGTGTGGTACAATAGATGCTGTAAGGGCTTACAGCCGGATACGGTATACAGGGAATCAATAAAAATTTATTTAATAGAGGAGTGGTGCGTATGGATACAAAGAAAGAAACATTCAAGCGAAGGGGATTTGATTTGCTGGCACTCGGGGAGATCCTGCTTCGTCTCTCGCCTCCGGTAAATGAACGTCTGACCAGGGGGGATGCGTTCCAGAAACAGGCAGGCGGCGCGGAACTCAACGTTGTATCAGGCACATCGCTTCTGGGTCTGCGCACGGGCATCATATCAAGGGTTCCGGCAAATGACCTGGGAAGATACATACAAAACAGGGTCCGCTTCTGTGGTGTCAGCGATGATTATCTGGTATATGACAAGTCAAAGGACGCGAGGCTGGGCATATATTATTACGAGTACGGGGCGCATCCGAGAAAGCCAAATGTAGTGTACGACAGGAAAAACACGGCGTTTACCCAGATATCAATAGATGATTTTCCGGAGGAGATGTTTACCTCGACACGCTGCTTCCATACGACAGGCATCACGCTTGCACTGGGGCAGAAGACGAGGGAGACTGCCATTGAGATGATAAAACGTTTCAAGGAAGGCGGCACGCTGATATCCTTTGATGTGAATTTCAGGGGTAATTTATGGACAGGCGAGGAGGCAAAAGCGTGTATCGAGCAGATACTTCCATATGTAGATGTTTTTTTCTGCTCGGAGGAAACGGCAAGACTCACATTCAAAAAAGAAGGCACAGTGCAGGAAATGATGAAGAGCTTTACCAAGGATTATCATATCAGTGTCGTCGCCTCCACACAGCGCATCGTCCATTCGCCAAAGATTCACTCATTTGGCTCCTGCATCTACGACGCGGTTCACGACACCTATGTGCGGGAAAAGCCATACGAAAATATTGATGTGGTGGACCGTATTGGCAGCGGCGACGCATATATATCAGGGGCGTTGTACGGACTGCTGTCCCACAATATGGACTGCACGAAAGCAATGGAGTACGGAAATGCGACGGCGGCAGTCAAGAATACGATTCCTGGTGACTTGCCGTCCTCTGACTTAAAGGAAATTGACGGAATCATTCGGAATCACCAGTCTACAGGACCACAGCTTGAAATGAACAGATAATGATTTTTAATAGAAAGGGGGGATGGCGCAGTGAAGTGCGTTGTTTCCCTTTTTATGCGCATGGACGCGGAAAGGAAACAGGCAGCTAAAGCTGCCCGCGTCCGGCGCACGGGCAGGAGAGAAGGTCATTCCCCTACTTGATTGCACAGCCCCATGCAGAGGAAAAATGCCGCTAAGGCGGCGCATGGGGCGCGCGGCGAGCAGGGGAAGATGAATCTCCGCTACTCGATTGCACAGATGTGGAAAGGGAATTGCCGGGGATTTGTATAAAAGTAACAAAAAGACAGCCCATTTTTTTCATATAGATTATGCGCTGGAATATTGACTTATGGGATTGGCTTTGTTATGATAAATACAGATGCGCAAGCGGTTGCGCAAAGAACAAAATGTCAGGATATCCCAAAGGGAAGAAAGTGGAGAAATAGTATGCTGGATTATATCAAAGGAATGGACATCTCATCATTGGACGAAATTGAAAAGCTGGGCGCGAAGTATTATGACGACGGCAGGGAAGGGGATTTAATTGAAATCCTCAAACGCTACGACACCAGCTATATCCGCCTCAGACTCTGGAATGACCCAAAGTCACCGGAAGGAAAGCCATATGGCGCCGGAAACACGGACTATGAAACGACGCTGCGCATGGCAAAGCGCGTGAAAGCTGCGGGACTCGGATTTCTGCTTGATTTTCACTACAGCGATTTCTGGGCAGACCCCGGAAAGCAGCGCAAGCCAAAAGCGTGGGAGGGATATGATGCCAACCAGCTCGAGCAGGCAGTATATGACTTTACCAGGGAAAAGATGACAGGCTTTATCAGTGAAGGCGCTGTTCCTGACATGGTGCAGGTGGGCAATGAGCTTTCCAACGGACTGCTCTGGCCGGAGGGACAGGTGCCCAACTATGCCAATATCGCGCGCTTTGTCGGTGCGGGCATCCGGGCGGTGAAGGAGACCTGCCCGACTGCAAAGATTATGATACACCTGGACAACGGCGGCAACAATGCGCTGTACAGGGAATGGTTTGACCAGTATATCAATGTCAACAAGGGAGAGGATTTTGATATTATCGGACTTTCCTACTATCCCTTCTGGCATGGCACGCTTGGCGACCTGTCAAACAACATGAATGACATAGCGGTTCGTTTTGGAAAAGAGCTTGTCATCGCAGAGGTTTCCATGGGACATACGATGGAGGATTATGCCGCATATGAAAAGCTTGCGCCGGAGAAACGCAAGGGGATGGCGACAAGACCGGCACTCTGCGAAAAGGTACCGTTCCCCATGACAAAGGACGGACAGTGTGAATTTATGAAAGCCTTTCTGGAGACGCTTGAGAAGGTTCCGGAAAACAAGGGCAGGGGATTCTTCTACTGGGAGGCAGGATGGCTTCCGGTGGAGGGCAGCGGCTGGGCAACGGACGAGGCGCTTGCGTATATCAAGGAGGCAGGACCGGGAGGAAACGAGTGGGCAAACCAGGCGCTGTTTGACTATGACGGAAATGCACTTCCGGCACTACAGGTTATCAGGGACTATCAGCCAAAATAATATAAGAAAGGGAGAATGGGACGATGATTACAGAGAATATAGCAGAGCTTGTAAACTATGGTATTGCAGCAGGGCTGGTCGATGAGGCGGACAAGGTCTACGTCACCAACACGCTGCTTGAGCTGTTCGGTCTGGATGAGTATGAGGAGCCGCAAAATCTGGCATCTATCACAGATGCGTCGGCATTTGACCTTGAAGGCCTGTTAAAACAGATGCTTGACTATGCGGTGGAAAAGGGAATGCTTCCGGATGACAGCGTTGTATACAGGGATTTGTTTGACACAAAAATCATGGGGATGCTTGTTCCGCGTCCTTCGGACGTAATTGGTGCATTTTGGAAGCTGTATGAGGAGAAAGGCGCAAAAGCGGCAACGGACTGGTACTATGCATTCAGCCAGAACACAGACTATATCAGGCGTTACCGCATTGCGCGTGACAAGAAATGGAAGGCGGATACAGAGTATGGCGAGATGGACATTACCATTAACCTTTCAAAGCCGGAGAAGGATCCCAAGGCAATCGCGGCTGCCAAGAATGCGAAACAGAGCGGATATCCCAAGTGCCAGCTCTGCATGGAAAATGAGGGGTATGCGGGACGCGTAAACCATCCGGCAAGACAGAACCACAGGATTATCCCTGTGACGATTCAGGGAAACAAGTGGGGATTCCAGTATTCGCCGTATGTTTATTACAATGAGCACTGCATCGTGTTTAACAGCCAGCACATTCCGATGAAGATTGAGCATGACACGTTTGTCAAGCTTTTCAATTTTGTGGAGCAGTTCCCGCACTATTTTGTGGGCTCCAATGCGGATTTGCCTATCGTGGGCGGTTCCATCCTGAGCCATGACCATTTCCAGGGCGGCAACTATGAGTTTGCGATGGCAAAGGCACCGGTCGAGAAGGCGTTTACGGTCAGGGGCTTTGAGGATATCAGCGCTGGTATTGTCAAGTGGCCGATGTCCGTTATCCGTCTTTCCCATAAGGATTACAACAGAATCATCGAGCTTGCGGATGTCATTCTTGCAAAATGGCGCGGGTATACGGATGAGGCAGCATTTATTTTTGCGGAGACGGATGGGGAACCACACAATACCATCACGCCGATTGCGAGAAAACGCGGTGACAAATATGAACTTGACCTGGTGCTCAGGAACAATATCACGACGGAGGAGCATCCGCTTGGCGTCTATCATCCGCACGCGGAGCTGCACCATATCAAGAAAGAAAATATCGGGCTGATTGAGGTGATGGGACTTGCGGTGCTCCCTTCCAGATTAAAGTCAGAGCTGGAACAGCTTGCCGGTGCGATTCTTGCGAAGGAGGACATCCGCAGGAATGAAGTGCTTGAAAAGCATGCGGACTGGGTAGACGCGTTTCTTCCCGCATATGACGACGTCAATCCGGACAATGTGATGGACATCATTCAGAAGGAAGTGGGTATCGTGTTTGGAAAGGTGCTTGAACACGCAGGTGTCTACAAGCGGGACGACGAGGGCAGGGCAGCATTCCGGCGCTTTATTGAATCCATCTGATACACGTGAAGGGATGACATATGGAAGTATTTCGCAATGAAGGGATGGCGAACCATAAGATTACGATTTCCGATGTCGCGGAGGCACTGAATGTCTCGAAAACGACAGTTTCGCGCGCAATATCGGGCAAGGGGCGCATTGGCGAGGACACCAGGCAGAGGGTGCTGGATTACATAGCTGCCAATGACTATAGACCAAACGTGATTGCAAAAGGGCTTGCGCAGAAAAAGACATACAACATAGCGCTTGTGATTCCCGGAGACTGTAATCTTGCGGATATGCCTTTTTTCCAGAACAGTATGCAGGGAATTTGCGAGGAGGCGTCCGCACATGACTATGATGTCATGCTTGTGACGACATCCGCAAATTCCTCCGCAAATCTTGAACGCATGATTGCAAACAATAAGATGGACGGCGTGATTCTCAGCCGTTCCATGATAGAGGACAGGAATGTGTATCTCCTGAAAGAGCATAATATTCCGTTTGTGCTGATGGGGACTTCAGGAGACAAAAACATCCTGCAGGTTGACAATGACCACAAGTCAGGCTGCCGGGAGATGATAAGCCGTATGCTGGACAGCGGATTGAGGAAAATCGGGCTGATAGGCGGCAGCAAAAACTATGTCGTTAACCGCACCAGAATGCGCGGCTATCAGGAAGCTTTTGCGCGTGCACGGCAGGAACTGGATGAGACGCTTGTCTTCGAGGACTGTGACAGCCCGGCTAGGATACAGGATGCGGTTGACTGCCTGATACGCGCCAGGGCAGAGTGTATTGTCTGCATGGATGATGTCGTCTGCCTGTCTGTATTGCAGATTCTTGCTAAAAAAGACATTGCTGTTCCACATCAGATTCAGGTAGCTTCCTTTTATGACAGCGCGCTGCTGAAAAATAATAAGCCTGCCATAACTTCGCTTGGGTTTGACGATAAGGCGCTCGGGGCACTGACCTGTAAAACACTTCTGGATTATATTGGGGGCAAGGAAGTTCAGGGGAAAACCCGGGTGGATTATGAACTGGTCACCAGGGCTTCCACGCTTTTTTAAAGGTGCAGGAGCTGGCGGTATGGAGGATGAATATGCCGAAGAAGAAAAAGAGGACTGCGGAATTCCGGTTTTATGAGGTGCCACAGGAGGAGCCGGTACTGGTGCTGATGGGGGAAAAGTGGATACAGGTTTATGGGGAAAACATAGACAGCATGCATTTTCACAACCTGATGGAGATCGGTTACTGCCATTATGGGGACGGGGACCTGGTCATAGAGGACGCGATGTACCGTTTCGGTGCGGGAATGGTCTCATGCATACCGGCAAACTTTCTGCATGTGACAAAAAGTGACACAGATGTCAGGGCATTCTGGGAGTATATCTATGTCAGCCCCGGGGACATACTAAAGCAAGGGGGAAAATCCGAGCAGGAAATCAGGGATATCATGGATGCAGTCGGCAGAAACGCATTTTTTATAAGGACAGAGGAGAATCCCATGATTGTCACGCTTGTTCGCTCCGTCTTTGAGGAAATGCAGAACAAGGGGGAGCATTACCGGGACTGTGTGGAAGGCTTGGTCTATTCGCTGCTGTTTGAAATTGCGCGTTTCAATGGCAGGGGAATGGGGCATCCATGCGGGAAGTACAACAGCCTTCAATTGGAAAATGCAATTGAATATGTGGAAAAAAATTATCCCGATAATTTTAAAATTGCGGATTTGGCGAAAGAATGCCACATGAGTGAGACCCATTTCAGGCGCGTATTTCAGGAAAAGATGAACATGACACCGGTCGAGTATGTGAACTTCGTGCGTGTGAAAAAGGCGTGCGAGCTGATTGACAAGACGGATATCAGCATGGAGGATGTGGCAGAAAAGGTGGGATTTATCACGCCGTCGACATTTAACCGGAATTTCCGGCGCATTATCGGCACTTCACCGTATCAGTGGAAGAAACGCCCTGACAACCATGAGGGGAAGCTTCTGGAATACAAAATATCTGCCCTGAAAGGGTGGTAGCGTGAAAAGTACTTCTAATTGCTTTCAGCAATTTCCACTCGCAGCAGAGGCTGCTTCGCGGAGAAGTACTAAGTTTCACGCCGAAAAATGCCAAAGTACGGCATTTTTCATAACGATTTGAGATTCCGCGGAGCGGAATCATGTTGGTTAGCATGAAAAAAAGAGGACATTATGATGCATGAAAAAATAAAGAATCCCCTGTTTTATGGGGAGAATCGAATCGCGGCGCACTCAGACCACAAGTATTATCTGAGCGAAGCCGAATTTGTACAGAATATCCAGAGCCTGAAACAGTCGCTGGATGGTGTCTGGAAATTCAGATATGCAAAAAATATGGAGGATGCGCCGGACGATTTTTTCAAAAATGACACAGACTGCCGCAGCTGGGATGACATCCGTGTACCCGCGCATATCCAGCTCGAGGGATATGGTAAGCCCCAGTATGTCAATGTGCAGTATCCGTGGGACGGGCATGAGGTCGTTGAGCCGGGTGAGATACCGACACGCTTCAATCCGACAGCAAGCTATGTCAAATACTTTACCGTGCCTGCGCAGTTTGTGGGAAAGCGGGTCTTTGTTTCCTTTCAGGGTGTCGAGAGCGGATTTGCACTCTGGTGCAATGGCAGTTATGTCGGCTACAGCGAGGACAGCTTCACGCCGTCGGACTTTGAGCTGACAGATGTATTGAAAGCGGGTGAAAACAAGCTTGCCGTCCAGGTGTACAAATGGACGAGCGGAAGCTGGTGCGAGGATCAGGATTTCTTCCGGTTCTCGGGAATTTTCCGGAGCGTTTATCTGTATGCGATTCCTGACACGCATGTCAGTGATGTCAAGATTCAGACAAATCTGAATGCGGATTTCACCACTGCGGATTTGGTGGTTTCACTGACCGTGACAACAACACAGATAGAAGGTTCTGTCAGGGCAAAACTGACGCTCTCCGATATCTCGGAAGTTGCAGAGTCAGAAATTGTGCTGAAAAACGGTGAAAATCCGGCGGTGCACATGGCAGTTGACGCGCCGATGCTCTGGAGTGCAGAGTCGCCGAATCTGTATGAGCTGCTGATTACACTGTATGATGCGGACGGAACTATTGTGGAAATCATTCCGCAAAAGGTCGGGTTCCGGCACTTTGCATTGGACAATGGCATCATGAAGCTCAACGGACAGCGCATTGTGTTTAAGGGTGTCAACCGACATGAATTTAGCGGACGGTTTGGAAGGGTTCCGAATTATGAGGAGATGCTGCAGGATATCATCACCATGAAACAGCACAACATCAATGCAATCCGAACCAGCCATTATCCGAATGATTCAAAATTGTATGAGCTGTGTGATGTATATGGATTGTACCTGATTGACGAGTGCAACATGGAGTCCCATGGGGCATGGGATCTGGTGCTTCGGGGGAAAATGCCCATCGGGCAGGCGCTTCCGGGTGACAGGAAAGAGTGGGAACCGCTCCTGCTTGACCGGGTCAATTCCATGTACCAGCGTGACAAGAACCATCCGTCCATCCTCATCTGGTCGTGCGGAAACGAATCGTTTGGCGGCTCTGTCATCCATGCAATGTCACAGAAGCTCCATGAACTGGATGACACAAGGCTTGTCCACTATGAAGGGGTATTCAATGACAGGCGCATCAATACCATCTCCGACATGGAGAGCCAGATGTATTCCAGCGTGGCTTCCATCAAGGAATTTTTGAAAAAGGACAGGAGCAAGCCTTTTATACTTTGCGAATATACGCACGCAATGGGAAATTCCTGTGGTGCCATGCACAAGTACACGGATTTGACGGACGAGGAACCGCTTTTTCAGGGAGGCTTTATCTGGGACTATGTGGACCAGTCGCTTTACCACAGGGACAGATATGGAAATGAGGTGCTCGGTTACGGCGGCGATTTCGACGACCGTCCGTGTGACTATAATTTTAGTGGAAACGGCATTGTTTATGGCGGAAACAGAAACCCTTCGCCAAAGATGCAGGAAGTAAAATTCAATTATCAGAATATACAGGTTCGGGTGGACGGTGACAGCTTTGAAGTCATCAATAAAAACCTGTTTACCAATACATCCAGATACGAGTGCATTGTCACACTGGCGCTCGACGGGGAGGAGCTTGCCCGGGAAACGGTTGTGACGGACGTGGAGCCGCTTTCGTCAAAAGTTTGCAAACTGCCCGTATTTGGCTACATGACGCCATGGAGCAACGAGGAACCGTGGAAGGCAGTGCGGGGCGGCGAGTATGTCGTGACAGTGAGCTTCGTGCTGCTCTATGACACCATCTGGGCAAAGCGCGGTCACGAGGTTGCTTTCGGACAGGGCGTGTATACCGTGGAAGGAGCAGGCAATTCCTGCGATGTCCAGGAACCGCAATTGTTTGAAATTGCCGACGGTTCCTACAATATCGGCGTGCGCGGCATGCACTTTGAGGCATTGTTTGACAAAGGCGGAAAAGGGCTGGTGTCGTATGTGTATGCAGGCAGGGAACTGATAAAAGCCATACCGAAACCGAATTTCTGGCGTGCACCGACAGACAACGACTGTGGCAATCAGATGCCGTTCCGGTACGCGCAGTGGAAGACCGCAAGCTTATACCAGCAGATAAAAGAACCTGAGATAACAAAAAGTGACACGAATGTCATAATTAAGTACAGTTATAAACTGCCGACAACACCGGAGTCGGAATGCTTTGTGACCTACAAAGTGACAGGGGATGGCAATATTCATACTACGTTGGAATACCAGGCGCCGGACGGCGTTTCGGACATCCCCGAGTTCGGCATGCTGTTCAAATTCGATGCGGATTTGGAAAATGTGGCATGGTACGGACTGGGACCGGAAGAGACCTACTGCGACCGTGAGAAAGGCGGGAAGCTTGGTATTTATCATAAAAAAGTAACAGAAAACCTGGCGGAGTATCTTGTTCCGCAGGAGTGCGGCAACCACACAGGCGTGCGCAGAATCAGCGTCACGGACAACAAGGGGCGCGGTGTCTGCTTCACCGGAAATGATTTGAGTGTAAATGTACTGCCGTACACGCCGCATGAGCTTGAAAACGCGATGCATGTCCATGAGCTGCCGCCCATATATTACACGGTAGTGCGGATTGCCCTGAAACAGATGGGGGTGGCGGGCGATGACAGCTGGGGGGCAAGGACGCATGAGGAGTATCTGCTGGATGCTTCAAACAAATTTGTATTATCTTTTGATTTTAAAGGGATATAAAAAACCAAAAAGGAGGAATGAAAAGTGGATAAATTTGTAGTAAACATTATCCATCGTCCGGAGATGGTTCCGGAGTATTCTGCGACTGTCACAGGACAGGGAAAGGAGGAGGATATCGGGGATAAGGCGCTCTTGACCGAATCACTTGATATCTTCAAGACACAGCAGAGACTGGCACATGAGAATGGTCTGAAGGTGACAATCCAGATGACCTACGCTTCATTGTTCAATGATGAGGCAGTGGAGCTTGCAAAGCATGACCATGAGGAGTACGGCGACGAGATTGCACTCTCCCTGCTCGGACTTCCCTGCGAGGAGTTCCGCGAGAAGTACAAGACAAAGGACTTCTGTATCTGGATGTTCTCGATGGAGGACAAGAAGGCAATCGTCAATGATGTCTTCGAGAAATTCCACGACAGGTTCGGATTTTATCCGGAGTCAACCGGCTCCTATTACATGGATGCCGAGCTGACAAACTATATCAAGGAGAAATACCCGACCGTAAAATGCGCGGTTGCGACATGCTGGGAGGAAGGACCAAAGGCATACCACACCTGCAACAACTCCTGGTATACCCTGTTTGACGGCGGCCCATGGGCACCGTGGATTCCGTCCAAGCAGAATACCCACGCACCCGCGGCAAATGCGGCAGAGGACTCGGGCATCGTTGCAATCCCGCATCTGTCAAGAGACCTGATTGCGTGCTATGACGGAAATGGTTCCAACTTCGGCACCCATCCGCAGAACGTGCTGCGTGGCATGATTTACGACACAAAGACATGGGAATACCCTTATCTTTATAACTTAATTGACCAGTACCGCGACCTTGCAAAGTACAACAATGGCTACTCCTACAACATGATGTTCGTAGGACCCGGCTGGATGAACAAGATGGGACGCTGGGAGCAGCCGTATGAGCTTCTGTATAAGTCATACAGCGACGGCTGCAAGTATTACGGCGACCTGAAGAAGGAGGGCAAGCTCATCGACATGACCATGGCGGAGTTTGCGGACTATTACAGGGAAAAGAAGGGTGTCAATGCAGGAAACTACAATGAGCCGGAATGCGCGCCGTGGCGTGATATCCTCTATGGCTCTGACAAGCAGCTGTTCTGGTACTGCGACCCATATATGAGAGCCTGCGTCAACATGGACCAGGGCGGCGCGATTGTCGACCTTCGTCCTTACGTGGCAAAATTGAACTGGCCTGTCGGCATTGGCACGCCGCATGTACAGGATGCTTCCTATCCGTTCCTGATTCAGGAAAAGTACCGTGCAGGGTACTTCACGCACTATGCAGGGGCAGGTACCGTGAGAAGCGCGAAGCTTTCCTGCAAGGGCGAGGAAGTTGACCTCTGCCTCTGCCCGACGCACAGCCACTTCTCAGAGGAAGTGATTGACGGCAAAAAGACACGCATCCTGACGCTCGACCCTGTTGAAATCAAGTTCAACGGCGTGACCGTGAAGCTTCAGACCAAGGAATACTTTGAGGAAGGCGCTTCCAATATCAAGATAGAAAGAAATATCCTTGAAATCAGCGACCCGTCCGCAGAGATTACACTCGACGAGTATATCACGGCATGCTACGGCACGACCGAGTATCCTGAGGACATGACAGGCATCACGCTCGCATGCGAGGGCGCAGGCGGCGAGACCATCAATTATGAATACAGATGCCGCGATGCGAAGCTTGACGGCGCGAGCGCAGTGAGCGCAGTAATTCCGGCAATCGAGACAAAGGTTTCCCTCACCGCCTCTGACAAGGCACTCGGCTACATCGAGGAGGGATATGCATTCTCACCGATGTTCAAGCTCGGCTACAAGAAGACAATTTCTGATAAGGAGGTATTTGCAACATGGCTCAACTTGGAAAAGGCAAATTAAATTACAGATGTCCATCCTGCTTTATGCGAGACCTCGACATCGACATGTTCTACAATAAGGACACAGGCATCTACAGCTGCATCCGCTGCCAGTACAGGGGGACAGAGGCTGATGTCCTTGAGAAAAACGAGATGGTAAGATTCCGCTACCTCGACAGGGCAAAGCGGTTTACGAAGTTTGATTTTGACTAAGAAAAGAAGAACCATGCAGCAGCATGGTTCTTCTTTTCTTAGTTGACCATTCCATCCTCTTTCCGGAATTGCAGCGGGGACATCCCGGTATTGCGCCGGAAGCAGTCGCTGAAATAGGAACTGCTTGAAAATCCGGCTTCAATGGCAATTTCCATCATGCTCAGCTTTGAGTGGACGAGAAGCTTTTGCGAGTATGCCATTTTCTCGTTCAGCACAAAGGTGGAAAACGGCGTGTGCAGATGCGTTACAAATATCTTGGACAGGATGCGCTCCCGCAGGCAGATGATAATCAGCTTGTACAGCAGCCCCTTCAGCAGCAGTTCGGAATACTTGTTGTATGCGTTGCAGACCCCGGTTGAGTTGTGTGTCTGGTCTCAATAGCTCGTTGATTGTAGTTGCTGTCGTGCTGTGATAAACTTTTATGTAACAGGGAATAGTATAATGAAAACACAGGGGGGATTAGACATGCTGGACAGGGAGAATGTCGGGAGGGCAATCTCGGAGCAGAGAAAGATAAAAGGAATGACACAGAAGCAGCTTGCCGATTTGCTGAATGTATCCTATCAGGCAGTTTCGAGATGGGAGCAGGGGGCGAGCCTGCCGTCAGTGGACATGATTTATGATATCGCGCAGGCGCTTGACACGACAGTTGATTTTCTGCTGAATGGGATTTCAGAGAAACGGAAAATCATCAGTTATTCGGATACGGGACTGGATGCAAAAATGCTTTATATGGTGAAGGGGATGCTGAGCCGTCTTGTCACGCAGGATGACAGGCTGCTTCACGCAAATGTAACGGATCCCACGTTTTTCCGGCCGGATATCGCGGGAATCGAGGAACCGGTGTGTGTGTTTGCAAGCCATGTGCCCGGTTCCAAGGAGCGCTTTGCCATGGAAAATGGATATGACAGGGAAATCTGCATGGAGCTGGTGGCAAGCGCAGCAAACAACCTGATACGCTATGGCGTGAAACCCTCAGTCCTGCAGGCGCATATTGTCTGTGGAAACAATGACAGCGGCCAGTTGCTGCTTATGGGTGAAACATTTAAGGAGGCATGCGAGAGCAATGGCATTACCTTTTCCGGGATGGAAGTGGCAGCGCAGGCTGTCAATTACCATGCGGGCGAGTACCGGTTAAGCGCTTTGGTAATCGGGATTTCTGACAGGAAAAAAATCATTACAGGCACCCGCATCACCGAGGGCGATGTCATAATCGGGCTGCATACGGAGGGTATCTCGTCAATCAGTTATCCCTTTGTCAAAGTGATTCTCGACAGGAGACCGGACATCGCATATGCAAAGATTGACGGGGAGAAAGTTTTCATGGATGAACTGATAAAGCCAAATGCATCTTATGTGAAGGCGGTCAGTGAGCTCATCAGTGACAATCTCATACATGGCGCCTTTTGCATCAATAAGTCGCTGTTTAACCGAAGATGCTATGAGACGATACCAAAGGGGCTTGGAGCTGAAATTGATGTCACGGCGATACCGGTTCCGGCGCTGTTCCGGTATCTCTATGATTTGAACATGATGGACAGGGAGTGTTTTCTGGACGATTTTTCACTTGGCATCGGCATGCTGCTGGCAGTGCCCATAGAGCATTGCGACAGGGCAGTGAAAATAATCAAGAAATACCATCAGTGCTGGCGCGTCGGGACAATCAAAAAGGATGAGGAGCACCCCGATGCGCGCGTCTGGCTGAAATGAAAAGGAGGCTTTTATGGTAAGGGCTGGTTTTCGCAATGGGTATATGCTGCTGCTGTTTATTTTGTCTGCGGTCGGATTAAATGAAATCATTTTATTGGGAAATGACTTGATTGCACAGGCTGCGGACGGGGTGCTGGACGGACAGCAGGTTGATTTTTCCACTTTTATAATACCGCTGCTGTGGATGATTGTGCTGGGGACGGCAGCATCGTATTGCAAAAGTATTTTTGGGAATCATTACAGTGCGATGGTGCAGAGGGATGTGCGCGCGTCGCTTGGAAAACACCTGGTCAGGCTGCCATTTTCTTACTTTGACGAAAAGGGCAGCGGCAGTATTATGACACGGCTGATATCGGACATGGATGAGCTGGGAAGGTTTTTTTCGGAAATCCTGCCGAATCTGCTCATCAATGTCATTGCGGTAGTGACTGCAACCATATACCTTGTTCAGATGGATGTGCGGCTGATTGCCGTGTTGTTTGCAAGCTACCCGGTCATGCTGGTTGTGGCAGACCGGCTTTCCAAAAAGCTCGCATGGCTTGCCCAGAAGCTGCGCTCCCATATGGATGCGTGCAACGAAAAGGCGTATGACGCGATTCAGGGAATTGTGATAGGGAGAAGCTACAATCTATATGAAGTGCAGAAGAAAGAAATCGATGCCGTCATTGACCAGAAAGTGGAGCAGGCTTGCAAAAGCACGCGGATTTCTTCCATGGGATGGGTGCTGAAAAATATCATCACCACAATTCCTGTGATTCTCTGTTATCTGTTTGCACTGTATGAGACGATGCAGGACAGGATTACAGTCGGGGAAATGCTTGCGTTTACGGTAATCCTCAGCAGAATCCTGAATCCTATCGGGGATATTGTATTCTGTGCGAATGATATCCGGGAGGCTGGCGTGTCGTTAAAGCGCATCCAGGAGATTGATAACCAGGAAGAAGAACGCACGGATGGAAGGATACATACACTTTCACAGGCTGGCGCGGATGTGCCTGCAATCGAGTGGAACGGCGTGTGCTTTGCTTATGGGGGCAGTAAAGAACATGCTGTCTTAAAAAACATGAGCTTCCGCGTTGAGACAGGCACACAGACTGCGTTTGTGGGAGGCTCAGGCGAGGGAAAGACGACGATTTTTAAGCTGCTGTGCGGTTTTTATGACAGGGATGAAGGTCGGTACCAGTTATTCGGACATCCTTTCGAGGAGTGGGATCTGGAAGCGGCAAGGAGCTGTTTTTCAGAAGTTTCACAGAATGTATTTCTTTTTCCCGGAACAATTTGGGACAATGTGGCGTGCGGAAAAGAACATGCCACAGATGAGGAAGTTGTGCAGGCGTGCAAGAATGCAAACATTCATGATTTTATTGTCCGTCTTCCCGAAGGCTATGAAACGCTTGTGGGAGAGCGCGGCGTGCGTCTTTCCGGCGGACAGCGCCAGCGGATTTCCATTGCACGGGCTTTTTTGAAGGATGCACCGATTTTACTGCTGGACGAGCCGACTGCGGCTGTTGATGTCGAGGCGGAGCAGAAGATACAGGAGGCTGTGGAGAGAATTGCGTCGGGCAGGACGGTGATTGTCATTGCGCACAGGCTGTCCACCATCAGAAATGCAGGGCGGATTTATGTGGTGAATGGCGGAAAAATCGCGGAGACAGGCAATCATGGGGAACTGCTGGAGAGAAGGGGAATTTATGCGGAAATGTATGCAAAGGGATGACTTAAATACTTTTTTTCGGTTTATGGGACTGATGGGTGACAGGCTGCCTGTTTATCTGGGAGCCATTTTGCTTTCCACGATTGGGGATGCAGGGCGCAAGATAGCAAATTCCTATTTGATTCAGAGTATTGTCACGGCGGCACAGGACAAAAATGTGGACAATGTACTTTTGCCTGTCCTCGGAAATTTTGCAGTTTTTGTCGTGTGCCTGCTGCTCTGGCGGTTTGGTATCATACGTTATAACATTGAGGGGCGGACAGGAGCCGGAAAGGTGGAAAAGCTTGTGTTTTCCAAGGCGATGCGCCTGCCGATGTCCTACTATGAGCAAAACCATAGCAGCGATTTTATGTCGCGCCTTATTTTTGATACGCAGAAGGCGTCGGATATTTACACATCGAGGCTTCGCAGGCTGCTTGCCGCAGTGCTTTCGACAGTGGCGTACCTGATTCCCATGTTCTATTTCAGCTGGGAGCTCACACTTTGCATGGTCGGAATCAGCCTGCTTGTTTTCGCGGCAGACAGCTTGTTTGCGAAACCTTTGAAGAAAGCGGGAGTTCGTCTTTCCGACAAAAACAAGGTAATGCTTGAGAAGCTGACCAGCATCCTGTCTGGCATGGAACTGATTAAGATTTTTCCGGTCGGGGCAAGGCTGACGCAGGAGTATGAAACCGCGGGCAGGGAATATTACCAGATTCAGAAAAGCACGAACCGATTGTCCGCAGGGCTTGAGTCCCTGAATCAGATGTTTGACCTGATTGGCACCCTTGCCTTTCTGGGGCTGGGCATATGGTTTGTGTCCCTTGGGCGGGTAAGCCTTGGGGCGCTGACTGCACTGTATTCACTGTATGGCACATTCCGGTATGCCTTTCTGGATATTGGTCAGTACCTGCCGCAGATGATGAACTGTATCGCCAATGCCGAGAAGCTTTTCGCGTTTATTGATATGGAGGAGGAGCCGGAACAATGGACGCAGGAGCCGGTTTCGGACGACTGCCAGGACATGGGGGAGGAAATCATGCTCTCTGTGCGGAATGTCGATTTTTCTTATGACAGCCTGGGCGGTGGCGCATGTAATGGCGGTGGAAAAGTACTGGAACAGTTTTCCATGCAAGTCAGAAAGGGAAGCTATGTTGCCGTGGTAGGGGAATCCGGCTGCGGGAAAAGTACGCTTGCAAAGCTCCTGCTTGGATTCTATCCGGTGGGGGCAGGAAGTATGTCTATTGGAGGAAAGGCATACCGGAACCTTACGCTGCATGAAATCAGGCAGCTGATTGCCTATGTCCCACAGGATCCATACTTGTATGAAGCGAGCATTGCCGAAAATATTGCTTATGGCAGATACGGTGCAAGCCGCGAGGAGGTTATCGCGGCGGCAAAGGCGGCGAATGCCCATGAGTTTATCATCAGGCTGCCCGACGGATACGACACGATACTGGGAGAGCGCGGCAATACCCTGTCAGGCGGAGAGCGGCAGCGCATTGCGATTGCGCGCGCAGTAATTCGGAATGCGCCTGTCATGCTGCTGGATGAAGCGACCTCGGCGCTTGACAATGAATCCGAGTCGCTTGTGCAGGAGGCTGTCAGAAAGCTGCGCGGGAACCGCACCATCCTGATGATAGCCCACCGCCCCAGCACAATATCGGCAGCGGATGTGGTGGTACGCGTGGGCGGATAACCGTATAGCCGGAAATGAAGTTTGAAAAAAGAAGAAATCTGTCCGGAATCGGGCTGGTTCCTAAGAAGCCGATGCTGGACGGTTATAAAAATGCGATGAACAGCTATGGCGGCGACATCAATATCTGGAAGGCGATGCTCAACACCTATTCCTACGTGATTCCGAAAGTTATTTTTACGCTGGGATATGGAGAATTGAGTTTTGCTTTATGCCTCAATAGCCCGTTGATTGTAAATGCAGATATCCAATGATAAAATAGTATTGAGAAGTCAAAAGGATACATACTGACAGCTGAGGGGGGAGCGGCATGACGGAAACGACAAAAATAATAAAAATGACGGACATATGCACGAAAAAACTGGAATTAAAACACCTGGAATCGGAAAGGATTGAGCTGTTTCCACTTCCCAAAGGAGATACAACAAACAGTGATATTGGCGCATGGTATGTGATTGTCAGTAAGGAGGGCAGTCTGCCAATTGGAAGAATCGGCATCGTGCACTGCCATCCGGAGTGGAGACACACCCGCCTTCAGATTGTGATTCAGGATGAGGAAAAGCGCAGGCAGGGTTACGGAATGGAGGCGCTTCGCCTTGTGGAGCAGTACCTGTTTGACATACTTGCATATCAGAGGATAGCGGTGCGGATAGCGGCCTTTAACGAGGGTACAGTGCAGTTTTTTAAAAAGGCGGGCTACAAGCTTGAGGGAGTTCAGGAACAAGGGTGCTTTTATAATGACAGGTTTTATGATGTGATACTGCTTCGTCTGTTGCGGGATGAGTATTTTTCAAAATGGTATAATTTTGGCGAAGAAAGGGGATAATTCTCACTAGACATAAACCCAAAGGAGATGAGAATAAATGATTGAACCGGATACAATAAAGCTGTTGCGTGAATGCGATGCCGGCATAAAAATGGGCGTTGCATCCATTGATGAAGTGCTGGATTATGTACAGGATGCTACACTCGGCAAATGCCTTGCGGACTGTAAGGACGAACACAATAAACTAAAAGACGAAATACAGACGCTGTTAGATGAATATCATGACGACGGAAAGGAACCCAATCCGATGACGAAAGGGATGTCATGGATAAAAACAAATGTAAAACTGGGTATGGATGGATCGGACAAGACGATTGCCGATTTAATGACAGATGGCTGCAATATGGGCGTCAAGTCCCTCAACAGATATTTGAACCAGTATAAGGCAGCTGACGAAAAGACGAAAGACATCACGAAACGACTGATTCATGTGGAAGAAAAACTTGGTGACGACATCCGCCATTTTTTATAAGGAAAAAACAGCCGCTGAACATGTGCATTTCCGGAGGAAATGTGTGTCAGGGGCTGTTTTTGTCATATTCACCGATTACGGTTTTCTGACTTCATAGTACGCTAATTCCTGCCATGCTTCCTGCCAATTGATTCCGTTTTCTTTGGCGTCCTTATCAATTTTCGGGGAGACAACCAGCGTTCTGATATGTTCCAGCTGTAGGTAGGTTTCGGCATGGTTATAGATAACATCTGGAAAATCTTGCAAAAGCCCCGATATTTCGACATGCTGGAAACCATCATACGGCTGTTTTTTGTCATAATTATAGTTCGAGGCGGACACCACCATTGACTTGACGTCTGGATGACAGAAGGATTCCCACAGGCAAATGCATTGGCGATTCCCATGACTGCCGCGGGCATATTTTTCCACAGCATCTTTGAAGTCATGTATAATGACACCTAGGAGCTTTGCGTCATCATAGTCAACCAGCATAAAGTGATAGGCTTCCCCACCTGTGTCCGTATCCTTTTTTTCCATAAAACGGATTTTGCCTGCATTTTTTTTGACCATATACCTTGCAACAGGGTCTTTGGGAGGCTTTTCCCTCTTCAGCCAAATGATAAGTCCTATCATTGCAGTAATAACGGATAAAATCACCAATGCCGTTTTTTCTGGGTGTCGTACCTCTGACATTGAATCCATTTCCCGAACTTCATAACTCTCCAGCTCCGGCCATGCCTCATACCAGTCAATGCCGTTTTCCTTGGCGTCTCTATCGATTTCCGGAGTGACGACAAGTGTCTTTACATTCTTTAGCTGTAGATAGGTTTCAGCGTGGTTATAGATAGCCTCTGGGGATTCTGTCAGAAGACCTGATATTTCGATACACTGAAAATCATCATATCGATCACTTGAATAATAATTAAAGTCTGTTATAGTTATTACTGTTGATTTAAAATCGTGATTATCAGATAATGCCCATAAAGAGAAGCCGCGATAAGCCCCGCGGGTTCTGGGGTCACATTTCCTGACTGCATCCTTAAAGGTTTGCAAAACGGTTCTTATAAGTTCAGGGTCATTAGGGTCAGTCAGCATAAAACTAAAAGTCACCCCGCCATAAATAACATCACTCTCCCACATAAACCGAATTTTTCCTGCATTTTCCTGAACCATGTACCTTGCAACAGGATCCTTGGGGAGCCTGTCGCTCCCCAGCCAAAGGATTATTCCTGCCAATATGATATAAACAGCCAATACAAATATTAGTTTCCGTTTCAAGTGCAGCACCTCCGTTTATTGTTTTCTGACTTCATAACTAACCAATTCTGGCCATGTATCATACCAATTGATGCCGCACGCTTTGGCATTATTGTCAATTTGCCTGCTGACAGTGAGCTTTCGGATATTTTTCAATTGAAGATAGGTTTCAGCCTGATTATAAATAATATCCGGAGAATCATTCAAAAATCCTAAGATTTCAGCATTTTGGAAGTCATCATATATGTAGCTGCTTTTTTTGTCGTAATTTGACAAGGTAATTACGCGGGATGTTACGGCGTTTGGAAAAGAGTATTTTTCCCATAAGCTTATTGAGTAATGTTTCCATTGGCTGCCATGGTCGTATAAATTGGCTGCTTCTTTGAATGTTTGCAAGACAGTATCCAATAATTCCTTATCCTCATAATCGGTTAGCAAAAAGTGATAGCCTATAAATGTCTGGTTATCGTTTTCGGATTTTTCTATATAACTGATTTTTCCATTGTTTTTCTCAACCACATATCTTGCAATGGGATCCTTTGGAAGTTTATCTCTTCTTACCCAAAGGATGATTCCTGTTATGACTAAAACAAATATAAAAATAGTTATGTTTTTTTTATTCATCGGAAGTACCTCTAAAATACAGATAAATAGTTAGTGAAATAATTCATTTTAGCTATATATGAAGATAAATCAGCATAATAATCTTTACCCCAACTTACAAGTTTTATCGCATATTTATATTTATTTTCTCTTGGACTCCAATATTTTTCTATACCTATCATTGTCATATAATGTGCGGTTGCTTTGTTATCAGGGTCTATATTTGAATCTGTTTCTGCCGCTGGAATTTGCATCACATCATAAAACATTTCTATGGCTGTATCACTGGTTGTATAATATGAAAACACTACAGGAATATTGTTTGACAGCATGGTTGAAATATCTGTCAGTATCGCTGCCTGTTCTACAGAACCAAGTTTTGCCCATGTAACGTTCTGATAGGGGCTGTTATTTTTTGCGAGAAATTCTGTCAGTCCGCTTTCCATTCTCCAAGGATATAGTCCTGTATTTACATTAATTGCGTTTCCGTCAATAATATATTTGTTGTCATATAACTTTTCGACATAATCCATGTAATCTGTTTTTGTACATACACCATTGGCATCTGTAAATCCATTTGAGTAACTTAGGTGATATTCTGAGTTTTGCATTGTCATGTACAATTCTACATCACTTAGAGCGATGACGCCACAGCCTATTTGCCATAATCTGTAATATTTGTCTTTTTTCAGTGCATCAATTCTTTTTGTTCCTTCAAGACCGTTTTTATATGTTGCTTTTGCGCTCCACCAGCCTTGGTCACCACCATTATACTGTCCATCAATATCCAGATACCGTGCACTGTTATACTGGTTGTCAAGCGACACAACAGTATAATGATCCATAGCCCATGGCATCGTATCCACATCATCTGTAATGCCATCGCCATCCGTGTCCGCATTTGCCGGATTGCTTCTCATCTGGAAGTACTGCACCCGCTTTGTTTCGCCATTTCCGATATATCTGTCATCAATATTGTAAATAATGCCGGTTTCCTGAAAATCGGAAAGACCGTCTCCGTCCGTGTCCGTTTTGTTGACATCTGTATATACAATCTGACCATTGGGAAGCTTCATTCCTGCGGTTTCATAGATGTCATAAAGACCGTCGCCATCTGTATCAGTGGTGCTCGGCTTGTTTAACGTACTGTCCTCGATAGCGACAAAAATCGAACCGAGCTTTGAGACATCCCCATTGTAAAAATATTCTCCGCCTGTCTGGGACGCAATTTTCTGCAGATTCACGTGCGACGAGGCATTCGCTATGTTGATCGTATAGATCTGAATATTATTACTGATATAGTAATCTATTGTTGACTGGTAGTAATTTACATCCCCATCACATATGAGAACCACGACTTTCTTCTTATCGCAGACATGACTGTCAAATACCGACTTGGCTGTATACAGCCCGCTCATGACGCTTGTACCGCCGTTGGCATATAGCGCATCAATTGATTTTTTTAAAGCCTCACTGTCGTTCGTAAATTCCTGTTCGATATATCCTCCTGTATTAAAACGGACGATTGCCGCCTCGTCATTGTCCTGCATTGTATCCACAAATTTTTTCATGGATTCCTTTGTCTTGTAAAGCGTGTTCCCCCACATACTTCCGGATGTATCAATGACAAACATAATATCAAAGTAGTTTCTTGTGGTTTCCCCGCTCTGGCTGCTGCGGTAATCAATATTTTCCCGCCATGCCTCATACCATGCAGATTTGTCTACAAGCATATATGTGGAAAAATGTGTGGTCTTGTAGGTGACGGTTTTTGCGGACGTATCCACGATGCTGTCTTCATCCAGTATCTGATACCAGTTATTTGCTTCATCATACCATAGGACTGCAAGGTTTTCCTCCTCTGTGTTTTCAAGTGCGGCGCTGTCATAATAAAAAGTAAGGGTCGCCTCCTCGAAAGGAGAGCTGCAAGTTATTTCCACGGGGACACCCACAAGCCCTGCCACATCACTTGACATGTCGTCCAACTCATACATATCCTCTACGCTGACATTTTTTTCGGCATTTCCGTTTGTGGATAATGCGACACGGACTTCTTTCAGTCCGGATTTTTTGGGGTTATCAATTTTTTCAGATACCGTCTGGTATATTTTTTCTTCAGAATCAATAATGCCATTTCCGTCCGTATCTGCTTTCAAGGGGTCGAATCCCAAGTAAACATCATCATAATCGGAAAGTCTGTCCCTATCCGTATCTGTTTTTAAAGGATCGGTGTGATACTTGTTTATTTCTTCAGAATCAGACAGCCCATCCCTGTCAGTGTCATAATTTATTGGGCTGGTTCCGATTGCAAGTTCTTCCTTGTTGGAGATGCCATCCCCATCCAAGTCATCCTCTCCGTCATTGATTCCATTTCCATCTGTATCTGGATTGAGCGGATCTGTCAGTGTAAGATATAATTCTTCATAGTCTGTCAAGCCATCCTCGTCTGTGTCAGGTGATAAGTAATCCAGTCCCAATGCGTCTTCAAGGGCATCAGACAGTCCGTCTCCGTCACTGTCTTCACTCTCAGATAATTTCTTTTTTTGCCCATATGAATATAAGTCATAATTGACAGGTTCGTCAGCAGTAGTTCCATCAGTTCCTGTAAAACCGACCGTTATTGTTTGTCCTGCCGTGAGAATTGCGTTGTATCCCGCATTTTTTATGCTATAATGGCTGCCCTCATGGCTTTCGATGACACCATTCCAGACAGACGTAATGGTTCTGTCAAAATCAAATTCCAGAATCCAGTCTTCTATAGGGGCAGATGTATTATTGGTAATGGATATTTCGCCAGTAAAACCGCTTCCCCAATCGCTGTTCAGACGATATTTTATGGCATAATCGTCAGTGGAGACGCTTCCCAATTCCCCTAATAACTGATAATTTTTGGGGAATCCTGTAAAATCTCCCGAACCGCTTATACCGAATTCAATATATTTTCCGGCTTCGATGTCCTGATTCCATCCCGCGTTTTTAATGACATATTCGGAATCATCATGTTCTGAAATTACTCCGTTCCAAATATTGGTAATATCTCCCTGAAAAGAGAAGCCAAGCATCCAGTTCTCGATTGTGGCATTTCCTATGTTTTCAAGCCGAACGTTGGCATTATAACCACCATTCCAGTGTCCAGTAACAGAAAATGTTACACGATAATCTTCTGATTCATAAGTGTGCTCTCGGAAACTCGAACCCCTTGTTTTATAAGGCTTCAGAAATTTCCGAAATCACATTTTCACCTCTATTTTTTACCTTCATTTTGTAACATTT
>ERZ778517.669-NODE-669-length-33975-cov-5.033756_pt1 | contig 33975 bp, 27 predicted proteins | sample MGYA00510341_ERZ778517 | MGnify/ENA primary metagenome ERZ778517 (study PRJEB29527, sample SAMN07138964) | mouse gut metagenome | material: feces | host: mouse | place: China:Nanjing | collected 2016-01-25 ...
GAGCTGACACTGTTTATCCGTGAGGAAGGAACGAGAAAGCTATTCCGCAAGTATCAGGAGACCCATTATCAGAGAGGATATACTTTGGAAGAGATAAAAGCATTGATAGAAAAGTCCGGGATGGAGTATCTTAGGGCTTACGATGCTTACTCAAAGCATCCGGCAAATGCACAGAGTGAGAGGATTCTGGTAGCGGCAAGGGAAAGAGGAAAGGGTTTACAGTTTGTATAGAAAGGGAACAGGTATGAAAGATTATATTGTAAGGGCGACAGCAGCGGACAGTCAGGTACGTGCTTTTGCCATCACATCAGGAGAACTTGTGGAGGAGGCGAGAAAACGCCACAATACAAGCCCGGTAGCGACGGCAGCTCTTGGACGTCTCCTGACCGGCGGCGCCATGATGGGGAGTATGATGAAGAATGAGACGGACGTGCTCACAGTTAAGGTGCGGGGGAACGGGCCTCTGGAAGGGATCACGGTTACGGCAGACAGCCATGCGAATGTGAAAGGATACGTGGAAAATCCAGATGTGATGCTGCCTCCTAAAAATGGAAAGCTCGATGTGGGCGGCGCGGTAGGCATCGGTATTATGCAGGTGATCAAAGATATGGGGCTGAAGGAGCCTTATGTCGGTGACACGATGCTTGTTACCAGTGAGATCGCAGAGGATCTGACTTATTATTTTGCAAGTTCGGAACAAGTGCCTTCTTCCGTGGGACTTGGAGTCCTCATGGAAAAGGATAATACGGTAAAATGCGCCGGAGGGTTCATCATCCAGATGATGCCTTTTGCGAAGGAGGATACGGTTGCTAAGATCGAGGAGAATCTTAAGATGGTCACATCGGTTACGGAGCTTTTGGATAAGGGATATACACCGGAACAGATATTAAAGGAACTTCTGGGGAACGTGGGACTTGAGATTACGGACACGATACCCACGCAGTTTTATTGTAATTGCTCGAAGGAGCGGGTGGAAAAGGCAGTTGCCAGCATTGGCAGAAAGGATATTCAGGAGATGATCGATGAAGGAAAAGATATCGAAGTGAAATGTCATTTCTGCAACAGTGCTTATCATTACACGATTGAAGATTTGAAGCAGATTATAAAAAGAAGCAGATAAGAATGCCGAAGATGGAGGAGAGCCATGAAGGATGGATTTATAAAGGTTGCTGCGGCGACGCCAGATATACGGGTGGCAGACGTAGTGTTTAATACGGAACAGATATGCAGGATGATCGACGAGACAGAGAAAAAGGGGGCAAAAATCGTTGTATTTCCGGAACTTTGCATTACGGGGTACACATGCGGCGATTTGTTTACTCAGGATATTCTTTTGGAAAAAGCGAGAGAGGGGCTATTCAAGGTTGCGGGGCATACGAAGGATAAGGACATGCTTGTCTTTGTGGGGGCGCCCCTGACAGTGGACGGAGAACTATATAATGTGGCGGCAGCGCTGAATAGGGGGAAAATCCTAGGCTTTACGACAAAGACATTTCTTCCCAATTACGGAGAGTTTTATGAGAGGCGGCAGTTTTGTGAGGGACCTTCCTATGCAAGAGATATCAGTCTGAACGGAGAGGAGATTCCTTTTGGACCGCAGCTCGTGTATGAAGTGGAGGAGTTAGAAGGGCTGGCTGTGTCGGCGGAGATCTGTGAGGATGTATGGTCTGCGGTTCCGCCAAGTATCCAGGCGGCAAGGGAAGGAGCAACCATTATCGTCAACTGTTCTGCAAGCGACGAGACGATCGGTAAGGCTTCCTACCGGGAGAGTTTGATAGAAGGACAGTCTGCCCGCCTGATCTGCGGATATATCTATGCCAATGCGGGAGAAGGAGAGTCTACGACGGACCTTGTGTTCGGCGGGCATAATATGATTGCGGAAAACGGCATTACGCTCGCTTCTGCAAAACGGTTTGAAAACGGGATCATTTATTCGGAGATCGACTATAAACGCATGGTAAGCGAAAGGCGTAAAAATACGACGTTCCAGTCGGCAGAGGACAGAGAGCTTACGTGGATTCCGTTCCGGCTTCACAAAGAGGAGACAAAGCTTACAAGGACGTTTTCCTCCCGCCCGTTCGTGCCGGGCGAAGCTTTCGAGCGCGCAAGGCGCTGCGAGGAAATCCTTATGATCCAAGCGATGGGGCTTAAAAAACGTCTTGCTCATACGCATGCCAAGAGCGCGGTGGTGGGAATTTCGGGAGGACTGGATTCTACGCTTGCCCTTCTCGTGACGGCGAAGGCTTTTGACATGCTTGGAATGGACAGAAAGCAGATCATTGCAGTCACGATGCCATGCTTTGGGACGACAGACCGGACATACCGCAATGCTTGCAAGATGGCGGAAAAACTCGGCGCGGTCTTAAGGGAGGTTCCGATTGCAGATTCGGTGACGCTGCATTTGAAAGATATCGGACATGATATACAGGATCACAGCGTGACCTATGAGAATGCGCAGGCGAGAGAGCGTACGCAGGTGATCATGGATATTGCCAATCAGGTAAACGGCATGGTGATCGGGACAGGAGATATGTCGGAGCTGGCTCTTGGCTGGGCGACTTATAACGGCGACCATATGTCCATGTACGGGGTCAATGCATCTGTCCCAAAGACGCTGGTGCGGCATCTGGTCCATTACTATGCGGATACGTGTGAAGATCAGGTGTTGAAGGAGGTACTCTATGACGTGCTTGATACGCCGGTAAGTCCGGAGCTTCTTCCGCCGAAGGACGGCAAGATTGCCCAGAAGACAGAGGATCTGGTAGGACCTTACGAGCTGCATGACTTTTTCCTGTATTATTTCCTGAGGTTTGGCTATGAACCGGCCAAGATCTACCGGATCGCAAAGTATGCGTTTGCAGGAGAATATGACGACGACACGATTTATAAATGGCTCCATACCTTCTGCCGGAGATTTTTCTCTCAGCAGTTCAAGCGTTCCTGCCTGCCGGACGGACCGAAGGTTGGGACGGTAGCGCTGTCTCCAAGAGGGGACTGGAGGATGCCAAGCGATGCCTGCGCGGATCTGTGGATACAGAACTTAGAAACGGTCCGGGAGAACAAAGAGTAATCGTCCCGAATGTTTTCGGGTGAAAGAGTTTTGACAAAAAGGATTGGGAGGTAAATGCTATGGAAGCGAATAAACATACGGCCGTGGCGAAGTTTACGGAAAAAGGCTACAACTGCTGTCAGGCAGTGGCCTGTACATATTGCGAAAAATTTGGGATAAAGGAAGAGGATATGTTTCGTATGACAGAAGGTTTCGGACTTGGAATGGGCGGCCTTATGGATACCTGCGGCGCAGTTACGGGCATGTTCCTTACGATCAGTCTCGCCAACAGCGCGGGCGATATGGATCAGCCGCTTCTTACGAAGATGGATACTTATGCGAAATTCCGTGAGGCGGCGAAGCAGTTCAAAGAGAAGAGGGGTTCCGTATACTGCCGGGATCTGAAGACAGAGAATGGGGCGCAGCCTTTGCCGTGCTGTACCCGGTGTGTGGAGACGGCAGCAGAACTGATCGATGAGATGAAACTTTCATAACGGTGTAGAATGTAACGGCTAAGGGAGACTGTAGATAAATACAGCCCCCTTAGCTTATTACTGCAAAAATGTTGTAAAGATCTCGTTTACCAGCTTGCCGTCGGCCTTACCCTTTACTTTTGGCATAAGCACCTTCATAATCTTACCTTTGTCCTTTGCGGAAGGTGCATCTATGCCGGTCTCTGCAAGGACGCTATTGATAACCTCGCGGATCTCGGCCTCATCCATCATCTTTGGAGCATAGTTGTTCAGTACATCCAGACGGTCGGTACATTCCTTGATAATATCTGTCCGGTCTGCGGGAGTCATGTCCAGTGTTTCTTTGACTTGTTTGATTTCTTTTAAGATAACCTGCGTCTCTTCTTCGGGAGTCAGATCTTCCCGTTTGTCGATTGCTTTATTTTTAAGTGCGGATAATAAAAGGGATAAAGTGTCTTTCCTTCCCTTGTCGCCGGCTTTCATGGCTTTCACCATGTCGCTCCTTACTTCATCAATTTTGCTCATGTGTCATTCCTCCATCTCATATTTTCAGAAAAAATCCCGGCATAGGCATTAAAATATGCCGACGGGTTGCTTCCAAGATTACGGTTCACATTTTATCAGATTGTAAATGGGTTGACAAGTTATTTTGCATATCCTATGAATTGACAAATTGTTTCTGTGGAACTATAATGAAAAAGACTATATGTAGAGGACTATATATAGAAAGAAATAAGAGATTATTCCAAAACAGGAGAAAAGACGATGAAAAGTAGTGTAAACCGTTTATCAGGAGAAACATATGCTGTTTAATTCCATAGAGTTTCTGATTTTTTTCCCGATTGTTCTGCTGATATATTTTGTCGTTCCGCAGAAGGCAAAGAATTTGTGGCTGCTTGCTGCAAGTTACTATTTTTATATGTGCTGGAACGCGAAATATGTATTGCTGCTGCTGTTTTCAACACTGGTTACCTATACCGGCGGCCTTTGCATGGAGACGGTCAAACAAAGCGGCTGTACTCCTGCGCATAAGACGGCGTATAAAAAGCTGATTGTGGCAGGCAGTTTTGTACTGAATCTGCTGTTGCTGTTCTATTTTAAATATATTAATTTTGCATTGGATGTTTTGGGGCGTCTTCTCGGAGCGGTACATATAGAGATGAATGTGCCGGTGTTTGATATTATCCTGCCTGTGGGAATTTCCTTTTATATTTTTCAGGCGCTGAGCTATACGATGGATGTATACCGCGATGAAATATATGCAGAGAAAAATTTCTTTCGCTACGCACTTTTTGTATCTTTTTTTCCGCAGCTTGTGGCGGGACCGATCGAAAGATCAAAAAATCTTCTGAAGCAGTTTTCCGGGCATAAAAAATTTGATGCAGTAATGGTGAGGGACGGGCTGCTTCTTATGCTGTGGGGGTATTTTCTGAAACTGGTCATTGCCGACAGATGCGCGGTGCTGGTGAATACGGTATACGGGGATTTTGCCGCTTATCATGGATTTCAGATCATAACGGCCAATGTGTTGTTTGCTTTTCAGATTTACTGCGATTTTATGGGGTATTCCATTATTGCAACAGGAGCTGCCAGAGTGCTTGGTTTTCGGCTGATGAATAATTTTGAGCAGCCTTATCTGGCACAGTCTGTAAAGCAGTTCTGGAGAAGGTGGCATATCTCGCTGAGTTCATGGCTGAGGGATTATCTATATATTCCTTTGGGCGGGAACCGGAAGGGAAGATTAAAAAAGTACAGGAATCTGCTCATTACCTTTTTGGTAAGCGGCTTATGGCACGGGGCGAACATCACATTTGTCATCTGGGGCGGCTTGCACGGAATATACCAGATTTGTGAAGAACTGGCGGCTCCGTATGTAGACAGATGGTATAAGAGATTTCAGATAGATACCGAGAATTTTTCATGGAGATGCATTCGGATCGTAAAGACCTTCATCTTGACGGATATTGCGTGGGTATTCTTCCGGGCAGATACGCCGATGGCTGCGCTCAGAATCTTAAAGAGGTCGGCGGAGCTTACAAACAGCGGGCTCCTCTTGACAGGCGGGCTTTATGAGCTGGGACTTGATGAAAAGAACATTGCTATTTTGCTGATCGCTTTGGCGGCGTTGCTTTTTTGCAGTCTGATCAAAGAATCAGGGAGAGATACCTTAGAGTGGCTTAGGCGGCAGAGTATTGTCTTCCGCTTCGTACTGTACTGGGGGGCGGTGATTTTGATCACCCTTTCTCTGGACATTACCGGACAGGAATTTATCTATTTTCAGTTTTAGGGAGGATCGGGATGAAGAAAATACTTGGCCTGGTCATGAAAGGCATATGCGTTATGCTTCCCATGATTCTGATATGGGCATATACATGGATGAATCCGCTTGGATTTATGACTGACGGGACACCGTTTGATCTGTGGAATAAAGAAAAGACCAATACGAAGCAGGAGAAGTATTATGAGGCGGTATTCTTAGGCGATTCGACGGCGAATGCCGCTTATGTGCCGGAGGTTTTGTCGGATGCTTCGATTAATCTGTCTCTTGGTTCGATCACGCCTATGGAAGCGTATTATATTCTTCAAGACTGGATTGAGCACAATGAGGCGCCGAAGACTTGTTATATTAGTTTTCTGGATTATCATATGAAGGATACGGGTACTTTTTGGATTCGGACGATGTATACGCACAGATTCCGGATGGATCAGAATCTTGAGATGCTGAAGGAGATCCTGAAGTATGGGGAAGGGACTTCCATTGAAACGGATCATTATGTGACGGATTTTATCGCATATGAATTGAGGCTGCCGAACAAATATATTACATCTTTGATGAATGCGGGTTTTAATCAGCGGTATGAAGAAAATATAAAAGCAAGGGCTTTAAGCGCGCTTCACGGCGGAAGGTATATTGCCAGAGGGACGCAAGAATATGAAACTTCCAAAACAATTAAATTTAAAAATTTTGAGGTACACCCTCTGTTCGACCGTTATTACAGGCGCCTGATCGAACTGTGCATGGAACATGACATACAGGTTCGTCTTGTAAAACTTCCGCTTCCAGAAAATGAAAAATTTACAGAGAACTATAAAGAAGAGTTTGGAAAGTATTATGATCGGCTGAAGGAGGATTATCCAGATATCACGGTTGACTGGATACCGACTTATAAGCAGGAGTATTTTGCGGATAGAAATCATGTGAATTCCCATGGAGCCCTTCAGTTCAGCAGGGAGATGAAGGCGCGTTATCCGGAGGATTTCACGGCGGAACTGACGCCTTCGCAGATCGAGGCCCTCAATGATTCGATAGCCGATGAGAATCAGCCGGAACAGATCATACAGTGGGCTTCCGGCAAGGATTATACGCTGCTTTTTCAGGATACGTCAGGAAAGTTTGCCTCCGTTTACGGGAAATTGCTTAAGAGCAATTCTTATACGGCAAAAGAAATCAGACTGGAAACGACGAACGTATACTGTGCGGCCGCATCGGATTCTGGCGGGGAGAGGGAAATTCTCGTTCAGGAGGAAAAAGATAAAATTCTGATAAAGCAGAATGATCAGGATATCCGAACGTGGGAAAAGGGTTCGGATGGTTTGCTGAAGGTGATGGTGATAGACAATTATAACAACAAGATTGTCTGTGAAAAATCGTTTGAGTATATGGGAGAAACATTTTCTCTGATTCAGTAATAGAACAATATGCTTATTGTCTCTTATTCAAAAAATAATTTACGGTTAAGAGACTTTTAATAAAGAAGAAAGGAAGGGATGTAAATGAAAAAAATAACGAGAGTTATCTGCCTTGTATTAAGCTTGATGCTGTTTGTAAATCTGGGCAGTTTTGAGGTGTTAGCAACAGATGCAGAAGGTCAGCAGGATAAAGTGGAAGCAGCGGATCAGGCACAGAGTCAAGAACCGTCTTCCAAAACAGAGACAGATATCACTGCAGACACCGAAGCGGAGTCTCCAAAGGAGAATGAGGATTCCGTAAAAGATGGAAGTGAGACAGAACAGCCGGAAGTGCCGGAGGAACCATTGCCGGAGGAGATACCGGATGCTGACGATGCAGGGGATACCGATGCAGAGGCGCCGTCCGAACCGGTGACGGAGAGTGGCGCTAAAGAGGATAAGGCTGCGGAGGAAGAACAGCCGAAAGAAGAGGAACCTGCCGTTGACGTGCAGGCGGCTGAGACGCAGACAATCGGGGGAACCGTTGAAGGAATTACTGCAGAGCCGGCAGATGAATCGGGTAAACAGTTAAAGCTTACATGGACCCGTGTGGCGGATGCAGTGAAGTATCAGGTTAAGCTATTGAAATACGCAGACGGCACGATGGTCAGCACATCTGATACAACAGATACGAGTCTGCAGATCAATGCCGTTCAGGGAGAAAAATATTATGTAGAAGTTCACGCATATAAAGAAGATGAAACCGGAGAGACCGAGATAGCTGCCGGAAAGATTCCTGCGGTGCTGCTTGCAAAGCCTGCTGTCAAAGAAAAATCTAGCGGTACGGATATAAAACTTGCGTGGAAAGCGGTGGCAGGAGCAGACAGCTATCAGGTGGCATACGGCAAGAAAACGAAGAAAATATCCGAGACCTCTTTGGAATTCGGAAAGCTGAAATACAATACAAAATATAGCTTCCAAGTGCAGGCGATCTGCAGTTTCACAGAAGACGGCAAGACTTATACTTATGTTTCTGACATAGTTAAGCTGAATGTAGCGACAAAAAAACAAAAACCGGCCAAAGTGAAAAAACTTACCGGAATCGACGGCAATGAATCTGCCATACTTACATGGTCTAAGGCATCCAGAGCAGAAAGTTATATTGTGTATCGGTATAACGCGACAAAGAAAAAGTGGGAAGTCGTTAAGAAAGACGTTAAAAAGCTCACCTATACGGATAAAAAGCTAAAACAGGGGAAAAAGTATAAATACCGTGTGGCGGCCTATAATAACGGCGGGACAGGAGAAAAATCTTCTACCATAACCATTTCCGTAAAAAAGACACCGAAAACGATACGCAGTATTGGCTATAAGGCAGTCGTAAAATCAAGAGCGCCTATTTTTACTTCCAAGACCAGCAAAAAAAGAGTGAAATATCTGAAGCCGGGCACCAAAGTTACGACGACTGACTATGGAAAAGGACGCTACAAGATCAGCATTGGAGGGAAAACTTACTGGATCGCGTACAGGCGGCTGAGATTCAAGTCAAGTATCTGGACGACGAAAGACTATTCTACAAAAGTAAAAGAAGATTTTGTAAACAAAAAGGGATATAAAAGCAAATCGAAGTATTTGATATGGATCAGCCACTATACGCAGAGAGTCGTGATCTATCAGGGTTCTAAAGGCAAATGGAAGGTACTGCGCAGCGGACAGTGCGCAACGGGCAAGCACGGAACCCAGACGCCGAAGGGAGTCTTTAAGATCAAGTATAAGGAAAAAGGAATATTTAACAAGTACACATATGAGAAACCGGCAGTGTACTTTAAAAAGGGCATCGCCTTCCATTCCAGAATCAAAAGATATTCGGGCGGTTACAGCGACGCGACGATCGGAAGGCCGAAATCGCACGGATGTGTGCGGCTCATGGATTCCGACATCAATTTTATTTATAAACGTTGTCCAAAAGGAACGACCGTAGTTTCCTATTAAAGCTGGTCTGCGGGAAGAAGGAAATAATTCAAATCATGAAACACAGTGAGAAATCACTGATTGCCATGAATCGGCAGGGTATCGGAAAGAATAAGATATCCTGCTGTTTTTATGTAAAAGATTCTTATAAAAAATGTATAAACTATGTTGACAAACGCAAATCATAGTGTTAAATTAATACTCGAAAGATGTTAGCACTCAAAATCAAGGAGTGCTAACAAGAAAATCTGAAAGGAGGAGGATGGATGGTAACAGAGCATGGACTAAGTGACCGGAAGCTCAAGATTCTTCATGCGATCATTAAGACTTATCTGGAGACCGGAGAGCCGGTAGGCTCCCGAACTATTTCCAAGTATACGGATCTGAATTTAAGTTCCGCGACGATCCGCAACGAGATGGCCGATCTGGAAGAACTGGGATTTATCATGCAGCCTCACACGTCGGCAGGACGTATCCCTTCAGATAAAGGTTATCGGTTATATGTTGATATGCTGATGGGCGAGAAAGAGCAGGAGCTGTTAGAGAAGGAGGAGCAGATGCTTGAAAAAGCGGATAAGATGGAACATCTTCTTAAGCAGGCGGCGAAGGTGCTGGCAAGCAGCACGAATTACGCAACGATGGTTTCCACGCCTATGGGCAGCAGCAATAAGATTAAGTTCATCCAGCTTACGATGGTGGATGCAGAACAGATCATTGCGGTAATCGTGCTCGGGGGTAACGTGATCAAGAACAAGATCATCCGGGTAGAGGAACCTCTCAGTAATGAGAATCTTCTGAAGCTGAATATGCTTCTTAACACAACCCTGAACGGCATGGCGATTGAGGAGATTAATCTTGGGCTCATTGCAAGGCTTAAGGAACAAGCGGGCATCCACAGTGTAGTGGTGGGAAATGTGCTGGATGCAGTGGCGGACGCGATTCAGGTAGATGAAGATATGCAGATCTATACCAGCGGCGCTACGAATATTTTCAAGTATCCGGAACTTTCCGATAAGCAGAGCGCGCAGGAGATCATCAGCGCCTTTGAAGAGAAGCAGCAGCTCACCGAACTGGTAACCCAGACATTGTCACAGGAGGACAATACAGGAATTCAAGTTTACATCGGCGACGAAGCGCCGGTACAGACGATGAAGGACTGCAGTGTTGTTACCGCTACTTATGAATTGGGTGACGGGCTGAAGGGAACGATAGGGATTATCGGACCGAAGAGAATGGATTATGAACATGTATTAAAATCTATGAAGCGTCTGCAGAATGAACTGGATCAGATGTTTCACGGCGGCAAAAAAGTCTAGTGAATAGAAAGAGTAGAAAGGTGGAATAGCTCTTGGAAAATCAACAGGAGAAAAGCCAAGAAGAGATGGTAAAGGAAGCGGTAGAAGAAGCAAAAAAGACAGCGGCTGCGCAGGCAGAGGACGAAATCTTAGAAGGGGAAGAGGCGGAAAAGACATCGGAGTCTGAGGAGACGCAAACGTCAGGAGATTTGGAAGAAGATGCGCCCACAGAAGAGAAGCCTGATGAGAAAGAGGGCGAAACCGCTGAAAAAAAGAGGCTCTTCGGTAAAAAGAATAAAAAAGACAAAAAAGATGAGAAGATTGAAGAACTGACAGACAGACTGACTCGTCAGATGGCGGAGTTCGATAACTTTCGCAAACGTACGGAAAAGGAAAAATCGCAGATGTACGAGATAGGCGCGAAGGATATCATAGAAAAGATCCTTCCGGTGGTAGACAATTTTGAGAGAGGTCTTATGGCTGTGAAGGAGGAAGAAAAGGATGCACCGTTTGTCCAAGGAATGGAGATGATCTATAAGCAGCTTATGACAACGCTGGAGAGCGCAGGGGTGAAGCCGATCGAAGCGAAAGGTCAGGAGTTTAATCCTGATCTGCACAATGCAGTGATGCATGTGGATGATGAGGAGCTTGGCGAGAATGTTGTTGTTGAAGAGCTCCAAAAGGGATATATGTATCGGGACTCTGTCGTCCGGTACAGCATGGTAAAAGTAGCCAATTAACAAATCAACTTAGAACATATCATATTTAGGAGGAACAAAATTATGGGCAAAATAATCGGTATTGACTTAGGTACAACAAATAGCTGTGTAGCTGTTATGGAAGGCGGACAGCCGACAGTGATCGCTAATACAGAGGGAGCGAGAACGACACCGTCTGTAGTGGCATTTACAAAAGCAGGAGAACGTCTGGTAGGCGAGCCTGCAAAGCGTCAGGCAGTAACGAACGCAGAGAGAACCATTTCTTCAATTAAAAGGGAGATGGGCTCGGATTACAGAGTAGCAATCGACGAGAAGAAGTATTCTCCGCAGGAGATTTCCGCTATGATCCTTCAGAAGATGAAAGCCGACGCAGAAGGATATCTCGGAGAGAAGGTGACGGAGGCAGTTATCACAGTCCCGGCTTATTTTAATGACGCGCAGCGTCAGGCGACAAAAGATGCGGGTAAGATTGCAGGTCTTGATGTAAAGCGTATCATTAACGAGCCTACGGCGGCGGCTCTTGCCTACGGTCTTGATAATGAGAAAGAGCAGAAGATCATGGTATACGACCTTGGAGGAGGTACGTTCGACGTATCCATCATCGAGATCGGCGACGGTGTCATCGAGGTTCTTTCAACAGCGGGTAACAACAGACTGGGCGGTGATGATTTTGATCAGAAGGTTGCTGATTATATGATCGCCGAGTTTAAGAAAGAGCAGGGCGTAGATCTGTCAGCAGATAAGATGGCTATGCAGAGAATTAAAGAAGCTGCTGAGAAAGCGAAAAAAGAGCTTTCTTCCGCTACAACGACAAATATTAACCTTCCGTTTATCAGCATGAACGAGAGCGGACCGCTCCACTTTGATATGACTCTTACAAGAGCAAAATTTGACGAGCTGACAAATGATCTGGTACAGAAGACTTCCGAGCCTGTAACGAGAGCGCTCTCAGATGCCGGTATTTCCGCATCCGAACTTGGTCAGGTACTGCTTGTCGGCGGTTCTACACGTATCCCGGCTGTACAGGAGGAGGTAAAGCGTCTGACAGGCAAAGAGCCAAGTAAATCTCTGAACCCGGACGAGTGCGTGGCGCTCGGTGCATCGGTTCAGGGCGGTAAGCTTGCAGGCGATGCGGGCGCCGGCGATATCCTTCTTCTTGATGTAACTCCGCTGTCGCTTTCGATTGAGACAATGGGCGGCGTAGCTACAAGACTGATCGAGAGAAATACGACGATTCCGACAAAGAAGAGCCAGATCTTCTCTACAGCGGCTGATAATCAGACGGCAGTAGATATTAACGTGGTACAGGGCGAGAGACAGTTTGCAAGAGATAACAAATCTCTCGGACAGTTCAGACTGGACGGAATCGCACCGGCTCCGCGCGGAGTGCCGCAGATAGAGGTTACTTTCGATATCGATGCAAATGGTATCGTAAATGTATCTGCAAAAGACCTTGGAACAGGCAAAGAGCAGCATATTACCATTACGGCAGGCTCTAACATGTCGGACGAGGACATCGATAAGGCTGTAAAAGAGGCGGCCGCATTTGAGGCACAGGATAAGAAGCGGAAAGAGGGAATTGATGCCAAGAATGACGCAGACGCGCTTGTATTCCAGACAGAGAAGGCGCTCGGTGAGGTTGCAGATAAATTAGACGCAGCAGATAAGGCTGAAGTTGAGGCGGACTGCAAGGCTCTTAAGGATATCTTAGAGAAGATCAATATGGAAGATATTTCTGACGCACAGGTTGCGGAGATTAAGGCCGGAACAGAAAAGCTTACGGCAAGCGCTCAGAAGGTATTTACAAAGATGTATGAGCAGGCAGGCGCCCAAGCAGGTGCGCAGGGCGCAGGAGCGAATCCGGGAGCAGGTCCGCAGGCAGGTCCGGCGCCGGAAGGTTTCCAGGGAGATGATGTGGTAGATGGAGACTATAAGGAAGTATAAGCCTTAGGTGAAAGGCGCTTTGAATTGAGTATGGAAATGTTCCGGGAAACTTGGATTTTGATAAGTTCAGTATCCCGGAACTTCCTTGCGTTATATTTTCTTATTGTGTACAGACTGATAGATAAGAAAGGGATAGATTATGGCAGAATCAAAAAGAGATTATTATGAAGTGCTCGGCGTAGGAAAGGATGCAGATGATGCGGCATTAAAGAAGGCATACAGGCAGATCGCGAAGAAGTATCATCCGGATATGAATCCGGGAGATGCCGAGGCGGAGAAGAAGTTTAAAGAAGCTTCGGAGGCTTACGCGGTCTTGAGCGATCCGGAAAAACGACGTCAGTATGACCAGTTCGGCCATGCGGCATTTGAAGGCGGAGCAGGCGGAGCGGGAGGCTTTGGAGGCTTTGATTTCAGCGGTGCGGATTTCAGCGATATTTTCGGCGATATTTTCGGCGATCTGTTTGGCGGAGGAGGCAGAAGAGGCGGACGAAGTCAGGGACCTATGAAGGGTATGAACGTAAGAAAGAGTGTTCGGATTACCTTTGAGGAGGCGGTATTTGGGTGTGAGAAAGAGTTGGATGTTGTCTTAAAGGATTCCTGCCCGAAGTGTAATGGCACAGGTGCGAAGCCGGGAACTTCGCCTGAGACTTGCCCGAAATGCGGAGGTAAAGGTCAGGTCGTCTATACGCAGCAGTCGTTCTTCGGGACTGTCCAGAATGTACAGACCTGTCCGCAGTGCGGCGGTACCGGGAAGATTGTGCGTGAAAAGTGTTCAGACTGTCAGGGAACAGGCTATGTGTCCAACAGGAAAAAGATTGCCGTTACGGTTCCGGCGGGCATTGACAACGGACAGAGTATCCGTATCCGCGAGAAGGGGGAGCCGGGTGCGAACGGCGGTCCGAGAGGAGATCTGCTTGTGGAGGTCAGCGTATCAAGACATCCGATCTTCCAGAGACAGGATATGCACATATTTTCTACGGTCCCGATTTCCTTTGCGCAGGCAGCGCTGGGCGCAGATGTGAAGATCAAGACGGTAGACGGGGAAGTTCTTTATACAGTAAAACCGGGAACGAAGACCGATACTAAGGTGCGCCTGAAAGGAAAGGGAGTGCCGTCGGTAAGGAATTCACAGGTGCGGGGCGATCACTATGTGACACTGGTAATTCAGACGCCGGAGCGTCTAAGCGCCGAGGCCAAGGAAGCCCTCAGAAGGTTTGACGAGCTTTCAGGAAATACGCTGAATGCAGCCGGAACAGGCAGCGCGGGCAATTCGGGGAGCGGTAAAAAGAGAAAGGGATTTATGAATAAAATGAAAGAGGCCTTTGATGAGTAATCATCAGAGGCTTTTAGGTGATTAACAGATATATTTATGCAGGATGGCAGATGCGGATGGAAGAAAAGATAAGATAATAATAGCAGGAGGAAAAGATATGCAGGGATTTACGCAGTATATGCCTACAAAGATAGTATTTGGCAAGGCAGCGGAAAAAGAAACAGGGAAACTGATAAAAGAGTTCGGCGCATCTAGGGTACTGCTTGTATACGGCGGTGAAAGCGCTGTAAAGAGCGGACTTCTTGACAGGATAAAGGAGGAACTCAGACAGGAAAATATCGTGTATGAGGAGCTTTCGGGCGTACAGCCCAATCCGCGCCTTGCTCTTGCAAGGGAAGGCGTTAAAAAGGCGGTTGATATGGGTGCGCAGCTTATGCTTGCTGTGGGCGGCGGCAGTGTGATTGATACGGCAAAGGCCGTTGCTGTCGGCGCAGCGAATCCGGATATCGACATCTGGGATGTATGGATGGGAAAAGCCAGTGTGTGCACGGCAAAGCCGGTAGGCGCGGTGCTGACCATATCCGCGGCGGGAAGTGAGATGAGTGATTCGGCGGTTATCACGAACCAGGAGACAGGGAAAAAGGCTGGATTTAATTCGGATATGGTGCGTCCGAAATTCGCGGTGCTGAATCCTGAGCTTACCTTTACGCTGCCGAAATATCAGCTTGCATGCGGAATTGTCGATATATTGATGCATACATTGGAGAGGTATTTTACGCCCGTTTCAGGAAATCAGCTTACGGATGAGATTGCAGAAGGCTTGATGCGTACATTGATTGAAAATGGAAAGACTGCATATGAAGATCAGGAAAATTATGAAGCCATGAGCGAAATCATGTGGTGCGGAAGCCTGTCGCACAATAATCTGACGGGGCTTGGCCGTCCGAAGGATTTTGCGTGCCATAAGCTGGGACATGAGATCGGCGGCATGTTTGATGAGGCGCACGGCGCAACCCTGTCTGCGGTATGGGGAAGCTGGGCGAGATATGTGTATAAGCTTGACGCGGCAAGATTTGCCCGTTACGGCAGAAAAGTATGGAAAATTGAGGATAAAGGAGAGGAGGAAACTGCGGTCTTGGCAATCGAGGCAACCGAGGAGTTTTTCCGTTTCTTACATATGCCAACCTGTATCGGTGAGATGAACATCGGCGTGCAGTCGGAGGAAGTCTTAAAAAAGATGGCGGACAGCGCTACGAAAGGGGATACGGTAAAACTGGGCTGCTTTAAGAAGCTTTCTGCGCAGGATATGTATGAGATTTATAAAGCGGCAAACCACAGATAATCTTAATATAAACTGGGGGAATTTTTACAGGAGCATATTTGCTCTTGTTCTTCCGATGGCGCTTCAGAATGTGATCAATGTAGGCGTCACGGCAACGGATGTATTTATGCTCGGAAGGGTAGGGGAAAAGGTATTGTCCGGCGCTTCCCTTGCGGGGCAGATACAGTTTATCATGATGCTCATCTTCTTTGGCATCACGGCGGGGGCTACGGTTCTTACCGCGCAGTACTGGGGGAAGCATGATACGAAGACGATTGAGAAGGTACTTGGTATGGGGCTTACGTCCGGTCTTCTTGTAGCGGCGTTTTTTACGGCGCTGGCGCTTGTGATCCCGGCGCCTCTTATGAGGATTTTTACTTCTGATCCGGAGGTGATCGCGGAAGGAGAAAAATATCTGCGTATCGTAGGCGTCTCCTATCTGTTTGTGGCTGTGACGCAGGTATACTTAAATATTATGCGCAGCATCGAGCGGGTAGTGATTGCAACAGTTGTGTATTTTATTTCATTGCTTGTAAATATCTGCATCAATGCAGTCTTGATCTTTGGATTGTTCGGCGCGCCTAGGCTGGAGGTTCAGGGTGCGGCGATCGGAACACTGTGCGCAAGGATTACAGAGACGCTGATTGTCCTCTTTTATGCATATTTTAAAAACAAGACCGTAAAGATACGGGTTCGGAATATGTTTCAGATTGATCGGCTGCTGTTGATGGATTATATCCGTTATGCTATGCCGGTAGTGCTGAATGAATTTATGTGGGGGCTTGGGACTTCGTGCAATACGGCGATTATCGGACATCTCGGCAGCGAGGCGGTTGCGGCGAATTCTGTGGCGCAGGTGGCAAGGCAGCTTGCGCAGGTGGTGGTGTTCGGGATCTCAAGCGCAACGGCGATCTGGCTCGGCAAGACTTTGGGCGAGAAAAAGAAAGAACATGCGAAAGCTTATGCAAAACAGTTTGTGATCATATCCTTAGTGCTTGGGGCTGCCGGGGGGCTGCTTATCTTAGCTTCCGGACCGATTGTGGGTAGTGTTCTGACGCTTTCGGATACATCAAGAAGGTATCTTGGATTTATGTTTTTTGTGATGTCCTATTTTGTAGTGGGGCAGGCGATCAACACAACGATGGTGTGCGGGGTGTTCCGCTCCGGAGGAGATACGAAGTTCGGCCTTGTCATGGACGTTTCCACAATGTGGGGCTGTTCAATACTTCTGGGCGCTGTTGCGGCATTTTACTTCCATGCGAGCGTTCCCGTGGTATATGCGATATTAATGAGTGATGAGATTATAAAAGTGCCGATTTGCATCCTCAGATACCGGAAGTATAAGTGGCTGAAAGATGTTACGCGAGACGACATCGGATCGTGTGAAATGGGTATTGATAATAGTGATACAGGCTAGTACAATGTAAGTAATATCGGGATTGTCAGACCATGAAGTGATGAGCAGTCTGTAGATATTATAATCTGTAAAAATATTTTTTGAATGTAAAGGAGAAGTTATTATGAAAGTAGTAGCAACAGAGAAAGCGCCGAAGGCATTGGGACCGTATTCTCAAGGGTATGTTCATAACGGGATTTTCTATTCGGCAGGACAGATTCCGATCAATCCTGCTTTAGATGCAGTTGAGGCAGATACGATCGAGGGACAGACGGAGCAGGTCTGCAAGAATATCGGCGAGGTTCTTGCGGCAGCAGGGAGTTCCTATGACAAGGTTTTGAAAACCACTTGTTTCCTCGCTGATATGGGGGATTTTGCGGCATTTAATGAAGTGTATGCAAAGTATTTTACTTCCAAGCCGGCAAGAAGCTGTGTGGCTGTGAAGACATTGCCAAAGAATGTGCTCTGTGAGGTTGAGGTGATCGCTGTCGTTGAGTAGTCGGCGGCATATAGAGTCTTTGTGGACAGAAGGGGCAGTTTTGCCCGTGAGATTTTAAAATGTGAGGTGGATATTATGGCTGAAGAACAACAGCAAAACGGATGTTCTCCGTCTGATTGCGCGGGGTGTGCACATGCGGATTCCTGCAACAGTAAGCCGGTGGATTTCAGGAAACCAGCGAATGAATTTTCAGATATTAAAAAGGTGATCGGTGTTGTCAGCGGTAAAGGCGGCGTTGGAAAATCTATGGTAACAGCGTCTCTGGCAAGGATGATGCGTAAGAAGGGCTGTAAAGTAGGTATTCTGGATGCAGATATTACAGGACCTTCCATTCCGAAGATGTATGGAATTCATGATAAGGCGCTGGGGGATGAAAGTGGTATTTTCCCAAGGGAAGCGGCGGATGGGACAAAGATCATGTCCATCAATCTTCTTTTGGAAAACGAGTCAGATCCGGTGATCTGGAGGGGGCCGGTAATTGCCAATGTGGTAACACAGTTCTGGACAGACGTCAGATGGGGAGAACTGGATTATCTTTTCGTAGATATGCCGCCCGGAACAGGGGATGTTCCGCTGACAGTGTTCCAGTCGCTGCCGGTGGACGGTGTGGTCATCGTCTCTTCGCCGCAGGATCTGGTAAAAATGATCGTAAAGAAGGCTTATGGCATGGCACGGCAGATGAGTATTCCGGTACTTGGAATCGTAGAAAATTACAGTTATCTCGTGTGCCCTGACTGCGGGAAGAAGATCTCCGTATTCGGAAAGAGTCATGTAGAGGAGGTTGCAGCAGAGCTTGCTGTTCCGGTGCTTGGCAGGATGCCGATCGATGCGTCGCTTGCAGAGGCGGTGGAGAATGAAAGATTTTCAGAGGTAGAGAATGAGTACCTGGCCGCTGCAGCAGAGAGATTATAATTAATTATATAAGAGCTGATAAAAGAGAATGAAGATTCGGAAGGATTCCAGAAATTCATTCTCTTTTTAATTTGTTGATTTAGAGTTTGGCCGCGCAAAAATACCTTTACGAAATACCGCAGCGTTGCTATAATAAATAATAAGGCATTGATTGGAAAAGCGAGGAATTTTCGTTAAGGGCCTTGTGGGATCGGAAGGGTAATGCGGACATCATTAACAGCGGAAAAGGTATGAGAACATGAGTACATATTGGAGAAAGAGAAAGTATTATACTGGTACAGATTATTATTCCAGTGTAAGCAGCCAAGAATACGGTGATGATAACGGTATAGGGCAAAACGCCGGCTACACAGAAGAATATCAGCAGCCAGTCTATGATTATAGTTCGTATTATCAGGGGAATCAGCAGCCGGTCTATGACTATAGTTCGTATTATCAGGGGAATCAGCAGCCGGTCTATGATTATGGTCAGCAATCTCTCGCTTACAATCGGTATCAGTATGATGAACAGGCACTCCAAAGATACAGGGACAGGAGGAAGCGTGAGGAAAACCGCAGGCAGTTAGAACGCGGCAGGAGAGAAAGAGAAGAAAGCTACAGGCAGCCAGACCGCGGCAGGAGAGAAAGAGAAGAAAGTTACAGGCAGCCAGACCGCAGCAGGAGAGAAAGAGAAGAAAGTTACAGGCAGCCAGACCGCGGCAGAAGTATGGATAGAGAGAGCCGCAGGCAGCCATATCGCAGCAGGAATATAAGCGAGGAGGAGCGCAGGCAGGCTCGCAGGAATCGGAGGATGCGTGAGGAAAGACGCCGCAGACGGAGACGGCGTTTGTTCATTGCGCTTGCGGTACGGCTGGCTTGCCTACTCGTTATTTTGGCTGCGGTTATTTCATTGGCGCGTTTTACGATGTCGTTTGTCAATCCTGTCAAACGAAAAGTTACGGTGGAAGCTGGAACAGAACTGGATGTAAAGGATTTTTTGAAAAGGGAAAAGGTGAAAGGAAGCTTTGTGACGGATATATCCAAGGTCAGCCTTGACCATGTGGGAGAACGGGAGATTATTCTGAAAGTCAGGGGAAAAGAACGGAAATCCCGTCTGATCGTTGAGGATACGAAAGCTCCGAAAGCAGAGTCTGCTTCCGTAGTCATCAATGTTAACGAAAAACTGGAAGCAAAGGATCTGGTCAAGAATATTCAAGATGCCACAGATGTGAAATGTTCATTTAAAGAGAAACCGGATCTGTCGAAAGCAGATAAAATAACTGCAGGCATCACTCTGACGGACGAAGGCGGCAATACGAAAGAAGTGATTTCTAATATTGAAGTCGTCGTAGACAGGGAGCCTCCCGTTATGGAAGGCATAGCACCTTTGACCGGATATATCGGTGAGCCGATCTCTTATAAATCAACCCTTACGGTCACGGATAATTGTATGGGCGATATAGATGTGCAGGTTGACAGCAGCAAAGTAGATACAAACACCGAAGGAACTTACGATGTGATCTATACTGCTGTTGACCGGGCGGGGAACAAAGCGGAAGCCTCCACTACTGTAACGATCATGGAAAAACCGGAAAACTAAAATAATACTTATCTAAAGTATTATTTTAGTTTTACCACGTTTTCTACGTTTGTTTCAGATATAATATAATGCGGTCTTTGCTTTGTCTCCATATAAGTTTTGGCGATGTACTGCCCCATGATTCCAAGACAGAATAATTGAATTCCGCCGATAAAGATAATAACGCATATGGTAGAAGCCCAGCCGGCTACCGGATCTCCGAAAGCCAGTTTTCTGATCACGATCAGAAATAAGAGCGCGAATGAAAAAAATGTCATAAGCATCCCGAACCATGATGCCAGACTGAGAGGAGCTTGTGAGAAATTAATGATTCCGTCGATTGCGTATTTAAATAATTTCCAAAAGCTCCATTTTGTTTCTCCGGCTACGCGTTCGACATTTTCATAGGGCAGCCAGTATGTCCGAAATCCGATCCAGCCGAAGATACCTTTGGAAAAACGATTATATTCACTCATAGAGACGATTGCGTCCGCCATCTCTTTTTTCATCAGCCGGAAATCCCGCGCGCCGTCTACAATGTCCGAGTCGGATATGGTATTGATGATCTGATAAAATTTTCTTGCAAAAAAGCTACGGATGGGAGGTTCTCCTTTTCGGCTGATCCTCCGTGTGGCCACGCTGTCATATTCTCCTGTTTTCAGGATTTCCATCATTTTGGGCAGTAATTCCGGAGGATCCTGCATATCTGCGTCCATGATAGCAATATAGTCTCCATGCGCATTACAGAAACCGGCATACATTGCCGCTTCTTTGCCGAAGTTCCGGGAAAAAGAAAGGTAAGAAACATGTTGGTCCTTTTCTGCTAAAGCTTTTAAAATGGCGAGAGTCTCGTCTTTTGAACCGTCATTGATAAAAAGAAGTTCATATTCACATCCCATGCCGTTCATTACTTTGGTAGTCTCTGAATGAAAAATGGGCAGAGCGTCCTGTTCGTTGTAACAGGGAATTATTAAAGAAATCATATCTTCTGCAATCTCCTTCTTGTGTAATATGCAATACAAAATCGATGCTGCTATAACTATAGCACAGACTTCTTCCTTTTTCTATATCTCTTCCGTAAAAGTTACTGCTCACTCCCGCGCCATTTGCAAAGACGCTTACAGCGCAGGACAAAGGATGCCGGCGACAAATCGTTGACAAATGAAAGTTCCGTCATTATAATTAGAAAATAGCGATTTTTATAAGTGGATTTGAGGAGAACAATATGAAAAAATACGGAGTAAATGAATTAAGAAAGATGTTTCTTGAGTTTTTTGAGAGCAAGAACCATCTCGTGATGAAGAGCTTTTCTTTGGTGCCGCACAATGATAAGAGCCTGCTGCTTATCAATTCCGGTATGGCGCCGTTAAAACCATATTTTACCGGACAGGAGGTTCCTCCTAACAGGCGGGTAGCGACCTGCCAGAAGTGTATCCGGACAGGCGATATAGAAAATGTGGGAAAGACTGCGCGTCACGGCACGTTTTTTGAGATGCTCGGAAACTTTTCTTTCGGTGATTATTTTAAGGATGAATCGATCGAGTGGACATGGGAGTTTCTGACAGAGGTAGTAGGACTTGAGGCGGACAGGCTGTATCCATCTATTTACTTAGACGATGAAGAGGCTTTTGAGATCTGGAATAAGAAGATCGGGATTCCGGCGGATCGGATCTTTCGTTTTGGAAAGGAAGACAACTTCTGGGAGCATGGCTCCGGCCCATGCGGCCCCTGTTCGGAAGTTTACTATGACAGAGGCGCCAAGTACGGCTGCGGTAAGCCGGATTGTACCGTAGGGTGTGACTGCGACCGTTATATGGAGATCTGGAATAACGTATTTACACAGTTTGACAATGACGGGCATAACAATTATACGGAGCTTGACCAGAAGAATATCGATACAGGTATGGGGCTGGAGCGTCTGGCGTGCGTAGTACAGGGTGTAGATTCCATGTTCGATATCGATACGCTCTTCGCGCTCCGCGAGCATGTATGCAGGATTGCGGGCGTAACGTACGGAAAAGGTGAGGAGTCGGATGTATCCGTACGTGTGATCACCGACCATATCCGCTCCGTGACATTTATGATCTCTGACGGTATCCTGCCGTCTAACAGCGGCCGGGGATACGTGCTGCGTCGTCTCTTAAGGCGCGCCAGCCGTCATGGAAGGCTTCTTGGCATTGACAGGGAATTTTTGATAGAGCTGGCAGAGACTGTGATCGAAGGTTCGAAGGACGGGTATCCGGAACTGGAAGAGAAGAAGGACTTTATCTTTAAAGTCATTACAAAAGAAGAAGAACAGTTTAATAAGACGATCGATCAGGGACTTTCAATTCTTGCGGGTATGCAGGAGGAGATGGAGAAGAAGGGCGAGAAGGTTCTCTCAGGAGAAGATGCTTTCCGTCTCTATGACACGTATGGTTTCCCGGTCGATTTGACCGTTGAGATTCTGGAAGAGAAAGGTCTCTCCATTGATGAGGAAGGCTTTAAGAGGGCGGTTGAAGCGCAGAAAGAGAAGGCGAAAGGAACCTTTGGAGAACATAATTATAACGGCAGGGAAGCGACGGTTTATGATGAGATAGATCCGGGCGTTACAAGCACATTTGTAGGATATGACAGAATGGCCTGCGGCTCCAAGGTGACAGTGCTTACAACAGATACGGAGATTGTAGAGGCATTATCTGACGGAGAGTCAGGAACGATCTTTACAGACGAGACTCCGTTCTATGCTGCAAGCGGCGGGCAGGAGGCAGATACAGGGTTCATCCGTTCAGAGGGCTTTGAGTTCTGCGTAGAGGATACATTAAAGCTCCTTGGCGGCAAGATCGGGCATAAGGGACATGTCACAAAAGGCATGGTAAAAGTTGGGGATGCGGTGACTCTCGAGATTGATGCGAAAAAGAGAGCGCTGTCAGCGAATAATCACAGTGCCACGCATCTTCTGCAGAAAGCTCTCCGTATGGTATTGGGAAATCACGTGGAGCAGGCGGGTTCTTCCGTCAATGCGGACAGACTGCGTTTTGATTTCACACATTTTTCGGCTATGACACCGGAAGAGATCAGGCGGGTTGAGGAGATTGTCAATGAGCAGATCATGAACTGCCTGCCTGTAAAGGCGGAAAATATGCCGATCGACGAGGCGAGAAAGACCGGCGCGGCAGCTCTTTTCGGCGAGAAATACGGCGATATCGTCCGTGTAGTCAGTATGGGAGAATTTTCAAAGGAATTCTGCGGAGGCACCCATGTGGAGAATACCGGCGTGATTACTGCGTTTAAGATCATCTCTGAAACCGGCGTCGCCGCGGGAGTAAGGCGTATAGAGGCGCTGACTTCACAGGGCCTTATGGATTATTATAACGGGCTTGAACGTAAGCTTTTGGAGGTTTCAAAGCTTATGAAAGCAAAGCCGGATCAGCTTACGGAAAGAATCAGTCATCTGCTGACAGAAAATAAGGCGCTAAAGAGCGAGATCGAGAGATTAAAGAGCAGACAGGCTCAGGATGCCATGGGTGATGTCATGAATCAAGTAACAGAAGTGAAGGGCGTAAAGGTTCTTGCCGCGAAGGTAGAAGGCGTGGATATGAACGGACTTCGCGACTTGGGCGATCAGCTAAAGGATCAGCTTTCAGAAGGCGTCGTTGTTCTTGCCAGTGCAGCAAACGGCAAGGTAAGTCTTATGGCGATGGCTACCAAAGAGGCGGTAAGCCGGGGCGCGCATGCCGGAAATCTGATCAGAGAGATCGCTTCCTTAGTAGGCGGAGGCGGCGGAGGGCGTCCGAATATGGCTCAGGCCGGCGGAAAGAATCCGGAGGGCATCGATGCGGCGGTGGCGAAAGTGAAAGAAGTGTTAGAAAGACAACTGTAGAAAGACAACCGTAGAAAGATAAAACGGTGCAGGAAAAAGGATTCTTTTTCTGGATAAAGTAAGAAAGCTGCGAATCAGTGATTGATTTGCAGCTTTTTAAAATATTTTATATTTTTTTGTAACAAAATAAGAGGATCGTACTCTTATAGGTAAGGGGGTGGAGTGGGTGCAGGATTTTGAAAAAGTCTATGTGGAATATCTGCGGGACGTCTATAATTTTCTCTTAAAACTGAGCGGCAGCGAAGGGATTGCCGAGGAACTGACCCAGTCCACATTTTCGATTGCGTTTGAAAATATGGGGAAATTCAGGGGAACCTGCAAGATGTCAGTCTGGCTGTGCCAGATCGCGAAGCATGAGTATTTCGCGTATTGCAGGAAGCAGAAGTATACGGCAAAAGATGGGGCAAGGGAAGAGCCGTGCGGGGGAAGTCTGGAAGAGAGGTTTATCGACCATGAAGAGCAGATACGGATCCATGAGATTCTGCATGTACTGCCGGAACCTTACAAGGAGGTATTTACGCTCCGCGTCATGGCGGAGCTTTCCTACAAGGATATCAGCCGCCTTTTCGGGAAATCGGAGTCGTGGGCGAGAGTAACGTATTATCGGGCAAAATGTATGATCATAGAGCGATTGGAAGGGAGCAAAGAGGATGGAGTGTGAGATTATCAGGGATTTGATGCCTTTGTATCTGGACGACTGCTGCAGCGAGGGCAGCAGGCGGCTGCTGGAGGATCATATAAAGGAATGCGATTTTTGCAGAAAGCTTCTTGGGGAGATGTCGAAGGAGCTTGTAGTCGGGGCGGAGGAAAGGTGCCGGAATCTTTCGGAGGAAGAACTTTTAAAGACCGGGAAAGAGATGATCCGGACAGAGGTGCGGGGAAATTATCTGGAAAAAATTGTCTGGATGGACATACCGCTGAATGTTATGTTAAGTATTTTTGGAATCATTATTGTGATCAAATATAGCAGCGACATCCTGGAAATGGTGTGGGATAATAATGTCCCGCTTGGTATCTACACCTGTATAGGAGATCCGGCAATGATAGGGTTATCCCTCTATTTCTTTATGGGGGAGATTTTGTATCTGGCCGGCATGAAAAAGAAAAGACGGACGGAGATTTTTAACAGTATCATACTGGAGTCAGTTTTTTATAAGATCGCCTTGTTTGCAGTGTTCGCAGTCAGCGGACTGATGCTTATGCTGTAGGCGGCGGCCTGTGTCTGAAGGGAGGATGAAGGATGAAGAGGAAAGAAAAGAAACAGCCCGGCCGTAAGATTATGTTAAGGCAGGTGATCACTTCTTTTATGTTTTACGGGGTGAATTTTATCATACTGTTTTTCCCGTGGATCGTTATCGGGGAGAATCGTTATAATTTAATCCGGCTGGCGCTGGAAATGAAAAATTCAGGCCTGAAATCGCTGATCGCGGGAACGGACGTCTATATGTATGTGGATAATGTATCTGCGCTTCAGACAGGCGTATGGATGGAACTGCTCGTTTACGGCGTGTTTTTTCTGCTGGGCGTGTTCCATCTTTTGTCAATGCTTCGAAGGAAGGACGGGTGGTATCATGCCGGGGCGCTTGCAGTCTCTGTGATGGGATTCTATATACATATGGCAGGATATACGATCCTCGATATCTGTACGGATCAGGATATAGGGATAGCGGCTCTGGGAATGATTCTGCTTTTCTGCGCGATAGAGTTTGCGGCGGTGAAAATCATGGGAATCTGGGAGGAGACGAAACAGATTTCTGCGGAGTACCATGAAAAAGAGAGGGAGGAGAAAGAGGAAAAACAAAGGAGGATTGCCTTCGCGGGCAGGTACAATGAATTATTCTACCGGTTTGTCTGGAAGAATTTCAAAAGTAACTGGAGGGACTATATTCTTCTGTTTTTATGCAGCAGTATGGTATTCGCCTTTCTGATCATCGGGTTTGGGCTGCAGAAGCTTTTGGCGGTCAATAACAGATATGTGGGTATGGACCAGGTCTTCGGGGGTCTTAATATCATATTGATGAACGCCGTGATCCCGGTGGGTATCATGTCGGTGATCATTACGGTTATCCTTGTGTTTTATTACTTAAGATGCCGCGCGAAAAATTACGGGATCTTTCTGACGCTTGGGATGCGGAAGAAGACGCTCTGGTATTTTGTGGCGATGGAGTTTGTATCGCTTCTTTTCTTTACGCTTATTGCAGGCGGTCTTGCGGGAACGGGAGTGATGCTGCTGTTTTCCTTGAAATCACAGACGCTCACGGGTCAGCATATGGAGTGGTCTTCGGCGGGAGTATCGCCCTATGTAAAATCCGTACTTGCGCTCTGCCTTATGTTTCTCGTATCTTTTATGGCGGCGAGAGATATCTTTGTTGATTTTAATATGGGAAGATCTACAGAACTTAAGGCCGTTCGGGAGAAGATGCCGGGGCGATGGAGAAAGGTTTTCTTTGTTCTGGGGCTTTCTTTTATTGTTTACAGTATCTATTCCTACAGGCAGCTTTATAATTTTGAAAATGTAAAGCTTTTGGCGGTGCTGTCTGTTGGAATTTTTCTTGTGCTGCGCTGCGGGATCGCACAGTGGTTTATGAAAGAGAGCAGACAGGACAGTTATCTTAAAAAGTTGCTCATACATAACCAGATTTTCCATAAATCAAAGACAAATACAGGCTATATTTTCGGAATGGTAATGATACAGTTCTTTGCGTTGTTCTACTTCACTTTTCAGGCCGTCTCTGTAGAGATCGCGGAGGAGGCGGATACACTGTACCCTTATGATATCGTGTGCGCTGCCGGCGATCAGGACGATGATATTTTTAAAGAACTCCGTGAGAAATATGATATCAGGATGCAGGTCTACCCGATGGTGCGGATAACCAATTTTGATTCCACAGAAAAAACAGAAGGCATGTACGGCGACATTCCTCCGGTTCAGGGACAGCATATCGGGATATCGGAAAGTACCTATCATTCCTTAAAGGCGGCGCTTGATCGTTCCTACAGTGCGCGTCCGCTTCATCTGGATGATAAAGGGGAAAGAATATATATTGTCCATCAGCAGGATAAATCGGTAAAGGCGCAGCCGCTGGACTTTTTCGCATCCCGGAAAGAACCGCTCCTTCATATAGGACAGCCCTGTTCGATTGGAGTCGCGGATGCGGGCTGGTCAAGGAGGAAGGATGTTGGATATTATTTTAAAACCATAGAGGGAGAGGAGATCGGCGTTCTTACCGGCGCGTTCCGTCAGGGGCTCAGGGACAATTTGGTCGTATTTTCCGATGTGTATTTTGAAGAGGCAAGAGAATTTTGGAAGACAAGGGATATCTATACGGGAGAGCCGATTCCTGAGGAAGAGGAAAAAATCGAGGGAGTCAATATCCGGCAGGGTCCGACGAAGCTGGTTTTGATCAGCGCCGGGTCAGCGGATGTGTCCGCCATGACAGAAGATTTAAAAGAGTTCAAGAAACGCCACAAAGAGGAGGAAAGCTACGATGCTTCGGTGTCATGCCTTAATACAAAACCGCAGGCCGTCTTGGATCTTAGGACAGAGCGGCTGATGAAGACGGCTCTTAATCTTCTGGTAATGATCGTATCCTTTCTCATCTATTTTGTCTTTCTGAATGTAAAGATGGCGACGGAAGCGGATCTAACGGCGAAGAGGACAGAGTTTTTAACCTGCATGGGGATGCGGAGAAAAGAAAGGAAAGCGCTTGTAAGGAACGAGCTTTTGCGCTACTACTATCTGTTTCCAACAGGAGCCGCGGCGGCGCTGGCGCTTCTTTTTACGGCGGCGGTCTTTCTAGCCAGACAGTATACGAGAGCAGATATACTGCATTATATCAGGGCGGCGGTTCCGGTGTGGGCGGTAAGCCTTTTGAGCGTAGGCATATTAGTTGTGATACGGGTAACAGTATATATACGGAGGGCGGAAGAAAAGAATGTGTGAGATGGAAGAAAAAAGGACAGAGAAGGTAAAAAGAAAGACGGTCATCAAGGCAGAGGGACTCTGCCGGGAGTATGTAAAAATCAGCCGGGGCGAGGAAAAGGCCGGGAGTATCAAAGTGCTCAGAGGGCTTAGCTTTTCTGTAAAGGAGCGAGAGTTTGTCGGGATCATGGGAAAATCCGGATGCGGAAAGACTACGCTTCTTAAGACGCTTGGACTGATCGACAAACCTACAAAGGGGGAGCTGTATTTTTGGGGAAAGGATACGAAAAAGCTCTGGGACGACGAGCTTTCGGATATCCGCCGCAGGAAGATCGGATTTGTATTTCAGGACTTTTATCTGATGGACAGTTTATCCGTCAGCGAAAATATCATGCTGCCTATGGTGCTGGATAAGAAGGATGCCCGGGAGTGTATGGAAAAGGGCAAGGAGTACGCGGAAGCTTTCGGGATTGCTCATCTTATGAATAAACACCCTTATGAGCTTTCCGGAGGGGAAAAACAGAGGGTGGCCATCAGCAGGGCGCTTATCAACCAGCCCGGACTGATCCTTGCGGACGAGCCGACCGGAAACTTAGATTCCAAATCCGGGAAAACGGTTGTAGACGCCCTGACGCGGATCAACGGGAGGATGAAAAAGACCATTATCATGGTAACCCACGATCCGCAGGTGGCAAGCCGCTGTAAGAGAATACTCTTTTTAAAAGACGGCGTGATACTGGATGATCTTAGGAAAAAAGGAAGCACGGAAGAATTCTATGGAGAAATCCTTGAGAGGATGAAGGATTTGTAGACGGATAAGATTTTCGCAGACAGGGAAATTAATTTTCCCTGTTCTTTTTTTGTAACGAAAATCTGTTGTGAGAGTCCTATTATACAGGAGGGTAAAATTAGGGTATAATTTTGTCAGGCAGATTTAAAAGCTATGAGGGAGGTGAGATGCGTGGAGCTTGAGGATGTCTATAAATTATATTATCCGGATGTATTTCGTTTTCTTTATGTTTTGTGCGGAAAGCAGGATGTGGCGGAGGAGCTTTCTCAGGAGACGTTCTATAAAGCGATCCGGTCTATACACAAGTTTCGGGGAGACTGCTCCATGAAAAGCTGGCTGTATCAGATTGGAAAGAACACGTATCTGACATGGCGAAAAAAGCAAAGGCATCTCGCCGGAACAGAACTGACGGAAAGCGATCTGGAAAAAGGGTGGTATGGCTCTCAGGACAGAGAGCCGGAAAATGTAGAAGAGACCGTGATCAGGAGAAATGAAGCCATGAGGATATACCGGGCATTGGAACATTTGAGCGAGCCATATAAAGAGGTGTTCTGCCTGCGTGTGTTAGGAGAACTTTCCTTTAAAGAGATTGGGGAGCTGTACGGAAAGGGAGAAGGCTGGGCGAGAGTTGTATATCATCGCTCGAAGTTAAAGGTTCAGAACATATTAGGAGAGGAGAGACAGCAATCATGAAACAAGAATGTGCGGTAGTTCAGGATCTCATGGTGCTTTACGAGGATGACGTTCTGCGCGATGAGAGCAGAAAGATAGTGCAAGAGCATATCAGGACATGCGAGGAATGCAGAAAAATATATGAGAGGGCATCTGCTCCGGTTTCGGGTATACAGGATGCTTTGCCGGATATAAGGGAATCTTTGGGAAGATCCGAGAAGGACCGGGAAGACATGGCGGTAAAGGCGGTTTCCCGGTTTCGGAGGAAACTGACTTTTAATCATATCATAATCGGCGGACTTTTGTTTATTGCATTCATTCTGCTCACAAATCTGGCGGGATATCTTGTGACAGACGGGATCGGGAGTATTTTTACGGGCATGCCGGCAAAGGAGATTGAAGTAAAGGAAATATACCGGCTGAAAAACGGGGAGATCTATCTGGCGGTGTCATCACAGAAAAGCTTTCAGTTATCCCATATTCCGCTTCTGGAAAGCGCTGAGAGACATCAGGACACAGACGGCGCCTATTATCATCTGAGTTTTACAAAAGCGTACGGCTGGCTGGCAAAGCTTAGGGATCTTGCCGGCGTACAAGAGGCGGCGTATATATTCCCGACGGAAACCGGCGTGAAAGACTATTTGAAACAGGAGGAAGAGTATCGGTGGAGCTGTAATGAGATTGCCTGTGTCGGACCGCTTAAACAGGATAAGAAAGTCCTGTGGAAAAAGGGGGAGGAAGTGTCAGAAGCGCCGCCGGAGATCGAGGAAAAGGCAATTGCGGCTTATGTAAAAAACGGAGACTTTCAGAAGGCGCGGGAAGAAATGGAGAGGAATAAAGAACTCGGCGGTATTGATATCTATAAAGTCTATGAGAAATATTATCCGGACGGCGCGTCTTCTGTCCGGGACTGGTGGCAGGAGACGGCCTGTGAGGTATATGAGAAGCCGGATGGACAGGCGGAATAGGAGAGAGCGTATGGGAATCATCTTGAAACTGACACTTTGCTATATGAAGAAGAACAAAAAGAGGACGAATGCAGCAGTGCTTGCCATCATTGTAATGATGGTGCTCCTTACGTCAGTCCATATCTTCGCAAAAGCTTTCTTAGGGATGCTGATCGATCAGGTGATTGAAAATGAAGGCAGCTATCATGTGATTTTCCATGAACTTACAAAGGAACAGTGCGAAGCGCTGCGGCAGTCGAAAAAGGTTAGGAGCGCTGAGGGTATCACAGACTGTGAGCTCCATCCCGGGGAGGAGACGCTGTGTGCCAAGGCAGAGATGGCAAAGGTAAACCATTGGATCTTCGGCGCGGCACAGCGGCTTGCAAAAAAGATCGGGATGCCTTTGCTTCCCATGGAAGACAGGGTGGAGATGGCGAACCGGTCAACAGCCAAATATCAAGTGTCCTATCATATGGAACTGTTGGAATATTACGGCATTACGACCTACGGCTGGATGGGAGTGGGACTGCTGATCAATGTGGTCCTTGCGATGCTGATATTTTTCGGGTGCGTGCTGATCTATAACGCCTATGCCATATCTGTGTTCGAGAAGCTTAAATATCTTGGGCTCCTTGGGTGTGTCGGCGCTTCCCGGGTACAGAGAGCATTCGTAGTCTATTGGGAGGGCATCATAGAAGGGGTGATAGGAATCCCGGCGGGAATCGGCGCAGGTTTTTTGCTGTCAAAGGGGATTCTCTATGGGATACAGAACTATTTTCTGTATGATGGCATATCTATGAATTTTACGCCGCAGCTCTTAGGAAAGCTTGTGATTTCGGGGTGGATTATGATCTTTGCCGCCTGCTTCTTTCCTGCCAGAAAAGCGGTCAAAACCTCTGCGATGGAGTTGATCGTACGGCAGTGTTCCGTCAAAAAAAGTGTGCAGAAAAAAACGGATTTATTAGGAAGACGCAGATTCCCCAGGACTGTGGGACTTCTGGCTGTGAAAAATGTATGGGTGAGACGTAAAAGCTACATTGCCAATGGAGTGGTGCTGATCATAACTTTCTGTCTGTTACTGGATGGATTTGCCGCAATGCGCGGAATAAACGGGGATTATTACCCGAAGGACAAAAGAGAGAGGCCAAAGCTTTCGCTGTGGACAGAGATTCATTCCAGCGACGCGGGAAAAATCAATGCATTTTATGAAAAGATATCGGAAATACCGAAGTTAAAGCAGATCAGTCTGGAAAGGACGCTCGATCTTGGCGGTATATTGCTTTCAAAAGATGCGCTTAAGAAGGATCTAGGGAATTTTGACACTTTGGCCGGATACGGTTATATCGGAGGCTACACGGAGGTAAAGGACTGCCGGCTTTCCAAGACGGCAGAAGGATACTGGTATCCGGTGAGTATTACGGGGCTTGATCGGATTACTTTTCAGGAATATCTGAAAAAGGCGGGATATGAGCTCTCGGAAGAGGAGTTTCAGAAAGGAGAAGCGTACCCGGTGCTGGCGGAAGATTACATGGAGATACGTACAGGGGAGGAATCGGAAAGAAGAAGCGTATTGGATGTAAGGCCGGGGGAAGAGCTTTCTTTCCTCTACAGCAGGTATGGAGATTTAGATCCGATCAATCTAGGCATCCACAAGGAGATCGATGAATTAAAGGAAGGAAGTTTCCGGCTGATCGGGGCGACAAAGAAAGCGCCTGCCTGTCCCTATTATTCGGGTGATGCCGGCGAACCGGAGGGGCATCAGGGCTGGGTAGAGAGAGGACTGCGCTTTTATATGACTCTGGACGCCTTTGAAGCGCTGATAAAAAGCCCGGATTATAAGGACACCTACGGAATACATCCCGAGGACACAAAAGCAAATAACTATTGGGATGAAAAAGAGATTTTGGCCTGTATTAAATTTGATATAGAAAGAGAGAAGAAAAACGGGAAGCTTTCTTTTGCCGACAAATTGTTTCATAAGGAATTATCAGAACGGGTCAGGGAAGATAAAGAGACCGAACAGACCATCAGAAAACTTGCGGCGGAATGCCAAGTATCCGAATACGAATTCGGAAGTGCGGCGATCAGCAGGAAAGAAGAATATTTTCATTCGGAAAAACTTCTGCTGCAAGTTTTGGGATATGGAATGATCCTTCTGATACTGGCACTGTCGCTTACGAACATTTTACAGAATATCTCTATGGCAATGCGGGTGCGCAGGCGGGAGTTTGCCGCGTACCGGTCTATGGGGATGGAATCGGGTGCGCTGAAAGGAATGCTGATCGCTGAAAATTCTCTGTACGGGCTGGCGGCGAGCTTTATCGGGATTCCTATAAGTCTGTTTCTTCTCTCAGATGTCTTTCGGGAGTTCGGTAAATTTCAAACCATCGAAAAGGTGATGCCATGGGATATCATCTGTGTCCAGTTTGTGATTGCATTTGTATTGATCGCAGCGCCCACCGCTCATACGGCGCTGCAGTTTAAGCGCCTGAATATCATAGAGACCATACGGGACGAAAGCATATAGTTAAGGACGCAAGGAGGAGGAAAAAGATGGAAGTGTTAAGAACAGAGAATCTTACGAAAGAATACGGAAATGGAGACAACCGGGTAGTTGCGCTTGACCATGTGTCTTTTTCCGTGGAAGAAGGAGAATTTGTCACCATACTGGGCCCATCCGGGTCGGGGAAATCAACGCTTTTGCACCTTCTTGGAGGCGTGGATAGGCCGACGGAAGGGAAGGTTTTTATCGCCGGAGAGTCCATTTACGATATGAAGGAAAATAAACTGACTGCTTTTCGGAGACAGAAGATCGGGCAGGTCTACCAGTTTTATAACCTGATCCCGGTATTGAATGTGGAAGAAAATATATGCCTTCCCGTTCTTTTGGATCATAAAAAGGCTGACCGGAGATTCTTAGGGAGTCTTCTGAAGATACTGAAATTGGAGGACAGACTGACGCATCTGCCGAGCGAACTATCCGGCGGGCAGCAGCAGAGGGTGGCCATCGGAAGGGCGGTGATCAACAGGCCGGAACTGATTCTTGCGGACGTAAACTGAACCCCAGGTGCTTACTGTACATAGCGTGTACACAGTAGGATTACATGACAATATAGGTACATGATACACAAGTAATGAGAAAAAATGTGTATGGAGTAGGAAGAAAGTATTGATATCTGGTATAAGGAAAGACATCCTTGTAGCAGGTTTTTTATTGTTTTTAATAGAGAGGTTTGCTTCCTATATGTTGATAATCGTGATGAGTAATTTGGCGTAAGCAGGGATGTATGCGGAACATAATTTGGAAGAAACAGTATTGTAAAAGGTTAATATTGGTTGTTGGGATATTTAAACAGTAGTATAATTATTACACAATAGTAAGGCAATATAGGAAATAAATTTTGAGAGGTGTATGTTTTGAATATAAAAGAGATTGAAAAAAGTTTTTTAGAACATATCAAATGCCATGGTGGGATATGTAGCCCTTTTGGCAAATTTGAATTCACTAATAATAGCAGGATAGGACAGGGGGGGGAGTGGAGTGGTATATTTGGAAAAGAAAAATGAAAAAGAGGTTGCGATTAAATTTTTGATCTCTGATTCAAAAAGTAAAGTGATTAGATTCCAGTCAGAATATTTTAATACAAATTATTGTTATAATGAATTATGTAATATTGTCAATATGATATATTATGGTGAGTTG
>ERZ778517.686-NODE-686-length-33408-cov-8.554043_pt1 | contig 33408 bp, 46 predicted proteins | sample MGYA00510341_ERZ778517 | MGnify/ENA primary metagenome ERZ778517 (study PRJEB29527, sample SAMN07138964) | mouse gut metagenome | material: feces | host: mouse | place: China:Nanjing | collected 2016-01-25 ...
GTTGGGCGATCTGACGTTACCACAAGTAACGGCAAACAAAGGCTTTGAACAAAAGGCCGGTACAGATGCGTGGAGTCCAGCCTTACCAACGACTATCACAGCGGCAGGGACATATACAGCTCAGTATCAAGCAACACAAACCGATGCAGACAAATATACGGCAACTGGCGGAACGTTAGAAAAAGGTTATGGCGAGGCAACAAAAACAGATGAAGTCGTAGCAAAAGTAACGACAGATTATCCAGCTGGCAGTGCTGATCAACCGGTGGTCGAAGTAGCACCAAATTATGTATCAAAATTACCAGATGGAACTAAAGCTGGTGATTATCATATTCCAGTGATCGTAACTTATCCGGATGGGACAAAAGATACGACAACGGTAACCGTGACAGTATTAGACAAAGTGATCGACCAAACAAAAGACCCAAGTCAACCAACGCCCCAAGGCTATGTCAGAGTAGTATTTGAAGCAGGGACAAACGGAAGTTTTGCGGCAGGTAGTTCAACGGTCTTTGATGTAAAACAAGGAACAGCGTTGGGCGATCTGACGTTACCACAAGTAACGGCAAACAAAGGCTTTGAACAAAAGTCTGGTGCAGATGCATGGAGTCCAGCCTTACCAACGACGATCACTGCAGCAGGGACATATACAGCTCAGTATCAAGCAACACAAACCGATGCAGACAAATATGCCCCGTTACCTAATGATATTGAAACGTCTAAGGGAAAATTGCCACCAGCAGCAGAGGGTATCAAAAACAAAGATGAACTTCCTAATGACACCGAATATTCATGGAAAATTGAGCCTGATACAACAACTCCAGGGGATAAAGTAGGAACGATCACTGTAACTTACCCAGACGGTTCAAGTGAGGATGTTACAGTGAACATCCATGTTAGATCTGATGCCGATGAAAATGATCCAGAAGGCAATGATATCACTGTAGAACAAGGAAAACTTCCTGATTCAAGTCAAGGTATCAAAAATAAAGGTGATCTTCCTGAGGGAACAAAGTATTCTTGGAAAGAGAAGATCGATGTTTCTACTTCTGGAGATAAGCAAGGAATAGTTGTAGTAACTTATCCAGATGGTTCAACAGATGAAGTTTTAGTTACCGTTCACGTCACCGAAGTAACTAAAGATGGAGTAAGTGAAAAAACTACACCTACAGGATCTTCAGAAAGCATTCAAACTAATACAAAACAAAAACAAGAATTGGCACAATTAGGAGACAAGACTGAAACTAAAGCAGGGATCCTAGGCTTATTCTTACTGGCTGTTACAAGTATATTTGGATTGACCGCTTTCAAAAAACGTAAGGAAAACTAGCTGATTAGCTAGCTTCAGAGGTCGCAAAATAAAAACTTGCGACCTTTCTTAGTTTCTATTGAAAGGTAGGTAGATGATCGGATGAAAAGATGTACTAGTCCAGTTTATGGAACTAAGGCGATCCATGTAAGTCAGATAAGGCCAAGCAGTTATCGACAAAATGACTTTGCTCCCTTAGAAATGAAATTACTACATGAAAGTGTCAAAAATGACGGCTATACATTACCAATAGTTTGTTATTACGATAAGGACGAAGAGATCTATATCATTGTAGATGGTTATTATCGTTATCGAGTGATCGTTGAATATGCTGATATCTATGAGCGTGAAAAAGGTTTTTTACCAGTAGTTGTGATCCCCAAACCTTGTACTGGACGATTAGCAAGTACTATTAGGCACAATTGGACTCAAATAGGCTATGGTAAAAAAAACATTCGTCAAATTTTTGATAGGATCCACGACTTGAATTTATCTGATCGGTGGTTAGCTGATCAGTTGTGTATGGATCAAAATGAATTTGATCGATTAAGAAAAATGCTGGATAGTTGTAGAATATAGTTTAAAAAGTAGTCGTAGTTTTAAGTGAGATTACGACTGCTTTTTAGCGTTCTATAAATCTAGCAGTCATGACCTTGAAATTTCAAGGCTTTAGTGTTATAATTACTTATGTATTTTGATAACTCGTGAGAGTGAGCAGAGATGCTCACTCTTTTTATTGGAATAAAAAATGCGTTACAATAGAGTTACAAGTTATTTTAGAGGGGGCTAATGCGTGAGTGTTGTAGAAACAGTAACGAAGCTAGTTACACCGATCTTGGATGATCATCACTTTGAATTAGTTGATATCGAATTTGTCAAAGAAGGAAAAAGTTGGTATTTGCGTGTCTTTATCGACAAGGAAGGGGGCATCAACATCGAAGAATGTGCCCTTGTTAGTGACCAACTTAGTGAAAAGTTGGATAATTGTGATCCAGATCCCATTCCACAAGCTTATTATTTGGAAGTTTCTTCGCCAGGGGCAGAACGACCATTGAAAAAAGAAAAAGATTATGAGCGTGCTTTGAACTCATATATCAATGTTTCACTTTACCAACAACTCGATGGTAAGAAAGTATATGAAGGAACAATGACAGCATTATCCAAAGATGAGTTGACACTCGAATATATGGATAAGACCCGTAAAAAAACAATCACGATCCCACGCAAGCAAATTGCTAAAGCGCGGCTCGCAATTAAATTTTAAAAGATTATTTTTACAAGGAGAATCAAACCATGAGTAAGGAATTACTTGACGCATTAGATGCGCTTGAAACAGAAAAAGGAATCAAAAAAGAGATTGTGATCGATGCGTTGGAACAGGCTTTAGTTTCAGCTTACAAGCGAAACTATGATAAGGCCCAAAACGTAGAAGTTGAATTTGACAAGCGTAAAGGTGACATCAAAGTCTATTCCGTCAAAGAAGTTGTCAACAATGTCTTTGACTCACGCTTGGAAGTTAGCTTAGAAGATGCATTAGAGATCAACAAGGCTTATGAAGTTGGTGATACGATCCGCTTTGAAGTGACACCACGTGATTTTGGACGGATCGCAGCTCAAACGGCTAAACAAGTGATCATGCAACGTGTGCGGGAAGAAGAACGCCAAATGATCTATGATCAATATAGCAAGTATGAAAATGAGATCGTCTCTGGTGAAGTTGAACGTCACGATAGCCGTTATATCTATGTTAATTTAGGCAATGTTGAAGCTGTTTTATCTAAAAAAGACCAAGTACCAGGTGAAGTTTACAAATCACATGATCGGATCAAAGTTTACATCTACAAAGTTGTTGATCCATCGGCTAACAATAATGAGCCAGAAGTTGAAAATAAAGATGGTAAGAAGCGGCGTAAGAATCGAGGACCACAAGTTTACGTTAGCCGTTCCCACCCAGATCTATTGAAACGCCTATTTGAAAATGAAGTGCCTGAAATTTTTGACGGTACCGTTGAGATCAAATCGATCGCACGTGAAGCTGGTGATCGGGCTAAAGTGGCAGTTTACTCGGCGGAAGAAGGCGTTGATCCGATCGGAACCTGTGTGGGTCCACGAGGTGAACGTGTTCAAGCGATCGTCAATGAATTGAATGGTGAAAAGATGGATATCATTGAATGGAGTGAAGATCCAGCTAAATATATCTCAAATGCTTTGAACCCAGCAAATATCGTTGAAGTTCGCTTTGATCCTGAAAATGAACGTGTTTGCACAGTGATCGTGCCAGATGATCAACTTTCACTTGCGATCGGTAAGCGTGGGCAAAATGCTCGTTTAGCAGCGCATTTGACCGGATACAAGATCGATATCAAATCCGAATCCGATATGGCTGCTTTAGAAGCCGATGCTGAGCTAGCTGAGAAAGCAGAAGTTTCAATTGAAACGACTGAAGAATAGGGGGCACAAACATGGCACAACGCAAGATCCCAATGCGCAAAGATATCGTTACTGGTGAAATGAAACCTAAAAAAGAACTTGTACGCGTCGTGAAAAATAAAGAAAATGAAGTGAGTCTTGACCCAACTGGTAAAAAAGCTGGCCGGGGTGCATATATTCATTTAGATGTGGCTACCGCAAAGAAAGCTCGGGAACAAAAGACTTTTGATAAAGTTTTTGGTGTTAAGATCGAACCTGCTTTTTATGATGAATTAGTGGCCTATGTCGATCACCAAGTTGCACGAGCAGAGTTATTTGGCAATGGAAAATAAGATCGAACAGCGAAAAGCTCTAAACTTATTGGGATTAGCTCGGAAAGCTGGCAAGTTGACTACAGGCCAAGATCTGGTCTTAGCAGCGATTCGTTCCGGAAAGGCTAAGGTCGTGCTGATGGCAAACGATTGTGGGCAAAGCACCCAAAAGAAATTTACTGATAAGTGTAAGAGCTATGATGTAGCATTAACAACAGAATTTACAAAACAGGAGTTAAGTGCTGCGATCGGCGCAAAGCGTTCCTTGATCGCAGTTACCGATCCTGGTTTTGGGAAGAAGATACGCCAGCTTCTTTTTTCTTGATCGGAGAGTATAGAGCTTATTCGGTCAGAGATCGAGTAGGTGTGTATTCTTGAAAATAAGGAGAGTGAAGTCATGAGTAAAAAAAGGATTTATGAACTGGCTAAGGAATTAAACGTTAGCAACAAAGAAGTAATTGAAGTTGCAAAGAAAAATGGATTTAAAGTTGGCAACCACATGTCATCTTTAGACCAAGCTGCTGAAGCTAAAGTTAAAGCTTCATTTGTTAAACCAGTTAAAGCTAGTTCACAAAAGCAGGCGACTCCTAAAAAAGAAAACAGCGAGAAAAAACAAAATGTTGCTGTAAACAAAAACTCCCAAAATGCGCGGAATAATAACCATTCTAAGCATCAAAAGCAAGCATCCGCACAAAGAAATAATGAAAGGCATTCAGGGAAGCGTATGGAAAAAAACAACAACAATAATAACGCGAATAATACAAAACATCGTGGCAATAATTCCCAAGGCAATAGCCAAAACAACGCCCAAAAGAAAAACAAGTTTTCAAATAATCGCTTTGGCGGGAATAATAACAATCATAAGTTCAATAAAAAGAACAAGAAAAATAAAAATAAGAAGTTCAATCAAAAGAACAATAAACCAGCAGTTCCACCACGTAAAAACAAGCCATTGCCAGAAGTTTTGGTCTATACGGTCGGCATGAACGTGGCAGATATTGCTAAAAAGATCCACCGTGAACCAGCTGAGATCATCAAGAAGTTATTTATGATGGGTGTTATGGTCAACCAAAACCAATCCCTTGATAAAGATACGATCGAGATCTTGGCAGCTGATTACGGGATCAAGGCAGAAGAAAAGATCGAAGTTGATGTAGCTGATATCGATAAATTCTTTGAAGAAGAACAAAATAATCAAGATAATTTGACTTCACGCCCACCAGTTGTAACGATCATGGGTCACGTTGACCATGGTAAGACAACGTTATTGGATAAATTACGTCATACCAATGTTACAGCTGGCGAAGCTGGTGGTATCACACAACATATCGGTGCTTACCAAGTGCGTCATTCAGGTAAAACGATCACATTCTTAGACACACCAGGACACGCTGCCTTCACTAACATGCGGGCTCGCGGGGCGGATATCACGGATATCACTGTCTTAGTCGTTGCTGCTGATGATGGTGTGATGCCACAAACGATCGAAGCTATCAACCACGCTAAGGCTGCTAATGTACCGATCATCGTTGCGGTCAATAAGATCGATAAACCAGGTGCTAATCCAAATCACGTCATGGAACAATTATCAGAGTATGAATTGATCCCTGAAAGCTGGGGTGGCGATACGATCTTTGTTGAGATCTCAGCTAAATTCAATAAGAACTTAGAAGAATTGCTCGATATGATCTTACTTGAAGCTGAAATGCTCGAATTGAAAGCCAACGCTAAACAACATGGTGCAGGTTCAGTTATCGAAGCTCGGCTAGATAAAGGTAAGGGTTCTGTTGCCTCATTACTTGTGCAACACGGCACATTACATGTTGGTGATCCGATCGTTGTGGGTAACACCTTTGGTCGTGTGCGGACAATGACTGATGCTCGTGGGCGTTCGATCAAGAAAGCAACTCCAGCGACTCCAGTTGAGATCACTGGTCTAAACGATGTTCCCGATTCTGGTGATCGTTTCATTACATTTGATGACGAAAAGACAGCGCGGGCAGCTGGTGAAGAACGTGCTAAACGTGCCTTGATCAAAGAACGTAACCAAACAACGCATGTGACCTTAGATAACTTGTTTGATACCTTGAAAGAAGGGGATCTAAAAGAAGTTGATCTGATCATCAAAGCCGATGTGCAAGGTTCAGCTGAAGCTTTAGCACAAAGCTTTAAGAAGATCGATGTTGAAGGTGTTCGAGTAAATATTATTCACCAAGCGGTCGGTGCGATCAATGAATCTGACGTTACTTTAGCTGAAGCTTCAAATGCTATCATCATCGGTTTCAACGTACGTCCGACTCCACAAGCTAAGCTCCAAGCTGAAAGTGATAAGGTCGACATTCGTTTACACAACGTTATCTATAAGGCGATCGATGAAGTTGAAACTGCGATGAAGGGTATGCTAGAACCAGTCTTTGAAGAAAAAGTCATCGGTGAAGTTGAAATTCGTGAAACTTATAAAGTATCTAAGTTAGGTACGATCGGTGGGGGCTATGTCACAGATGGTCATATCCAACGTGATAGTGGAGTCCGCGTTATCCGTGATGGTATCGTGATCTATGAAGGTAAGCTTGCTTCGCTTAAGCGTTTCAAAGATGACGTTAAACAAGTAAAACAAGGTTACGAATGTGGTCTGATGATCGAAAAATACAACGACATCAAAGTAGGCGATCGTATCGAAGCTTACGTAATGGAAGAAGTTCCACAAGACTAATATTTGATTTGAGGAGGAATTTGAATGGCACAACATTATCGTGTGGGTCGGTTATCACAAGAGATCCAAAGGGAAGTCAATGATATTTTGACTAAGCGTGTGCGTGATCCTCGAGTACAAGGCGTGACGATCACGGGCGTAGAAGTGACAGGTGACTTGCAACATGCAACGATCTATTACAGTACATTATCTAATTTGGCTTCTGATGCTGAGAAAACACAGATCGGTTTAGATAAAGCAACAGGTTTGATCAGACGTGAATTGGGTCAACGCTTGCGTATTTATGTAACGCCTGAAATTAAATTTGAACGGGATGAATCAGTACGTTACGGTGATCATATCGATGAGCTTTTAAGTAAGCTACACCAGCAAGAAAGTAATCCTTATTGATCGATCATGATTTAAAAATTATGTGTAGATAAAAAGAAGCTGGAAAAATTTTCTAGCTTCTTTTTTTAGAAAAGAGAGGTAAAAAATGGACGGGATCCTTCCTTTGAATAAAGATCGTGGTATGACGAGCCACGATGCAGTTTTTAAATGCCGGAAAATTTTTAAAACACGTAAAGTTGGACATAGTGGCACACTTGATCCCAATGTTGATGGTGTTTTACCGATCTGTGTCGGTAGAGCAACTAAAGCAGTCAATTATTTGATGGCATCGGGAAAAGTTTATAAAGGCGAGATCATTTTAGGTTTTGCAACAGAAACTGAAGATCTGGATGGTGCAGTTGTTGCCAAAAAAGCTATCGAACGTCCTTTTAGTCAAGAACAGATCGACCAAGCAATGGCTCAGCTGACCGGTGAGATAATTCAGATCCCGCCGATGTATTCGGCAGTCAAGGTCAATGGTAAACGGCTCTATGAATACGCACGTGCCGGGCAAAGTGTTGAACGTCCTAAAAGAATGATCACAGTCGATTATTTTAAGCAGACTAAGCCAAGCACATATGATGCAGTTAAAAAACAACAGACGCTTTATTTTGAAGTCGGTTGTGGTAAAGGGACTTATGTTCGGACTTTGGCGTTAGATCTAGGCGAAATTTTGGGTGTCCCAGCTGTAATGTCAGATCTGACACGTTTGCAAAGTGGGGGCTTTGATCTAAAGAAGAGTGTGACTCTTGAACAGCTGATTAATGCTACTCCAGAAGAACTAGAAACTTACCTTTATCCACTTGAATATGCTTTTCAAAGCTATCCGAAAGTTATCCTAACTGAACAACAGTGGCAAAAGGTTAAAAATGGTGGCTTTTTACCAGCCAATATTTTTAAAGATAAGACGACAAAGATCTTGTTGATGTATGGCGATAAAGCACGGGCACTTTATTATTATGATGATAAAAAAGACGTTTTTCGTTCAGAACAAATGCTTGATCTAGCTTAAAGAAGGTAACAGAGATGAAAGTTATTGAATTAGCTGAACCATATGCTAAAAGTGAGATCTATCCCGAACAGATCGTCTTAGCCCTAGGTTTTTTTGATGGAGTCCATCGCGGACATCAAGCGGTGATCAAGGCAGCTAAACAGCAAGCCCAAAAAATGGGTGTCAAGCTAGCTGTGATGACTTTTGATCGGCATCCTAGTGCTATTTTTCAGCAGCGTGACCCACAAAAGATCCAATATTTGACGACGATCGCCGAAAAATTAGCATTGTTTGAAACATTTGGAGCAGATATTGCCTATGTGGTCAAATTTGACGAAAAGCTTGCTTATTTAAAGCCTCAGGAATTTATCGATAAATATGTCGTTGGTTTAAATGCAATAGGTATTACTGCCGGTAGCGATTACACATATGGGCCTCATACAGTCGCTAATATGAAAAATCTGCCTAAATATGCTAAAAATAGATTTGAGATCCAGACTGTCGAGCTACTAAAAGAAGATGAAAAAGTTGGTTCAACTGGGATCAGAGAAGCTCTAGCAAATGGCAAAGTTGAACTTGCAGACCACTATTTAGGTTATGTGTACCAAACGACTGGGAAAGTGGTGCATGGCTTTGAGCGTGGCCGACAGATAGGTTTTCCAACGTTGAATATTGAAACGAGCCCTGCCAAACAATTGCCAGCAGTAGGGGTCTATGCCGTTGAAGTAGGATTGGATGGTAAACGATACCACGGGATGGCTTCGATCGGCTATAATGAAACTTTTGGTGATGACCTAGCTAAGACGTTAGAAGTAAACCTCTTTGATTTTTCTGCGATGGTCTATGGCAAAAAAGTAACGGTCTATTGGAAAAATTATTTGCGTCCAATGGTGAAATTTAATAGTATCGCTGAATTGATCGCGCAATTAGAGGCTGATAAACAGCATTCTGAAGCGTTACTTAATGTTCAAAATGAAAATTAGCACTCTGCTTGACAGATTGCTAAGAGTTGTGTATATTAATAATTGACTTAGCACTCCAGAGTGTTAAGTGCTAAAAGAGGTGATCGTAGTGTTGACTGAGCGACAGTTATTGATCCTTGAGGCTGTGATCCGCAATTATACAGAAGCGGGGCAGCCGATCGGATCGAAGACTTTACAACAACAATTACCGGTCCATGTGAGTTCAGCGACCATTCGTAATGAGATGGCGGTTCTCGAACAGCAAGGATATATTGCAAAGGAGCATTCAAGTTCAGGGCGGATCCCTTCACTTAAGGGGTATCGATATTATGTCGATAATTTGATGAAACCTAGCAAACTTGATCGTAATGCTTTGTATGATATTCGCAACTCTTTTGGAAATGAATTTCAGAAGATCGATGAGATCCTAGCGACTTCAGCTAAGATCTTATCCGATTTGACAAGTTATACTGCTATTTCGCTCAAACCTGAAGCTAAGGATCTACGCTTAGAAGGTTTTAGACTTGTAGAGCTTGGCAATCAACAGGTAATGGTGATTTTAGTAACAAGTGACGGTACCGTTGAGAGTCAGACTTTTACGATGCCAAGTGGGATAAGTGGCAGTGAACTCGAAGCTGTTATCCGTCTGATCAATGATAAAGTCGTTGGTCTGCCACTAAGACAGGTGATCGTCAGGCTTAATGAATGTTTGCCCCTTTTGAATCGTTATTTACATCAACCGGCTGGTTTCATCGATGTTTTTGGTAATATCTTGAGCCGTGCAGCTAAGGAACAGGTTTATGTAGGGGGGAAGATGAATCTTTTGGATTTTTCCAAAGATGCCTCACTTGAACAGATAAAGTCGCTATATTCTCTAGTTGATCAAACGCAAGGGATCGGCAGTTTGGTGGACTCAACTAAAGATGGGATCTCCATTAAGTTGGGTGATGAACTACCAAGCATTTTGCTACAAAATTACAGCTTGATCTCTGCTACTTTTGATGATGGTAACCATGGACAGGGAACGATCGCGATCCTAGGTCCGACAAATATGCCATATTCAAAAATGATCGGTCTGATCACGGTTTTCCGCGATGAACTGACTAAGAGAATAAATGACTATTATCAAAAATTTTAAATTGATTTTATAGGAAAAGGGGTGTTGATGTGGCAGAAGAAGAGATCAAGAATGCTGCAGCAGAGCAAACAGCACCGGATGAAACTGAAGTAAAAAATGATTCAGTGGATGATCCAAAGAAAGAAGAAGCTGTTGATGAAGTCACAGCTTTGACTGATCAGTTAGCTGAACTGCAAAAAAAATATGATGAATTAGAAGATCGCTATTACCGTTCAGAAGCGGAAATGGCGAACATGACTAAGCGTTTCAAAAAAGAACAAGAGCAACTTCTTCGTTATGAAGGTCAAGATCTAGCACGTGATATTTTACCAGTTGTCGATAATTTAACACGTGCCTTGCAAACAGAAGTTGAAGATGCTGGTTCAAAACAACTCAAGCAAGGGATCGAGATCGTTGCAAGAGATCTCGACAAGGCCTTACAAAGTAATGATGTGACAAAGATCGCTTCGTTGGGTGAAGAATTTGATCCGACGAAACATCAAGCGGTCAAGTCAGTACCGGTCGAAGAAGGACAAACGCCTGAAACGATCGTCCAAGTCTTACAAGAAGGCTATATGTTAAAAGATCGCGTCTTACGTCCAGCAATGGTCGTTGTCGCACAATAATTTTGTAAAAGGGTGAATTTTTAATGTCAAAAATCATTGGTATTGACCTTGGGACAACTAACTCAGCAGTTGCTGTTCTTGAAGGTAAAGAAGCAAAAATTATTACAAATCCAGAAGGTAACCGGACAACTCCATCTGTTGTTTCATTTAAAAATGGTGAAACTCAAGTTGGTGAAGTAGCTAAACGTCAAGCGATCACTAACCCAAATACGATCAGCTCGATCAAGCGTCACATGGGTGAAGCTGGTTATACTGTAGATATCGAAGGTAAAGAATACACACCACAAGAAATTTCAGCAATGATCTTGCAATACATCAAAGAATATGCTGAAAGCTACTTAGGTGAAGAAGTTACTCAAGCTGTTATCACAGTTCCAGCTTACTTCAATGACTCACAACGTCAAGCTACTAAAGATGCTGGTAAGATCGCTGGTTTGAAAGTTGAACGTATCGTCAACGAACCAACAGCAGCTGCTTTAGCTTATGGTTTGGACAAACAAGACAAAGATGAAAAAGTTTTAGTCTTTGACCTTGGTGGTGGTACATTTGACGTTTCCATTCTTGAACTTGGCGATGGTGTCTTCCAAGTACTTTCTACAAACGGTGATACAAACCTTGGTGGGGATGATTTTGATAACAAGATCATCGATTGGTTAGTAGCAGAATTCAAGAAAGAACATGGTATTGATCTTTCAACTGATAAGATGGCAATGCAACGTCTTAAAGATGCTGCTGAAAAGGCTAAAAAAGATCTTTCTGGTGTAACTTCTGCACAGATCTCCTTACCATTTATCACAGCAGGTGAAGCTGGTCCATTGCACTTAGAAACAACTTTAACACGTGCTAAGTTCAATGAATTGACACATGACTTGATCGAAAGAACTAAGATCCCTGTACGTAATGCTTTACAAGATGCTGGTTTGACCAACGCTGACATCGATGAAGTTATCTTAGTTGGTGGTTCAACCCGTATCCCTGCAGTTAAAGAAGCTGTTAAAGCTGAAACTGGTCATACTCCAAATGAATCTGTTAACCCTGATGAAGCTGTTGCTTTAGGGGCAGCGATCCAAGGTGGGGTCATCACTGGTGATGTTAAAGACGTTGTTTTACTTGATGTTACTCCATTGTCACTTGGTATCGAAACAATGGGTGGCGTCTTTACAAAATTGATCGATCGCAATACAACGATCCCAACATCTAAGTCACAAGTCTTCTCAACTGCTGCTGATAACCAACCAGCTGTTGATATTCACGTTTTACAAGGTGAACGTCCAATGGCAGCTGATAACAAGACTTTAGGTCGTTTCCAATTAACAGATATTCCAGCAGCTCCACGTGGTGTTCCTCAGATCCAAGTTACATTTGATATCGACAAGAACGGTATCGTAAATGTATCTGCTAAAGATCTTGGAACTAATAAAGAACAAAAGATCACGATCAAGAGTTCATCTGGTCTATCCGATGAAGAGATCGATCGTATGGTCAAGGAAGCTAAGGAAAACGAAGAAGCTGACAAGAAGCGTAAAGAAGAAGTTGATCTACGCAACGAAGTAGATCAATTGCTCTTCCAAACGGATAAGACGTTAGAAGAGATCAAAGGCAAAGTGTCTGATGACGAAGTGAAGAAAGCTGAAGATGCACGTGATGCATTGAAGAAAGCGCAAGAAGAAAATAACGTCGAAGACATGAAAGCTAAGAAAGATGATTTGACAAAGATCATCCAAGACATGTCAGTCAAACTTTACCAACAAGCACAACAAGCTCAAGGCCAAGCTCAAGCTGATGGTGCATCCGCTAGCGAAACCAACGCTGCTGATGATAACACAGTAGATGGCGACTTTAAAGAAGTCGATCCTGACGATAAATAATCGTTACAATGGCTAAATGAAAAGTCAAAGGCCCTTTGTGGACTTTGGCTTTTTATTTTTAAGCAGTTATGTTAATCTAAATTTAAGTGTAATTGCACGGCAAATAACCAATTATTTGGAGGAGAAACATGGAAAAGAATCCTTATGATGTCTTAGGTATTTCCAAAGATGCATCTGCTGATGAGATCAAGCGCGCTTATCGCAAACTATCAAAGAAGTATCACCCTGACTTAAACCATGAAGCTGGGGCAGAAGAAAAGTTCAAAGAGGTAAACGATGCTTATGAGATTTTAAGTGATCCGCAGAAAAAGGCTCAATTTGATCAGTTTGGCTCGACTGGAGCTCAAGGCTTTGGCGGTGCTGGTCAAGGCTTTGGTGGCGGTTTTGAAGGTGGTTTCGGTGGTTTTGACGATATTTTCAGTTCATTCTTTGGCGGCGGTGGTGCTAGTCGTTCACACACAGCTCCGCGTCAAGGTCGTGATCTGCAATATGAAATGAACTTGACCTTTGAAGAAGCAATTTTTGGTAAGACGACTGAAATTGAATATACTCGTGAAGAAGATTGTGACACATGTAACGGTACTGGTGCTAAACCAGGAACATCACCTGTAACTTGTTCGCATTGTGGTGGTCGTGGTTTTGTTCAAGTCGAGCGCCAAACTCCACTTGGGCGTATTATGACACAACAAGAATGCGATGTCTGTGGTGGTACTGGAAAAGAGATCAAAGAAAAGTGTACTACATGTCATGGTTCTGGTCATATCCGCAAGAAGCATGCAGTTGAAGTCAAAGTGCCAGCAGGGGTCGAAGATGGCAATCAAATGCGCTTACAAGGTCAAGGTGAAGCAGGTGTAAATGGTGGTCCATACGGCGATCTCTTTATCGTCTTTAATGTTGCGCCAAGTGATACCTTCAAACGTGATGGCTCTGAGATCTATTTAGAACAACCGATCACATTTGTGCAAGCTACTTTAGGAGCTGAGATCCCAGTTAAGACTGTTCACGGAGATGTTAAGTTGAAGATCCCAGCTGGAACGCAAACGGGAACGACATTCCGCTTACGTGGTAAAGGGGCACCGAGATTGCATGGAACAGGCAATGGTGATGAACGAGTTACAGTGAAAGTTCAAACACCAAAGAGTCTAAATAAACAACAAAAGATCGCATTGAAAGCTTTTGCGGAAGCTTCAGGTGATGAAGTTGCTGATGAAGGCAATTTCTTGGATCGCTTAGTTAAGGCATTAAAAAATGAGTAAGATCACAAGATAAAAATTTATAAATTTTATCTGAAAATGATTGACTTTAGTTATAAAAAGACGGTATAATTAACTTCGTTGCGATGGTCTGGTAGCTCAGTTGGATAGAGCAACGGTCTTCTAAACCGTAGGTCGTGAGTTCGAATCTCACCCGGATCATTTTAAATGAAGTTAATACCAGTTAAGAAAAGGCAAAACGTTGTTATATCAGCGTTTTGCCTTTTCTGTTTTATTGGAAAAACAGTTAAAAACAGTAGGAATTTGAAAAGTTGTTGCACAAATGTTGCACAAATTACTCAGCCAGCAAAGCGAGATTTTTCTTGATCTCACTTATTTGTGTTTGCTGATATTCATGGATAAGATAGGCGTAGGTATCAGTCGTAGTAGATAGATCCGAGTGGCCTAATCGCTTAGAAATAACAAAAATATCTATTCCTTTGCTAAGCAAATAGGCAACGTGTGTATGACGTAACGAATGGAAGTGAAAGGACGGTTTCTTGATCTCAGCTTGTTTTAAGAGCGCACGTAATGTATTATTTGCAGCCGCTGAAGTTGGGATCTGACCACGTGCATTTTCAAATACCATGTTACTATTATTTTCTTTGAGTTCAGCTAACCAATCAAGCAATTGTTGTGTTACGTTTACAGTCCGATTAGATGAATCATTTTTCGTTGCTTTAAAGCCACCACCACTTTGATAGTCCCAAGTCTTATTGACTGTGATTGTTTGACGTTGATAATCGATATCGTCCCAAGTAAGCGCCATGATCTCACCAATGCGCATTCCAGTCATGATCGCAGTTAGGATCATATAGCGAGACGTATAGCGCTTTTGACGCCCGTTTAAGCAAAGATCAGTTAATCGCTTGAGTTCGTCAAGTGAGAGGTAGTCTATCCTTCTAGTTCTTGCAGGGTCGAATACAAGTTGGATATTTTCAGTGAAGTTTTTTCGGATGATCTCGTCGTACATAGCTGAGCTAACACAAGCTTTGATCATTGCATGCATGATCCGAACGGTATTTTTTGAGCGGTTCGTACCGTATTGATTTAGAAAGACTTGATAATCATGACGAGTAATGTCTTGGATCGCAATGTCTTGAAAGTACTCGTTGATCTGTCTTATTGCAACTTCATATCGTTTTTGAGTTGAGTGCTTTGAAGTGGGTTGCTTATATACTTCATACCAATTTGCAAAATACTCAGAAAAGGGGATCTTCTTTTGTTTGATATTAACGCCTGTAAATAATTGTTGCTCTAATTCAACTGCGTACTGACGGGCTTCGTTTTTTGTTTTGAATCCACCTTTAGATTTTTGCTTTAGTACGCCATTTTTATCACGCCAAGAAACTCGAACATGATAGCTCTTACCACGTTTGACGATACTTGCCATTTATATCATTCCTTTCTCGAATATATGTTCTTTTATTGTGTTTTTAAAACCCGCCACTCGGACGGGAATACTTTAATTTTTCAGGACATAAAAAGAGAGCACTAACACCAATATGATGATGTTAGTGCTCTCGCTCCCCACTCGGAGCAATATATAAAAGACCTAATAGGTCAGTAGGCATTCCTACTTTCATTTACATCATCTCATATAATAATATAGGTGTCAATCATTAAATTGTATCCAATAGCTTAGATTTTATTAACGCCAAACTATCTTTTGATATGGAAATATTTCCAGAAAGATAAGAAAATTTTGAAACTCTGAGTTTGCTTAGGGAGCGAATCTCACTTACGTTGACATAAGAATGATTGCTATATTTATAGATTTCATCACGTAATTTTTCAGCATTTTTGATTTCGACTTCAAGATTTATTAATGAATCTGCAATTTCTATAAGCGTGTCTGTGTAGGAGACGAGCTTAAATAAATCTGGAAAAGTCATCCAAGAATTTATTTTTTTGATAGCAGCTATAAAATTTTTATCTTTTTGAATAATTACTGCCACCTCTTTAGAATTAAAGTAGTTATTCTTTTTGTGTTTAATGACAGGAGAATAATCAATATGATTTTCCTCCAAAAACTCAATAGTTTCTGAAGATAGTGGGAATGTTTTTTCAGAAATATACTTTTTAATACAATTAGTTAAATTGATTAGAATATTATTCTGCTCCTTTTTTAAATTGGATATTTTATCTTTAAATAATTTTTGGGCACCCAGTAAAGGTTCGTATCCTAAATCAACATAACCCTTGTGATATTTTGACGATAGTGGAACTGTAATAATATTTTTATGATATTTGTTATCATTAGAAGATAGAACAACAGCCAAGTGCATACCTGCCATTTCGTTTCCGACAGTGACACCATAGTCAACCATAACGATGGTTCCTTGTTTGAACTTTCTGTAATATTTAGGGAGTTTGTTATCTAATTCTTTTTTTAAAGAATTTCCGTAAAATTCCATCCAATTAGGTAATCTAGAAATTTTCCAATTTTTAGCGTCTCCGTTATAGTAGACTGAATTAAATTTTTTCAGTTTATTCTCTTTTTCCTCGTGTGTAAAAGTGCGGTTATAAGTAGCCAAAATTTTATCCCCTTTTTTATGTGTGTATTCCAGCTTTTAGAGTCATCAGTATTTGGACTACACGCTATTTAGGATCGTCTAGCATATGTTTAATCTGCTTATCAAAATCAGAAGTGATTTTTTGTGTCTTATTGAAGATATCATATTCATCTGAAGCTTTTTGTTGAGCGTCTTTCATAGAAATAGAGCCATGTCCTTCAAGGATCCTGTATTCTCTAAATTCTAAAAAACGGTCAATGCTAGTAGCAAATTGTTCCATTGTGAACGTGTTACGTCGCTCAATAAGATCTTCCACGTAATCAAAGTAGCCAGTAACGTTTCTTTCTAACTGTTTGATCTGCTTTTCGTCTAAATAGTTTTTAGCGATCTTAGTGTCAGATTTAAGGATCCTGCCATCTGGAGCATTTTTCCAAGTCGTAAGTCCCATGTGTTCTTTATTATGATCAGCGGTGTGATAGATTATCTCGGCTGCGGTCTGACCAGTAATAGCATAGTGGAACTTATTTTGAACATTGGCATAGAATCTATGTGTGATAGGACTATTTTTATCGTAATCAACACTGATTTCAGCAAAAATGTCAGTGATCTTTTGCCAAATTCGTCGCTCACTAGCTCTGATGGATCTAACACGTTCAAGAAGTTCATCAAAATAGTCTTTACCTAACAGCGTTTCACCTTGCTTTAGTCGTTCATCATCAAGTACAAATCCCTTGATCATGTATTCCTTAAGCGTTTGGGTAGCCCATTGACGAAAATGAGTTGCTTGGATCGAGTTAACACGATAGCCGACAGAAATTATCACATCAAGGTTGTAATAATTGATATTGCGAGTTACATCATGACCACCTTCATTTTGAACTATTCGGAATTTCCGAATAGTTGATTCCGGAGAAAGCTCCTCAGTGGAATAGATTTGTTTTAGGTGTTCATTGATCGTGGAAACACTTTTTCCAAATAGTTGTGCGATGGACTTTTGACTTGCCCAAATAGTTTCTTGATCTACAATAACGTCAATAGTTACATTGCTATCATCTGTTTTATATACTAGGAACTTCGTAGGTAGGGTAGACATATTTGTAACTCCTTTCTGAATTTAATAAGGGGGCGCCGTGCCACGGAGGGGGACGGCGCCCCCTTTAGGCTTAGTCCTTGCCTTCTTTAAGTAAATAGAGTAAAATTAAAATCAATACGATATAGTTCATGGTTCTGTCACCTCCTCGGGAGCGAAACACCACGTTTTACGTGGTAAAATTCGCGTACGTGGAGGTGACAGAACCTTTTTGCTATTGTTGCCAGGACTAAGCCTAAAAAGGTTTTCTTTAGGGATGTATACTGGAACGTAGATTTATTTGCAAGCTAATATGCCCATATAGTACAATGCAGTTGAAGGAGGGACTTGAAGCTATGAAAATCAAATATAAAGATTTGTTAGAAAATTATACTAAATTATCAGAAGAAGTCTCTCGAGGGACGGGTAGAGACAAACAAATTTATAATGAACTACATGCAAAGTACTTAGATGCTACTCAGCCAAAAGTTAAGAAAAAAATTATTCGAAATAAATCGCCAAGGGTTTAATAAGTAATGCATTATCATTTATTAAATCAAAGCTAGTCAATATCATGTTTGACATAGCATAGCTTAATTTACCAACATCGGTTGGATTGAAAGTGCTGAAGAGTTCTTCTGGATTTTCTCTCTTAAACCTGTTTTCTGCAATTCCAATGATAGTTGCTTTACGGTTGGTGTTAGTTAGCATGCTTAGTTGCGATTTATTCATCCTAAAGTTTGAACTCTTAGCATATGCAGCAACTGTAGGTCCTTTTAATAGTAAAGTATCTTTAAAAACGGTGGAGCCAAATGACGATAAGGCGTGCAGTGAATTAATTCCTTCTTCTGAACTAGAATTGATTTTCTTTAGTTCTTTTATCTCTGCTTGAGCTTCATTTATTTGGTTTCTAATAATAGTACTATTGGCTTTCTTACTTTGCTTTTTTAAGTATCTAACTTTCTGTTCTAACTCATTAATTCTTTGAGATTCATCTGTATATGGAAAAAATTGATTTAAAAAGTCAGGGTCTATTATTGCAGATAAGTGCTCAAAATCTAATATGTCTAATTTTATGGTAGACTTAATGACCTCTCCAAGTTCTGCTGAATCAAGATCTTTTTGCAGTAGGTCAGAGTTTGCTAATTCACTTTCTAAAACTTCTACTGCATAATCACTATAAATGGATTCTGTAGTGGTTCCAAGATTATTAGTATTTGAGCTAGAAGTACTTTCTTTAGAAGTCTGACCAGCTGAAGATTCAGCTTTTGCAATGCCTAAACCACTAAAGCCCCCGCCGAGTTTATGATCTGCGGAAAAACTATGACCTGTGGTTGCTGTAGAACTAAAGTTATCAGTTTTTTTGATAGCAGTTTCAAGACCTTCATGAAATTGTGCTAGCAAAGAGTTGACTTCTGTTGTGTCAATATAGATATATTCACGTAAATATTTTTCCTCTGTCATAATCAATAATCTCCTAACCAATATATTTCAGCTTTTACCGTCATCAGTGTTTGGACAATTCAACTTGTAATAGAAGAAAGTATTGTTAATTTATTCATGTTTATTATATAATCATGTGCGAGGAGGGAGTGAACATGGAGTGTGTAAAAAAATTAGAGTAGTAAAGAAAAATATACCAGTTACAGCTTATCAGACAACAAAGCATGTTGATATAAAAACCTTAGAGGGTATAATGCATGCAAATCCAGGGGATTGGATTTTAACAGGCCCTAAGGGAGAGCGCTGGCCAGTCAGGAAAGATATTTTTGAATTGACTTATAGAATCATTGATTAGTAGGAAAGACCCTTATTTTATTTGCAATAGGATCTTTCCTTTTTGAGTATGCAAAATCAATATAGAAGTTTGGATTAGTGATAAAGTCGTCCCATCTTACTAGTACACAATATCGATCTTTTTCACCCCAAGAACACTTTGAATTAGGAATATAATAGTTATAATTGAATTCCCGTATAGTAGTATCATTATTTATATTAACGAATTCATGATACTTGCCACAAGCACTACAGAGGTGCTCACCTTTGTAAATAGAGTTGTACATATTAGGTAATACTATACCCAATATTCCATTAGGTTTATCATATAGGGAAGCCTGCAGTTCTCTTTTGATAAATGTTTGATTTTCATAAACATTATTTTCAGCACTGTTAGTTCCAATTAGAACTAATGTAACGGTAGAATCGTTTAAATGATCTTCTCTAATTTTGCGCATAATGTATTCTTCATTGTTTGAATTGATAGGTTCGTTCAAGGATTTATCTATTACATCTAGTTGATCAATTTGTTGGATATAATTTTTGTATGCGATATCTTCAGTTTTGAAAGAGATAAAACATTTATGAGACATAACTAAGCATCCTTCTTTCTTGCATTTGTTAAATTGGTCCAATTTAAGTTTTCGTTTGAAATAATACTCTCGCAACGTTCAACTAGTGTTTTAAAACAGTCTGTGCCCGGAGTGTTATATACTCCTGTTTTTGTTAAGTACATATACTTTTCCTTTTTTAGAAGTTCGCAAATCTCTCTGTATTGAATCCATTTTTCATGAACTTTTGTGAGAGATAAGATTCCTTCTAAAACTGTTAATAAAAATCCAAAAAAAGATATTAATTTTAAAATACTTGGATATGTTAAAACCAATCCAGTAAGAAAAGGAATGGAGGCAGTGAGCAGTAGTTGCAAAACCCTAAGTCCATAAAACCATTTTTTATGTGCTGCGCTTTTTTCGTCGTACCAACTAATTTGCGCATCTAATCGTCCTTTTAAGTAATCTTTTTCTGAAATAATACCATCCCCTTTAACGTCGTCAGTGTTTGGACAAAAAGTTTTATTATCTATGTTTATTTAAGGAATATAGTTGCCTGTTGTTTAGTTAAGTAAATTTTAGAAAGGCAAGTCGTCCTCATCAACAGGCAAATCAATTTTATTTTCCAAAATTTTTGCACAGTAAAATATGGATTTAGATCCACATATGTGGCAAAAACGAGCGTTTGGAGACAATACAGTCTCACAAGGTGATTCTGGAGGAGCGAGAGGATATACAACATTTTCGGATAAAATTCCACTGCAAGTATTTCTTATTGGTGCTCCGCAAATACTGCAAAAATTTTGATCGTTGTCAAGTTGTTCATTATTACATCTGATACACTTAAGTAGTTTTCCGTTTTGATCAGGTTCATAGTTTTCATAAATCATAATATTACGCCCAAACCTTTCATTTAAGACAAAATCTTCATTTATTGGAAAAATATCAATATTTTGAGAATCGCAATGAGAGCAATAATTTCCATCTGTTCTAATTAAAGACAAAGCATAGCATTTTTTACAGTAAGCCAAAAATCCATTAAACCATAGCGGAACATAATTATTTTTTAAAGTTTGATATTTCCTAGGTAGTAGAGAAAAATTTAGCTTTTTCTTTGTAGGCCACCCCCAATAACGTTGGTTTTTAAAAATGCTGAGAGAGATTTTTGCCACTTCTTTAGATACATCGAATTTTTGAGACAGTGATTCTATAGTATCGTTAATAGTTATCATTGGGGTAGGGAGTAGAAAGCATTGTGCGAATGTATTGGCCTCAACTTCGTAAGATCCATAATTTCGTTTTTCTACGTATCCATTACGTGCAATACATGTGACAAAGGGAGGTTCTAAAATAATATGTCCAATTTCGTGAGCTATGGAGAATCGTATACGCCTATTTATATTTTGTGTATTATCATCATTGTAAATAATAATACGTCCATCATTATTACTCATTTTTATTAAGGCGGCATCATTTGAACCATCAGCAAGATTATCTTTTACCCATTCACTGTTCGTCTTCATTCCTTTGCTATTAAGCAAAGCTGACATGTCAGCATACGACAATAATTTCACATTCTGAAATCCGGAAACAAATTTTATTAAATCAAAAGGAAAAAATTGTACTCCATATTTTTCAAGGGTTTGTATAGCTTTATCTTTTACAAATTTCCAACGAACATCCATTTATTTAGAAGACTCTCCGCCAAATATATCTTTAAAAACAGCATCCATAACATCATTTAACTGATCAAGTTGCTTGTCATCGAGCTTAGTTGCCTTCCTTGCAATTTTTTGTAATTTGGGTCTATCATCTACATCTGATTTTTTTTCAAAGCCTTTGTTATCTTGATTTTCCTTTCTGCCCAACAAGTAATCGGTAGATACATTGAAATAATCGGCCACTTCTATTAATTTGGTTGAATTAGGGGCAGATTTTTTCCACTTATATAGATAATTTTTGCTGAGTCCAAGATCTGCTTCAACGTCTACAATGCTTTTACCCCTAGAGTCTGCAAGATTTTTAATTCTATCAAAAACTGTTTCCATAATAGCCTCTCATCTTTTTTGCCAAAAAAGGCAATTTTGTTATTGACATCTACCAAAAAAGGCAATATACTATTCTTGTAAGTTGATGATGCAAGTAAGAACAGCAAAAATTTAATCGGTAGATGACAAGCTTTTATTAAAATAAACAAGTTTATTTTGTAAGCTTATTTATTTATGCTCTTAGTCTACCAATTAAGATAGAAAGTGTCAACTTAAATTAACCTAAAAGGTAGGTGGATATTTTGTCAGACTTAACTTACAAAGAGAAGATGACGATTCAGCTAATGAGAAACAAGAGAGCTGGATTAAAGCCGGCCAATCAAGCAGATATAGCTCGACGTTTTGGGTTGAGCAGAATGTACACATATTCTGTAATTGCAGAAAGTCAAAAAGGACCTAAATCAAATGAATGGCGCAAAAAATTCGCTGCATATGCAGGGATGGAGGTGTAACCGATGATTATCACGATCAACGAAAAAGATTTGCAACGTATGATAGATGAACGAGTTGATGAGCGACTTCAACGAGCTAATCAACCAGTTTATTGCAAAGGCTGGTTAGAGCTAAGAAAAGACATCGCTGACTATTGTCACTTGACAAAGTATCAGCAAACCAACAGAAGTTTTGCAACGCTTCAGAGTTTTATTTATTCAGCAATCAAGTTCTCGTTAGGTATCAGCCGTTTGTCTGAGATGTCAGATGCGCAAGCAGTGATTGCGAGAGAAGTATTTGAATTTTTAAAAGAAAAGAGAGGTCAAGCAGAATGGATGAGTTAATCAAAGTAACAGTAAAAAATGATCAGCAATTAGTAAGTGCAAGAGAGCTACACAAGGGTTTGAAACTCAAAAAGCATTTTGGCGATTGGGTAAAACAAAACTTCAAAGATTTCTATGAAAACGAGGATTATACATGTGCACCTCAAAGTGCATATGTCCAAATCGGTAATGGAGCAACCAGAAAAGTAGATGACTACGCTTTGACTCTAGACATGGCAAAACAACTTTGCATGATGAGTCACACAGACTTAGGTCGAAAATACCGCAAGTATTTCATTGATCTAGAACGTAAGTGGAATGATCCGCGAGAGGTCGTTAAACGTGGATATGCAATCTTACAGAATGAGAATACACAGCTCAAGCTAGAAAATGATCAAATGAAGCCCAAAGCGTTATTTGCCGATGCAGTATCAGTCAGCAAGACAACGATTCTTGTTAGTGAACTTGCAAAGATATTGAGACAAAACGGTGTAGATATCGGTGCTAATCGCTTGTTTGCTTGGATGAGAGAAAACGGATATTTGATCAGTAGAAAAGGCACTGATTGGAACATGCCAACGCAACGATCGATGGAGTTGGGGTTGTTTAATATCAAAGAAACGACGATCACGCACTCAGATGGACATACGACAATCAGCAAGACGACAAAAGTGACTGGTAAGGGACAGCAGTATTTTATCAACAAATTTTTGAAGGATATTGCTTAGTTTTGAAGGAGATGAAAGAAATGCAAACAGCTAAGATGAGCGTGCAAGCTTTTCTTGATGAGTATATCAAGAAAGTCGTGAAAGATGAGTTATCAAAGTCCAGAAGTGACCAGAATACTCAAGTCCTTGGTGAAACTTGGACGCTCGATGAATTTCGTAAGAAATGTTGCTTTGGAAAAGATCGTGAATGGGTGAAGTTGTTCATCTTTTCTCGATTCAAAGATGAGATCGTGCTAGGTAAGCCAGGCGGATGGTTGAAGCCTTCAAAAGGCAAAGGAAGCCCGTATGGGATCTATGCAGTTGAAGCCTGTAAATGGATGCAAGAGAATCGACATCTAATCAATTGGGATGCAAAGTTGCCAAGGAGGTGAGAGTGATCAAACTGATGATGTTGCTAGCAATATTGATCGTAGTTGATGGTCTGTGCCAACTAGCAAAAGATAAATTTAGATAATCAATCGATATGGTAGCTCTAAGCCAGGCTTGAACTAAAAAAGAGCCAAATGGCTCTTTAATGGATAAATTTACCGAACGAATCAGCACTTTTGGCAATTTCTGTAGCAAATTTTGGTGCAGAAGCGAGTGATACAGCTTTAGCCATATTGTTCACATGTTTCATAGCTGCATCAACTCCTTCTAATTTTGTTAAACCGTTAACTGCCGAGAACTTGGCTTTTACACTAGGTGTTTCACCAAGACTGGTAAATGCATTAGTCTTCAATGTTGTTATCGCTAGGTTTTTTATCCTAACTTCTAACAGTTTCCTGTTAGTTCAGCATACCTGTTCAACTCAAAGAGTTGTCGGGCGCTCGTGGAGTAAATACTCTATGCGTTGCACCTTCAAGAACCATAGTTCAAGCTTGGCTCAGGGTTACCATATCTAAAAAGACTTAGGCTTTCCTTGAATTCACCCGATACTCAACCTGTATCGCTACAGGAAGGGGCAAATTTATCTGAGTAGATTATATCGCAATATTTTGCGGTGTGCAATACGTAAAGAAGGTGAAATAATGTGGCAAAAAGTGATAATCAAGCGTAAAGAGTTAGGGTACTCGAATTATAAATTAAGTATGCTCACTGGTATTCCGGAAAGTACACTACGAAGCTATAAAAAAGGAGTTGAGCCGTCATTTAAGAATATGTGTAAGATCGCAGATGCATTGAAAGTTGACATTGGATATTTCAGGAGGTGAGATTAGATGAAATTTAACAGTAGCTATCTGGTAGCGATCCTGGCTGGCGTAATGCTGGCGGGCTTCTTACCGCACGAAGAATGGGTGTTTGGCTTGGCTGGCGTCCTAGCGCTGATCACGTTGGCGATTGCTAGCGCCCGGGATGCCGAATGGACGAAAGGCCTAGATTGGCTGTTCAGACCATAAAAAGGGTCGCATGGCAGTGCGACCCTGAACAAAATATTTTTCGGTTAAATTATAACACGAATTGAAGGAGATACGAAAATGAATGAATTAGAAAAAATGTTATTAGCGGCTATCTTAAAACAAAGCGTTAAAAAAGAAGACACTAAGAAAGAGCAAAAAGAAGAAGCAGAAGCAGTTAAACGAGCGTGTGAACTTTTAAAGAAAGTGGATTTAAATTTTGCAGTGCTTACCTTAAGTCCGAATACTGATTTTACAGCTACTTGCTTGATTGCGACACCAATTGACTTGTTTGTAATGCTTAATGAGTTGTTTGAAAAGCTACCTAAGGATGCACTGGACTGTGTTAAAGACATTGTATGTGCAGAGATCAATGCTAGGGATAAGGAGGACTAACGGATGAATGAATTAACGATTTCAGTAAAGTCTGCTGAAAAAACATTGAAAATGTTAGGCGCAACGGATGTAGTTATCATTGCATCAGACGGCGATGATGTGTCAGTAAAAACACCAAGGGATTCTCATGTAACTGCGAACCTGATCATGTTCGCATTAGATGGATCATCAGAACTAACAAAGGAAATTGTTAAAAATTTCTTGCTAATGGGAGGGCATTTATCGTGACACCAGATCAAATCGACGAGATCGAAACGTACAACGATCCCAACAGTTGCTATCGCTCAGAGCCTGAGTTGTTATATACCGTAACGTTGCCAGATGGTACACAACTAACACATCAGACGCAGGATGATGTCATGGCTTATGTACAAGATGAATTAGAATTTGGAATCTTAGAAGACTTTAAAGCAGTGCGGGAGGAAGAAAATGAATAATCAACTAGTAGAAATGCAAAAAGAGTTAACAGAAAAAGTTGGACGTCGAGTAGCGGTAATGGAACAGGAAGGTCTTGCATTACCGAAAAATTACAATTATCAAAATGCTTTGAAATCAGCATTCTTTGAATTAGATAAGGTGCGTGGTATCGAGAACTGCACGCAAGCATCGATCGCTAATTCTTTACTGAATATGATCACACAAGGTCTGAGTCCAGCAAAGACGCAATGCTACTTCATCGCTTATGGTAAAGAGCTACAAATGCAACGCTCATACTTTGGAACGGTCGCAGCGCTCAAACGACTTGAAGATATCGACAAGATCAGTGCTGAAGTGATCCACGAAGGTGACGTCTTTGAGATCGGATCAAATAACGAGATGGAGACGATCGTTAAAAAATTCGAGCCCAAGTTTGAAAATCAAGATAAGCCACTGATCGGAGCATTTGCGATGATCAAAAAGACTGATGGCACAGTCTCATTTACGATCATGACTAAAAAAGAGATCGATCAAAGCTGGCGTCAATCTCGTAATAAAACGAACATGGTACAACAAAACTTTAGTCAAGAAATGGCCAAGCGTACCGTACTAAATCGTGCCGCTAAAATGTTCATCAACACGAGCGATGACAGTGATCTTTTAAGCGGAGCAATCAATCAAACGACAGAAAACGAGTACGATGATGATCGCAATGAACGCAAAGACGTGACGCCAAAGGATGAACAAGCTAAGAACTTATTTACACAAGCACTAGAACAGCCACAAAAAGCGCCACAAGAGCAAAAAGAAGAATCTAAGGTAATTACACCAAAGCCAAAGGAAAAAGCGACACACAAAGCGACAGCTACCAAAAAAGAAGAACCAAAGCCAGTAGAAGCGGTCGAAGTGAAAGAAACAGCGGTGGCAAAGGAAGAAACAGCGTCAGACGAAAAAACGGACAATCTGGCCAAAGTCATTGACGAAGTGAACAACGAAGAGCCAGATGAAAACCAAACAGAACTTTTCAACCATTGGGGTGAGCCAACAAATGAAGAGTAAACCGATCGAACTGACAGAAGAAAACTACTATGCCAAAGGCACCAGTTGGCACTATATGAGTGTATCGCTATTCAAAGACTTTATGCAATGCGAAGCAGCTGCACTTGCCAAGTTGAAAGACGAGTGGCAACCCGAACGATCGCCAGTACCTCTTTTGGTGGGTAATTATGTTCATAGTTACTTTGAAAGTGAAGAGTCACATCAAAAATTTGTCGATGCAAATAGTAAAGAGATGATCTCATCTCGTGGAAAGACTAAAGGTCAACTCAAAGCTGATTTTAAAGTGGCTGATGCGATGATAAATGCGTTGAAATATGAAACAGTCTTCAAAGCATTATATGAACCGGGACAAAAAGAAGTGATCGTGACTGGTGACATTTACGGCTACAAATGGAAAGGCAAGATCGACAGCTTGAACCTAGATCAGTTGTACTTCTGCGATCTCAAGACAGTCGATGATATCCACAAAAAGCATTGGTCCAGCGCTTATAACAAGTACGATAACTTTATCGCTGATCGTGGGTATTTCATGCAGATGGCGGTGTATATCGAACTCATCAAACAAACATTCGGTGTGAGCTGTCAGCCGTTCATCTTTGCAGTTAGCAAGCAGACGCCACCAGATAAAGAAGCAATCGACTTCAATGGTGATCAAGATGTGATCTACATGGAAGATGCAATGCGTATGATCGAAGAAAATCAGGAACATATCCAAAAGGCGATGAGTGGCGAAGAAACGCCAATTCGATGCAATCACTGCGAATACTGCAGATTGACAAAGAAGATTGAATTGCCAATCCATGCCAGTGAAATCGAAATCTACTAAGGTGATCGAATGAAACCAACAGCAAAAGATGTATTGATCGACTTTGTTCTATATGCTGCAGTCGAGTCAAAGCTTACTCACGAAGAGCTAAAAGCGATTTTGAAAGAGATCGAAGAACAGCACTATCACTTGATGATCAAAAGCAAGATCTAACAACGAGCGTCAGTAAACGTTAATGCCAAACGGGTGAGAGGCCCGATACTACAGGAGGAATGAAACATGAGCAGTCTTTTATTTGATGAGCGACCATTAGTTGTACAGCCCAAATTAGCGTTTGTACTTGGTGGATCGGATGAAGCTATTATTTTGCAACAAGTTCATTACTGGGCTCAGAAAAATACGAATATCAAAGATGGCTACAGTTGGGTCTACAATCCAATGAAAGAATGGCAAAAGCAATTTCCTTGGATACCTGAACGAACATTGGCAAGAAAATTTGCTAATTTAGAAAAATCAGGTGTATTGGTCACTAACAACTATAACAAAGCGAAATTTGATAAGACAAAGTGGTACAGAGTCGATTACGACGCATTAGACAAAATGGAACATCGATTATGCCAAAATAGCATGACGAGTATGCCAGATTGTCATAATGGGGAATGCCAAAATGGCATGACCAATACCATAGACTACACAGAGACTACTACAGATATAAATAATACGTCCGAAACGCAAAACGTTTCAGACGGTGCACCTAAAAAAACGATCAAGAAGAAAGAATATAATCTTGACTCTAAAGAATATCGTTGTGCACTAAAGCTACAAGAAGAAATATTGAAAAACAAGCCTAACTTCAAGAAACCCAATTTACAAAAATGGGCTGATACTTTTAGGTTGATACACGAGAGAGATAAACGCGAATGGACAGAGATAGGTGAAATGATCTTATATGCTACGCAAGACGACTTTTGGAAAGCTAATATCTTGTCTCCAGACAAATTGAGAAAGCATTTTGATCTGCTTGAGGCACAACGAGCAAGAGATAGCAAGCCTCGCAAAAAGCAAGTATTCCAAAGAGAAACGTTACCTGATTGGGCTAAAGATATACCAGAGTCAAGAAAAAAGAGAGGGATTAAAAAAACGGACAGCGTACGGATCAATGCAGAGATAGATGCTCTGTTGAAGGAATTGGAGTTAGATGATGTTGAAGGGAGCGGAACAAGTTGATCAAAGAGTTCAGACCGATTAAACGCCCGTTCTTACCGATGCCACTAGATGTCAAGATCGAGATGAGCAACTTAAGACACGAAGGTTATAACGCTGAATTCGTGTATAACGAATGTAAGAAGCTAGTAAAGACAGGTAAGTCTGGAATTGTGTCATCTGAATTTGCAGCGCGTTGGATGGTTGGGTTTCCAAATGTATTAACAAAAGCATTTATGGAACACTGGGATCTTGATGATCCGCCAAAATACTGGACAGGAGAGTGATAACGAATGATGTATAAAACTATCACAATGGCAGATGAAACTACTTTTGTTAATTGCTTGGTTGAGCAAATTGACGATAAAAAAACACCTTTTCCAGATAACTCGTTTGTGCGAATTACCGAAAAAGGTGTGACCTATCTAGTAAATACTGACTATATTATTTTTTGCGAGATTTAGCTTGTGCTAAAGCACTACCCGCAAGAGATTTGGTGAGCTTACTAGTATGTCCACTTTTTAAGGCTTTGGATGCTTTAGTTGCAACCTTACGCGATGTCGTTTTACGACTTGAGGATTTTGCCATAAAAAATATCTCCTTTCTGTGAATTTCAAATATGAGTTTTAGGAGGCTGCATATCTGATACGACTAGCATAATACTATATTTAGTATTAATCAAGAGGTGAATACTATATGTTGTGGTTAAAAATTGAAAAAGAATTGATGAGACAAAAAACTTCAGTGTATCGACTTGCGAAAAATACGGGTATCAGTGCAACGACTTTACAAAATTACAAAAATGGTATTGAGCCATCATTTAAGAATATGTGCAAGATTGCAGACGCATTGGATGTCAGTTTAGATTATTTCAGAGAAAAGGAGCGAAAACAATGATATTGGACATTGAGCCGGTCGAACAAGCAAGACCGAGAGCAGTGAGACGTGGTAAACGCATTGGGATGTACGATCCACCAAAAGTATCAAAGTTCAAGCGTGAGTTGCGCCAACTAGCTAAAAATCGCTTTGGCGACGATCCATTCGATGGCGAACTAAGCGTCGAGATCAAATTCTATCGTCCGATTCAAAAGTCGCTATCGAAAAAAGAGAGTGATAGAAGACTCTCAGGCGAGCACAGACCGATCGTAAAACCAGATCTTGACAATTACGTCAAATCGACTTTAGATGCCTTAAATGGAGTTTTATGGGTAGATGACGCACGCATCGTTGAGCTTCATGCGTTTAAGTATTATAGCGATTCACCACGCATTGAAGTGGTTGTTAAAGAATTAGTGTAAAACTGTGGTGGGTGGGAAGTACGAAGCAAATGAAACATACTAATTACCTCCTTTATTTACAGTAAAAACTTTCTTTCAAAACTTAATTGCAAAAGCTTCGTGCTAGGGTTTTACAAATTAGGTCGGCGGTGGCTGAACAAGTGCCGTCGATCATTACCAACGACCTTGCGAGTGGGTCGCATGGCAAACAAAAATAAGACTAACTCATTGCTCAATTAAGCTCGCAGTTGATCAGCTAATGCGTTTAGATACTCACAATATGTAGCGCAGTTTAGTGATCACGTAAAACGATTTACAGCCTCGTGTGTGGACTTCTAAACGGTTCGATTCCGTTTGCGAGGCATTTGCTCAGACAATAAATAAAAATTAAGGAGACAAGAGAATATGAACAAATTCGAGCAGATGGCGAGCAAGCTGATAAGTATGCAAGAACATGAACTAGCTAAAGAGCTAGAACGGCAGTATAAGCTAGGCTGGCATGATGGACAAGAAGCGTTAGCGGTTGAAATGTTGAGCAGAATGGTAGGTGGCCACAAATGAATAAACTGAGCTTAGTTAAAACATTTAGCGGAGCGGTAACTTATCTAAAAAATGAGTATAACGACTTTGATATCTCAGCGCATAGACAAGATATCTTAAAACGGATCAAAGATGATCCAAGTGATGTTGTGCTCAGAATAGCGTGGGAGACTTTTTTAAAGGGAACACAGAAACATTATAAAGGCTCAAGACTACCACGCAAACCACGAATAGTATATATCTGGCAAGCAATAGACGCTGAAACAGGCGAAAACTATGAAGCGATCAGTGCGTTTAAACTAGCGCAAAAATTAGGTGTGACTGAAAGTGTGATCGTCAATAATCGAAGAGATAACAGAATGGTAAAGAGTCGTTACAAAATCTTACGAAAAAAAGCGCAGTGAGCAGACACCACGCTTTCCCAATAAAATTTCAACAACTAATTATAACATAAGGGAGAGCGGTCTAATGGAACTTGATTTAAAAAAGGCACAAGAATTTCAACTACAATTTGATAGAATGGAAGTCGATACGATCGAGACTGCTGCAAAAGTGCGCAAGTTCTTCAAGCAAGATTATCCAAAATTAATGCGAGTGGCTGGTGTTGGGAATAGCTTTTTAAAGTCGCCTGTGATCACTGATGAACCTAAAGCGCCCTCTTTTGGTAATAACTTAGAAGAGCGGATCGTAAAACGTGTATATGCGCAAGAAACGTTAGAACGGGTCATTGAAGCTTTAAATGCAATCAGGGATGAAAGCAAGCAAATATTGATCGCTGTGTATGTTGATGATTTAGGCGCATGGGAGATATGCGAAAGATTAGGATGTGAAGAAACGCAATATCGTGTAAAGAAGCGTAAAGCTGAAAATGAATTTGCAGATGCCTTTGAGACGTGTTGTCCATGGTGGAAAGATTTACACAAATATAAGTGAAAAAGTCTGAGAAATCAGGCTTTTTTGTATGAAAAGTATTGTATTCACGTAATGTATATAGTACAATTAAATAGTACCAAGGAGGAGGTGAGATTGATGAGCCTACTCAAGAAGCTAAAAATAAAAAAGCCTACAAAAACCAAATTAACCGTCAAAATTCATTTGGTAGTCGTAAGCTTTGAATGGCATTTTGAGTGGTAACATTGATTAGTTACCACAGGAGGGGAATTGCCCTTCCCCTTCTTGGTACTTTTAGTATAACACAATTTATCAGGAGGTTGTACAAATGAAGTTATTTGAATATCAAAAAGGTAAATTTAAGATGTCGATGTCAGTTAGAAGAACCACCAAAAAAGAAATGATCGCAAGTGGAATCGCATTGATCGTTATCGCATGTTTGGTTGCTTGGTGGGTGATGAAGTAATGGCACTGTCACAAACAGAACGCAACAAACGATGGCAAGCTAAGAACAAAGAAAAAGCTGCCTATATGCGTAAGCGATCGGTAGCAAGGACATTTATCACGAAATATGGCAAGTATGAAGATCTAGTAGAACTCAAAGAACTGCTTGATAAGAGACTATCAGAATAAACCGTTGCTTTTCCGCTGGAAATCCGCTGAAAAGCCATCGGAATAGCGTTGGTAAACCGTCGGAACATCATAGTATTATGATAGTGTTCCAAAGATGAAAAGAGCAAATTTATTCGCTATTTATTAAATAAGACAGGCTTTGATGCTTTGCCAACACGATCAAGTAAATTAGACGCTACAAGCTTACAAAGAGTATACCGAGGAGTCCATGACTCAAAAGATAGAAGTTCGGAGTATTTTATAGACATGATCAACAATGGGAAAATACCTATCTCAGGAGTTGGAAATTCTACTAAGGGTAGAGGATTATATTTTTCAGAAGCTAAGGGTCAAGCTTTATTCCATGCCAAAAAGGGCACTACGCCTCTTGTTGGAAAATGGTTACTAGATGTAAGTGGTCGAGTCTTAAATTTTAAAGACGCTGCGCCACTAAGGTCTATAGGAGACATTAAAATTGGTGTTCCTTACAAGTATATGGAATATGAATCCAATGTTGATATAATTGCCATCTTAAGTGGATATGATATTATAAAAAAAGATGCAACTATCAATGTTTTGAATCGAGGTAAATTATATTGGCTAGGATTTACAGATTATTAGTTGATGCCTATGAGTATGCGTACTTTGACTCGAAAATACGAGAATTTGTCTATAATTGTAACGAAGAAGACAGTCGTTATATTAAAGACTTTTGGGATTCATGGGAAGATACTGCCAAAAATGCATATATCGAAATTGATAATATTGATCGTTTAGTTTGTGATAGATTTCCGACAGAAGTAGCTAAACACATGAAAGATATGCTTTTTAAGGAAGCAGAAGTTATTGAGCTACCACAGGGGCAAAAAGCACCTGAATACAAGGATCCGTATAGAAAAACGGAATATGTTTCTTATACTTTTGAAGATATGGGGATGAAAGAACCTCGCGACCTAGGCAAGTCATAAAACTGCTTAAAATTAAATACGTGTGTGGGCTTGTTGGCGCACATTTAAAAGTCGCTTTTGTCGTACTGTACCTGTGATATATCTAGGTGTTTTTAAAGATACTATCAAAGATGACTATGATATAATCAAGGAACTTTTGGGTGAAGATATGCCTAACAAAAGAGTATATGATGACCTTAAAAGTAGTGGTAATAGTTATTGGAATAACTTAAACGTTGATGTTAAAAGAAGGCTAGACTTGAGGTGAAGAAGAATGAGTGAGCTTATTCCACAAGAATGTGATGTAGTTATTCTAAAAACAGGTGAAAGGGTAGGCTTAATGGATCAATTAGACGAAACTCATTTCCTTCCCGACTATGGAGTCGAAACACCTGAGCAAGAAGAAAAAACGATGGCAATGATGCTGATTTCGATTGATGATATCGAAAAAGTAGTATATAGGCATAGACCGAAGGGCAGGCTATAATGCCCTCTAAGTATACAGATGAAATAGAAAATTCATCTTATACTT
>ERZ778517.701-NODE-701-length-32363-cov-40.473134_pt1 | contig 32363 bp, 28 predicted proteins | sample MGYA00510341_ERZ778517 | MGnify/ENA primary metagenome ERZ778517 (study PRJEB29527, sample SAMN07138964) | mouse gut metagenome | material: feces | host: mouse | place: China:Nanjing | collected 2016-01-25 ...
CATCAACTTTACTATGAGAGCTTGATATGTTCATTTATTTTTCTGAAGTACTTATCATATAATTATAAGCTTCAAATTCTTCAATCTAATATATCTTACAGACAAGTAATGTAGTATTTTTCAGTAATTAAATCTGAATAACTTACTGTAGCTGCCGGTGCGGATGATATATAATCATTTAATCCATATTCATTTATCAAAGTCCCATTATTATAAATAGAGAAACCTACCTTATCCTCTTCATCTATAGATATATTACCTCTTTATGTACCAATTTCTTATATTTATTATACACTCTGTTATCATGGGAGAATGTCCCCAATAACTAATTTATCTATTATTAGAAATAACCGACTCATCTTGCTATTTCGCGATTACATTTTCAACTAAATTACCATGATACATGACATTAAAAAAATGTGTAAATACTAAATACTTCATTGCAATACTTTTTTTAATGTCATGATTGATTGTTCAGCTGTGTCTGGCTCTTTTAATAAGGTCATGTTATTACCATCATACCTTGTAATCCACCAATATCCCGCAAATATGTTATTTGGGACTATGGGACTTATGCGTAAAATATGACCCTCCAACCGATATTCAAAAGAATTATAATCCTTGAACGGTTCATCCTTTTTGGTGTTGTAGAGAAAATCGCCTGAAGATTCCGATCCAAACGAATACATCACATAATACTCTTTTCCGGAACTATCCGTCAGAGTCCCTTGCCATATCGTTTGATACACCTCTATCTTAGTCTCATTTTCATGTTCTTCCTTACTACACTGCGCAAAGGATAAAACCATCATAAATGCCAATATACAATTTACTATTTTCATAAAATCATTCTTTTGTTATAATATTAATTTGAAGTTACTTAAATAATATTCAATTAAATACATATTTATAAACAACATATCTTATAATTGTCATCAATCAGTTTTGAATAACTTATTGTAGCTGCTGGGGCAGATGAAATATAATCTTTCAGTCCATACTCATTAATCAAAATCCCATTATTATAAATAGAGAAGCCCACTTTATCCTCTTCATCTATTAAATATACGACACCTTGATGAATAAGTTTTTTATATCGATGAAATCCTATATTCTGAAACCCTATATTGTAAAATGGATCCGGACTCGCAAGTTGCTCTTTAGCATTATTAGTGTTAAGAGTTGTATCATTACTCAGTACTTTAATCTTAAACATATTAGTTATTCCATTTATCCAATTATTCGTCTTTACAACTCCATCAGATCCACTAAAAGATCCACATAAAAGGGTATATGGATTTCCAAACCTATCGTTAAACCAACACCAAATTGAATTTGCAGTAAACTTTCCAATCATTAACATCGGTTCTTTATGAGTAACACTAACCTCAGTACTTTGATTTATATAATTACGCAATCTATTCTTTATATTTAATTCTAATATAAAATCTGTTACAGGGATCAGTCCATTCTGATTAAATTTTGAAATTACATTATTTGATTCGTTTGACAATGAAGCTACCCAAGAAGTAAGATCTAATGTCGTATTTCCAACCTCCTGAGGAGTAACGAATCCAAATGCATTTCCACCAAGGGTAGTAGCACTAAACTTTATATGTCCAAAATTTCGAGTTGTAGACCATACTCCATTTTTCCCTCTTCCAATAGACAAATTCACATTACCAGTATCATTTGTCTTCCATGTAAACGAATCATTAATTTCATGAGACAAATCCGATTCTTGTTCTTCTTCCGAAGAAGATTTTAAATGCGTTCCTACATAATATGCAGTTGCTCTACCGCCCGAACAAAAATTTGTCATTACAAGACTTCCATACATTTTATATAGTTCATAAGGATGAAGAGTATGGACATTTTTAATAAACTCAGAATCAAGATAGTCAACCAATATCTCCTTCTGAATAGCATCTGAGTACTGCATTCGATATACGGAATCATTCGCAATTACATTCAGTTCACCAAATACAGATGTTGTGTCATTAATCAAATTCTCTCCAAATATGGAAGTCATTGTATGTTTATGACCCAAATGTATTCCCAAAAACTTAAACTCACTCCCATGTGCAACTTTATCAGTAAATTTCGTTTTTGATAAATAATCATCAATATTCTTGTAAGAATATACATTTGTCTTGTGACTCGCATTTTTCCAATACGTGAAATACGAAGAGTGCGACTTTGATAATTTATCCTTATCAATTACCGGATAACCAAGATTTAGAGTATTTTCAATAGGTGTTATTTGTGGGTTTAGCGAATAACCCAAGAAATCCCTCAGAGCCAAAGCCCCTCTGCCCGTTCTGGTTTCAATAGAGGTAGACTTAGGAATATACGGAATCCACGGATTATCTGCCGGTCTTTCTCTGATTATATATTCACTTGATGATTTGTATTCATCAAGAAGCATTGGTTCGTTTTCAACGCAAGATACCAAACAGAATAGTAATAGAAGGAATGTTAATTGTTTCATTTTATTATTTGGGTTAAAGTAATTGTTGATGAAAATGTGGTTTCCGGATCTCTTGTCAGGGTCATGTGTTTGCCATCATATTTAGTAATCCACCATTCTCCTACAATAATATCAATAGGGTAAATCGGGAAAATTTTTATAATACGACCTTCCTGATTATATTTAAAGCCCTGTTCATCATCAAAGGAATCATCATTATTTGTCTTATAAAGGAATGTTCCGAATGATTCGTAATCAAAAAGTAGCCTTACTGCATATTCCTTACCCTGGCTATCTTTGAGGGTACCTTCCCACATAGTTTGGAAAACGGAAACCTTAATAAGATCATCTACCTTCTCATCATCCTTACCACATTGGGCAAAGATCACCACTAACAAAATTGATAATATACATTTTACAATCTTCATAAAAAACAAATTTAGGTGTATTAATAATCAATCAAGTTCACTCATTAGCAAACAGCCACAGGCATACCATTTCCTATCATCAACGATAAAGATACCCATACAAAATACCATCATCGTGATGAAGTCTGATTTCCACCGTACCATCCATTCTATAGATGAATGTTATGAAATCCTGCTCTGAAGCAAAAATACCCAGACATTCTCCAAGCGGACTATATATCTCAAAAAGATCGATATCCTCCGTTGCAACCATCTGCGTGCTTATTCCTTGCGGTGTTATCAGGCAAATACTCCTCTTTGAAGGCATGCGATGTTTATTTGGAGTTGGATAAAGATATTCAGTATCTGAATTCTCTGTGATCTCCACTACATAAGTTGTGTCGTCGGCAGTGTCGGCAGCACCTTGGATTTCTGCTACAGAAAAAAGTACCGCACCAACTATTATCGGATAAATGAAAAATTTATTCATGCAAATTGACATAAGTTTAGTATCAAAAATTTCCCCAAAATTAAGACATCAATCTACATTAATGATAAAAAAAGAGTTCCAATTTAGTTCCAAAATGCATATATGAAATTAAATTGGAACTAAATTGGAACACAACCCAAACATATAAATACCTTATAATAAACGTATTATCCTATCAATTATACCCGTAGGCAATTTCTTATCAAATGCCTTTAGCACAAGTTCTCCTCTATGATATGAAATAGTGTTTTTTGCCTTTCCTATCAACACCGACACATTTGTAGGAGTAAAACCGCACTTTATGAGCAGAGCGAGATGATAATCGAAAGTCGACAGATCACTACCCGTAAGCAGGTACAACCGCTGCTTAAATTCCGGAGAACTCTCTATTACCATACTTTCTATTTCATCCCACAGACGGTTCTTAGCAACAATCGGTTTCCCAGCATCGAGATATTGCTGAATCTTCTTGTAAGCCTCCGAATTCAATATTACAGGCGAGATTTCCGATATTTGTTTATTATCGTTCACAATAGAAAGCAATTCTTCCCGTAGGCGCATCCGCAATTCATTCATACCGGATGAATGAATACTACTATTTATATCCAATGATACCCCCTTTCGATACTCCGTATTTTCCGACCACTGCCGGATACCATCTTCCCCGCTTTCAAGCATCCCACGCAAAATTTTCGTATTGTCTATTGCCTCATGTAGTCGCAACTTCTCTGATTGATTCCTATTCTTAAGATAAAGGAGTGCAACTATCAGTAATAAAATGAGAACTGACATGCCAAAAATCCACATATATAGATACTCATTATCCCTTTCCACCTTTATTTTTTCGCGCTGATGCAATTGATAATTGTAGAATGACGTCTGTAGCAGAGCTTGCCGGTCGCCGTTACGTTCAAGATATGACTCAATCTCATCGCGATATTCATCAATGTAACGAAGTAATGAATCTGTCGGCACATATCTTCTCATCTGATTAGATAGCAATATCTTATATCCATTTTTATTGTTGTCCGAACGCTTATCTCGTATCAACTCACTCGCATACATCATCGCAGTGTCGCATATACCCGCTCTCTTGTATATGAAAGCTGCGCATGACAAGGCGGCAGGTTTGGATAATGAATCACTGCCGGATAACGCACAACGTATAAATCTCAACGCTTGCTCAATATCTCCTTTTTTGTAGCATGTCCATGCAAGATTTATCTGAAGAGATGGTGAATCGTCCGGAGATATTCTATCTGACAGTTGCATTGTCTGCCGAAATTGCTCCTCTGCCTTATCATAATTTTTCATGTAAAGATAAAGACTTCCCAACAATTCAGCATCATAAATCATATTGAGTGAATCCCTTTGTATGGAATCCAATTTCAACGCCTCCTCAACGTATGGTATAGCTTTCTCATAGAGTCTCAGTGCCATCAACAGATCGCCTGTCTGAGCCAGTATCTTTCCACGCAGAACATTATCCCCACCATCAGCCGGAGTGTAGTCTAACGCATTCTGATAATAATTTAGGGCTGTGGGGTAATCTCCCAAATCGTGATACACACGTCCGCCGTAATAAAGTGCCTCTGCATATCTTCCCCTACTCTTATGCCGCTTCTCATTGGAAATAACCCGTAGGATAAGGCTGTCAGACTTGTGGATGACAAACGCCTTGTCGCGCGATTTTACCATAAGGAAATCATAATACTCCTTATCATAAGATGACAATCTGTCATACCTGATTGCATCCAACGAATCCATCGCTTCTCGCGGAGAGACGGAAATCAACCTCTCCACTTCCTCAAGACGCGGATCCGGCTGACCTCCACAACAGGTCAGCACGATTGCAAACACTAATATGACAATGAAACGGATAATCATGATTGATTCTGAATCATTCTGATTGAATTTGTCTAAACCTCATTATTTGACATGGCAAAGTTACAATAAAAATATATGCTTCGTATTTAGAATACAATTTTTTTTTGCAATTATTAACCATCCCGAATGTAACTTATGACCGGGGAATATGTCAAATAAGGGTATGAAGAATAATTGTATTATGAAGAATCTTATCGGCATAACTATCAACATCATCATTGCAATCTTTATGATTCCTCTTTCCGGATGCTCCCACAAGGAGAAGGATTATCCGCTTGAGATCTCCTCGCAGCTTCAGAACGTGAGCCGTCTGGAATTGGCACGTATGACTGTCGGGAAGGTGGGTATGATTTCCGATCCGGAATATAAGGACGCCAAGAGTATCGAAGCTAAGGCATCCGCCCTGCTGAATCGGATGAAGATAGGCACGCGTCTCGGCGTATATTCCTACGATACTTATATCGTGGCATATCTCGATCTGAGCAAGGTTTCCAGCGAGGATGTCGAAGTGGACACAGAGACAGGCACCGCCTACCTCACACTCCCTCCGATCGAGATCATGACCGACGGACGAGAACCCCAGCTCCATGAGGTGCACAGCCGCGTGACGGGACTCCGCTCCTCAATCACCCCTTCCGAACGCGCATCGCTCAAATCACAGATGGCAAAGGAGGTGAAAAAGGAGATGTCTGCAAAAGCCGGTGCCACCGATCATCTGCGCAAGGCTGCCGAGGATAAGGCACGTGCTTACCTTACGGAACTTATCTCCAACTGGGGATATAAGGCTGAAATAAGTTTCAAATGAGGTTTACAATAATACCTACACACAGTAATTCCTGCACACGATGAACAAATGGATTAAGATAATAATCGCCGTGACGGTTATCGCTATGGTTGCATTCATAGCATGGACCCTTCGTCCGTCTGCCCCGACTCCGGAATATAAGACCAATGAGGCTCGCATTAAGTCAATCACCCGTATGGTGGAACTATGCACCTCCGACATTCATGACGAGATGGCTATTAAGGCACATATCAACGGGAAATGGATTGTGGCACGCCAGACTGTGGAGGGTCGCATACGTTTTGACCTTGACAGCCTGCGTATAGAACAACGTGGCGACACCACCCTTGTGTATCTTCCCCGCGAACGCGTAGACATTCTTGAGAATGCCGAACCGGGAGCATACGAGGTGCTGGATGCTTGGGATGCTCGCAACTCAGTCTTCAGCCGCACAATGACCGCCGCCGAGGAGAATGCAATAAAGAGCAAATGGCAGGAGGAGTCGCGTAAGCGCGTGTATAAACGCGGCTACGTGCGCCAGGCACGTAAGAATGCCATAGCCACCCTGACACCGCTACTGAATGCAATGAAGGGCACTGACGATAAGAACGCACCGGTCATAATAATCGACCCGACCCCCGACCCTCGTCCATGACGGGGGTCTTTTTCCATCCACTATATTTTTTCGTTCCCTATAATACGGTAATCCAAACCTTCTCCCCTCACCACGGATTCCGTATGAGACGATGGTGCCACCAAGATGCGCTCTATGTCGGGAAGCGAGAGAAGCGGCAGATCATCATGATGATCCGTCAGCACACACTCTATACGCAGATTCCTATCGCGTGCAAGTCTCTCCACACGCATCCTCTTGACAACACCCCTACATTCCTCAAAATCTGATTCGGAGGTAGCGGATGAACCGGAGTATTGGGTAGCCTCGCAATATGGTATGCCCAAAATCCCGGCAAACGGCAGGGCATATACAGCCGTAGCTGCAGTGGCAAGTACTACCGTACCACCCTCCTGCATTAAATCCTTGATAAGAGTCATCACTTCCGGTCGCAGACAGGATTTGAGTGATTCTGCAAATTTTCGGAAATCGCTCTCTTTGCAATTATTTGCTGCAATCCTCAATATCCGTCGTTTCACTTCAGAATGTGGGATAAGACGACATTTCCTAAGCAACACATCACGACACAATCCCATGAGAGGAATGAATCCGGAATCATGATAGAGATGTCGCACCAACCATTTCGTAAAAAGCGTGAACGTATTGACGCTCACCAAAGTGCCATCAAGGTCAACCACCATGAGAGGTGTTCTGTCGTCTTTCCCTGTGTCAGTTTTCCCCATGTCGTATTTCTCCATAACCTCTACCGTTTGTAATCCATTGACCAAGGAAATCTCACGAGCGTATGGTCATGACAGCAATAGAAATCTGCATCCAAGAGCGGGGCATCGGTCGTCACTGTCACGACAGCCGTTTTTATCACGGCATCCGTGCCATATCTCTCTTGCAGTGCGTCGCAGACCACGCGTATCGTCACTCCGGAGTCGATTGCATCATCCACCACCAATATCCGAGGCTTCTCATCCAACGAGGGTAATGGAGCGGTATCGAGCGACAGTCCCATCTCTTCCACCCTCCTGCCACGGCAAGATAATTGCAACATACGTGCCTCCACGCAGCGCAAGGTATCAAGCATCCATATCGGCATTTTACGCAGTATTGCAAAGAGTCTGTCACCCTTCCTCTTCGTTGACGGACGCTGTAGCTCCACATCCCTCCTACAGCGGCAATAACCGTCGGGCAACGCTTCCCGCAATCCGTCGGCAACAAACGCACCTCCCCGACGTATCCCCACCATAAGGTCAAAACCATCAGGACAACTCCCGACAATATCGTCAGCGAGCCGCCTCGCAGCCATCCGCAATCCCTCCTCATTCAAAGTCAATACCTTCATCCGCAAACTTATTCCTAAAGGTTAAACAGCCTTTACCACTTAGTCTTTTAGACAACCAATAGGAACCACATAGACACCGTCCGGTCTTTGGTATGCGTAATCTCCAACAGCAGTAAGAACCATAATGAACGCGGGTTTCTTCATTTTTGTCGTATCGATCTTTTCGGAAAGCATTTTCAACGTAGATGCGCCTTCGTTGATTAGTCTTTCTCCTCCCAATTTTACTTCAATTAAGCCGTAATTGCCATTTCTTAAGTGAATTACGGCATCACATTCCAATCCATTCTTATCCCTATAATGGTAAACAGTTCCGTTTACTGCGTCAGCATATACACGGAGATCTCTTATGCACATTGTCTCAAACAATAGCCCAAATGTTTCAAGGTCAGCTATCAAATCATCCGGACCGAGACCTAATACTGCAGTTGCAATTGATGGATCTGTAAAATATCTTGTATCTGATGTCCGAATCGCGGTTTTGGAACGGAGATTAGGATTCCAGGCTTCTGAATCCTCTATGACAAAAATGCTTTTAAGAGCCTTTATATATGAGGCAACTGTGACTTCATCAAGACCCTCTCCTTCGTTCTCTATCAGATCGGCTTTTATCGTGGCAAAATTTGCCTGCGCTCCCTGATGCCTGGCATAAGACCTCAATAAGCGATGCACTCTTGATGGATCGCGGGCAATGCCATCTGCCTCCCTCACGTCGCGTTGCTCAACAGCCTTGACATAATCGAATGCTTGATCAAGAGCAATCTCCCGGTCTGCCATATCCACAGCAAGCGGCCAACCTCCTCTACACAGGAGATATGCAATGCTTTCGAGATTTTGTGTGTTTATCCCTCCTATCCTTTCGGGCGATGTAAATAAGTTTGATAAGGACACTTCGCCTGTTGAATCTCCTGATTCCCAAAGCGACATAGGACGCATTCTCAGCCATGCAAATCTTCCGGTGCCGCTGTGTATAACATTTGACATATCAGGCGGTACACATGAACCGGTAAGTATGAACTGTCCAAGAGCACCGGCATGATCCACATCAAACCGTATACTATCCCACAATTCAGGTGCTACTTGCCATTCGTCAATCAATCGAGGACGCTCACCGCGCAACAACAGATCAGGATTCATCATCGCTAATTCACGGTTACGCTGCAATGATCCTGATTTGGACATATAAAGAACGCTCTTTGCCTGTTGCTCTGCTGTAGTAGTTTTTCCACACCATTTAGCACCCTCAATCAAAACAGCTCCTTTCCCGGATAATTTCCTTGCAAGAATCTTGTCAACAATTCGTTTCTTATATTTACGCGTTTCCATATTATTCCTTTGTTTTGTGGTGCAAATATAATAAATAATTTTGACATTTCAGAGTTTGGCGCAGTTTCACTTCAGAGTTTGGCGCAGTTTCACTTCAGAGTTTGGCGCAATTTTACTTCAGAGTTTGGCGCAATTTCACTTCAGAGTTTGGCGCAATTTCACTTCAGAGTTTGGCGCAGTTTCACTTCAGAGTTTCATCGCATGTACCACCCGGTTCTCTTTATAAAGATTCAGTTTACCATGTCCTTCTGTTTTTCCTTATGCAATAATCTACTCATATTCCTCAAAGAGGTAATGGAAAAAGGAATTATCGTCAAGATAGCATCCTGTGCAATAGATGGGGTATCCGTATTGACCGGTATCGTATGGATGCTCCATAAATGAGCTTAACGAAGAGTATGAAGTTGACAAATCAGCTTCCTCATCCGGGGATGAGTTGGTGATAAGGACAAGTGCGGTTTTATCCAATTTCTCCCACACATCGTCCGTGAGTGACGGCTTAGTCAGAATAACCTTAATCTCATCGTAACCAAGATTACTCCCTATTACAAAATAAGCAGCGGCTCCATAGGTGATACTCTTAACATATACCGGATCGTCCTTATCTACATCCCCATCGACAAATACCCCCCCTTTTCCGGGAGAGTCCATCGTGACTGTCAATCCCTTGAATATAATCTCCCCGACAACCCAATTCTTGAATTTATCAACATCTGTTTTCTGGTAAATAATCTCACAGAACGCATCTGCCAGAGGGGGATTATCAGAAAATACATTCTTTATATTGTCAGGTGCACCAAGATTTGCCAACCGGAACCGGTTAAGTGACGGGGTTGCTTCCTTTACATATTCTTCCGAAGCCTGCATTTCTTTCAGAAAACGGATATAATTTACCATTGACGGCTGCTTGATTTCTGCCGTGAAAGGATCGCTGAAATCCGTATATAACGTTATCGGATTTTTCTCCCCGACCAATTCTTTGTCAAAAGTAGTGGCAAATGTACTTGCCGGGAATACTGCCGATGGATAAATCTGCGGTGCATTTCCGGAACAGTTCCAATTCTGGATACCAAGATACCTGCTACCTATGAAAATATCATTTGTAGAGACCGGGCTGCTGAATATATAATCCCATTGTATCTCCTCCTGATTCAAATTCTTAGACTGACGGAGATTTATATTGCCGATATAATCTCCTTCCCCCAATCGGATATTGATAATCCTTGGCGTTTTTCCCTTGTTAGGACTGATTCTGAACTTAATCTTGTATGGTGGAGTAAGGGTAAGATATTCTATCTCTCCCCATTCCCCTTTTTGAATAGTAGAAACCTCGGGACCTGGGGGCAACAGTTCAAATTTCTCATCTTTCCCATCTTCCATATCATCTCTCATGGTGATTGAAGTGACATACGCATAGTTTGAATATTCCCCTTTCCCGGTAAGGGTAAACTCTCCACCTTCCGACGGTATATCCCCATCAAATGCACCCGTAATCGCATCGTATGACAGTTTCAAGCCTTCCACATCAAATTGCAATGTATGAACAGGCTCCTCCTTATCCTTACACGACACAGCCATCATCATAACAAAACATAATAACAGAACTGATTTTAACCTATTCATATCTTCCAATTTTAAATTATTCTCAAAGTCCAACAAATAACGTATCTTTCTTAATAGTATTGTAAATTCTTTACAAAAGTAATAAATAATCACTTGTTTTCAAAACATTTTACACTAATCTAATTAAAGTCTCTAAACTTATTTTGAAAGAGATATGAGGTTTGCCAAAATCCTCTCTTCCTCAATGATAACAAGAGCATGGAGAGCCAGGCATTGCCTGAGAATCTCCATGCTCTTAACGTTAACGTGGACGTATGCCACAGATTATGTCGCCGGGGACAATTCGCCCGTCGATATTATTCCTTGCACTTTGCAGCGATGAACTGACGGTTCATGCGACCGATGTTGGCAAGCTTGATGTTCTTCGGACATTCAGCAGAGCAAGCACCGGTGTTAGTGCAGTTGCCGAATCCGAGTTCGTCCATCTTGGCAACCATAGCACGCACGCGACGGTCTTTCTCCACAGCACCCTGCGGAAGCAGAGCGAGCTGGCTGATCTTAGCCGACACGAAGAGCATTGCAGAGCCGTTCTTGCAGGCAGCTACGCAAGCACCGCAGCCGATACAGCTTGCAGAGTCCATAGCCTCGTCAGCATTCACCTTAGAGATCGGGAGGTCGTTGGCATCCTGAGCACCACCGCAGTTGAACGATACATAACCGCCAGCCTGCTGGATCTTGTCGAATGCGTTACGGTCCACCATAAGGTCCTTGATAACAGGGAACGCAGCCGAACGCCAAGGCTCAACAGTGATAGTCTCGCCGTTCTGGAAACGACGCATGTAGAGCTGGCAGGTAGTCGCACCTGTTGCCGGTCCGTGGGGATGACCATTGATATAAAGCGAGCACATACCGCAGATACCCTCGCGGCAGTCGTGGTCGAACACGATAGGCTCCTCACCCTTCTCAATAAGAGTCTCATTGAGAATGTCGAGGGTCTCCAGGAAAGATGTATCGGGTGTGGTCTCGACGTCATTATAAGTCACAAAACCGCCCTTTTCTCTCGGATTGGCCTGACGCCAAACCTTGAGGTTGACTTTCATTATATTTTCTTCCATGATTGAAATTTCTGTGTTATATAAGGATTATGACTTATAGTTACGAGTCTGAACCTTGATAGCCTCATAGTGGAGCGGCTCCTTGATGAGTGAGGGTGCCTTTGCGTCGCTACCTGCATAATCCCAGCAGCTTACGTAGAAGCAGTTCTCATCATCACGTTTTGCCTCACCCTCTTCAGTCTGATACTCTGTGCGGAAGTGACCGCCGCAGCTCTCATTACGGCTGAGTGCGTCGTATGCGATAAGCTCACCCATAGTGATGAAGTCGTTAAGACGGAATGCCTTGTCAAGCTCGACGTTCATGCCCTCCTGAGTGCCGGGAACGAACAGGTCGGTGTTGAACACCTTGCGGAGCTCACCGAGCTTCTTGATAGCGAGTTCAAGACCCTCCTTATCACGAGCCATACCGACGTATTCCCACATGATATGACCAAGCTCCTTATGGATAGAGTCAACAGAACGATGACCCTTGATGTTCATGAGTCGATCCATAGCCTCTCTACATTTAGCCTCGGCAGCGTCAAACTCCGGAAGGTCAGTTGAGAAGTGAGGTACTGTAATCTGGTCGCTCAGATAGTTCTGGATTGTATAGGGGAGCACGAAATAACCGTCGGCAAGACCCTGCATGAGGGCAGATGCACCAAGACGGTTAGCACCGTGGTCAGAGAAGTTACACTCACCGATTGCGAACAGACCCTTGATAGAAGTCTGAAGCTCATAGTCAACCCAGATACCACCCATAGTGTAGTGGATAGCGGGGAAGATCATCATCGGGTTGTAGTAGTTCACGCCGTTCACCTCACGAGCGAACTCACCGGGATTCACGTCGGTGATCTCCTCATACATATCGAAGAGGTTGCCGTAACGCTGGCGAACCACGTCGATGCCGAGACGGTTGATAGCCTCGGAGAAGTCGAGGAACACTGCAAGACCTGTGTTGTTCACGCCGAAGCCGGCATCGCAACGCTCCTTGGCAGCACGAGAAGCCACGTCACGCGGAACAAGGTTACCGAATGCCGGATAACGACGCTCGAGATAGTAGTCGCGATCCTCCTCCGGAATATCGCTACCCTTGATCTGACCTTTCTGAAGTTTCTCGGCATCCTCTTTCTTCTTGGGCACCCAGATACGTCCGTCATTACGCAAAGACTCCGACATAAGGGTAAGTTTTGACTGCTTGTCGCCATGCACGGGGATACAGGTCGGGTGGATCTGTACGTAAGCGGGGTTAGCGAAATAAGCACCCTTGCGGTAGCAAGCCATAGCAGCGGAGCAGTTGCAGCCCATAGCGTTGGTTGAAAGGAAGTAGGTGTTGCCGTAGCCACCGGTAGCGATTACTACTGCATGAGCAGCGAAACGCTCGAACTCACCGGTCACAAGGTTCTTGGCGATGATACCGCGAGCGCGTTCCACACCATCCTTGTCTTTCACGAGCACAACGTCGTGCATCTCATAGCGGTTGTAGCTCTTCACCTTGCCAGCCTGAATCTGACGGTTGAGTGAAGAGTAAGCACCGAGAAGGAGCTGCTGACCTGTCTGACCCTTTGCATAGAAAGTACGGCTTACCTGCGCACCACCGAAAGAACGGTTGGCGAGAAGCCCACCATATTCACGTGCGAAAGGCACGCCCTGAGCCACACACTGGTCGATGATATTGTTAGCGACCTCTGCAAGACGGTAGACGTTTGCCTCACGGGCACGATAGTCACCACCCTTCACAGTATCGTAGAAAAGACGATACACGGAGTCGCCGTCATTCTGATAGTTCTTTGCTGCATTGATACCACCCTGAGCCGCGATAGAGTGAGCACGACGGGGGCTATCCTGGATGCAGAAGTTGAGCACGTTGAAACCCAGCTCGGCAAGAGTGGAGGCAGCAGATGCACCTGCAAGACCTGTACCCACAACGATCACGTCAAGACGACGCTTGTTGGCGGGGTTGACGAGTTTCTGATGAGCCTTATAGTTGGTCCATTTCTCAGCGACAGGACCCTCCGGGATTTTGGAATCAGCCGGATTCATTACTCTGATGTTTTCTTTTGTATTTTCCATATCGCTAATTACTTGCCTGGTTCTGGTTCTGTTTGGGGAGTGGTTTCTGTAGCGGATTCAACGGCAGCCTCTTCCACGTCGACGTCAAGATAGTCGATGAGAGCGGCGGCAGCCTTGATAGTTTCGAGACGAGACGGGAACTGAGGATCATTTGCGAAATAGCTCTGAGCCTCGGGAGCTTCCATCTGAGAGAGTGTGCCTTTGATCATCTGCTTCATCTGGTCGAACGGAGCTGCAGTGATTGCGCTGGCTGCATCCGGACCGAAGTCTTTCTCAAACATAGGCACGAGCATCTCCTTATACTGCTGGCGAAGAGTCTCGTCAGTCTTGTAGAAATTGTCGTGAGCCTTCACTGTGAACACGATAGCCTGGATGATGAAGAGAGCCACGACGATGGAGCTCCACCAGCAAGCCACTTTCTTCAAGCGGCAGATCCAAACCTGATTATCCCAACCGATAGACTGGAACATAGACCAGATACCGTGGTTGAGGTGGAACCAGAGGGCGATGAACCCGATTATGTAGATGATCGGAGTGTAGATCTGAGAGAATGCCTCCTGGATGAAGAGGGTGCCGGCTGCCGGGGGCAGAACGTCGTGCACGCCACGGATCTCCTGGAGCTGCATCTTTGCCCAGAACTGGATCATGTGAACAGCAAGGAACGCCAGGATGACGATACCGAGCACGAGCATGTTCTGGCTTGACCATTCCACAGTCTTGGGACGACTGGAAAGGGCGTAGCGGTCCTTGCCACGTGCCTTGCGGTTCTGAAGGGTCAGCATCACCGCGTAGATGATGTGGACTACGATGAACAGAGCCAGACCTGCTGAAGCTATAAGAGCATACCAGTTTGCGCCAAGGAACTCGCAGACGGAGTTGTAGGCGGCCGGCCAGCAGATGGCTATGGCGTTCATCAAACAGTGAAATGTGAGGAATAGGACGAGAACGGCGCCTGTGACGGCCATGACGAACTTACGTCCTACAGATGAGCTTGATAACCACATAGCAGTTTCTGAATTTAATTAAAGTTATTTTAAGTTATTTAGTTTAGAATCTTAGGTTTGTCGCCTTTTGGGAAAAAGCAATTTACGCATGGCATCTGCATGACACACGGAATTATGTGCAAATTTATGTTTTTTTGTTCATTAATACAAAGTTTTCACCGTGTATTTTTCATCCTCATGCCAAAATAGAGCTGCGGATAGCCTCCACGATGCGACGCACCTCCCTTTCTCCCACGTATGGACCTGCGGGGATACACAGCCCACGGCTGAACAAATCGTCGCTCACTCCATTGACGTAGGCGGGGCAGGATGCGAACACCGGCTGACGGTGCATCGGTTTCCAGAGATGGCGCGTCTCTATGTTGCGTGCCTCAAGTGCACGGCGCATTGCCTCGGGACGTCCGCAGCCGTCATCGCCCCTCACCTTCAGATCCGGGACGAAAGTGATTGCACAAAGCCAGAAATTGCTGTCGAACTCCTCGCCGGGATTCTCATGAAGCTCTATGCCCTCTATGTCGGCAAACAATTCACGGTATTGTTGCTGCACCCGGCGATGGTGGGCAAGATGCTCCTCGGCTATCGTCATCTGCCCGCGTCCGATGCCGGCAGAGATGTTGCTCATGCGGTAGTTATAGCCTATCCGCTCATGCTGATACCATGGATATGGCTCACGGGATTGTGTGGCATAGCTCATCACGAGACGCCACGTCTCTTCGTCAGGACATACCAGCGCACCACCTCCGGAAGTGGTTATCATCTTGTTGCCATTGAACGACATGACACCGAATCGCCCGAACGTGCCGCAATACTGCCCGCGATAGCGGCTGCCGAATGCTTCGGCGGAATCCTCCAGCACAGGTATCTTCCATTTTGCGGCGACTGCCAATATCTCATCTATCTTTGCAGGCATACCATATAGATATACCGGAATTATCGCCTTAGGTTTCTTCCCCGTCTTAGCCACACGGTCGGCGATAGCCTCGTCGAGCAGCTGCGGGTCCATGTTCCACGAGTCAGGCTCGGAATCGACAAACACGGGGGTTGCACCGACGTATGTCACAGGGTTTGCCGACGCGCTGAACGTGAAACTCTGCACCATCACCTCATCCCCGTGCCCGACACCGAGAGCCACAAGTCCAAGATGGATTGCAGCCGTGCCGGCAGAGAGAGCCACAATACGTTTCCTCTCCAAGAGAGCGGGGTCATGGCTCACAAGCAGGTCAGGCGACTGCACCGTCACGCCATCCTTCGGCATTGAGTCGGCGGTGGGTATGAACATCCTCTCAAGATCCTTCTCCAACCCGTTGACATTCGGACCGAGCGGGAGCACCCAATTCTCCGCAAACGCCTCATTTATAAAGTCCATCTCCTTGCCACTCATGTGGCAAAGACAAAGTAAAATCCGTTCCTCCATATCAAAGTCATAAAAACTAATGCAAAGTTAGCCAAAATAATCTCACTTTCGCAATATGATACGATTCTTTCCGACGTTAAGCCGATGTTTTGTGCCGTCGGGTGCGACAAAACACGACTCAACCGGTACTTCAACCTCATATCTGACTTTATTCCCCTCAATCTCCCAGCCACTTTTCACCAATCCCCATGGCGTCTCCAGCTCTCCATTAGCGTAAGAGAGGGCACCCGTAATGTCAGGATCTGGAGCTACCGTAATGCCATTATCATCATATTTTATGCCGAGACAGCGGGTAAGCAGCCAGTTGCCGACAGAGCCGAATGAATAATGGTTGAATGAATTCATACTGTTGTTTGCTCCGAATCCATCTGTATGTGTATAAGAATCCAGTCGCTCCCATACAGAGGTCGCCCCCTGAGTCACAGGATATAGCCACGACGGATATTCCTTATTGGCAAGTATCCGGTATGCCACATCACCCCTTCCTATCCGGCTCAATGCCTCCTGAATCCATGCCGTGCCTATGAAACCGGTCATAAGGGAATACGGAGGACAGACCTTCCCGTTATCGGCAATATTCTCACGCGTGATGGTGGCAATAAAATTGTCGGCGAATCCAGGATCATCCATGATGCCCATGGCTATGGGAAGAGCGTATGATGCCTGTGTATCGACAAATCTTCCCTCCCTCTCCGGGTCAAACGAAGAGAAGCGTGTCTTCTTCGTAGCCGGATCCACATAAACCTTTTTGAAAAACTCCCTGCGTTCATCCCCTTTATTCTTATAAAAGGCTGCATCCGTATCATTACCGACCACCTTCGCGAGATAAGTCATTATGTCAAGGTCATATATAAGATAACATTCCCAAAGGAGCGACTTGTCATTCTTATCATATTCCGGACTAAGCCAGTCGCCCAGGTCTCCCCACGCCCTGTCCTGCACCATAACCCCTGTCTGCGGATCAATAGTCTTATCAAAGACGTAATCCATATATCGTTTCATCGCCGGATAATGTTCCCTCACTAAAGTAGTGTCGCCATATTGCAAGAAATGCTCGTATGGCACGGTGATGCCGGCACTCCCCCACAGGAACCCTCCGAACCCCACTCCGGTAGGAGCCACATCGGGAAATTTACCTTCCGGCGTCTGGCAATCGCGCACAGACTGAAGATATTGACGCAGAATTGCCGAGACATCGGCAATCTTTGTGGCGGTAGGGGCATATACGGAGATATCCCCCATCCATCCGAGCCGCTCATTACGCTGAGGGCAATCGGTAGGTATGGATATGAAATTGGAGCGTGTTGACCATAATATATTTTTCCACAGTCGGTTGACAAGTGTATCCGAGCATTCAAACGATGCCTTAAACTTATCAATTGAACTTAACGCCACTGCCTTCACATCCTCTACCGGGAGAGGTTTGTCTATTCCGGTGATCTCGACATACCTGAAACCATGCAACGTGAAACGTGGAGAGAAATATTCCTCTTCCTCTCCGGCAGCCACGTATACATCCCTGTTCATTGCCGCCCTGATATTCTCGGTCATTATCATACCTCTGTTGGCACCATACCGCTCCATATCGGGATAGAGCACCTCCGCATATCTCATGGCTACTTCCGTGCCCCGTTTCTGACCCGACAGACGCAGAAGAGGCACTCCGGCAAAATTCTGTCCGAAATCATAGATGAAGACACCCTTCCTCGGCTCCACGACAGAGACAGCGGTCAATGTGTCGGCAGCCACAACCTTACCCCCGTAATCCCTACGGATGACCACGTTATCCCAGCCTACGGGGAATGGATAAGTTGTGGAGTCGCAACCGACCCTATCTGCCGGATGCCAGGTCATATCCGACGCTCGGCGCGTGGCATCATATATCTCTCCGTTGAAAAAACTTCCAACCACGTTTGCGCCATCTGCACAATATTCCCATGTGGACGGCAATGTCGGGTAGCATAAGACGGTTCCATCCGTATATTCCACCGTCACACAAGCAAGCAAGGATTGCCTGTCGCCATAGAAATTCCACATCTCCCCCATAAAAGTGGCAGGACCGCTCCACCATCCCTCCCCCATGCTTACATCCAGCGTATTATTCGCTTCCGTAAGGTAAGGGGTTATGTCAAAGGTATTAAAGAGATGTGTCTTGTTGTATTGTGTGGATCCGGGATAGAAATATCCTTCGGTCACACGTTTGCCATTCACCTTCAAATCATATATACCTCTGGCTGTCACATCAATTCTCGCGGACTTCACATCACGCTTACCGTCAACCGGTATATTAGTGCGAAGTTGCGGCATTGACCTCTCCGGGAGATTTATCCTCCCTGTGACGGCATGAGCGGCAGAATCGGCGAACAATACGTTGGAAGGTTCCCGGAAATTGCGTACTTTCAAGTTTGAGATTACGGCATTACCGGAAATATCCACCCCCATTTCCGCCAATACCGGGAACGCCAGCCAGTCGCCTCCATTCCCGATAGGATTTATCCCTATATAGCACACCTTCTTCCCATTGACAAATATATCCGTATGTCCAAGATTAGATGCAATGCTGACATGATTGGATTTTCCCCAGACATCTCCACACTGATACACCCCCAATGGTTTGCTCTTGCTGTCAGCCGGATGATACCCATAACGGAACACTCGTATCTCTCCCGAATGACTGAATTCTATCTTTATGGCGGATTCATCACGAGGAGCAGCGATATTGTATATGTTAAGGTCAACATTCATCAGACGTGGGTCGTTCATGCCGTAAAGTATTGCAGCCGAACCACCGGCATCCACCTCTATATCAAAATCAATCTTAAACACAGAAAGATAATCCGGATATAGCGGTATGTCATCGGAAGCTGTCCCGATCCATTCGGCTCCCATAAAAACGTCACGCTCTCTATCAGTTGCCTCATGCTCCCCTTTAACCAAGCTTCCCGAACCTGCATACACACCCACCGGCATAAATGCAAGCATCGTAAAAGCCTCTATTCCCATCCGTGATATTAAATTTCGTCTCAAGGTTAAGTTCATAATGTCGTTAATTTATTTAAGTTTCGCAAGTTTTCCAACTTGCTTCACTTAAATGGTTTAAGGTTTAATGTTTATGGTTTATGATCATTAAATTTTGTATAATGAAAAGATTCGTGGATTTTCGTGAATCTTAAACCTTAAACTATAAACTTTAAACCACTGAAGTGCAGCTTGCGAAACTTCAGTTAATTTACACATATCTTTCTAAAACATCCCAAAGTTACAACATTTTAACTGAATTTGTGCAACAAAAAAATAAATTATAACTTTGCATACGTAACCGTAAGCCCAATGCCCCCGCTCCCTAAAGGGGGCTAAAACCCACACACTATGATCATCGCAAATTTAATCCTGACAATCATCAGCACGATAGTGCTACTCTTCTGCGGTAAATTCCGTATGTCGTGGAAAGCGCAGAACAACATACGTCTTATATCGACCATCATACTGACCGTCACCATGATTGACCTGCTGCAAAACCCTCTCGGTCTCTCATGGCTCCTGTCATTATGTATCGCTGTCGCATTCATCGCCCTCCTCTACTTCATCACCAAATGGCTCCGCCTCTACAACTAAATAAACCTCACGGCCCATAAAAGGCACATCCTTTCCACAATCAAGTAATCTATTAATTCTTAATAAGAAAGCAACCATTTTGACGGAAACTCCAAAATGTTTTAGCCCGAAAATGACGGAAACTCCAAAATGTTTTGAGCCGAAAATGACGGAAACTCCAAAATGTTTTAGCCCGAAAATGACGGAAACTCCAAAATGTTACCGCTAAGATAACACCACCACTACGGTCACATTTCATGATATGGAATCAAATAGCCTCTACATTTCGGATATTATCAGGCGAGCCTCCCTCTTCATGTCGGTTGTGGCGGGTGATGACACCTTAGTTCTGAACTCCACCACTTTACCGGCATAGTCCACCATCCTTGCAGTGTCACCGACCGTCTGGTGGAGCTTCATGAGACGGTAGAGTGGATAAATTCGGTTAGGCATCATACGCCACGCCACGAGATATTCCCGTTCTGCTGCGTCATATTCCCCCATGTTTAGATAGTTGTTGCCGGTCAGCACATGAAACATTGGATCATTGCTGACAAATGTGCCTCGTTTAAGCATCTCGTTACTGTCGTTATACCGACTCTGTGCGGCAAGCAGTCTCGCAAAGTCAAATAGAAACCGTTTGTTGTCATCAAGGAAAGGGAGCAGTGAATAATAATCATCAGTGAATGCCGGATGAGGGTTGTATGCTATGAGGGAATATTCTTCTTGTGCCTTCTTGCGTATCCCGACAATGTCGGCAACTTTACAGACTGCGGTTGAGATTATAAGAGAGACACACAATATGGTGATAAAATTCAATGTGAAATTCTTAACCGGGCGAGTGCCGCATGAAGGGATTTCGTGAACAGAACCGGCGTAGGCTGCGGCTACAGTTGCGATAATCTGGAAAGGCAGCAACTCAAACGGATAAGAGAAGAGGGATATTATAAGCAACGAAAGCATTGACAGGAAAAGCGGTCGGGATGAATGCAGGAGTCTAAACATTACCATTATGATCAAACCGACCACAATAAATAAGCCGACCAATCCCTGCTCGACACCGACACGCAACAGGTCATTGAAAGAGTAGCTGATGACATCTACCTTGACAATATCAATGGCAACTCCGGAGAGAGTGACTTCCGCTGTTTTTTCGGAAAATAGATAGAAAAAACTTCCGATGCCTCCGCCGAATAGCGGATTATCGGAGATGCAGAGTGCCCCGATACGGTTAATAACCCATCGCCCATCGGCGGATCCCGATTTCATGAAGTATAATGCAGTCGCAACAGGAATGGCTACGGCTGCAACCCACCAACGCCATTTCCACATGGTATCTTTAAAGATAATTATGCAGCAGATGGACGATGCAACGAATGCTGCTCGGCTCATGGTAAGGATAATCATGGCGAGGAGCAAGGAGGCCGCAGCCATTGCCATGTTTTCAGTCTTCATCCTGATAGCGTGTCTTCCCGATATCGGCACTATTATGTCATCATGCCTTATACGGCTAATGGAAAGTGCTATCACAAGTCCGAGGGTAAGGTATGCGGAATATGGTCCCGGATTCAGAAACGAGCCGGTCGCCGGATACAGATGGTGACGGCTGGTCCCTGATATAACTTGCAGTATCCCCTCTCCTGCCTCAAGCAGGGAGAAGAGTAGTATCAAGCAAGAGAAAATATATCCCACTTGTCTTATCCGGGATGAGAATAGCCTGAGCGACAGATACAGCACTGACATCATAAGCATCCGCATGGCATATCCGGCAGCCGGATATGACGAATCAAGCCAACACCGGCACAATGAATATGCCGCCCATGCCATAGCAATGAAATCCACTGCCGAGAACCGTGGAAGCCGTTTCGAGATGTATATGGATACGCATCCTGCGGCTGCAATGAACGGGATTATCCTGCAAAGGACTATCTCCGCATCGCTCCATCCGGTCTCTACCGGCATCACTGTAGGCAGCATTATTGCCGACAGGCATAAAGCCGCCACCAACACTCCTATATTCCTGTATGTCACTGAGCTGATATGTCTTAATAAGCGTTCCATCCTTTCACTTGTTTCATGAATCTGTCCTTACTGTATTTTCCGGTTTCCGGGTCGATGGAATATGTTATGCGCGACACGACCCCAACGATATATTCCTCCGGCACGAATCCCCAGTATCTGGAATCGTTGGAGTTGACGACATTATCGCCACACATGAAGTAGTAGTTGTGGGTGAAAACATGACGATTAATCCGCTCATCTCCTGCAAATACCGAACCGGTGGCTCTGTCGAAGGAGATTGTCTTGCCCGTTTCCCATTCAAGTATCATGCGGTAGATGCATGCTTCATCCGGAGTGATGGTTACGATATCCCCTTTTCTCGGAACGTAGAGGGGACCGAGATTCTTGATTGTCCAACGGATGCTATCATCAAACGGCATCGAGCGTATCACAAAAGGGGGCAACAGGCTGTCAGGCATGGCAGCGAGAGCATCCTGACAGTCTTTAATCCCGATGACACCCTTGAAATTATTGTTGTGGAAATATACCTCTCTGATGGTCAAAGTATCGCCGGGAATGGCGACGCATCTTTTTGCATACACGTTATTGATGACGAAGTTTATCTTACCGTCGTGATGTGGGAAATTGAAGACCACGATATCGTTTGGCATCACCTTTCTCCATCCCCTCGTCCGGAATGCCTTCAACACCCCACCCTCCGGATTGAAATCCAAGTCGGTGTAGATTCGTGCTCCGACAATCATCTTGTTGACCACCACCCGGTCGCCCGGCAGAAGCGTGGGTATCATAGACTCTGTCGGCGTTATGAATTGGTCAAAGAGGAATATCCTCGTCACCAACCATCCCGCATACAAGACGATTACGGTGGCGCTCAACATGTATATCTGTTTAAGAATCTTCATTTGGTTTTATAAGACCATTTCAACTAACATACGTGACAACATAGCTCAAATTATTATAATTTATTCCTTGAAATGATGAAAGAACAGGATCTGGCTTTCTTCATCTGAATCTGAACTGTCTATTTGGATGTTGATATTTTTTTTGTCAGCAATTTCTTTCACTATCGCTGTCGGCATTGCAGATATATAGCATCCTTCCTTGATTGTCAGAGGCGAAGAATACAGGAATGGGAAGGCTTCGTATTCTTTCAGACCAATATGAAGCAATATGCCTTTATCATTTGGTTTAGAGGGTGAAAATTTGTATATATTTGTAAACCGGCTGATGATATGGAATACAGAGAGAGTCTGGTAGACATGTTCCTTAGTCATCCATAACATACCCGGCCACATAATGACGGGCTGATTGGAAGCGGCAGTATACAATTCGGGATAACTCAAGTCATTGCCGAAATCTGAGAATTGTTTTTCTGTGTTGAACTCATATTCCCACGCTTCTCTGGCGGAATCCTTTGAGTCGATCTCATATATTGTGTAGTCGTATTGTCTTGCCACCATCAACTCTTTGTCCGAATTGTAGAGGAATGGATTGAACATTCCTATTGCAGAGAAAGTGCTTTGGTTTTTCTCAAACGGAATCACATTGCCGATGATTTCTCTTTTTTCGCAATCATATAGAAAAAATTCATATCCGGAGTCATTACAGGCTTCAGAAGCCAGCCACAGATTGCCGTCATGGTATTGCAGTGCGGCATAACGGTAAGGAAGTTCAAATGTATCTATATGCTTGCCGTCAAACCCATACAGTAAGACTTTCTGCATGCTCCAACTTAAAACGTAAATGCCCTCGTTGCCGATTGCAAGGTCTTGGATAGAAATATATTCTCCCGGTCCATGTCCTCTATGGTCAAAGACCGCCTGTTCCATTCCGTCCCTATCGTAGATGTGTATGGCAGATCCGCTCCCAATGACAATTCTATCTTCATCAAGGTCTATGAGCTGAATAGCCCCAAGTGGGACTGAATCATTTGACTGAAGCGACACGTAGGAATATCTGTCGAAGAATTCTGAGGCATTCTCTGATGTCGATTCAAAATCAACATCTACATCAATCACGGGACAAACTTCATTGTTGCGGGTAGTACTGCATGATGCTAATGCAACTGATGACAACAACAACCATCCGGATGATAAGGTTGATAAATTAAGTTTAGCCATTTATTTTTGAATGTATTTTTGAATGTATTTTTGAATGTATTTTTGAATGTAATTTTGAATGTAATAAATCATGAAGAGTCAAGAGAAAAATACATGTGTATTCTAAATGACTCTTCATGTTTAAGGCTACAAATCAATGATTTATCACTGATAAATATGACTGAATAATCTCATGGCAACGCACCGGCCTGCAGGTTACAGTCCCTTTCCCTTGACATTCTTGCGCCCCTGTGAATGTGACTTCCACAGAGCCTGTTCCTGCGGCAACATGCATACCAAATACTTTTGCAGCTACCTCTGCTGAAACCCACATACTGCATGGCTGAGGAACCGGAGTATATGAACAGTCTAATTTTCCCTGATTGCCGGAATCATCATCATCGGCTGTTAGAGCCTCCACGTTCATCAGCAGGAGACTGTCAAAGCCGTCCCGATCGTTGTTGAACGACTCCACACCGCAGTAGCCGCCGGCTGCCACGGCAATCGCTGCCATTACAAGCAGCTTCAGTTTGTTCTGTTTCATTGTTAGATATATTTTAGTTTGTATAATCCGGGAAATACCCGTTGTTCATTATTCCAATATTCGCGATAATTTTCTGTGTTTGACAGGATCTGTGCCGGACTCTTTTATGATATCAAACACCATTTCCTGTATCTTACTGTTTCTTGTCGGATCGCCTACGACAAGAACTTTCCCGTATTCGTCTATAAGAAACGAGTGGAGCATCGGATTGTCAGGCTATTCAATTGAGTAGAATAGGATTATAGGATTGCCGTCTTTGTCAAATGACTGTTTAAGAGTTTTTAGTTTTAAAAGTCCGGCATCACAATTTTCAGCAAACTCCATATTCTGGAGTTGGAACGGCATCAACATACCTATGAGTGTGTCACCACCTGCGTAACGCATGCCAAACAATTGCATTGAGGCGATTTTTCCGGATTCAATAAAGAAATGACGACAAGACAAATCTTTTTTGTTTATAATTGTGCAGTCAAGGTTGCTACATGGTAAGATTATGTGTCCGGACGTTTCAAAGATATCAGTAAACCCGATGAACATGTTTTTCTGCATAAAATCCATATATGTCATGATTGAAAAATTATTTATTTCCCCAAGGTTATCACATACAGTTTCTGATGTGAGGATATCATATATGCAGCCGGAGTTGAGTCCATAAACCTTTGGCTCAAATGGAAGGATCCATTTGATAGAATCCTGATAGTGGGAGAAAGGGTGGAACCCAATCCGTTCCATTGTATTGTCAGTACGCAAAGGTGTCTTTGCAACATCTTGTACTGTTTTCTTCTTCAAGTCGATCAATGTGAATGCGGTGTTCTGGTCATTATAGATATATTGGCTGGTGAATATCTTGTCTTTATCTACGAAACACCCGTCCTGAATATTCATCAGGATGGATTGATCAACCTTGGTTGATGAGATAAACTCGCCATTTTGTCGGAAATATATGAATTTGCCGGAATAAGGATCCACCAGTACGACCTTCCCTTCGGGATCAATCATGAAAGTGCCAATGACAATATACTCATTTTCAGCATTCCCTTTTGCCCCGAACACATGGGAGAATTTTCCATCTTTCGTAAATGCAAAGAGATGTTCCATGTCGGAAATGATGAGTAATGAGTCGGTCATCTCAATCTTGTTTATATTTGTCAGGAGACATTCCGGTTTACATTCAAGCTGGAGACATTCGAAGTCGGAAATCAATGATGACAGACATTCCGCTGATACTTCCGTATCATAGCCGGTCACAGGTGAACCGACATTTTCATCTGTATTTCTGCATGAAGCTAAACCACATAGAAGCAACGCAGAAAATAAAATATTCTTTAAATTTGCCATTGATGGATGGTATTTACTAATAAATAATATTGAAATCATAACAGACTACATTTCATAAAGCATATTGATTTTAAGATTTTTATGAAATGCAGTCTTTCTTTAGATAGGCAGCCGGGAAGATATTCAATTAATGAGATGAATTATTTTCAACTATATTTCTGTGTACTTGATGTTGTAATCATGCAAGTTTCGTCGATCCGGAGTATAGACCTTGTTGCATACAACAATTCCCGTTACTGGTCTGGCAAGAATATCTAGCCCATGGTACTCTCGTTACCTGTCCTTTAGAATATGAGCCTTTAACTGTGACTCCAAATAATGACACTTCTCCGGTTATGGTGCAAGTAGTGGTTTCAAAACCAGAATCCACGCATACGCTTGCCATATTCCACGCTATTCCTGAAATATAGCAATTCCGTTTTCTTTCTTTTTCCAGTTCGGAATCATCATCTCCATCTGTTAGAGCCTCCACGTTCATCAGAAGGAGACTGTCGAAGCCATTCCGATCGTTGTTGAACGACTCCACACCGCAGTAGCCACCGGCTGCCACGGCAATCGCTGCCATTACAAGCAGCTTCAGTTTGTTCTGTTTCATTGTTAGATATATTTTAGTTTGTATAATCCGGGAAATACCCGTTGTTCATTATTCCAATATTCGCGATAATTTTCTGTGTTTGACAGGATCTGTGCCGGACTCTTTTATGATATCAAACACCATTTCCTGTATCTTACTGTTTCTTGTCGGATCGCCTACGACAAGAACTTTCCCATATTCGTCTATAAGAAACGAGTGGAGCATCGGATTGTCAGGTATGTGCGGATTATTTTTTTGAAAAGAAAATGTAGTGTCGAGCACGCACCAGAAAGGATATCGCTCATATTTAATCCGGTGTTCAATCTCATTCTTCTGATATGGCTTGGGATTGAGAATTACAATCAATTCTGCTCCCAATGCCTGTAGAGAATCGTTTATCTCGTAATAGTCAATGAGTCTCGACATAAAGCATGTTGAACATGACAGAGAGTCAACATAAACTATAAGACTCTTTCTGCCAGGATATGAGAAAGTCGAGTCGCTACCTTTGAATTTCGCAATACAATCCTTAATGTCAATAGCAATCGGTGCACTCTGTAATTGCGCGATGTCCTCCTTCAGATGACTGTCTGAACATCCTGCCATTAATAGAGCAAGCACACACATAATACAAAAATTATACTTCATGATGATTGCAGGTTAATTCGTTATATATTTTTACCACCAAATCTGTGTACCGTCTTCATAAGTGAATATTCTCTCCTCGTGTCCTTTCGTCAGATTATGAACTACATAGAGACCGCCGTATGGAATGTCGTGGTAATCGAGATGGTTGTCTGTCGCCACTTTCTCTCCCAATGATTGCCATGCATTGTCGTACCAGTACATAAGTTCATATTGGTCTCCGACCTCTATACAGTTGCCGTCATTGCGTGGAATATAGCGAATGCGACCAATTCTTTCCCCACGCTTAAATCTCATGCCGACCCAGTGCCCATCTGGACTCACCCCCTCAAAACCGGTCAAGATATTGCCATCGAAAACTTTCTCCTTTGTCTTGCCGGCAACGCCTTCCGTACCGATTACAGTCCCTGTCAGTTTATTGCCGTCAGGAGAGATAAATTCCACTTCATTCACGTTGCAGTGAGATCCGTTCGGACCAATGTAACGTGCGTAACGACAAATCTTATTACAGTTTACGACTACGTCATACCAGTTACCATTTGTTAGACCCTCATGTATATATAGGTCAATTGCATCCGAGAAGTCGGCATTGTCAGATATCTGGAAACGTCCTCCCGACATGCGGATATTGAAAAAGTCCTGACTTCCCATGAAAGGATATTTCCTGACAATACGCATGTCCTGACGTTTTATAGAGTCGACTTCTACATCCTTCACTGTCCCATCAGCATTGACTGTAAAGGGTGTCCCGAACGTAACCACGCGCCCTCTATCGTATGTAGCAGAGATATACATTATGTTCCGTCCCATTGACCTGAATACAACCTTATCCTTTTCAATACGACCATAGTATACAGGAACCCATTCGCGGTTGTCAAATACACAGATATAAGCCACTTTTTTATTACGGAATTCTTCCGGCACTTCACGCACCACGTCTGTTGTGGTGTAGTATTCATCGGTGACATCGATGAAATCAGCATTCCGGAACAACTTTGGCACAGACTTTTCACCATCCATGTCGGAGGCAATAGTCCTATTGAGGCTGAACCTATGCCTAAAGATCTTTGGCTTGAGATAACTATGGTAGTAGTGAGCCGTATCGCCCGGGACGCATCCCATGTAAAAAGGCATTCCACTCCCATCCGGCTTTAACAGCACGCTCCAGGCATGCGACTGACTGCGGTTGCCCCAATGCGGAGTAAAGTCAATTGTGGATGGTATTCCGAGATAACGACAGAGGTGGACTGTGTAACGTGCCTCATCGCGGCAATTGCCCGTCCTACCTACACACAGTGATGATGCTTTCATAGGGATTGCACCTTTGAACGCAATCCACTCAAATTGATTTGTCACGTCATACACCTTCAATGCTTCCGCCACAGAACTTCCGAAAGGGTATCCTGAGGTTCCGTATGGATTTAGTCCGGCATCCTCAAGACTCCATATCTGTGTGTCCTTTCCGGAATATGCCGTCTGGATGATTCTCTCATTTCCATCATCGTCCGGTGCTGATTCAAGGAATAGGCCGCTGTCCTTTCCCATTATCCTGTAGAGTCCGTTGCCGACAGGCAAGAACACCCATTTCTGATGGTTGGCATTCTGGTATATGTATTGTCCCATTGGCGCACCTTCATCAGTCATACAGAACCTCACCTCCATACATAGATCCATAGTGTCTTTCTTGAATGCGGCAATGCTCCAGCATCCGAGACCGCGGTAGTCAAGCCGCAGCATGGCGCAACTGTCTTGCGGAGATAGAGGACGTAGCCGTATGTCTTTAAGCAGAGATTGCCGCAGAGTATCAAATGTAAGATAGTTGCCGGTGGCAAGATTCCTGATCCGATGGTAATTTCCGGAGAAATCTGATGCCTTGGAATAATTGAATTGTTCCACGGCACATATCCGTAGATTATCAAGACCGACCGTACCATGCGAATGGCTTATCGTGATTATATTGTCGCCTGCAGCAAGATCGATGTCTATCCCATTCCTTAAATCCCTGAACACCTTCATTGTAGCGGTTGGTTCAAGATGAACGGTGTCTACAATGGAATCGTTATGCTTTACTACAACACACCCATCCGGTTCTGTCGAGGTGTAGCGTAGATACAGGCTTTTACGGGCGCGGAGCGGAGATGTCACATTGAAAGAGACTGCATCCCCCTTGTTTAGAAGGATCATCTCTCCTTTCGATGCGCTCTCGGTCTTAGCAATGGAAGCTCCGGTGACATTCCCTGATTCCGCCTCAATGGTGGTGCCTCGTCTGCTCCTCACCTCATTAGCCTTCAGATAGGGAAATTCATTATCAATTGTTGCGTGCCAATCGCTTGTCTGTTCGTTCAGAAGACGGTAAGGCAATACGTACTCAAAAAAGAAACTGTCGTCATAATCCGCATGCCATTTGGATGCAGACCACACATCGCAGGCATCATCAATTGCCTTAATAAGAAAATCGGCGGAAAGATTCCGTATATCTGGTTGTACGGCTTTTGAGGAGAAGTCTATGGTGTCGGCAGTGGCGATAAAGATACTGTCGCGAAATTGCAAGGGATAGGCAGACATCCGAAGATAAGCCTCTTCATAGAGATCCATAGATTCTCCCGAAAAACAATATCTGGGAAGCATGTTTTCAATAAGAAATTTCGCAGCCTTATATTTTAGGGGATTGGGATCTTCCTTGAAATGAGATATTACTTTTTCAAGTTCATCACGGTTATTACCGGCTACCTCAAGAGCAATAGTTAGATTACGGTCACACGAAAGGAAGAGAAATGCAACGGCTATCGAGTATGAGATAAGGAAGATTCGGATATAATGCTTATTCATTGTAAAATCGTTTATAATTAAAAATGTGTGATCTTGCTTTTCTAAAAATCAATATTGAGAGGATAGAGAGACACGACAAAGTTGAATAAACCGCAAAATAATGGTTGGATAGGAGCCGATTCATGAAAAACATCGAGAATAACAGAGGTATGACAGCGGCAAGAAGTGATAGGAGGATATCTCCACGTACAGGGTAGAAAAGGTCATAGTCTCCGGTTATGTTATTCCGCATGATAATGAAGTCAAGAATCAGACAAGAGATGAAAAGGAAAAGATTTTTGATGAACGATTGGACAGGATCCAGATGAATCAGTTCCCCGAAGCAGCCACATGACTCGATGCTCCCGAACGGTGATATAAGATTGATGGATGTGACGAATATGAAAAAGCATACGACGGCTGTATATGCCAAATGCAGTTTGGCATATATTCTTCTGTCGAAGGCAAGGAATCCTATAAATATCTCTCCGGTGCATATTGCAAATGCCATGAGATATGGATATTTCGGAGAAAAACCGATTAGGGCACAGTAATTCCTTACAAGATCTGCGGCAGACTGAAGATTGACTCCCTTCAGAAAGCCGGACAATATGAATGTCACGGCTAATATGAGACGTAACATGTCAGAGGAAAGGTGTCGTATTGAATATCTGTTTTTCATTTGAGATGCAGGAATTGAAGACGTGGATTTGCCTCAGGATTTTCTTCTGAAACAACCATTACGAATGAATTGTCAATGCATACAGGCAGTCCTGTTCCGTTAACACCATCGATATCATTTTTCAAGTATCTGACAACTTCAGGATTAGTGCCGGTCTTATCCCAGAATATATGCCTGACCTCGCCATCCATCCAGAAATACATGAAAAACCAACGTCTGCTGTTATGGAAGACCACACGATCTATGTATTCAGTTGCTTTCATTCGATCCTTCCCTATCTCTTGAACCTGCCAAGAGGTGGGTGACGGTTCGACAATAAAATCCACAACAGATGTGAGATTGTTTCCATTCCATAAGCCTGTTTTCATAAGGTCGGGTCATGATGCTCATGATTCCATCGTCATAGAAAAATAACCACGGCTTATTAGTAGGCAGACCATTGCTGCATCCTTCAAGTTTTCTGATCTCTCCGGATGATGTGGATGCAAGATATATTCCTGCATTGTCTGAAGCATCATTGTAATTAGCGGTCAGATATGTGTTATTCCCAAGGTATACAATATCATCGGCATATCCTACGGAATCTTTACCAATGAATTTGTTATCATACGAATATCTCAGCACAGCGCACCCGGTGTGGTCGAGTATAAGGATGTTTTCCGCTTCTTTGTCAACATCAATTTGGGCGGCACGTATATATTCTCCGGCTCCTAATCCTCGGCTACCTATATCATGTATGTAACTGCCGATGCTGTCAAACAGCATCACGCGTTGTGAAAGATCGTCAAGAACCACGATTTGCCCGTCAGCAATGCGTATGTTGGATATTGTGCCGATTATGCAGTTGTCGGATGTTTCAAGATCGACATACGTGATGGAGTCGACAAATTCCGAATAAGGTATTGAATCACGAGCAACCTTCCTTAGATTCAGGGGTATGGATGTATAGTCGGATCTCTTTTCAGAGCATCCGACCAATACAATAGCCAACATAACCATGGAAGCATTTTTCAACATTCTCCCCATACTTGTTTGCTGTCGCATATAGCTTCGTGATATGATTGTTCACATTTTGTTCCGGTATGTTTCTTATATTTTTGACCATTCAACTCAACTTCTTTATAGCAATTTACTAATTTCATGCCATATCTGTCATTCGGATCTATTATCCCTTCATCTGGGGAAGTGAGAGCTTCCACATTACAGAGTTGGAGCTCTGTGAGAGTATTCTCGTGCATTGAAAGATGATGTGTGGTATATATCCCTAACAATAGAAAAAAAGGGATTGCCACCTTTAAAGTTGTTTTCATTGTGGTTATTTTTTTGATGGTTTCAATGTATTTTGTATCCAATGTGTATCATTTCAACTGAGTCATTACATAGCCAAAGAATTTATATCTATATGTCCTATTTGTTAAATAACTGAAGTTTCGCAAGCTGCACTTCAGGGGTTTAAAGTTTATAGTTTAAGGTTTAAGATTCACAAAAATCCACGAATCTTTTCATTATACAAAATTTAATGATCATAAGTAAGCTTTCAGATTAAATTTAAATTAATTCAAGCCGCATGAGAATATCTAA
>ERZ778517.707-NODE-707-length-32105-cov-13.984587_pt1 | contig 32105 bp, 23 predicted proteins | sample MGYA00510341_ERZ778517 | MGnify/ENA primary metagenome ERZ778517 (study PRJEB29527, sample SAMN07138964) | mouse gut metagenome | material: feces | host: mouse | place: China:Nanjing | collected 2016-01-25 ...
ACAGCAGCCAACTCAAAGACATCCTTACACACTAACCTGAGAAGAGCCCCATAAGGGACGCGATTATTGGACTCCCGTGACTGACCTCAGTCACCAACTACCATCTCGGGCGACTTCTACGGTATTCCATGGCTAGACTCAGTCGCTCACTACTGTCTCTGACGGTTCGGGGTCTTTGTGTCAGTGATTTTCCTCTTCTCAAGCATGTCGTTGCCGATTTCATAGGCATGCGAACCCTTTTCACACCGTGGAGAACCCAGCATGGACTGGAGCAGCTGAGTAGGTGGAGTAATACCGAGTTCTCGGCAGGAAAGCATCGCAAAGTCGAAACCTATGGCAAATTCACCGGCAATGGCGATGTTGTCGAGCATGTCAGCATGTTCGTATGCCTTGTCTTCTTCAAGAATCTGTGCAAAATCGGCCAACAGAAGGTCGTCAGGGTCATCAAGGTCATCAGGGTCGTCTGCGCTGGCCGGGGTCTCCCTGTTCGCGAGTGGATACTCGTCTTTTGACCGCCCGTAGAAGATGCACCAGCTGACCCACCGGTACAGCTCTTCGTCGGAGACGTTGATAGAGGTGTCCTCTATGTTGAAAAATGGTTCATGGAACATGCTGCAATAGGTCCTCAATGCGTCATCTGTGTCTTTTTTCAGTGTCGCCGCATCGTGGTCCTCGGCGAGGAACTGCTCGAAGTCGCTGTCGTAGAAGACATCAAGCCCTTGCGTTTTCATGCCAGCATTTCCTTCACCATGGTATTGAATATTGTAAACGACTGTGGGGGATACTTCTCTATCCAGTGCTCTAAATAGAACACAACACCCGGTAGATTGGTATCTGGAAACGAATCGGAGGGGTGCTACGTGAAGAGGGACGAAAGGCCACCCGGATCAAGATGGCCTCAGTGCCGGCATATGGGCGATTGTCACGGTACCCGAGGTCGTCGCCCGTCCAACGAGAGCGAGTCGTACGGGCTATATAGTACGTACACTGCATACCCAACTCAAGGAAGGCGGCACCAACACGCGCTCCTCCGAACATCCCATGTTTGGCGAACGCTGAAACGCCCGATGGTGGATTCCTACAATGCGTTCCATGAGACGACTTCCGGAACGCATTGGGCTGTGGCTGGCCGATGCGATCATGAGCGTGTACGCTTTCCAGATTCCCCGCACCGAGCACCGATCTGGCTGTGGATTTCCACATCATCCAGATCGTTTGCGTCGTGATCTTCTGTCTGCAGGGCGCCACGATACTGTCCTATGAGAAAATCCACCATGGCAGCATCCTGCGGCCGCGCGCATAGTTCGGACGTGTGGCGAACAACCGGATTCGGGTTGCGCGGCCCATGCCACACAAACACGACAACAATCGGCTGGGTGCCTCGGCATATGACTGGATCCTGTGGTGCATGCGCTAGGAGCCATGCTCACGAGTTGTTCTCGTGCTCCTGTTTCACGGTGTCGTGGATGCCTTGCTTGATGGTTTCCGTATCCACCACGGATTGCTGCCCCAATTCGTCATATACAACCCTGTCCTGTTCGGTGTATGGGGCGTCTTCATCGAATTTCCTGTTCATGATGCTGATCATCTTCGTACGGGTCCGCTGTTCGCGTTGGATGGCCCGCAGGTTCGACAGCCATCCGTACAGGAGGACAACGAGCATCACAATACCGAGGTACCCCAGAATCGGGTACATGACCGAAATCAGCTGCTTGAATCCGAAGAAACTCAGCAGGTACCCCGCTGCCACCAAGGCGGATACCGTCATGACCAGCTTCTTTTTGCTGGTCCCCGCAACACGTCTGGCCATCGAATAGTAGAGGCTGAAGGCTGTGTTGAAAATCAGCGCGAAAATGATCAATGCATAGACGACCGCCAGCACCGGTGACACACGTTGCACCAGTTCGAGCATGGGGATGTCCGAGTCCTTCACCACGTTGATGCGCGCGAACAGGGTGCAGGTCGCACACACGATGATGATTCCGACGAGCGCTCCGCCGATGACACCCGCCCGCTTCGCCACACGGATGCGTATCAGGGACCCGCCAAGGACAAACGCCATGGAGACTCCGGTCATGGCGCACAATGCGTAATAGTTGATCACCGAAAGCCAAACATTGGGCATCGGCGAGGGGAGGGTCTGCGCTATGGCGTCCATGCGCGCATAGTCATAGGACTTGCCGATGAATGTCCATGCGGTGATGCCGACGATCATGAGGATGATGATCGGTGTGAATACGCCCAGTACTTTGGTGATCCTGTCGAAATCGAGGAAGCTCATGCCGATGATGAGGCCGGCGCACAGCAATGCCCCCAGCCAAGAGGGGATGCCGAACTGTTGTTGGAGGTTCGACCCGGCTCCGGCGAGCATCACGAATCCGATGACGAATCCGGAGATCACCAGGGATGCATCCAAAACGCGTTTCGTGAACGGGGTCGCGATCTGCTCCAGCACTTCATCATGGCTGTTCGACTGGTAGAAACAGCCGAGTGCGATGATGATCCTGCCGAAGATGATGTTGAGCACGGCAAGGAGCACCACCCCGACAAGCCCCATCTTGCCGAAACTGATGAAGTACTGCATCAGGTCCTGCCCGGAAGACAAACCCGCACCTACGATGATGCCCACATAGGCAAGTCCCACTTGGATTGATTTCTTCCACATCGTGCCGCTCCTCACCATATCGACGTCAAGCACATTGATCTGTCGGTGCGCATCGCGGCGGCGCACCTATTCGTCGATTGTATGGCATATGGCGTTTGGGCAAGGAGGCTCAGGGCTGATTTTCGTCATCGCGCGCATTGTCGTCCACGTCTGTGCCTTCCGCAATCTCCCGTGCAAGCCGCTCAAGCCGCGCTTCGCGTGCACCGCCGCGCAGCTCGCATTCCCACACGTCGATCACGCGCCACCCCATCTGCCGCAGCTGTTCGTGCTGCCGGCGGTCGCGGTCTCGGTTGCGCGTGAGCTTCGCCGTCCAGAACTCCACATTCGACTTCGGCATGTGGAACGATTCGCATCCCTCGTGCATGTGCCAGAAACAGCCGTTCACAAACACGATCGTGCGGTACTTGGGCAGCACGATGTCGGGGTGCCCGGGGTACCGCTTGTCGTTTTTGCGGAATCTGAACCCGCGCGCGAACAGATAGGAGCGCACCGTCTTCTCGATCGACGTGTCTTTGCCGCGGATGCGCGACATGGTGTAGCTGCGCGTGCCGCGCGCGTAGGGGGAGTCTGCGGATGGGGTTCGTGCCACGCCCACCAGTATCGCCGGGCCTGTGGATCGCCCGCGCACACCCCGCGCATACCATTGCGCGCCCTTCCGTGCTTTGTTCACTTGTGGCTATTTCCGGGTGCGCCGCGCGCGCGGACACACCATGATGGATAGCAGTTCACAGCTCCGCGGGCCGTGCATGACCACCATGCCACCGGCCGGGGGCGCAAGGAGGAAAACATGGCAGACAAGCCGACTATTGCATTTGTTGAGACTTCGCTCACCGACGGTTCGTTCGAAGCGGACCTCGCGAAGGAGATCATGGACATTGTCGGTGACCGCGCTGAAGCGATCACCATTGACTACGAGGACCTGCCGCTCGCCGGCGAAGCCCCGGAGTATCCGCTTCCGGAAGCCGCGCTCGCCGTACGCGACAAGCTGGGCAATGCGGATGCCGTGTGGGTCGTCGTCTCCGAGTACAAGAAGGAGATCCCGGATTCGCTGCGCAACCTGTTCGACTGGCTGTCGCTGCCGTCCACGAAGGATGAAGAGGGCAAGAACGTCCTCGACCAGAAGCCGGTCGCGATTTCCGGTGTCGGCGGTTTCGAGGAGCTGCACCCGCGCATCATGGTCGGCGATCTGCTGGAGGACGCCGGCATGCGCCTCTTCCCGGTCGAGGTCGGTCTGTCCGTGCCGGACGAGGCCGTCCAGACCGGCGACTGGGCGATGACCGGTGCCGATCAGGAGGCGCTGCGCACGCAGGCCGATGACTTCCTGACCTTCGTTTCCGAAAACGAAGTCAAGTGAATCCACTGATGTGACGGGTCGGCGGTAGCCACTGGCCCATCATGTGCGCGATCCGCGACCTGCGTGCTGCAGGGCGCGGATCGCTTGCATATGTGGAGGCGCTGGCGCGCGTGATTGTTGCACGCGGTTCACTGTCGGCATAGTCTAGTTGTATCTGCAACTGTTGTATACAGAACAATCTATAGTGTTCTGTTGCAGTAGCGACGTTGTGGCATCGCAATATGCCCGCGTCGAAATATCACGGAAAGAGGAGAGCGCGCATGGACCAGGTGCAAGGTGTGGATTCGCCGGGCATGCTGCGCCCGAGCCTCGAAATCAAGGCGCTCCACAATCTCATCGGCCGGTATTGGAACGGCATTGTGCCCCCGGACTCCATGATGTCGGGCACCAACATGCCCATCGTGCAGTATCTGCACGAACACCGCGATTCGGATGTGTTCCAATACGACATCGAACGGGCGTTTTCCATCACTCGCTCCACCGCGTCGCGCGTGCTCGGACTCATGGAAAAGAAGGGTCTGATCACGCGTTCCGCCGTCGATTGGGATGCGCGCGTGCGCAAGATCGAGCTCACGCCCACTGCGTCCGACCTTGTTGTGGAGATCATGCGCGCCGCGCACCAGTTGGAGACGACGCTGTTCACTGGATTCCCCCCGGACGAGCAGGAACGGTTCATGGACGACCTTGCCCGCATGCGTGCCAATTTGGTGGAGACCGGGCTTGTCGGCTCCGAGCGCACAGCGGATGAGCCGGCCACACGTACCAGGCAAGCCACCACACACCACCAGCAGAAAGGAGATGAGGCAGCATGAGCACTACCACGGCAACCGACACCACGCCCTCCAAGGCGCATGTCATCAGGACATTGGCGAAGTCCCTTCGGGAATACCGCACGGCGAGCCTGCTTTCGCCGCTATTCGTCATTGTTGAGGCGGTCATAGAGATCGCCATCCCCACCGTCATCGCGATTCTTATCGATAAGGGCATCAGTGGAAAATCCATGCCGGACATCTGGAAGTACGGCGGCATCCTGATCGCCTGCGCGGCCGTGTCGTTGTGCGCGGGCTTCCTGTCCGGTCGGTTCGCGGCCATCGGTTCCTCCGGCTTTGCCAAGAACCTGCGCCATGACGAGTTCGAGAAGGTACAGCAGTTCAGCTTCGCGAACATCGACCGTTTTTCGACCGGCTCGATCATCACCAGGCTCACAACCGACGTGACGAACGTGCAGAACGCGTATCAGATGCTCATCCGCGTGGGCATGCGCGCCCCGGTCATGCTCGTCGTGGCATGGATCTTCGCGTTCCGCATCAGCCCGCAGATCTCGATGGTGTTCCTCGCCTGCATCCCGGTGCTCGCGGTCGGCCTGTTCGGCTTGATCATCGTGGTGCATCCGATCTTCGAACGCGTCTTCCACACCTATGATGAGCTCAACAACGTCGTCGACGAGAACCTGCAGGGCATCCGCGTCGTCAAGTCCTTCAACCGCGAGGATTTCGAAGACAAGAAGTTCGGCCGCATCTCGCTCAAGATCTACGAGCAGTTCTGCAAGGCGGAGAAGCTGCTGTCGATCAACTCCCCGCTGTTCAACCTGTGCATGTACGTGTCGCTCATCACAATCGCATGGATCGGCGCGCGCCAGATCGTTGCGTCCGGCAACAACGCCGCGCTCGGCCTGACGACGGGCGACCTGACCGCGCTCGTGACGTATGCGATGCAAATCATGATGGCGATGATGATGCTCTCGATGATCTTCGTCATGGTCATCATCTCGCGCGCGTCCGCGGAACGCATCTGCGGCGTGCTCACCGAGGAGAGCACGATCCGTGAGGTGGACGAACCCGTCACGGCCGTGGCCGACGGCTCGATCGACTTCGACCATGTGTCGTTCCGCTATTCCGAACACTCAGAGCGTCCGGTGCTCGACGACATCGACCTGCACATCCGCTCGGGGCAGACGATCGGCATCGTCGGTGGCACCGGTTCCGCGAAGACATCGCTCGTGCAGCTCATTCCGCGGCTGTATGACGTCACGGTCGGCACGCTCAAAGTGGGTGGCGTCGACGTGCGCGACTACGAGCTGGAGGCGTTGCGCGACGAGGTCGCGATGGTGCTGCAGAAGAACGTGCTGTTCGCAGGCACGATCGCGGAGAATCTGCGCTGGGGCAATCCGTACGCGACCGACGAAGAGCTGCGCCACGCGTGCGAGCTCGCGCAGGCCGACGGGTTCATCCAGGAATTCCCCGACAAATACGACACATACATCGAACAAGGCGGAACGAATGTCTCCGGCGGTCAGCGGCAGCGCCTGTGCATCGCGCGCGCACTGCTCAAGAAGCCGAAGATCCTGATCCTCGACGATTCGACGTCGGCGGTGGACACCAAGACGGACAAGCTCATCCGCGAAGCGTTCCACCACGAGATCCCGAACACCACGAAGATCATCATCGCGCAGCGCGTCGCATCGGTCGAGGAATCCGACAAGATCGTCGTCATGCACGAAGGCCGCATCCTCGACCAGGGCACGAACGCGGAATTGCTTGAGCGTTGCGAGGAATACCGCAGCATCTACGAATCGCAGACGCAGCAGCACAGCCAGCAGGACCTCGGGAAGGAATCGCAGGACCTGCACGAGGAAGAGGCCGAAGCGAGCGGCTTCACGACCGACTACAACGAAGACACGCGCACAAGCGACATCATCGCGCGGCAGAAGGAACGTGAACGCGAACAACAGGAGCATATGGCCCACGACATCGAAGCAATCAAGGGAGGTGAGCAACGATGAGCGCAGCAGCGGCAACCGTGGCACAGGCCACCGTCACCGACAAGGAGACCCTCAACGACGACGCGCGCATGCCCGAGGCGAACGGCGCGCAGGGCATGCCACGCGAGAAGGCGAAGAAGGGCACGCTCAAGCGACTGCTCAAATACGTGTTCGCATACCGGGCGCGCATGATCTTCATCATCATCGCGATCATCGTGTCCGCAGTCGCGCAGGCGGGTTCGGCGCTGTTCCTGCAGGCGTTGATCGACCGGTACATCATGCCGCTCGTGGGCGAACGCGTACCCAACTGGGCGCCGCTCATCCAGGCGCTCGTCTTCATGGGCATCCTCTACGCACTCGGCACGTTCAGCGCGTGGCTGTACTCGTACCTGCTCGTCGGCGTCGAACAGGGCGTCATGAAGCAGATTCGAGACGAGATGTTCGAACACATGCAGACACTGCCGATCTCGTACTTCGACACACATGAGCATGGCGACGTGATGAGCCGGTACACGAACGACACCGACACGCTGCGCCAGGCGATCAGCCAGTCGCTGCCGCAGATGTTCGCATCCGGTGTGTCCGCGCTTGCGGCGCTCATCGCGATGCTCTACCTGTCGATTCCCTACACGGTCTTCGTCCTTGTGTTCACCGGGCTGCTCCTGCTGCTCATCCGCGTGATCGTGAGCCGTTCGGGCCGCTACTTCGTGGTGCAGCAGCAGGAGCTCGGCGACGTGAACGCGTTCGTCGAGGAATCGGTCAACGGGCAGAAGGTCATCAAGGTCTTCAACCATGAGGACGCCACGCAGGCGGCGTTCGACGAACGCAACGAACGCCTGTACCATGCGAGCGCAAGCGCGAACACCTACGGCAACGTGCTGATGCCGGTCGTCGGCAACATGGGCTATCTGCTCTATGTGCTCTCCGCGATCTTCGGCGGCCTCGCCGCGCTCGGCAACTGGGGCAACCTCAGCTTCTCCGGCGCCGCGTTCACCATCGGTACGATCATCTCGCTGCTCACGCTGTCCAGATCCTTCGTCAACCCAATCGGCCAGGTCTCGCAGCAGATGACGATGGTCATGATGGCGCTCGCGGGCGCGTCGCGCATCTTCGCGCTGATGGACGAGCCGTCCGAGAAAGACAATGGCACGGTCACGCTCGTCAACGTCGAGCTCGCTTCGGACGGCCGCACGATGACGGAGACGCCGAAGAAGACCGGTCACTGGGCGTGGAAGCGCGAGGCGAGCGACGACGGCACGCGTTCGCGCGAAGCCGCGAAGAGGCTCAGCAAGCGTGCGGCCGAAGTGGCCGAGGAGGCGCATGAAGAGGCGGTCACGTCGGCCGACGGCAGGCTTACGCTGCTGCGCGGCGACGTGCGCTTCACCGACGTGACCTTCGGATACAACCCGGACAAGCCAGTGTTGCATGACATCACGTGGTTCGCGAAGCCTGGCCAGAAGATCGCGCTTGTGGGCGCGACCGGCGCCGGCAAGACGACGATCACGAACCTCATCAACCGCTTCTACGACATCCAGGAAGGCATGATCCTCTACGACGGCATCAACGTCAAGGGCATCAGAAAGCCGGACTTGAGGCGTTCGCTCGGCATTGTGCTGCAGGACGTCAACCTGTTCACCGGCACGGTGATGGACAACATCCGCTATGGCAAGCTCGACGCGACCGATGACGAATGCATCGCCGCGGCGAAGCTCGTCAATGCGGACTCGTTCATCCGCATGCTGCCCGACGGTTACCAGACGGTGCTGTCCGGCGACGGCTCCGGACTGTCGCAAGGCCAGCGCCAGCTCATCTCGATCGCGCGCGCCGCGGTCGCCGATCCGCCGGCACTGATCCTCGACGAGGCGACGTCGTCGATCGACACGCGCACCGAGGAAGTGGTCCAGGCCGGCATGGACAACCTGATGAAGGGGCGCACGGTGTTCGTCATCGCCCACCGCCTGTCCACGGTCAGGAATTCGGACGTCATCATGGTGCTCGACCACGGCCGCATCATCGAACGCGGTTCGCACGACGAGCTGATGGCGGAGCGGGGCGAATACTACCAGCTCTACACTGGCTCGCTCGAACTCGAGTAGTGAGTCCGGGCGGAGCGATGCCAAGGTGCGGTTGTGCATGGCGCACAGCCGCGCTATGGCATGTGCGCGGCGCCGCACGCGGCGATTTCCCTATCTGCGCAACCGGCCCCAACGTGCTGTAATGGATAGCAGGCAACCCGTTTACCAGTAAAGGAAGGTCACCATGGTTGATATGAGCGACAAGATGAAGGAAAACTTCGAAGAGATCAAGGCCCGCATCGACGAGCACAAGGATGATTTCGAAGACATCAAGAAGAGCGTCGGTGACCTGACCGACAAGCTCAAGGACGTCAAGGAAGGCTGGGAGACCTCCCGTGCGGAAAAGGGCGACAAGAAGGAAGTCGCCGAGCACGAAGAGACCCACCAGACCCACTGATCCGCCGAACCGCCCGCGCATGCGCCCCAGTAGGGGAGTGCACGCCGGGCGAATCGACACCGGCGTACGTACGAAGCCCCTTGCCGCACATAGGCAAGGGGCTTCCTTATACGCTGGGCCCGCACGCATGTTCCCCACTGGGCAAAGTCCGCCGGGCGCCCCTTGTGTACGAGGCTATAGTGGGGGGATAGGAAGCGGGTGCGACACGCACCCGCGCCGCTCTCGAGATTGGAGCCATCATGGCAGAGCAACAGAACATTCCAGACACCAACACACACGAAGGCCTTGGCGCGGTGAGCGCCGATCAGGTCAAGCAGATGGAGCAGATTGTCAGCGACACTGACCATCCGTACACCGACCCGATCACCGGCAAGCCGAATGAGGACATTCCGGAAAACGAGGTGGGTGTGAGCGATGCCTCCAAGGAAGCCAAGCAGGATGCGGCGCAACGCGAGGAGCTCGCAATCGACCGCCCCGAGGAGACCGACAACGAAAACCAGTGGGAAGACCCGTATCTCGAAGACAAGTGAGTCGCTGACCCACCTGAGAGGAGCCCTATGCGCGTAGTGTCACGCAAACTGCCGTTGCCCACCGTGGAGAACTGCCGCGATCTGGGCGGCATCCACACGGAGCAAGGGCGCATGGTGCGCCCGGGACTGCTGGTGCGCTCGGCGAACCTGCACGATGCGCGCCATGACGACCTGGAGACGCTGGCGCATAGGGGCATCTCGAACATCATCGATTTGCGCACCGATCCCGAACGCGACCTGAAGCCAGACCGCCTGCTCGAGGATTGGTCGTTCTACGCACTGCCCACGTTCCGCGAGACGAAGGCGCTGCGTTTGCAGCTGCGCGACATCGTCACCCGCCCGGGCACGTTCATCGAGGACCTCTACCCGCGCCTCGTGCTCGACGACGCCGCGGTCGCGTGCTGGAAGCGGATGTTCCGCCTGCTCATCGACGAGCCGGGTGGCTACCTGTTCCACTGCACACAGGGCAAGGATCGCACCGGCATCGCGGCGGCGCTCATTCTGGCTGCGCTGGAAGTGCCTGAAGACGTGATCCGCGACGATTACCTGCAGACCAACCTCTACATGTCTACGGAGACGCCGGCGTTCGTCGACACCTTCGAAGCACTGCTCGGCCCCAAGGCCCATGCGGACATCGACGAGTTCCTCGTCGCCTCGCCGCTCTATTTCCAGACGTATATCGACGCCACTGCATCGTTCGGCGGCCCCGTCGGCTACCTGCGTACGGCGATTGGGCTCAGTGAGGCCGACCTGCGTGCGCTGCGCGATTTCTACCTCACTGATGACGCAAGTAACTGAAGCGCTTATGGTGTTGTGCTGATTGGGAAAAACGTGAGACGCTGCGCGTGTAGCAGTGGAAAAGACGCTATAGTGAACATATCGTCATCGACGACGAGAGTCGATTGTTAAGGAGGCGCCCTATGGCAGAAACCGAACCCAAGAAAGCGGAAGGACTCGAGGGACTCGACGCCGCACAAGTCGAAGAACTCCAAGAGGTGGTCAGCGAAACGGACAAGCCGCAGACCAATCCGACCACCGGTGAGCCGGAAGCCGACGCCGACGACGGCATGAGCGCCCACGAGCGCAAGGTCGCCGAACAGAACGAGAAAGATCTGCTGTTCGAGTCCGCGGACACCTGGCAGCACATGGAAGTCCCCGAGTGATTGATGGCACATAGTGCCACGAACACCTAGACCAACCATCAATTCGTGTTCCCCTGAAATGGCCCGCCCATCGAGCCGCCCCGTTCCCCAGGGCACACCACGCCGCATGCGCGAGGGTGTGTGAGTCGAACGGCAGGCGTGATGAGGCGGGTCATTCGTGTTTCAGGGGTCGCATTCGTTCCCGCGTTGCTGGTATAGTGGCGCACGAAACCAGGCAGTGATCCGTCATCAGCGGGGAGCCTTCGGAAGAACAGCCGGGCGGCGCGCCGCCCGACCCAGTAGAACCGACGGGGTCGGCCCGTACAGCCGAACACAAGCGGTCACGTGTGCATGCACGCGCGCGTGGCAAGCGAGGTGGTACCGCGGTGGCGCGGGGATTGGCAAGCAATCCGCCCGGAGCCATCGTCCTCGCAGGAAAAGACAGATCCTGCAAGATGAGGAGCAATGGTGAGCGAAACACCACAGCACGTGTATCCCAAGGCATCGGTTGGCGAACAAAGCGCGAACGTCGCGCCGAATCCCGACTTCCCGCAGCTCGAACAAGATGTGCTGCGTTATTGGGACACCAACGGCACCTTCCAGAAATCCATCGACGAAAACCCCAGCGGCGAGCACAGCTCGAATGAGTTCGTGTTCTTCGACGGTCCGCCCTTCGCGAACGGCCTGCCGCACTACGGCCATCTTCTGACCGGCTACGCCAAAGACGTGGTGCCGCGCTACCAGACCATGAAGGGCCGGCGCGTCAACCGCGTGTTCGGCTGGGACACGCACGGCCTGCCCGCCGAACTCGAAGCGCAGAAGGAGCTCGGCATCGACTCGGTCGACCAGATCGAGCAGATGGGCATCGACAAATTCAACGACGCCTGCCGTGCGTCCGTGCTCAAATATGTGAACGAATGGCGTGACTATGTGCACCGCCAGGCGCGTTGGGTCGATTTCGAACACGGCTACAAGACACTCGACATCCCGTACATGGAGTCGATCATGTGGGCGTTCAAGACGCTGTACGAGAAAGGCCTGTCATACAAGGGCTACCGCGTGCTGCCGTACTGCCCGAAGGACCAGACGCCGCTGTCCGCGCACGAGCTGCGCATGGACGCCGACGTGTACCAGGACCGTCAGGACACGACCGTATCGGTCGCGGTGAAACTGCGCGACGAAGACGACGCCTATGCGGTGTTCTGGACCACCACGCCGTGGACCGTGCCCACGAACTTCGCGATTGTGGTGGGCGCAGACATCGACTATGTGGAAGTGCGCCCCAAGGAAGGCAAGTTCGCCGGCAAGAAGTTCTACTTCGCCAAGGCCCTGCTCGGCTCCTACAACAAGGAGCTCGGCGAGGACTACGAGGTGCTGCGTGAGCTCAAGGGCTCCGACATGGTGGGCTGGCGCTACTACCCGGTCTTCCCGTACTTCGCCTCCGAACAGGCAACGGCGGAAGGTGGCACACCGGGCCCGAACGCCTACCAGATCCTGACCGCCGACTACGTCGACACCGCGGAAGGCACCGGCCTGGTGCATCAGGCGCCGTATGGCGAAGACGATATGAACACGCTCAACGCCCATGACATCACGAGCGTGGACGTGCTCGACTCCGGCTGCCGCTTCACATCACTGTGCCCGGATTACGAAGGCATGTTCGTGTTCGACGCCAACCTGCCGATCTTGCGCAACCTGCGCGCCGGCGACGGCCCGCTCGCGCAGATGCCCGAAGACCAGCGCGCGCTGCTGTTCCAAGAGAAGAGCTACGTGCACTCCTACCCGCACTGCTGGCGCTGCGGCACGCCACTGATCTACAAGCCGGTCTCCAGCTGGTTCGTGTCGGTGACGAAGATCAAGCCACGCCTGCTCGAACTCAACCAGGAGATCAACTGGATCCCGGACAACGTCAAGGACGGCCAGTTCGGCAAGTGGCTTTCCAATGCCCGCGACTGGTCGATCTCGCGCAACCGCTTCTGGGGCTCGCCGATCCCGGTGTGGGTGAGCGACGACCCGAAGTACCCGCGCGTCGACGTCTACGGTTCGCTTGACGAGCTCAAGGCCGATTTCGGTGACTACCCGCGTGACCACGAGGGCAACATCAACATGCACCGACCGTATATCGACGAGCTGACGCGTCCGAACCCGGACGACCCGACCGGCAAGTCGACGATGCACCGCATCTCCGACGTGCTGGACTGCTGGTTCGAGTCCGGTTCGATGCCGTTCGCGCAGTACCACTACCCGTTCGAGAACAAGGAGTATTTCGAACAGCACTTCCCGTCCGACTTCATCGTCGAATACATCGGCCAGACCCGCGGCTGGTTCTACCTGCTGCACGTCATGGCGACCGCGCTATTCGACAAGCCGGCGTTCAAGAACGTGATCTGCCACGGCATTGTGCTCGGCGACGACGGCCAGAAGATGAGCAAGCACCTGCGCAATTACCCCGACATCAATGGCGTGTTCGACAAGTACGGTTCCGACGCCATGCGCTGGTTCCTGATGAGCTCGCCGATCCTGCGCGGCGGCAATCTGATCGTCACGTCCGAAGGCATCCGAGACACGGTGCGCCAGATCATGCTGCCCGTGTGGAGCTCGTACTACTTCTTCACGTTGTATGCGAACGCCGCGAACAACGGACAGGGCTACGACGCGCGCGAACTGACCGCGGACGAAGTGCCGGGCCTGCCGCAGATGGACCGCTATCTGCTTGCCCGCACGCGCAAGCTCATCGCCCAGGTGAGCGCGCATATGGACGCGTTCGAGATCTCCGACGCGTGCGACGAGGTCTCCGACTTCATCGACATGCTCACGAATTGGTACATCCGCAACACGCGTGACCGGTTCTGGAACGAGGACGAGAACGCGTTCAACACGCTGTACACCGTGCTCGAGGCGTTCATGCGCGTGCTCGCACCGCTGGCCCCGATGGAGGCGGAGACGGTGTGGCGCGGCCTGACTGGCGGTGATTCCGTGCATCTGGGCGACTGGCCATACCTGACCGACCCCGCGACCAGTGAAGACACCGCGCTGGGCCGTGTGCTCGTGGAGGACGGCGATCTGGTGGCCGCGATGGACAAGGTGCGTGAGGTCGTCTCCGCCACGCTCTCGCTGCGCAAGGCGAAGAAGATGCGTGTGCGCCAGCCGCTCGCCAAGCTCACCGTGGTGGTGGACGAGCCGTCGCAGGTGGATGGCTACGACGCGCTGCTCAAGAGCGAACTCAATATCAAGGATGTGGAGTATTCGACGCTCGATGAGGCCGCGGACCACGGGCTCAAGATCATCGACGAACTCAAGGTCAATGCGCGCGCCGCCGGCCCGCGCCTCGGCAAGCAGGTGCAGTTCGCGATCAAGGCCTCCAAGAGCGGCGACTGGCATACGGACCCGGCCACGGGCGACCCGGTCATCGAGACGCCGAACGGTACAATCACGCTGCAGGGCGACGAATACGACATCACCCGACGCGTGGAAGAGGCGGACGCCGCGGCACGGCGCGATTCCGCATCGTCGATCCTGCCCAGCGGTGGATTCGTGATCCTCGATCTGGAGCTCAACGACGACCTGATCGCCGAAGGCTATGCGCGCGACGTGATCCGCGCGGTGCAGGACGCGCGCAAGGACGCCGGTCTTGAGGTGTCCGACCGCATCGTACTGACGCTCACGGTGCCTGCCGACGACCTGCCGAAAGTGGAGCAGTTCCGTGATCTGATCTGCTCGGAGACGCTGTCCACGTCGATGCAGGTGGAGGAAGGCGATGCCCTCGAGGTGCATGTCGCCAAGGCATGATCAGCTGACCACCTAGCAGAGTGGTCCCAATGACGCCGGTGCACCGCACAACATGTGCGGTGCACCGGCGTCATTTTCGTTCACCTGCAGAGGAAAAAAACAAGGGTTATGTTTCTGCCTATGATGAGGGGTGGCAAGTACAGACTTGAGTTCTCTCGACCGTGGCACTTTCGATGAGGATAGTAGCCTGTCAAGGAAAAGAGATGCGTTATCATGCTGCGCGAAGTTACGGCGGCGGTTGCTTCATTGGCGATACTGATTGGACTGGGAGCGTTCCCGCTATGCGGGGCGGCGTCTGCCCAGGGGCCCACACCGGTTGAATCGACCCAAGCCGCATCGGTTGAACCCATTGCGGATGCAGATGCCGGTTCAGGCAGTACGCAGAACGACGGCGCGGCGGGCACGAGCGTCTCGAGTTCGTCCGGGAACGCCACACTGACGCTCTCGCGCAACGCCGTGGGCAATGTGGACAGCACCGCACCGCTGCAGCTCGTGTTCGACGTGCGCACCAACCCGGGCGATGTCTACACGATCACCGTGCCGGAGTCGATCACCAACGGCACCGGCGTCTACACCATCGGCGATTCGGACCCGATTTCAGCCGCCACCGGTACCGTCATCTCTACGACAGACAATACCAACCACACCAAGACCTTCACCTACCGATTCGATTCCGTGGCATCTGTTGCCGTCAACATCAACTTCACCCTCCACAACAATTACAATGCCCAGCCCACGCCCATCGAGGGCATCGGCACCTCCATCAAATCGATCACGTGGACCTATGCCGGCCAGCAACTCGACCCGGTTGATTTCACCCAGGTGATCATGCCGGTCATGAACCCGCAGGCCGTTACCCGTGTGTTGCCGTCAAGCAGCACCTACAAGGCGATCTATGCGAACCAGGATTACGTCTACCAGTTCTCGGTGGGGGAGACCGACGGCATCGACGGCAGTGCGGATTACGCGACCGGCCAAGTCAATTCGGCGGTGAACTACGGCACCACGATCCGTGTGCCGGTGCCGCGGTACTTCACGCTCGACGAAAGTGCCACTGCCGCCCGCAACGGCTTCAGCGACGAGACGACGATCACGCAGCCCGGCGGCGCTTCATCCGACATCGTCATCACTGTGCCCAAAGGCTCCGGCCGCCAGTATTGGCAGAACGCGGAGCCGTATTATTTCGTGGGCCAATTCAAGACCACCCCGCCACTCGCGGGTGAGAAACTTGTGGCGGATGGACCCGCGGTCGTGACGCAGACGATCGTCGACCCGCAGGGCCAGGAGCGGCCCCTCACCGCACGCGCTCCGGCATGGACGGAATACCTGCGTTCCGGCGACGGGCTTGTGCCGTGCCCGAGCGGAAGCAGCGAGTGCCTTGTGCTCAGCATCAACGGCAACAACAAGGGCGAGAAAACCGCCAACAACCTTCTGCTCGACCCCGCGCGCAAGGTCCCCACGCTGAATTTCCTAGGGTTCAGCAACAGCTCGGCTTCGAACTTCACCGACGTGGAACTCACGATCGACGTGCCCAGCGGGTTCGACGCCACCGCACTGGTGCTGCCGAATGCCACGAGCACCCTGCCCGGTTTGACGCAATACCGGTACAGCATCACACTGCTCGACGGCACGACGATGACCGGAGTGGCCAAGCCGGGCGACACAATCACGCAGACCAAGGATTCGCCGATGCGCACGGTCAAGCTGTACCCGAACATGCTCGCGTCGGGCGCGTACACCGACCGGGCGGAGTCGTGCACCACGCTCGTCAGTGACAATGCCGATTGCGCGGGCAAGTCGAAGATGTACCTGCAGGGGTCGTTGGCGGCGAAGTACGACGACGGCACACCGGTCAAGGGCGGCGACATGATCAAGACGCTGTTCACCATCACGATTCCGAGCGTCCGAATGAAGGACCCGCAGACCGGCGAATTGGTGACCTTCACCCAGACGGTGTCCAATACGCAGCAAGTGGTGCTCGAAGAGCAGCTTGTGGCTGCGGTGGGCACGTGGGAGCAGCAGGGGAGCGACAAGCAGCCCGGCCTCAAGAACGCGGGCTTCCTCTCCACGATGGTGAGCGTCAGCGGCAACCCGACCACACCGTACATCTACGAACCGATCTTCTACTATGTGCTGCCGTGCGGCACAGTCTACAACAACGACCCGTTGACATGGCCCAACAGCCATGGCGGTGTGACCGGCGATCCGGAAGTGACGACGTTCCAGGCGGATGACGGCAGGCAGGTGGTCAAGATCGACTACACCGGCACCGGCTACAAGTATTACACCCAGACGGGTGCCACCAACGCGGTGTACCTCAACAACGAGCCCGACGCCATATCGGGCACGTACCCGTGGCAGATCTACATGGTGAGCCCCACGACCAAGATCGACACGAAGGCGGATCCCGCCACACCGCCTGCGGATACCACGTATGTGCAGGGCGCCGACAAGGATGTGTATCTGGTGGGGCAGGGCACATGGACGATCAACGCGGCCAAGGAGACGCGCACGACCGAACTGTCGCAGGGCAACGCCGCCGACATGTTTGAATCACACACCACGTCCAATGACCTGAGCGCCATGAACAGCCTTGATGCGTACAACGACGACCCCACGCTGATGCGCTTCGCCGTGAGCGTGAGCAACAACGAATCCCAACCGTTGCAGCATATCCGTGAATTTGTGGCGATCCCGAAATCCACCGGCGACTCCACGTTCGCGCTCAATTTGACCGGACCGGTCACTTTCGACAACCTCAACGGCAGCGGCACATCATTGCCTTCCTACACCGTGCGCTACTCCACGCAACCGGTCGCGTTCACCACGGCACTGGGCAGCGAACCATCCACCGATGGATATGTGGAAGCGGCGGATGTGAAGGAATGGTCGGCCATACAATCACTTGTGATCGATATGGACACCTTGCCGGCTGCCACCGTGATGGGGCGGTTCATCCTGAACTGCTCGGACGAGACGTTGTACCAGGACGCGCAGAAATCCGTGGCATTGGAAACAGGCCTGTATGCGCGGAAGACCGATGGATCGGCCATGCGCCCGCTCGTGTTGACCGGCTCCGACAAGGGTGTGGCCACCATTTCGGTGACGGGCACATCCACCATCACCGCCCGGTTGCACTGGCAGGTGGATGGAGTCGACCATTATGCCGAACTGGACGACCTAACCCATTCCTACGCCAACAACCTCGATGAATTCCCCGCGCTGGGCGTCGACTACCCCACACACACGAATAGAATGTCCGCAGCGGACCGGGCGCTGATCCCCAAAGGCTATGCGATGAAAGACAAGGAGCCCACGATCATAGGCGACGCCTCAGCCGTCTATCCGGGCAAGGGATGGGTCACGGGCGTGGCGGTGCCGGGTACCATGACTCGCTACAACTACAACGGCAGTATCGTGCAGTACGAGCTGGTGCCGAAGGCGGTGCTGCTCAGCACGATGCCGATCACCGGCGCACCGACATTCTGGAACCCCATGACCATCGCATTGCTCACTGCATGCCTGGCCGGATTCGCGACGGGGATGGCCGCCACGCGCCACGGCGCAGGCCATCAGCCCCCACACACGAATGGCGGGAGGTGAACGGCATATGACCGACCGATATGACGGCATCCCGTCGAATCATCGATATCCGTACGGATAGCAGGGCACGCATTGCGCGTATATCGCAATCGGCTTGAGGCCGGCCGGTCTGGTCCGGCGGCCCGTTATGGAAGGAAGCTTGGGTGGCCTCATGTACAAGGCCACCGCATAATAAGGAGATAGGAATCATCATGGCAACGCATTCTTTGTTCGCCAAAGGGGCGGCTGCGCTCGCAGCCATCGCCTTGGCGGTCGGCATCGGCGGCGTCAGCGCCGCACAGGCCGACGAGGCACCCACGCCCCAGGCGGGGACCATCACCATCACCGCGCCGGTCGCGCAGGCGGACGACAACATGAAGCCGCCCACATTCACCGGCAGGGAGTTCACCGCATACCAGCTGGCATCGTACGTATCACCGCAAACCAACGCGGACCATACGGCGATCACCGGGTATGGCCTTGCCAATGCGGCAGGCGTCAACGACGCCGACGTGCTCAGCTGGATCGGCGCCGCGGCGGTGACCAATGGCACAGTGGATCCGAATCTGCGATCCGTGTTGAACGCATCCGGCGGCACACTCACCTTCACCGGTGAAGCCGCGGACCTCACACCCATCGAATTCGTGGCCAAGTACTTCTATGGTACCGGCACCGACCGTTATGGCAATCAGATGGCCAACAGCCTGCAAGTGAGGCTGTTCGCCGACGCCGCAGCAACAAGCGGCAAGCTCAAGGATGGCACCACAGCCACGGTGAGCCCCACCCAAGCCCAATTCACCGGACTCAACGAGGGACTCTACCTCATCAACGAAACAGACAGCCAAAGCGGTAGCGCGCAAACGGTCTCCCGCGCGATGATCACCGGCACACCGATGACGGTGGATGGCAAGGCCTATGCGGAAGTGGAGAGTTCCGATCCCGCCAGAAGTTTCACACTGGGCTCCATCGCCCTCAAGGCCGAGCAAGTGGAAACCGCCAAGACCGTGGCCGAGATCTCCAGCGCCAACAACCAGATTGCCCAGATGCAATCGCAGCGCGTCTTCACCATCACCACCAACGTCCCTGATTACACACACGAGTACAGCGGTATAGCCGACCCGGTGTTCACGGTCAGCGACAAGCCGTCCACCGATGTCGACCCCTTCACCACCACCGGTGCGCAGACCACGGTGGACGGCCTCAAGCTCACCGCCACCAATGGCAAAGGCGAAACAAGCACGCTCGTCGAAGGCACCGACTACACCGTGGCCACCAGGCCGGACACAGCCAATGCGGATTACGGGTTCACCATCACCCTCACCAATCCACGCGCGCTGAGCGGTGACACCATCACCGCCACCTACAAAGCCACCGTCACCGCCCTGACCCAAGCACTCACCAACACGGCCACGAGCAACTTCTCGAACGACCCGTATGACGCGCAGTCCATGGGCAAGGCCTCGGCGTCCATGAACCTGTACACCACGAGGATCGCCATCTCCAAGGTCGCGTACGACGACGCGGGCACCAAGCTCGACGGCGCGCAGTTCAGCGTGACCGGGGCCAATAACGCGGCCGTCAAGTTCTCGACCGATGGCAAGGGCAACTACTATGTGGACCCCAACGGCACCGAGACGGCGGTCACCGCAGGTGATGTGGCCATCTATGGCCTGGGAGCCGATTCCGATGGCGCCACAACCTACACCTTCACCGAAACGAAGGCCCCGGAAGGCTATCTCCTCGGCGCAAACGGCAAGCACGTCACATTCACCGTCACTGTGGATCCCACGTACAGCGACCACGACGTGACGAGCGTGGCCTTCCAGGCCGGTTCGCAGGACCACAAGAACTTCCTGGACATGACCACCCCGGCCATGTGGCAGCAGAACCAGACCGTGCAGGCGTCCGCCGCACGCCAGGCGAGCAATGTGTTCGTCGGCGGCACGGTGAGCGTCGAGAACACCAAGAACGCCAGTGACTTCGCCAAGACAGGTGGCGAGATCACCCGCGTGCTCGCCGCCGTGGCGGTGCTCGCCGGCCTCGGTGCGGTGCTGCTCGTCGGGGCGCGCATGCGCCGCCGCACCAGCGCCCGCTGACTCTAGGACCCGCGCCAACGCGCACCAATTGGGGCTTCACCACGCAACAGTGAGGCCCCACCCGTATCCCTCCACTTCGCAAGAAAGCCCATGCCGCACATGCACGCCACCAATCATCCTGCTACAGGGGAGCACGCGGGGCGCCTGCGTGCATGGTTCCGCCGGCAGGACCCCATCAGCGCATGGATGACCATCATCGGCTGGGGCTGTTATGTGCTGGCGGCACTGCTGCTTGCGTGGGTCGCTGGCGCCGTTGTGCACAACGACGTGCTCGAACGGTCCACCGCCGACCATGTGGCCTCGGCGCCGGCGGCATGGCCCGACGCCACGAAGCGCGCGGTGCTGCAGCGGGCCCGCGCATACAATGGCACGCTCGCCGATCGGTTCGGCGGCCGCATCCCCGCCGACGCCGCGGATGAGCAGGGCAATCCGCAGGAACTCGCCGACGCCGCCTATATGCGCGCGCTCTCGGTGGACGGCGGTGGGGCGATGGCGCGGCTGAGCATCCCGAAGATATCGGTGAACATCGCCGTCTACCACACCACACTCGATGACGTGCTCAGCAAAGGTGCCGGGCACATCTACGGCACCGCACTGCCCGTCGGTGACCCGCACACGTACACGGTGCTCGCCGCGCACTCCGGCGGCGTGCAAGGCATGCTCTTCACCAGGCTGAGCGAGATGCGGCAGGGAGACGTGTTCTATCTCGACGTGCTTGGGGGAGAGCAGGGGTACCGCATCACCGACGTGCGCACCATCACACCCGAGCGTATGGAACGCACGCTCCAGCAGATCCGCGATGCGCACCAGTCAGGCGATGCCACCGTGACGATGGTCACGTGCACGCCGATCGGTGTCAACACCGACCGTCTGCTCGTCACGGGCGTGCGCGCGCCGGTGCCGCAGAGCATCCCCGCCGCGTCCACGCAGAGGGACGGCACCCTGATCGCCGTAGGGGTGGGCGTCGCCGTGTTCGCGCTTGCGCTCGCCGCCGCGATCGTGGTGCGGCGGCGAGCGCAAGCGCCGGCATGGCACGCGTACTCGCTGAGCATGCGTAGGGCAAGAATGTTCATTGTGCGCAATAAAACGGTGAGATTGTCGGGCAAGCCACACCTGCATCGGCTATATTGTTACCAATACTCACAACGAGGTTAGGACGTTCACATGCCAAGAGCTGGTGCCGGTTCAGGGTCGGGCCGATCGTCAAGCGGCCACGACGGTGGTTCACGCATGTCCAGCGGGCATCGCCCGAGCATGCCGGGCTCGGGTCGCCGGGCCGGGGGCGGAGGCTCAGCCGGATTCCCGCAATCCAGCGGGTCCACCGGATCGGGCGGTTCGTTCGATCTGGGGGATCTGTTCCGTGCGGCGGGCATAGGCATGGCGGGCGGTTACAACGCAGGGCGGCGCTCTTCCCGCACCCGTTATGGACGACGGGGCATGCCGTTCCCCGACGAGATCTTCGACGCGATGGGACCGCAGAATTACGGAGGTCAGCAGACGCCCGGTTCGTATTCGGGCGGCCCGTTCGGCACTGGCCCGCAAGGCCCGGCACAGGGGCCGTTCTCGCCGGCCGGTGGTCCACCGGTGACCCCACCCCCCACGCAAACGCCGTTCGGCGGCAACAACAACGGTGGCAAAAAGCCCAATGGAGGGCTTGCCGGGCTCATGCCACTGATCGGCATCCTGGCCGCGCTCGTCATCTTCCTGCTCATCTTCATGATGCCCAGCTGCTCGAACAATGAGCCCAACCGCAATGATTACAATGTGACGGTGCCGGAGAGCACATACAACCGCACCAAGCTCGATTCCGGGCTGCCATATGATTCGAATTGCATCGACGACCAGCTCGGCTGGTTCGAAAACCGCACGTCAGCGGCCAAACGCCTCAAGGTGTTCTACGACAAGACCGGCATACAGCCGTACATCCTGTTCGCCAAATACAACCCGAAGCTCACAACCGATGACGAGAAACAGGCGTGGGCGCGCGAATGGTACGACGACCACATCGACAACGAAGACACGCTGCTGTTCGTGTATTTCGCCGAACAGGACGTGGACAACGATGTGGGGTACATGACGCTTGTCAACGGCAAACACGTCTCGAGTATCATGGACGCGCAGGCCACCGAGATCTTCTGGACGTACCTTGACGAGTACTGGTTCAGCGACCGGTCGACGGACGATGCGATCGTGGCCACGTTCGATTCGACCGCGGACCGCATCATGACCAAGACAACAACCAGGAACGATGTGCACAAGTGGGTGATCATCGCGGTCATTGTGATTGGCGTCCTTGCCATCGGCGCCGTGGTCGCTTGGATGCTCATCAAACGCAAACGCGAGCACGAACAGTATGTGGAACGCATGGTTACCACACCGCTCGACGAGGCGCGCGATCCGATTTTGGAAAAATATGATCAGGCAGATCACAACGATCAGGTTGGTCAGGAACAGAAAGGACAATAGCCATGGCTATTCTCAAACGATTCGGCGACATCATGCGCGCAAACATCAATGCGTTGCTCGACAAGGCCGAAGATCCGGCGAAGATGGTCGACCAGATGCTGCTTGACCTCAACGAAGACCTCGCGGCGGTCAAGAAGGAGACCGCAAGCGTCATGGCCGCGGCCACCAACGCGCGCCAGCAGGTCAACGACTGCAAGGCCGACATCGCCAAGTACGAGGCGGCGGCGAAGGCCGCCGTCAAGGCCGGTAACGACGACGACGCGCGCAAGCTGCTCGCCACCAAGCAGCAGTACGAGAGCACGCTCAACTCGCTCGAGGAGGCAGCCACCGTCGCCGAGGACAACGCGGCGAAAATGCGTCAGATGCACGACAAGCTTGTCAACGACATCAACAGCCTGCAGGCACGCCGTGCCGCGGTGCACGCCAAGGTCTCCGTGGCCAACGCGCAGCAGCACGTCAACGAAGCCACCGAGAAGACCAGCAGGGCCTCCCGCAACAGCGCCGCGTTCGAGCGCATGGAGGAGAAGGCCGACCGAATGCTCAACGAGGCCAATGCCACGGCCGAGCTGGACACGCAGGCGAGCAACGAAGACATCGCCAACAAGTACCTCGCCGGCGGCTCCACGTCGGTGGACGACGAACTGGCCCGCCTCAAGGCTGAGGTCGGCGTGGAAGAGCAGCAGCAGGCTGCCAACAACTGAAACACCATGCCGTCCGTGTAAGGGCGGCGCATAGACGAACGCCGGGGCCCGTGCATGCGGGTCCCGGCGTTCGCTGTGTCCTGCAGTGCGGCTGAGGGCTGAGATTATGCCGGCTGGTTGATCTTGGCGCGGTCGTGCTTCACCATCTCGCGCGAGTACCACACCGAGACGAGCAGCATCACCACTTCGAAGATTGCGGCGATGAGGATCGAATGCTGGAAGCCGTTGGCATACGCGGCATGGCGGTTGACGCCCTCAGCGGTCTGCCTGAGCACATCGGCGGAAAGCACACCGACGAACAGTGCGGAACCAATCGAACCGGCGATCTGGTTGCCGGTCGAGAAGATCGCGCTCGTGTCGGGCACCGTATTGTCGGGCAGCGCCTCAAGCACCACATCCTTGTCGGGCACGTTGATGAGCGCGTCGCCGACAACCACAACGGATCCGATGAGCACCACGAGCCACGCGATCTTGGTGGGGGCCGCGAAGAACGTGGCGAACAGGCCGACCACCATGAGCAGGAAGCCGCCCGAGACGACCGGCCACATGCCGGAACGGTCCACGGTCTTGCCTCCCACAATCACCGAACCCGAATAGAACAACGTCATGATGAGCAGGAAACAGCCGGCCACGAACGGCGTGTAATCGCACGCGCGCTCCAAGTACAGCGGCAACAGCAACAACACGGCCTGCTGGCCCATCGCACCCGCCATGTACATGAGCACGCCGATCGACACATACAAGTGCTTCATCGGGTGCAGGTCGAGCAGCGGCACGTCCACATGGAACTGGCGCACGGTGAACCACGCGAGCACCGCCACACCGACGATGAGCATGGGCACGGCGAACAGCGGGCGGTGCGTCAGCTCAGAGAAGCCCATCATCAGCGCGGCCAAGCCCACGAACGAGAGCGCGATCGACAGCACGTCGATCGGATGCTGCTTGCGCGGTTCGACGTCGAACATGAACTTCGCGCCCATGAGGATCGAGATGATGCCGACCGCCAACGGCACCACATACATCGACGTCAGGCTCACATAGGTCAGGAACACGCCACTGAGCAACGGGGCCACCGCGATCCCCAGACCGATGATGGCGCTGTTGAGCGACACCACACGGCCCGAGATCTTGGCTGGTACCACACGGATGATCACCGTGTTGATTGTTGGGAACATGAGTCCCGACCCAACCGCCTGGATTAGGCGGCTCGTGAGCATCATCGGAAAACTCAGGGAGAACAGGCCAATGAGCGAACTGACGATGAGCAGCACGCGGCTCCAGAAGAACAGTTTCTTCAAGCCGATGCGCGCGAGCACAGTGGCGGCGGTCATCACCGCCGTGGCCGCGACGATCGCATAGCCAACCGTCACCCAGTTGGCTGTGGCGATGCTCACATGGTAGGTTTCCGAGATGTTCGGGAGCGCGACCGCCATCATCACACCGCAGAAGCCGTCGCCGAGCGTGCTGACAATCAGCGTGGCGATGAGCAGCTTGATCGACTTCCAACTGTGCTGTTGACCGTCTTTGGCGGTGATCATCTCATCGTTCGCAATTGCTCCCATATGCCATCACTTCGTGATTTCGTTGTACTTCGGCACGCCCATGTAATTGAATCCGACATGCTGCACATGCTCGCCGGCCGCCGCGGTCACATTCGCATACCACAGCGGAATCACCGGCAGATCCTTGAACAGCACCTCTTCAGCCTGATGATAGTAGCTGATCGCATCATCCACGTTGGTTTGGCGCGCAGCATCATCGATCAGTTTGTCGAAGGCCGTGCTCTTGTAATCGCCGTTGTTCAGGCCCTTGCCGTCGGCCGCTGACGAATCGTAGGCCTGCATGAGATATCCTTCCGGATATGGGTAGTCGGACTGCAGGCCCTGCAGGAACGCCGCGTTGATCGTGCGGTCGTGGATCGCGCTGCTCAGCTCCTTCTGCGTGGGGATGATGTATGGCTGCGCGTCAATGCCCAAGGCGTTCTTGATGGAGTTCGTGATGCCCTCCACGCGTTGCTTGTCGCCGCTGTCCGCGCTGTAGGCGAGGCGGAACACGCCACTCCACGGGCTGATCGCATTGGCCTGGTCCCACAGTTTCCTGGCGGTCTCGGCGTTGTAGTCGAGCACGTCGGCGCCCTTGAGGCTCTTGGAATAGCCGGCGATTGTGGGCGCGGTGAAGTCGGTGGCCACGGTCGCGGTGCCGTAGAGCACCTTTTCGATGATGTTGGCGCGGTTCACGGCATGGCTGATCGCCGCACGGCGCAGCCGGCCCTCCTCGCCCGAGAAATGCTTGAGCCTCTGCGGGATTGTGAACGAGCGGAACGCGGGGCCTGGCTTGTTGAAGGCCTGGATGCCGCTTTCATGCTGGTAGGTGGCGAGGGCGGACGTGGGAATCGTGTCGATCACGTCGAGATTGCCTGACTCCACATCGGCATACGCGGTTTGCACGTCGGTATAGAGCTCAAAGGTGACGCCGCCGTTCTTCGGCTTGCGCGGACCGGTGTAGTGCGGGTTCGGCGTGAGCTGGATGCTCGAATCATGGTCCCACTGCTTGAGCATGTAGGGGCCGTTGCCAATCGGGTGCTCGCCGAACGCGTCGATGTCCTGGTAGGCGCTTTCGGGGATGGGCAGGAACGCCACGTCGCCCACCTTGTAGGGGAACGAGGAGTCGGGGGCGTTGAGCGTGACCTGCAGCGTGTGGTCGTCCACCACCTTGAGGCCGCTCAACTGTGCGTCTTTGCTGCCATTGGCGTCTTGCAGCGCGTCATAGCCCTGGATGGTCGAGAAGATCGCGGCGCCGAGCTGCCCGTTCGCGGCGTTCGCGGCGAACGACCACGCTTTGGCGTAGGTGTCCGCGGTGATTTTCTGGCCGTCGGAGAACTGCAGTCCGTCGCGCAGTGTGATCGTGTACTGCGAAGCGTCGCTGTTCGGCGTGATTGATTCGGCGTCGGCGTAGATCAGTTTGCCATCGTCCGAGAATGTGACGAGCCCTTCGAAGAGCTGTGTCACGACCTTCCAGCCGGCCATGTCGTTGGTGTTGCCGGGCAACAGGTTGGCGGACGGCTCGACGTTGTTCACCGTGATCACCGAAGTGGTTGCGGTGCTCGACGAGCCTTGCGCGCTGGGGGAGCCGGTGCCGCCGCTGGTGCCGCAGCCGGCCAGCAACATGCCGAGCGCCGCGATGGAAGCGACCGCGGCGGTGACGTGTGCGGACGGGTGTGAAAAACGGGGATGGAACACAATGGCACCTCGGGACTTGCGTATGGTTGTGATGGATGTTCGGCGCGTCTTTTTGCGCGCCTGCCCTCAACCTAACACCGCGTTGCCCATATGCATAGGGGCTTCGGTGCTGCGCGGAAAACGGGAATAATGCATGTTGCCATCGTGTTTTGGCGTGCAAGCCAATGCCATGCGGAATCGCCAAAAAATGACGGTCGAATATACGCTTGTAGCGTCGCTTGGCACGGCGAGATGCGGGATGCGGTGTAATGGGGGATAGGCCCAGATGGGCTACAGACTACTCACACGAAAGGTGGTCGTTATGGCAGACGAAAAGAAGCCCCACGAAACGCTCAAAGAGAGGTTCGATGACTTTAAGGCCGATGTGGACGTGCATAAGGCCGAGCATCAGGAGAAGGATGCGATCAAGGACGTCGAAAGGGCCGCCAAGCACGACGCCAAGTCGGACGTGGACCTTGACAAGGCCGCAGCCAATGTGGACAAAGCCATTGAACGTGAAGCCGAAGCCAAGGAAGGCTGATCGATTTATATTGTTCCCATTGGTGAGGAAACCATAAGCGTGTGAGTCATACGGCCCAACACCGTGTAATTCACATGGGGAATTATATTGCAACAGTATCCCGCCCCCGTTTGGGGGCGGGATACTGTTATATGGGGTCCATGCCTTCGGAAAACGAACTCACCGCCGCACTGATGCGCCTGTGCGACGACCCGAACACCCACGCACGGCTGCACATCCAAGCAGCCGCGAACCATGGGCACATGGTCATGCTGGATTGCGCCTATGATGCGGGCGGCCTGACCGCCGCATTCACCGAGCAAGCGACCAGCGCTCCGGAATCGCAGCGCATCCTGACCACGATGCGCATGGACACACCTTCCGCGCCAGCTGTGCGGCGCATCGCCTACGCCTACCACGACCTCATCGGCACCGTTGGCAATCCGCCTGCCGTGACGGCCAGCCTGCTCGAACAGCGCATCGCCCAGATCGCGCCCATCGTGCTTCCCCAATCCGGGCCCGGAGCTGCACCGCCGGTGTGTGTGGCCGCAAGCGCCGAAGACCCATGCGCGTTCGAACTGCATAGCATGTTCGAACAGCCCAGTGCAGATGCAGACACGCCGCCGGTCGCAGCCATGCTGCAGTTCCACGGCGCCGCGGCCGACGGGTTCACATGCGCCACGATGTGGCGTCTTGAAGACGGGTATGCGTCCTACGCCATGGTCGACTACACCGCCGGGCCGCTCAACGACATCCTCGTGGACGTGCTGTGCACGCTGCGCTTCTACGCGGTGCGCGGTTGGGTGTGACACCATGGCACATTGCGCGGGGCGCACAACCGGCCGGGCGGAACGAACCATCTGTTACGCTCTGATGTCGGCATGCATGCACACAACAGGAGTGGATTGACGATGGCGGACAGCGGGCAACACGCATCCAATGCGCCGGCGATGGCGGACGGTTCCGGTGCGGCGGCCGCGGAGCCACGCAGCACGGTGGGGTTCGTCGGCCTGTTCGCGCTTGTGGTGTCGGCGATGGTCGGCGGCGGCATCTTCAGCCTGCCGCAAAACATGGCACAGCATGCGTCCGCCGGAGGGCAGATCGTGGCATGGGCGATCACCGGCGTGGGCATGTGGTTCATCGTCAACACGTTCCGCGTGCTCACCAACACCAAACCGCATATGCAAGACGGTCTCTACGCATATGCCCGCACCGGGTTCGGCGATTTCGTCGGCTTCCTCGTGGCCTACGGGTATTGGCTGTGCAACTGTTTCTCACTGGTGGCCTATGGCGTGCTCATCATGTCCACGCTCGACATCTTCATGCCCGGCACCTTCACCAATGGCAACAACATCGCGTCCACCATGGCCGCGTCGCTTATCCTCTGGCTCATGTTCATTGTGGCATCGCTGGGCACAAAAACCGGCGCCATCATCAACGTCGCCGGCACCATCTGCAAGATGATTCCCGTGTTCGTGTTCGTGGTGGCACTCGCCGCCGTATTCAAAACCGGCGTATTCGTGCGCGGGTTCTGGGGATTGAGCGCCCAAGGCACGCCGCTTGGATTCGACGTGCACCGCATCGGTGCCCAGGTGAGCGACTCCATGCTCGTCACCCTATGGCTGTTCATCGGCATGGAGGGCGCGGTCGTGGTCTCCGGCTCGGCGCGCCATCCGCGCGACGTCTCCCGCGCCACAACCGCCGGCTATCTCACCGTGCTCGTGCTCTACATCCTCGTTTCGCTGCTGCCGCTCGGCGTATACTCCTCCAATCAAGTGGCGCAGATGCCCAACCCCTCGATGTCGGTGATCATGGAACAGTGCTTCGGCCAATGGGGCTCCATCATGGTCAACGTAGGCGTGATCATCTCCGTGGTGTTCGCATGGCTCGTCTGGATGATCATGATCAGCCAGATGCCGCTCTACGCCGCGCGCGATGGCATCTACCCGCGGTCCTTCCGCGCCACCAACCGCTTCGGCGCGCCATCCACCGGCTTGGTATGGACCGCCATCACCTGCCAGCTGCTGTTCGTGCTCTGCCACTTCGTCAACGGGGATGCCTGGGAGGTCATGATTTCCATCACCTCGGTCATGGCCATGCCCTGCTACCTGTTGTGCTGTGTGTATCTGTGGAAGGTCGCCGTACGCGAGCGCACCGTGTTCCGCAGTGCGGCCGCGCGCCATCGTGCGCTCGCCACCGGCATATTGGGCACGCTGTTCTCGCTGTTCCTCGTCTACTCGGCGGGGTTACGGTATCTGATGATGGCGTGCGCGTTGTATGCGATTGGCCTGCCGCTGCTCGTGGTGGCGCGCCGGCAGCGCCGCCCTGGCATGCCACTGCGCCAGCTGTTTTCGCATAGGGGCTGGGTTGTATTGTCGCTTATCGTGGTGTTGGGCGTGTGCGGTCTCGTCTACACCGTGCACGGCGGCGTGTTCGGGGTGGCATGACGCGCATTGCGCGCGGAAAGGAGACTTCGGTGAAGCGGATCGTAACGGGAATCGTGGCGCATGTGGACGCCGGCAAGACCACACTGTCCGAAGCGCTGCTGTACGCCACCGGCACCACGCGCAAACTCGGACGCGTGGACCACGGCGACGCGTTCCTCGACACCGACGCGATCGAACGCGCGCGCGGCATCACCATCTACACCGAGCCTGCGGTGATGCGCGTGGGCGATGTGGAGCTCACAATCCTCGACACCCCAGGCCACGTCGATTTCTCCGCCGAAACCGAGCGCACACTGCAGGCGCTCGACTACGCGATCCTTGTGGTGTCTGCAGCCGACGGCGTGCAGGGCCATACACTCACGCTGTGGCGGCTGCTGCAGCGTTACCATGTGCCCGTGTTCGTGTTCGTCAACAAGATGGATACGCCGGGCGCCAGCCGCGCGCGCATCCTCGACCAGCTGCACACGCGCTGTTCGGACGCGTGCATCGACTTCACTGCTGCGGTGGATGGCCTGTCGTCCGATCAGCTCGACGCGCTCGCGATGCAAAGCGAGGCCGCGATGGACGAATACCTCGAGACAGGCGGCATTGACGTGCGCACCGTGCGCGGCATGATCGCCGACGGCGCGGTTGTGCCGGTGTATTTCGGCGCGGCACTCAAAATGCAGGGCATCAGCGAGTTTCTGGAAGGCTTTGCGTATTTCACGCGCGAACCGCACTATACCGCCGAATTCGGCGCGCGCGTGTTCAAGATCTCGCACGACCGGCAGGGCAACCGCCTGAGCTGGATCAAAGTGACCGGCGGCGAGCTCACCGCCAAGATGATGCTGCCCGAAGTGAGCGGCGCGGAGAAAGTGGACCAGGTGCGCGTCTACTCGGGTGCGAAATTCACGACGGTCGAGTCGGTGCCCGCGGGCACGGTGTGCGCGGTCACCGGACCCGCGCGCACATTCCCCGGCGAAGGGCTCGGCACGGCGCGCAATGCGGCACAGCCGGCATTGCGGCCGGTGCTCACCTACACACTGCTGCCGGGGAGCAACGATGTGCACGCATGTCTGCAGGCGCTGCGCGAGCTCGAAGATGAGGAGCCGCTCCTGCACGTGGTGTGGCAGGAGCGGCTGCAGGAGGCGCATGTGCAGCTCATGGGCGCCGTGCAGCTGGAGATTGTCGAACAGCTGATGCGCGACCGTTTCGGGCTCGACATCTCATTCGGCCCAGGGTCGATCCTGTACGCGGAGACGATCACCGCGCCCGTCGAAGGCGTAGGGCATTTCGAACCACTGCGCCATTACGCGGAAGTGCATGTGCTGCTCGAGCCGCTTGCGCGGGGGAGCGGCCTGGAGTTCGCCACCGATGTGAGCGAAGACGAGCTCGACCGCAATTGGCAGCGGCTCATCATGCAGCATCTGCAGGAGACCGAGCATCCGGGCGTGCTCACCGGCGCGCCGATCACCGACATGCGGTTGACGCTCATCGGCGGGCGTGGCCACTTGAAGCACACCGAAGGCGGCGATTTCCGGCAGGCGACCTACCGCGCGGTGAGGCAGGGACTCATGGAGGCGCGCGAGACGGGGCATGCCGTGCTGCTCGAACCGTGGTACCGGTTCCGTCTTGAGCTTCCGCAGGAGATGCTCGGGCGCGCGTTGAGCGACGTGCAGCGCATGAGCGGTGAGAGCGCGGCCCCGCAGATCGCGGACGGCCTTGCCGTGGTGGAAGGCGCGGCGCCGGTGAGCGAGATGCGCAACTATGCGATGGACGTGAACGCATATACGCACGGCGAAGGGCGTCTGGCGCTCATGTTCGGCGGATACAGGGAATGCCATGACGAGCAGGCGGTCGTGGAGGCGGCGGGCTATGACCCCGAGGCCGATCTGGAGCATACACCGGATTCGGTGTTCTGCGCGCACGGCGCAGGATACACGGTGAAGTGGTACAAAGTGCCGGAATTCTGCCATGTGCCGATGCGCGGGGAATTGGCGTAAACCGCTTGGAATGGCGGATAATCAGTAAGAACAAGAGAGCGGACAACGGGACTCGAACCCGCGGTCTCGACCTTGGCAAGGTCGCGCTTTACCAACTAAGCTATGTCCGCAAAGGCAATGCACAGTGTGCAGCCTGGTGGGCGATACAAGATTCGAACTTGTGACCCCTTCCGTGTCAGGGAAGTGCGCTACCACTGCGCCAACCGCCCGAGGCGAGAAGTAAACATACCCGCATATGTTGACAACGTCAAGACCGCGTGTGTTGGGCGTGCTGAGAAACGGTTCGCGTGCCGGGTGTGGTGCTCAGGGGTGTTTGTGGTGGTTGTGTGACACGCCGGTGGAAGCATTGTGGTTGTTGGGTTTTGTGGGTTGCGACACGC
>ERZ778517.708-NODE-708-length-32050-cov-7.048945_pt1 | contig 32050 bp, 27 predicted proteins | sample MGYA00510341_ERZ778517 | MGnify/ENA primary metagenome ERZ778517 (study PRJEB29527, sample SAMN07138964) | mouse gut metagenome | material: feces | host: mouse | place: China:Nanjing | collected 2016-01-25 ...
TGGACTCGCCTTTTTATGGTTTAGCGGACAGTAATAATTTGGAAAATTGAACCCTGTTTTTGAACATCTTCCGGTGGAGAATATGGTTTTCTCCAACCAACAACAATATTACGATGCTATTGCCGCATCTACAGCGGCCGGGCAGTCGGGACCTTCTATCGACTTTATGCTCACCGAGATCCGCGACACGTTGGAAAAGCACAAGGCCATCGAAAAAGTTCCTAATAAAGTTCCTAACAAAGTTCCTAATAAATCCGAGATTAATGTCCTTGACTTACTGCTGAAATCACCTAATATCACAGCATCCGCAATAGCTACGGAAATCGGCTTAACCGATCGTGCTGTCAGAAAGATTCTGAGTTCTCTGAAAGAACAAGGTTTGATCGAGCGAATCGGAAGCAACAAATCGGGATATTGGAAAGTGAATCAGAAATAGTAGTTTTCAGACAAGTCTGGACAAATCTGATAAGACCTATAGGTCAGAAAAGTACGACTTATCCGAGCGGTTCTGGCTCAGCGTGGGAATTTTTCAGTCGCCGGAGGGGTCGGTGGCCCAGCGGGAGATATAGCGTTGGCGCATGGTTTCCTCGGCGGGGTTGTCGCAGGGATGCCAGAATCGTTTTGTGGCTATCGCATCGGGGCGGAACTGCTGGCGCACGAAGTTGCCGGGGTAGTCGTGGGCATAACGGTAGTCGTGGCCGTAGCCCATTTCTTTCATAAGCGATGTGGGAGCGTTGCGCAGGTGCAACGGCACGGGGAGGTCGCCGGAGGCACGCACTTCGGCAAGTGCCGCATCGATGGCCAGATATGCCGAATTGCTTTTGGCGCTGTTTGCAAGGTAGATGGCACAATCGGCAAGCGGAATGCGGCCTTCGGGCATTCCTATCTTGCGGACTATCTCGTAGGTGGTCTCGGCAACGAGCATCGCGTTGGGATTGGCCAGCCCGATGTCCTCGCAGGAGAGGATGGCCATGCGGCGGGCGATGAATTCGGGGTCTTCGCCTCCTGCAATCATGCGTGCGAGCCAATAGACGGCGGCGTCGGGGTCGCTGCCGCGGATGCTCTTTATGAATGCGGACACGATGTCGTAGTGCATCTCGCCGGTTTTGTCGTAGGCATTGGGATTTTCCTGGAGGCGCTCGGTTACGGTGCGGTCGTCGACAACCACGGGCTGTCCGTGTGGTGTGCTCTGCTCGAGAAGCTCGAGGATATTGAGGAGTTTGCGGGCGTCGCCTCCGCTGAACCGGAAAAGTGCGGCGGTCTGCTCCACACGCACATCGCACTTCGAAAGCACGGGGTCGTTTTGCAGCGCCCGGTCCAGCAACTGCTGCAATTCCGGGGCCTCAAGGGGCTTGAGGGTATAGACCTGCGCCCGCGATAGCAAGGGACGGATTACTTCGAAAGAGGGATTTTCGGTGGTTGCCCCTATAAGCGTTACGGTGCCTTTCTCGACGGCTCCGAGAAGGCTGTCCTGCTGGCTTTTGCTGAAACGATGGATTTCGTCGATAAACAATATAGGGCGCCCTTTGGCAAACATTCCTGAGGCGTCGCGCTGTGCGCGCTCTATCACATCGCGGACGTCCTTCACTCCGGATGTCACTGCCGACAGCGTGTAGAAAGGACTGTTGGTGGTGTTCGCAATAATTTTAGCCAAAGTTGTCTTTCCTACTCCGGGAGGGCCCCATAGGATGAAAGATGCAACGTTGCCTGATTCAATCATGCGCCGGATAATGCTTCCCGGGCCTACGAGGTGTGTCTGCCCGATATAATCGTCGATTGTCTGTGGTCTGAGCCGTTCGGCCAATGGCTGTGTCATATTCAGTATTTTTGCGTTTCAATAAAAAAAGAACGACTCCGGGAATGCCCGAAACGCGGTGGCGGTTCGGCAATCCCCGGAGTCGGGAGTTCTCGGCTTGGAAGCCTGTCTCAAAAGAATTTGAACAGTCTTTCAGATGCCCGGGGCTTATTGTGCGGGAGCTGCCGATTGTTGGTTTTTCAGGTCGCGGATTTCCTGATATTTCTTACCCCAGTGTTCCACACCTTCCTGGTTGCCTGTGATGGAGGCATATGCCTGCTCGAAGGCGTATGCTTCGCTGTATTCGTCGAGGGCGTTGTTGGGGTTGGCGGGGTTAAGGTTATCGGGGTTCTGGTCGAGGAGCTGGAGCATCTTGTCGTATGCTGCGATGGCATCGGCATCGGGACGTTTTCCGTTTGCGGCCACATAGAGGCGAGCCAGACGCTGGTACATCATAGGGCTGACATCAGCGGCACGGTCGATTACCTGGTTCACATATTCGATGCCGCGGCCGGCGAGTTCCTTGGCGCGGATGGAGTCGGCATATACGGCAGCGTTGAGGTAGCGGCCGGACATTCCATAGAGGTCGGTCAGCGAGGGGTTCTCCTGGAGTTTGAGATATGCGTCGTATGCTTCGGCGCTCTTGTCGTACTGGCGGTTGCGGGAATATACGGTGCTGAGGTTCTTGAGGAGATCGCCGTTTTCGGGATATTTGCTTGCGGCAAGTTCGTACTGCACCACGGCGAGGGAGTCCTGACCGATGCCGGAGAGTGCGTCGGCATAGGTTGTGTAGTCTTTGATGGTGAAGTTGGCTTCGGGGTTGGATGCGAAGAACTTCTCGGCGTTTTCAACAGCTGCCTGGAACTGACCCATGGCGGTCTGGTCGAGGAAGCGCACGCGCTGCATCAGGAAGTTGGAGGGATCGGAAGCGAGGATTTCGTCGGCGATAGCCAGCGATGCGGGATAGTCCTCGCCCCAGTAGAGAAGCACAGCATAGCGTGCTTTGTCCTCGGGGAAGTGGTTGGGGTTCTGGATGTATTTGCCATAGAGTTCGGAAGCGGCTTTCCAGCGGTCGGCCAGGAAGAGTTTCTCGGCCAGCTCGCGCTGTGCCATGGCCGATTCGGGATGTGCGTTGAGGAACTCCTGGAGCTTGTTGATTCCGAAGTCTTTGTTGACATTGAAATAAGCGTTGGCGAATTTCACATAGCCCTCGGGGTTGTTGGGGTCGTAGGTGATGGCCATTTCGTAGCGTGCTGCGGCGTCGCCGAAGTTTTCGGCAGCGGCAAGCATGTCGCCTTCGAGCACGTAGATGGAGGGATCGGCGTTCTTGGAGTCTTTTCGGGCTTTCTCGAGAGCTTTGGTGATGTCGCGGTCGTACTTCACTGGATCGGCATTGTAATATGCGCGGGCGATGGACACGCTCACTTCGGCATTTTTCTTGCCGAATTTCTGAGCCTGCTTGAACTGTTCCTTGGCAGCTTCGTCGTTACCTTCCTGAAGCGCGAGAGCACCGAGACCTACATAGTTGAAGGGGCATTCTGCATCCGCAGCGAGTCCGGCATCGAAATAAGTGCGGGCCTGGGCTTTGTCGCCTTGAACGAGAGCAACCTGTCCGAGGTAGTAGTTGGCCAGGGAGCGGTCGGTCGCGGGATCGTTGATAGTTCGTTCGAGAATTGTGCGGGCATTGTCGTGCTGTCCGGCTTTGTAGTATTCGATACCGTCTTTGTAGCCTTGTGTCTGGGCACCTACAGCGAGAGTGCCGGCAACGAACAGCGACAACAGAAATTTGATTTTCATTCCGATTGACTTTGTTTATTGATTGTTATTATACTTTTTCCATTGATTGGCCACGGGGCTCACTCGGGGAGCTCGACACGCTGCACAGCCACATGTGCCGGCATTATGCCCGTTTTCATTATTATTTTCTGTCCTATGGGACCTGTCACGAAGGAGTAGAACCCTCCGGCGACGTTCGAGGGCGATGCCGCGGTGATCATGTAGATGCTGCGGAAGAACGGATAGCTACCTTCATAGATATACTGCTGGTAAGGCTTGTAGGCCCTGACATCGTCGTCGCGGTTGATTTTAAGCACTTTCACGCGCTGGGTGAGCGTGGCTCCCATTACAGGACCTTCGGATAGAACGCTCTTCGCGAGCTCTTCCTGGCTGATGTCGGCGGAATCCATGTCGGAGGTTATCCATGAAACGCCCAGCACGCCTATGGCGTTGGGATTCTCTTCCACAATCCGGAACACCCGGGGGATACTGCCTGCGGCATACACGTTGGGGCCGAGGTCGCCGCCATGCAGCACACTGTCGCGCAGATATGCTCCCAGGCTGGAGCCAGTCTGGTCCAATACCACGCGGATGGCTCCGAGGTCGCTCGGCTGGAGCTGGTCCCAACGGTCGGTGCGACCCGATATTATATCGGCAATCTCGCTTACGGTGAGTTTCTCGCAATTATTAGTGCTGTTGACAATGAAAGCGACGGCATCGACAGCAATCTTTGCCGAACGCACGTTCACATTGGCGCCTCTCTGGTTGCGGTAGCGTGCCTTAAGGGCGCGCTTCTCTTCGGGAGTGATGTCGCGCGCGGCCACGATGGTGCGCGTGTTCATGCTGAACAGCGAGTCGAAGGCTTCGCTCTGTGTGGCATAGCGCACCAGCAGATGAGCATCGGGATATTGGTATTCAAACACCGACACCTCCTGCTCGAAGATGTTCTCGAAGCTGTTGTCGCACACGAATGTTGCCGTTCCCGATGTCGATGTATTCGTTTTCTTTTCGGGATGGATGCACGAAGTGGCGCAGCAACCCGCTGCGAGGGTTGCCGCACCTACGAATAATGCTGTTATTCTGTTCATTGCGTTTTTTCGGTGTCGGGGATGGTATATCAGAGCCTGGAGTCGATTCCGGAGACCTGGCGGTATGCTCTCCAAAAGCCGTAGATAATGAGCACCACGCCTACTACATATCGTGTCCATGCCCAGTCGCCACCCCAGTTGAAGTAGTTGATCAGCAATAGCACGCCCATGCCGACATATATCACTATCATGATTATTCCGAAGATGGAACGCATGATTCTGTTGGCTTTGGAACCGGTATCGTCGCCATTTTCCTGTCGCTGGCGGCGACGTTCTTCCGGCGTTGGAATGTGTGAATTTTCCATAATGGTTTCTTTAGGTTAAATGTTAGTTTTTAGCCGGCTTGGGTAGTCTGCTTAAATTTTTAACACTTACCTTTGAGAATAGTTCGCAGCTATGTCGGCCATTGACGGATGTGTTGAGCCATCAATGCCGTAAAATTAGTCATTATTTGCGAGTTTGCGCCGGTGCGGGCTGTGAAATAATTGTAAAATGGCTTTCGGAGGGCTAAATCAGGCAAATACACCTACCGCCGACTCCGTCGCGCGTGCCTCTGTACCATTCCACGGCGTCCATAACTTTCTTTCCCGCCTGCTGGACTTCCAGAAGGACTATCGCACCCCCGGCAGTCCCTGCCACGAGCTGTCCGCCGACAAGGCGCAGCATCCCGGGATCAGGAGCCTCACAGTCGGTTCTTGCAGTGCGTAGTATCTTTAATGTGTAGTCGGCGGCAGCCTCCGGTCCTTGGGATGATACCTCGCACCATGCGCCAGGCATCGGGGAAAGACCGCGCACAAGGTTGTGAATATTCTCAGCCGATGCCGTCCAGTCGATTCTGCAATCGCTGTGGAAAATCTTAGGAGCCGCCGGTAGTTCCCCGTCGACAGTCACATTGTCCTGCGGGACAGGTTTCGCGGTGCCCTCGGCGATAGCCCGGACGGTCGACACGGTGAGCCCTGCGCCGATTTTCATAAGTCGCCCATAGAGGCTGCCCACATTCTCGTCGGGACCTATCGCGGTGCTCTCCTGCGCAAGGATATCGCCGGTATCGATTTCATGCTTAAGAAGGAAGGTTGTCACTCCCGTGCGGGTTTCGCCGTTCATGATGGCGCGGTTTATCGGCGCTGCTCCCCTGTAGCGTGGCAGCAGGGAGGCATGAAGGTTGAACGTTCCCATCGGGGGCATTGTCCACACAACCCTCGGGAGCATGCGGAATGCTATTACAATGAAAAGGTCCGCCGCTATTTCCTTGAGCCTGTCGACAAACTCGGGAGCGCTCAGCTTTTCGGGCTGCAGCACAGGCAGTCCATGGGCTATAGCGGCAAGCTTTACGGCGGATTCAATAACACGGTGTCCGCGCCCTCCGATTTTGTCGGGCATGGTAACTACGGCAGCGATATCGAATCCGGCGCCGATGAGCGCCTCAAGGCTTTCTACTGCAAATTCGGGAGTGCCGAAGAATACTATTCTGAGCTGTTTCATTTCAATCATGTGTTGCAGCCTGCTCCAACTCGGCCCACAGGCGGTCGCCGGCAGGCACCGGAGCTATTATGTCGATTTCTTTTCCTGAAACCGGATGTACAAACTGTATGCGGCGGGCGTGGAGCGAGATACTGCCGTCGGGGTTGCTCCGACGGTCGCCATACTTCAGGTCGCCTTTCACGGGGCTGCCTATCGCCGAAAGCTGCACCCTTATCTGGTGCTTACGTCCGGTGAGCAGGCGCACCTCCAGCAGGCAGTACCGCTCGCCCACGGCAGCCAGCCTGTATTGCAGACGCGCCTCCTTGGCGCCCGGCACGGGTTCTGGCGATGCATAGCTCTTGTTGTTTCGCTCCACCGTGGTTATGTAGTGGGTAAGCGACGCGGAATCTTCGGCAGGACGGTTGCGACTTATCGCCCAGTAGGTCTTGTGGATGTCTCCCGCGGCGAACATGGCATTAAGCCTCGCCAGAGCTTTGGAAGTCTTGGCGAACATCACCGCACCGCTTACAGGTCGGTCGAGACGGTGTACTACCCCCATGAATACAGCACCCGGTTTGGCATCTCGCTCCTTGATGAATTTTTTGAGAGTTTCCACCAGCGGTTCGTCGCCGGTCTTGTCGCCTTGCACGATTTCTCCGGCACGCTTGTTTACAATAATAATATGATTGTCCTCGTAGAGTATTTCCATACGGCAAATATACGGATAAGTCGAGAGCGAGCCAAATATTTGAATTTTGCCGAGCTGGAGTACCCAATAAACATGGCGGGACAATAATTGTGAGCCGCAGGCGTTATATTCTTATATGTAGAACTCCGCCACGGCGGAAATTGCAAATGGGAAAAGTAGGAGTTGCCAACACGATGCGCCTGTTGACGCTGGCTGTCGCCTATATGGCGGTGGCCTTATGTTCGTGGGCTCAATACCGCACCAGCGACTACCGCGGGCCCGCGCCGGCAGCCTACCCTGCGCCCGCCGATTCGGCCTCTCCCCTGCCACTGCCTGTGCTTCCCACAGTGCCACGCAACTACGAGGAACTCCTTGCAAACGAGCTTGCCTACGACCTCAACACACCTGTGAACATGGTCACTACCGCCGACTACGACCCGGCAACCGGCTGCTATGTGGTGAGGACGAAAATCGGCGAGATAGACATTGCAACGCCGTTCATGCTCACCGCCGAGCAATACAACAACTGGCAGCTCCGCCGCTCCATGCAGCGTTACTACCGCGAACGCAACCAGGCATTGGTGGAGAACAAAGAGAAGCAGCCATTCAATATACTGGACATGAACTTCGCCCTGGGGCCACTGGAGAAAATCTTCGGTCCCGGAGGCGTTTCCCTGCGCACACAAGGCACCGTGCAGGTGAACATGGGCATAAAGAGCAACAAGACCGACAATCCGGCGCTGTCGCTATCGGCGCGCCGCAAGACATATTTCGACTTCGAACAGAAAATCCAGGCTACAATAGCGGCCTCGGTAGGCGACCGGCTGAAGTTCAACATGACCTACAACACCGACGCCACCTTCGACTTCGACTCCAAGAATCTAAAGCTGGCCTACGAAGGCAAGGAAGACGATATCGTGAAGACCATCGAAGCCGGTAACGTGAGCATGACCACCGGCTCCTCGCTGATCCGCGGCTCCACAGCGCTGTTCGGTATCAAGACCAAGCTGCAGTTCGGACGCCTCACAGCCACGGCGCTTGTATCGCAGCAGAATTCCGAAAGCCGCAGCGTGAACACCAACGGCGGCGCCCAGACCACCGAGTTCACCATCAACGCCGACCAGTACGACCAGAACAGGCACTATTTCCTCTCCCAGTTTTTCTACGAGAACTACGACTCCTTCGCCTCTCGCCTGCCATATGTGTCGTCGGGTGTGAGCATTACACGTATCGAAGTGTGGGTGACCAACAAGAGCGGACGCTACGAGCAAAGCCGCAACCTGGTGGCTTTCACCGACCTCGGCGAAAACTCGCGGCTCGCCAACAACCACTGGCAACCCAACGCCGCCCTCCCCAACCCCGCCAACGCATCCAACAACCTGCTCTCCGTTATAAAGAGCGAATACCCCGACGCCCGCAATATCAACGCCGTAACCCAGGCGCTCGAGCCGCTGCAGGCATTCGGCATCGAGGGTGGCCGCGACTATGAGAAAGTGGAAAGCGCCCGTCTGCTGTCGGCGTCGGAGTACACCCTCAACAGCACTCTGGGATACATCTCCACCCGCAGCGCCCTGAATGCCGACGAAGTGCTGGCCGTGGCATTCGAGTACACCTACAACGGACAGGTGTACCAGGTGGGTGAATTCTCCGGCGATATCACCTCCACCGAACAGTGTCTTTACGTGAAAATGCTGAAAAGCACGACAGTATCGCCGCACCTGCCCATGTGGAGGCTGATGATGAAGAACGTATATTCACTCGGCGGCTACCAGGTGCAGAAAGCCAAGTTCAAGCTCAACATCAAGTATCTCTCCGACACCACCGGCACGCAGATCAACTACCTGCCCGTGCCAGGACTCAACAACCAGAGCCTGCTCCAGGTGATGAATCTCGACCGCATCGACTCCAACGAGCAGGGAAATCCCGACGGATTCTTCGACTTCATAGAGGGTTACACCGTGATATCCTCCACCGGCAAGGTCATTTTCCCCGTGGCCGAGCCGTTCGGCAAACATCTGGCTAAAAAAATCGGCAACGAGGCTCTGGCCGAACAGTACTGCTTCCCGCAGCTCTACGACTCCACCATTGTGGTGGCCAGACAGTATGCCGACAAGAACAAATTCATTCTCTCGGGCGAATACCAGGCATCGTCGGGCTCGCAGATACGCCTCAACGCCATGAACGTGCCGCGAGGCTCGGTAATAGTCACTGCCGGAGGTGTGCAGCTGACCGAAAACAGCGACTACACCGTGGACTATGCAATGGGCATTGTAACCATAACAAACCAAAGCATAATCGACTCCGGACAAAGCATCAGCGTAACACTGGAAAACCAGAGCCTCTTCTCCACCCAGCGAAAAACACTTCTGGGACTTGACCTACAGTACCAGCTCAACAAACGCCTCAACATAGGCGCCACGTTCCTGCATTTTTCCGAGAAAGCACTGATAGAAAAGGTGAACATCGGCGACGAGACTGTGAACAACTCGATGCTCGGTGTGAACCTGAACTACAACGGCGAGTTCATGTGGCTCACCAACCTGCTGAACAAGATTCCGACAGTAACGGCCACGGCTCCTTCGCGGCTGGCGCTAACCGCCGAGTTCGCCAAACTCCTGCCTCACGCCCAGAAAAGCGGCTCCAACAAAGGCTCGAGCTATATCGACGATTTCGAGAGCACCCAGACCGGCATCGACCTGCGCTCGCCATACGCATGGTTCCTGGCCTCGACTCCTTACGATCCTTCGCCCGACGCTCTGTTTCCTGAGGCAGCCCTCAGCAACAATGTGGACTACGGCAAGAACCGCGCTCTGCTGAACTGGTATTTCATCGACCGACTGTTCACCCAGCGCAACTCGTCGATGTGCCCCGGCTATATCAAAAGCGACCTCAAGCAACTGTCCAACCCGTATGTGCGCGAAGTCACCAGCCGCGAAATTTTCCCAGGCCGCGAGATCGGATATGGCGAAAGCCCCAACATCCAGACTCTCAACCTCTCCTACTACCCCGAGGAACGCGGACCCTACAACCTGGACAACACCGGAGTGGACGACCAGGGCAATCTGCTAAACCCCGAACGCCGATGGGGCGGCATCATGAGACGCCTCGACAACACCAACTTCGAACAGAGCAATATCGAATACATACAGTTCTGGCTCCTCAACCCCTTCCTCGACCCAGAGAATCCCAATCTCGAAGGCGGCGACCTATACATCAACCTTGGCGAAATAAGCGAGGACATACTCAAGGACGGTCTCAAGAGCTATGAGAACGGCATACCCTACGATGGCGACGACTCATTCCTGAAACAGACCGTATGGGGCCGCGTGTCGCAGCAGAACTCTCTCACCTACTCTTTCGACAACGCCACCGGCGCACGCGTGGCCCAGGACGTCGGCCTGGACGGACTGCCCAACAACGACGAGTTCGCTTTTCCATCGTATGCCGACTATGTTGCCGGCCTGCGGCAGCGCCTGTCGCCCGAAGCCATGGCCAGAATGGAAAAAGACCAGTTCTCGCCGCTGAACGACCCTGCCGGCGACAACTACCACTTCTACCGCGGCTACGACTACGACGAACAGCGGCTGGGCATCCTCGAACGCTACAAACGCTACAACGGCGTGGAAGGCAACTCTCTGTCGCCTGAAGACGCCTCCGACCCATTGTACCAGAGCAGCCGCTCGACTCCCGACGTGGAGGACATCAACCAGGACAACACACTCAACGAATACGAGCGTTATTTCCAGTACCGGATTTCCATCCGTCCCGAAGACCTGGTGGTAGGCAAGAACTACATCACCGACAAGCAGGTGTCGGTGGTGCCGACCCGCGACGGCACCAACCCCGAGACCGAATGGTATCAGTTCAAGATTCCGCTTAGCGATTTCGAAAAAATCGTGGGCTCCATCAGCGACTTCTCCACCATACGCTTCGCCCGCATATTCATGACCGGCTTCAAGAAGCCCACGCACCTGCGCTTCGCAACCCTGGAGCTTGTGCGCGGCGAATGGCGCACCTACGACTTCAATCTCAACAGCCGCGGCGACGCTCCCGCCCAGGGGCAGCTGGATGTCAGCGTTGTCAACATCGAGGAAAATGCCGACCGCGAGCCGGTGAACTATGTGCTTCCCCCAGGCGTGACACGCATCACCGACCCCGGTCAGAGCCAGATCACGCAGCTGAACGAACAGTCGATGTCGCTGAAAGTGCTCGGCCTCAACGCCGGCGATGCCCGCGGCGTGTACCGCAACACCCAGCTCGACCTGCGCAACTACCGCCGCATGCAGATGTGGGTGCACGCCGAAGCGCTGATTGAAAACGCCACAGCCCTGCGCTCTGGCGACCTTTCGGTATTCGTGCGCCTCGGCACCGACGTGAAGAACAACTTCTATGAATACGAAGTGCCTCTGTCGCTGACTCCTCCCGGCAATTACAACCGCTATCTCGACTCTGACCGCTCGCTCGTGTGGCCGGCGGCAAACTACCTGGATTTCAACCTCCAGGCTCTGGTGGACCTCAAAAAGGAGCGCAACCGGGCCAAACGCTCACAGGAAAGCGGTGTGGGCTATGCCACACTGTTCACGGGCCGCGACCCCGACAACGAGCGCAATTCCATGGCCGTGATGGGCAATCCGTCGCTAAGCGATGTAAGGGTGATTCTTGTGGGCGTGCGCAACAACGCTGCCACCACAAAGGACGGCATCGTGTGGGTGAACGAACTGAAAGTGACCGATTTCAACGAAAACGGAGGATGGGCGGCACGCGCCAACGCCACCTTGAACATGAGCGACATAGCTACCGTGAATCTGGGCACACATATCGAGACTGCCGGATTCGGAGGTGTGGACCAGAGCCTTAACGAGCGCCGCCTCGACGACTACCGCCAATTCAACGTGGCCGTGCAGGGCGATGTGGGCCGATTCCTGCCTGCTGCTGCCAAACTGCGCGCTCCCGTGTACTACTCCATGAGCACCGAACGCACCTCGCCGCGGTACAACCCTCTCGATCAGGACGTGACTCTGAAAGACGCTCTCGAGGAATGTGCCACCGAAGCCGAGCGCGACAGCATACGCTCCTATGCCGTGACTGAATCCACAGTTGAGAACTTCTCCATTTCCGGGCTCAAATTCGATGTCCGCAGCCGCAAGCCCATGCCCTGGGACCCCACCAACTTTACCCTGAACTTCTCCTTCACCCGCCAGCGCAAGAACAACCCCACCACCGAATACGAGAACACCGACGACTACCGCGGTTCGCTGGCCTACTCATACACTCCGTTCATAAAGCCTTTCAAGCCTTTCGGCAAGCTGAAAGGCAAAAGCAAAAACGTGCGCTTCCTCAAGGACTGGGAACTGCAGTGGCTACCGAACAACATCTCGTTCCTCACCACAATGACACGCTACTACTACGAACAGCAGACAAGGTCGGAAACCGACCAGATGTTCCAGCTGCCGGTGTCGGTGAGCAAGAACTGGCTTTGGGACCGCCAGCTGTCGCTGAACTGGAACCTGACAAAGACACTGTCGCTGACTTTCAACTCCAACACGTCGGCCCGCATCGAGGAAACGGTAGGCGCGGTGAACCGCCGCCTGTTCCCCGACCGCTACCGCGAATGGAAGGACACCGTGTGGCAGAGCATTCTCTCCATGGGCACACCCTGGAGCTACAACCAGACATTCACCGGCCAGTACAAGGCGCCGTTCTCCAAGATAGCGTTCCTCGACTATCTCACAGCCAACGTGAGCTACAACGCGACCTACCGCTGGGACCGCGGCGCCACAATCGACGGCACCAAACTCGGCAACACCATCGCCAACCAGGCGACATGGAATGCCGACGGCCGCATAAACTTCGAGACACTCTACAACAAGGTGCCTATCATGCGCGATGTCACCAAACGCTTCGCCAACACCCGCCCGAGCAACGCTCCGCCCAAGCGTGCACGCAAATTCGAGCGCACCTACCGGCTGAGCCCTGACTCATCGCTGGTGATAAAGCACAACCTGCGCAACAAAAAAGTGAAGGTTACGGCAGCTAAAACCGACGGCACGCCAGTGCCCGTACGCTTCAAGGCCGTCGACCAGAATTCGGTGGAGATTCTCACGCGCTCCGACCAGAACCTCAAGTTCACAATCGTGGAAATCCTCAAGGAAGAAAGGAGCCTGGCGCGCGACATCGGTGAATATGCCCTCAGGTTCGTGCTGTCGCCACGCAACGTATCGGTGCGCTACCGCAACACCCGCTCGCTGTCGCTGCCGCTGTTCCAGCCAAACATCGGCAACATATTCGGCCAGACACATTCGGCGGGCCCGATGGCTCCGGGTCTGGACTTCGCGTTCGGCTTCACCGACCAGTCGTATGTCAACCGCGCCCTCGAACGCGGATGGCTCATCACCGACGACGGGCAGACCTCGCCCGCCGTGTGGAGCCGCGGCAACGAACTGAACATCGAGGTGAATCTGGAACTCTTCAAGGGCTTCAAGGTGCAGCTGACTTTCAACCGCACCGACAACCGCAACAGCCAGATGCAGTTCATGTACGCCGACATGCCCACAACCTATTCGGGTTCCTACACCAAAACGCATTGCGCGCTGTTTACTGCGCTGCGCAGCCCCAAGGCCGACAACGGCTATTATTCCAAGGCCTTCGCTGATTTTCTGGGCAACATCCCCGAAATCCGCCGCCGCGTCGAAGCACAGTATGCAGGAACCGACTATCCCTCGACGGGCTTCCTGGCGGGCAGCCCCCATGCCGGACAGCCGTTCAATCCGGAAGTGGGAACTGTGGGCGAGACCTCCTCGGACGTGCTCATTCCCGCATTCATAGCGGCCTACACCAACACTCCGGCGCATAAGCAGTACCTGACACCTTTCCCCGACTTTTCCGCCGTGCTTCCAAACTGGCGCATAACCTACGACGGTTTCATCAATCTGGGCAACATGCGCGACATCTTCAAGACTTTCACTATCACCCACGCCTACCAGTGCACCTATTCCGTGGGCTCCTACACCAGTTACCTGAACTGGGCCCAGGCCGACGGCAACCTCGGCTTCACCCTTGATGAGCTCACCGGCATGCCCGTGCCCACATCGCCGTTCAATATCTCGTCGGTGGCCATAACCGAGCGCTTCGCTCCGCTTTTCGGCGTGAACGTTACACTGAAGAACGAGCTGCAACTCAACGCCGAATACCGCGACCAGCGAACCATTACCCTCAACTCTGCAGCCGGACAGGTGGTGGAAGCGGCACAGAAAGGCATAACGCTCGGCCTGGGCTACAAAATCGTGGGCTTCAACACCGTGCTGAAGATGAAAGGCTCGCAGCAGGGCGTGAGCAACGACCTCACGCTCAACGCCGACGTATCGTTCCAGCACAACCAGGCACTGATCCGCCGCATCGAGACCAACTACACCCAGCCCACCAGCGGCACCAACACATTCAACATCAACTTCTCGGCTTCGTACATCCTTTCGAAGCGCCTCACCGTGGCCGCATACTTCGACCACCAGGTTAACAGCCCCATCGTAACCACCAGCTCCTACCCCACCTCCAGTACGTCCTACGGACTGTCGTTCAACCTGTCTCTGGCCAGATAACGCTCGCGTCGGGTGTTCTGCCGGCAATTGAATCGACATCCCCGCCAGGCCGAGGATTCCAATTGCGAGAACTCCCACAATTGGCATGGCAAAGCTCCGATTATAACTTTTTAGCAGTGGATTTTACGACAAATCGTGCCAAAATCGTTATCTTTGCGCTTCGGAAAGGCGAAAGCCATATCTCCCTCGACCAACGAAAACTCAAATTTTCCGTATAAATTCCACGCTTATGAGCAAAGAAAAAAAATTCTTGACCTGCGATGGTAACCAGGCAGCCGCCCACGTGAGCTACATGTTCTCGGAAGTGGCCGCAATCTACCCCATTACACCGTCGTCGACAATGGCTGAATATGTCGACGAATGGTCTGCCGCAGGACGCAAGAACATCTTCGGCGAAACAGTCCTGGTGCAGGAAATGCAGTCGGAAGGCGGCGCTGCCGGCGCTGTCCACGGCTCCCTGCAGGCCGGTGCTCTCACCACCACCTACACCGCCTCCCAGGGTCTGCTGCTGATGATTCCCAATATGTACAAAATCGCCGGTGAGCTTCTGCCCACCGTGTTCCATGTATCGGCCCGCACAATCGCATCCCACGCCCTCAGTATCTTCGGCGACCACCAGGATGTGATGGCCGTTCGCCAGACCGGCTTTGCCATGCTCGCCGAAGGCTCCGTGCAGGAAGTCATGGATCTTTCCGGCGTAGCCCATCTCGCCACCATTTCCAGCAGCATACCTTTTGTAAACTTCTTCGACGGCTTCCGTACCTCCCATGAAATCCAGAAAATCGAAACTCTGGAAATGGAAGACCTCGAACCCCTGCTGGACCGCAAGGCAGTGGCCGAATTCCGCAAGCGCGCACTCAGCCCCCAGGCTCCCGTAGCACGCGGCCTTGCCGAAAACGGCGACGTGTTCTTCCAGCACCGTGAAGCATGCAACAAGCACTACGAGGCCGTGCCTGAAATCGTGGAAAGCTACATGGCTAAAATCAGCGAGATCACAGGCCGCGAATACCATCTGTTCAACTACTACGGCGCTCCCGATGCCGACCGCGTGATCATAGCCATGGGTTCCGTGACCCAGGCTATCGAGGAAGCAATCGACAACCTCGTTGCCAAAGGCGAGAAAGTGGGTCTGGTAGCTGTTCACCTATACCGTCCCTTCTCGGTGAAGCACCTTCTGGCTGCCGTTCCCGCCACAGCCAAACGCATCGCCGTGCTCGACCGCACCAAGGAACCCGGCGCCAACGCCGAGCCCCTATATCTCGATGTGAAAGAAGCATATTACGGCCGCGAAGACGCCCCAGTGATTGTAGGCGGCCGCTACGGTCTGGCTTCGAAAGACACCACTCCCTCGCAGATTCAGGCAGTTTACGAAAACCTCGCGCTTCCCATGCCCAAGGACCACTTCACCCTGGGTATCGTGGACGATGTAACCTTCACTTCCCTGCCCCTGCTTCCCGAAGTTGCCATGGGCGACCCCAGCACATTCGAAGCCAAGTTCTACGGTCTCGGTGCCGACGGTACAGTGGGTGCCAACAAGAACTCGGTTAAGATTATCGGCGACAACACCAACAAATACTGCCAGGCATATTTCGCCTACGACTCCAAGAAGAGCGGCGGCTTCACCTGCTCGCACCTTCGCTTCGGCGACAAGCCCATCCGCAGCACCTATCTGGTGAACACCCCCAACTTCGTGGCTTGCCATGTACAGGCGTATCTGAACATGTACGACGTAACCCGCGGTCTGCGCGACGGCGGCACCTTCGTGCTCAACACCATATGGGACGGCGACCAGCTGGCCAAGCATCTTCCCAACCACATCAAGAAGTACTTCGCCCAGCACAATATCACCGTTTACTACATCAACGCAACCAAAATCGCGCAGGAAATCGGACTGGGCAACCGCACCAACACCATTCTGCAGAGCGCATTCTTCCGCATCACCGAGGTTATCCCCGTGGATCTGGCCATTGAGCAGATGAAGAAATTCATCGTGAAGAGCTACGGTAAGAAAGGCCAGGACGTAGTGGACAAGAACTTCGCCGCCGTGGACCGCGGCAACGAATATTCGCGTCTCGATGTGGATCCCGCATGGGCCCAGCTGCCCGACGAGAAGCCGGCAGAAATCGACGCCCCCGAGTTCTTCACCAAAATATGCCATCCCATCAACGCCCAGAACGGCGACCTGCTCAAAGTATCCGACTTCGAGAACATCGCCGACGGCACCTGGCAGCAGGGAACAGCCCGCTACGAGAAACGCGGTGTGGCCGCATTCGTACCCGAATGGCTGGAAGAAAACTGCATACAGTGCAACAAGTGCGCATATGTGTGCCCCCACGCTTCGATCCGTCCGTTCCTGCTCACTCCCGAAGAGACAGCGGCATCGCCTTTCGGCGAAACCGGTTCGCTGCCCGCCATGGGTCCGGCCTTCAAGGGTCTGCGTTTCATCCAGGCTGTCGACGTGCTCGACTGCCTCGGCTGCGGCAACTGTGTTGAGGTATGCCCCGGCAAGAAAGGCGTGAAAGCTCTGGAGATGAAACCTCTGGAATCACAGCTGGAAGTACAGAAAGACTGGGATTTCTGCGTGGACCACGTAGCCAGCAAGCAGAACCTGGTAGATGTGAAGCTCAACCCCAAGAACAGCCAGTTCGCAACCCCGCTGTTCGAATTCTCCGGCGCCTGCTCGGGCTGCGGCGAGACTCCCTACGTGAAACTCGTGTCCCAGCTCTTCGGCGACCATCAGATGGTAGCCAATGCCACCGGCTGCTCCTCCATCTACTCCGGTTCCGTGCCCTCCACCCCCTACACCACCAACGCCGAAGGCCACGGCCCGGCATGGGGCAACTCCCTCTTCGAGGACTTCGCCGAATTCGGTCTGGGCATGAAGGTAGCCACCGAAAAAATCCGCGAACGCATCGCCGCCCTGATGGAAGCCGCCACCACCTGCCAGGAATGCTCCGATGAAATCAAGGCTCTGGCAGCCAAGTGGCTCGCAGGACGCGACAGCGCCGGCGAAACCTATGAGGTGTACAACAAAATCGTTCCTCTGTGCGAGGCATGCGGCTGCAACATCTGCAAAGGCATCCTCGAACTCAAGAACTACATCGTAGCCCGCAGCCAGTGGATTATCGCCGGCGACGGCGCTGCCTACGATATCGGCTTCGGCGGTCTCGACCACGTACTCGCTTCCGGAAAGAACATCAATGTGCTGGTTCTCGACACCGAAGTATACTCCAACACAGGCGGCCAGTCGTCGAAGGCAACACCTATCGGAGCCATCGCCAAGTTCGCTTCGTCGGGCAAGCGCATCCGCAAGAAAGACCTCGGCCTCATCGCCACAACCTACGGCTATGTATATGTGGCACAGGTTGCCATGGGTGCCGACCAGGCCCAGACCCTCAAGGCCATCCGTGAAGCCGAAGCATACGACGGACCGTCGCTGATTATCGCCTACTCGCCCTGTATCGCCCACGGCCTCAAGAGCGGCATGGGTCATTCCCAGGCCGAGGAAGCCAGCGCAGTCGAATGCGGCTACTGGCATCTGTGGCGCTACAACCCCGATGCTGAGCTCAAGGGCGAGAATCCTTTCACTCTCGACAGCAAGACTCCGGACTGGGACAAGTTCGAAAACTTCCTCATGGGCGAAGTACGCTACGCTTCCGTCAAGAAACAGTATCCCACTGAAGCTTCCGAACTCTTCGCAGCCGCACGCAGCAATGCCCAGTGGCGCTACAACAATTATCTGCGCCTCAGCAAACAGCAGTGGGGTGTAGATCCCGAAGTGGCTCAGATCGAAAATGACAACAAATAAGCCATAATTCGCCAAAACACAGCAGAGACCGCCCCGGACAGTCCGCGGCGGTCTCTTTTCTTTGAACTTCGAACACATTACCGGCGTTATGATACGTAAAGCATTAATATTACTCTCACTGATGACAAACTCATACACCATATCGGCGGCCGACATTGCCCTGCCCCGCCCGGAAACCTCCGGCGGCCTCCCGACAGGCCGAGCGCTGGAAATGCGCAGAAGCACACGAGAATTCGACAAGGAGCGCGCCTTGTCTACAGAAGTGGTTTCATCGCTTCTGTGGGCATGCTGCGGCATAAACCGGCCGGCCGACGCCCACCGCACCAACCCCACGGCAATGAACTGGCAGGAAATAGACGCCTACTACTTCGATTCCACCGGAGTCTACCTCTACGACTTCGCAGCCAACCGCCTGATAAAGAAAGCCGACGGCGACCACCGCCGCCTCCTTGCAGGCACTGCCGAATTCAGCCAGAATTTCGTGCTCGACGCTCCGGCAGCCATTCTGCTGGTAGCGGAAATGAATCGCACGGCAGGCGGCGAACGGGCCTCGATGATGGCTGCCGCCGATGCTGGCATAGCCTCGCAGAACATAAACATATACTGCGCGGCCAACGGCCTTGCCACGGTGACCCGCGCCACACTCGACGCCGATGGCATCCGCAAACTCCTCGGCCTGCCACAATCGGCCCTGCCGCTGCTCAACAACCCGGTTGGATATCCCGCACAATAATGTTTTACTGATATCCCGGATACTCACCCGCGGCAAAGTCCAAATAAATTTGGCTTTGCCCTCGACTTATCCGTATCTTTGACTGCGTCTTAGATACTCACGCTCGGCAAAGTCCAAATAAATTTGGCTTTGCCCTCGACTTATCCGTATCTTTGCAAAACATCGGCAAGCAACGCCACACAATGAAACAACAAAGCACACTGACAGAATATATCAGCCAGTCCATACGCGACAACTGGAATCTTCCGGCTCTCACCAATATCGACGCTGTGACATACCGCTACAGCGATGTTGCCGTGAAAATAGCCAAATATCACCTCGCATTCGCACATGCCGGTGTTGCCGTCGGCGACAAGATAGCTTTCTGCGGCCGCAACAGTGCCGAATGGGCAATAGGCATCCTTGCCAGCCTTACATACGGTGCTGTTAGTGTGCCTATTCTTCCGGGATTCACTCCTGAAACAGTAGAACATCTGGTGAACCACAGCGAAGCCCGCCTGCTGTTTGCCGACGCCGACACATGGAACAGCGTCAGCGCCGACCGTATGCCTGCAATCGACGCCGCAATCCGGATTTCCGACAGCAGTCTGTTGTTCTCGCGTTCCGAGAAAATGACATTTGCCGCCGAAAACTACAACAGACTTTTCGGCGAACGCTATCCGGGAATCTTCACCCCCGAAAACGTCGATTACCCCGTGCACAATGGCGGCAGTCTGGCTCTGATAAATTATACCTCCGGCTCCACCGGCTTCTCCAAAGGCGTGATGCTCACCTACGGCAACCTCTGGAGCAACATACAGTTCAGCATCGACGGTCTCGATTTTCTCAAGCCAGGAGACACAATGTTGAACATGCTGCCTCTTGCCCACATGTTCGGCCTCACCGTGGAGCTTCTGCATCCGCTGGTGAAAGGATGCCATGTTTTCATGCTTTCGCGCACGCCTTCTCCCGCAGTCCTCCTGGGAGCTTTCAGCAAAGTGCATCCAAAACTGGTGGTTACAGTGCCGCTGATTATCGAGAAAATGGTGAAAACCCGTGTTTTCCCAAAATTGCGACGTCCGGCAATGAAAGTTGCCATAGCTGTTCCCCTGCTACGCGACAAGGTGCTGGCAAAAATCCGTAAAGCCCTGCTGGAAGCCTTCGGCGGAAACCTTCAACAACTTATTGTGGGAGGCGCCGCACTCGACAAGGATGTGGAAGCTTTCCTGCGCCGCATCGGCTTCCCGTTCACCGTGGGCTACGGAATGACCGAATGCGGCCCGCTGATATGCTACGCGCCCTGGACCCGCCAGCGGCCTGGTGCCTGCGGTAAAGCGGTGGACCGCATGGAACTCCGCATCGACTCGCCCGACCCTACAGTAACACCCGGCACCCTGTGGGTGCGCGGCTACAATGTTATGAAAGGCTACTACCGCAACCCCGAAGCCACCCACGCGGTATTCGACGGAGAATGGATGAATACCGGCGACATATGCCAGATCGATGCCGACGGATATGTCTATATCCGCGGACGCGACAAAAACATGATTCTCGGCCCGTCGGGACAGAACATATATCCCGAAGAAATCGAACAACAGATCAACAACCTGCCATTGGTCGACGAAAGTCTGGTGGTAGACCGCCAGGGCAAACTGGTAGCCCTGATCGTACCCGATGCTGATTCCACCGCCAATATGGACAGAAACCGCCTGTCGGCTGCTATAGTAAAAGAAATAGCCTTGCTGAACAAGCGACTCCCCTCCTTCAGCCAGATTCGCGACTTCGAACTGATGGACCACGAATTCGAGAAAACGCCAAAACGCTCCATCAAACGCTTTCTCTACAATTAAGAGGTCGTCGGAAACTTATGAACCCCTTGCAGATATGACATCCAACCAATCACTACCACATAGCAAAGCACTGGTCGGCGAAGCTCTTGACAGAGTGCTCGCCGGAGAAAGCCTCGATTGCCAAACCCTGTATGCCCTCGCCGACATCGATGATTCCGAAGGGCAGCAGGCGTTGCTCGATGCCGCGGCGAAAATCACGGCACAGTTCTGCCCGCGCAAGTTCGACAGCTGTTCCATTGTGAACGCCCGTTCCGGACGCTGCTCCGAAAACTGCAAATGGTGCGCCCAGTCGGCCCACTTCCACACCGGCTGCGACACCTACGACATAATAGATGCCGATGAAGCCATGGAAACCGCTGCACACAACGCCCGGTCGGGTGTTGGACGATTCTCGATGGTTGCCAGCGGACGCTCCGTGAGAGGCAAGGCTCTGACCGATATCTGCACCATCCTGAAGCAGGTAAAAGAAGAGACAGGCATAGCCACATGCGCCTCGCTCGGCCTTCTCGGCAAAGAGGAGCTCCAGGAGCTATGGAACGCCGGTGCCCGCCGCTACCACTGCAACCTCGAAACAGCGCCATCGCATTTCGGCAACCTGTGCACCTCGCACACCCAAGCCGACAAGCTCGCCACCATAGAGGCTGCGCGGAGCATCGGTTTCGGCATATGCTCGGGCGGCATAATAGGAATGGGCGAAAGCCGCAGGCAACGGGTCGAGCTGGCAATAGAACTGCGAAAGGTACGGCCAGTGTCGATTCCAATCAACATCCTTGTGCCGATAGCAGGCACACCACTGGAAAAGACCGAACCGATTTCCGACAACGAAATTCTGCTCACCGTCGCCCTGTTCCGCATGGCACATCCTACAGTACAGCTCCGACTTGCCGGAGGACGTGCCCGCCTGAGCCGTGAAACAATGCTGAAAGCGCTTAAGACAGGCATCAACGGCGCCATCACCGGCGACATGCTCACAACAACCGGCTCTACCATCCAGGCCGACAAAGAATTAGCCACACAAGCAGGATATGACTTCTGAACCATTCCGTTTCAGCCGCCGGCAGCTTTCCGAATATGCCGGCCTTGACAGCGCCAAAGGACGACGGCGGAGCGGCATTTTCGTGGCAGAAGGCTCAAAACTGGTGCTCGAGCTCATGGCGCGTTTCTGCCCTGCGGCCGTCTATGCCACCGCAGCCTGGGCGGAAGCCTCACCGGACATCGACACGACCGTTGTGCGGCCGGCCGAGCTGCGCCAGATTTCCAGGCTCACCTCCCTGCCCGAAGTAATAGCATTCTTCCACCTGCCAGCCGCCACCCGGCCATCCCTTCCGGCGGCCGAAGAACTCGTTGTCGCCCTTGACTGCGTGCAGGACCCCGGCAATCTGGGCACAATAATACGCTGCTGCGACTGGATGGGAGTGAAACACATAGTAGCATCCGCCGAAACGGCAGACTGCTTCAACCCCAAGGCCGTGCAGGCAAGCATGGGCGCGCTGGCTCATGTGGACATATCCTACACCGACCTTGCCGCATATCTCGCTGCCGCCCGCGACCACAGCACTCCCGTTTACGGAACGTTCATGAACGGCGACAACATCTACACCGCCAATCTCGGCCCTGGCGGCATCCTGCTGATGGGCAACGAGGGCCATGGCATCGGCGACGCCTGCGCCGCAGCAGTGAGCCGGCGCATAACCATACCACCATTTCCGGCAGGCGCATCGCCGGTGGAAAGCCTCAATGTAGGCGTAGCCACCGCCATCGCCCTCTCACAATTCCGTTCACGAATGCAGTAATACCCGCCATGGCAAAAACTCGCGAAAAAACATTATGGTTCTGCTCGGAATGCGGGGCAGACTCTCCGAAATGGTCTGGCCGATGCCCGGCCTGCGGTGCGTGGAACACCATGGTAGAGGAAAAGGTGAGCAGCACCAAAGGCGCTTCAAGTTCCAGAAACGCAGCCAGAAGCACAGCCCGCCCTGTAAACCAGATAGAAACCACCGACGAACCTCGCTACCACATGCCCTCCGAGGAACTCAACCGCGTGCTCGGAGGCGGCCTGGTGCGCGGCTCCATAGTGCTCATCGGCGGCGAACCGGGCATCGGCAAAAGCACCCTTGTGCTACAGAACCTGCTTGCGGTGAGGAACCGACGCATACTTTATGTCAGCGGCGAGGAAAGCGCCACCCAGCTGAAACTGCGTGCCGACCGCATAGGACGCGGATCCGACAATCTGTTCATTGTCTGCGAGACATCACTGGAGAACATCTTCCAGCACATCGACCAGGTCCAGCCGGAAATACTGGTAGTGGATTCCATACAGACCATAGCCTCCGACACTCTCGAATCCTCGGCCGGCAGCGTCAGCCAGGTACGGGAATGCGCAGCCTCATTGCTGAAATACGCCAAAGAAAGCGGCGTACCCGTGCTGCTCATAGGGCATATCAATAAAGAAGGCACCATCGCCGGCCCAAAAGTACTTGAGCACATTGTCGATGCCGTACTACAGTTCGAAGGCGACCGCCAGCACATGTACAGGCTGCTGCGGGCAATCAAAAACCGCTTCGGCTCCACAAGCGAAATCGGCATATACGAGATGATGCAACGCGGCCTGCGCGAAGTAACCAACCCCTCGGAAATGCTCGTAAGCCTCGATGGCGATGAACTCTCCGGCGTGGCCATAGGCGTTACGCTCGAAGGAATACGACCCTTCCTCATCGAAGTGCAGGCACTGGTGAGCACCGCCGCCTACGGCACACCCCAACGCAGTGTCAACGGCTTCGACAGCAAGCGGATGAACATGTTGCTCGCCGTTCTGGAAAAGCGTGTAGGCTTCAGACTCGGCCAGAAAGACGTGTTCCTGAACATCGCCGGCGGATTGCGAGTCTCCGACCCCGCGCTCGACCTCGGCGTCGTAGCCGCCGTTCTCTCCAGCAACGTCGACATGGCCATATCCCGCGGATGGTGCATGGCCGGCGAAGTGGGCCTGTCGGGCGAAATCAGACCGGTGACACGCATCGAACAGCGAATATCGGAAGCCGCCAAACTCGGCATGACCGACATGCTCATACCCGCCGGAAACCTCAAAGGCATCGACACCTCGCGCATGAACATACGCATCCATCAGGTTGCTAAAGTTTCCGACGCCTTCCGCGAATTATTTGGCTGAAAAATGCGGCGGCAACAGTTATTTTATTAACTTTGCAGCACCAATCGCGGTAGTAGCTCAGTTGGTAGAGCATCAGCTTCCCAAGCTGAGGGTCGCGAGTTCGAGCCTCGTCTACCGCTCATTAGATAAGTCGTTGAAAATAAGCATTTTAAGCGATGTTTTCAACGCTTTATTTGTACTTGTTAGCGAAATTTAGGCCCTTTTATCCTTGCTTTTTATCGCATTTTATCGCGTTTTTTCTACTTTTGTCGCAAAATGTTTCACCTATGTTTCACCTCGTAGGTGAAACAGTCTCAAAATCCAACAAACAATTATTAACACAGCTAAATATAATTTAACCCTATGTTCTCTTACAAATTTTATACCCGCGAAGAAAAAAACGACTCACTCATGCTTCGTATTACCAATAATCGAAAGAAAGCCGAGATGTCAATGGGGCTTAGAATAGCACAATCCGAGCTTGATGCTGCTTTATCGGGTAGTTCCAAAAACATCCGCCATGAAAAGATGCTTGCCTCATGGACTTCGCAGATAAAAGACTTGATGCTTGAATTGTCCGACCGAAAACAGGCCGACATGGATGCCAAAGAAATTCGCACGATATTACAAGAGCGGTTGCTCGGCATTGTCGCGGAGAAAGAGCCGGAACCCGCCAACGGAAATTTCACTGCCTACTTTCAAAACTTTATAGACGGAAAGGAAAACAAAGGCACCAAAGGTGTGTATAAGCACACACTTGACAAAATCCGCTCCTTTGATCCTGATGTCGATATGAAACGCTTCGAGGACATTGATTTGAAATGGCTGACGGACTTTGAGGCATTCTGCGCCAAAACCGCAAGTAAAAATGCACGAAACATACACCTGCGCAATATCCGCGCTGTATTCAACAATGCCATCGACTTCGGCATAACCTCCGCCTATCCTTTCAGACGTTTCAAGATACGACCGGAAGCAACCCGTAAGCGCTCTCTTTCAATTGAGGAACTGCGCAAGCTGTTCGATTACCCAGTCGAACCGTATGCAGAGATATACCGCGATTGCTTCAAATTGATTTTTATGCTGTGCGGAATTAATACTGTCGACCTGCACGCGTTGAAATCCATAACCAAGGATGGACGCATAGAATATAAGCGAGCTAAAACAGGACGGCTCTATTCCATCAAGGTCGAGCCGGAAGCGTTGGAAATAATCGAAAAATATCAAGGCAATAATGGGTTGCTTTGCATTGCCGACCGTTGGAGCGACAGCCGAAACTTCCGCCACCAGCTCAACAAGGCATTGCAGCGTATTGGCGAGGTTGAACGTCGAGGTCGTGGAGGTAAGAAAATCAGAACTGCCGAGTTCGAGGGCGTTAGTTCGTACTGGGCGCGCCACAGCTGGGCGACAATTGCCTATGAAATCGGAATCCCCAAAGATATTATCGCGCAGGCTTTGGGGCATTCTGACGGTCACGATGTCACTAATATCTATATCCGCGAAGATGTCCGAAAGGTCGACGAAGCCAACCGCCGCGTCCTTGATTGGGTGCTTTACAGCAAGCGTTGATACTCGCTTACCAATAGTGGTTCGTTGTAGGCAAGCTCTATTGCATCATCGTCAAATTCGGTGATGCCAATTAGTTCAAATATACGATTGAACATACGTTCATAGATAGCGTCCACCTTGCGTGCCGCGCCATATCTGCCAAGCTGCGTGAGATAGTTCGAAATGCGGTCGTACTGTTCGCTTATTCCGGCAAGTGTCTTGATTCTCATAAATTGATAGTTGATATTATACTGCCAGCGGATTCATTTCTCGGCACCACCTGGAGAGTACGCCCTTTGAAAGCGGTTTCCCCTCGCGTGTGCTGTAGTTCTCCGGATCGAGTGCGTGCAGTTCGTTGAACTCTTCCAGTATAAGTGTGCGTGATTTGCCTTTGGCTATCTGTGCGCGTACCCACTGGACACCCTTTGATTCCTCCATCCAGCGGATTTTGGCGTCCTGCGCCGCCTGATACGCAGCTTCTCTCGCTTTGGACGTGTCGTGCCCCTTTGGGCTCCCGACGTATGTGCATTTCTGTCCGGCGTTCGGTCCATTCTCGATGATGAAATAGCCGTATTTGGCTATCTGCTCGCGCTGCCATGCTTTTTTGTTGGCTGTGCGGTGCTGTATGCGCTTCTTTTCGTCCTCATCCATGATAGCCGTAATTGCTACTATAATGCGCGTTGCAACGTCATCGCGGGCAATCGAAAGGTTCTGTTTGCAGGCTATAATCTCGATGCCGTCTTTGGCTGCTTCCTTCATTAACTTCATCATATCGAAAAAATCACAGCCTATGCGGTCGGTAGATGCGGCATAGATAATGTCACCTGATTTGCATTTTTTCAACAGAGAGTTAAACGCGCGGTCTTCGTAACCTTTGTTGGAGGTCATTTTCTCCTCGGTTATACCGTCGAGTGTGTCAAGGTCAATGCCGTATGCCTTGATGTCTTGTACTTGTTGGTCGTATGATTGTTTGTCAGTGCTCACTCGTATGTATGCGTAACGTGCCATAATCTTTTTTATCTGCTAAATTACTGAAATGTTTTGAAATTCATCGGGTGCTACCAGTAGGGGCAATTCATCAACCCCTACCAATAGGCGTTAATAGTTCCCGGCGGCGGTGTCGCTCCGCTGTGGTTCTCCCTCGCCGGGATGGGTGGGTTAACAGTAAATTGTGTTGTATGTATAATGGTCTATTGCGCCGAATTTAAGCAGCTCCGTTGCAATATGCTTGCGCAGTGCCTTTGCTTTGTTTATTCTCTCTTGTTTGCGACATTCGGGTGCATAGAGTTCAGATGCTTTCGCGATTTCGTTGGTTAATACACTGAGCAACATTAATCCTTGCTCTGCTGTTATATCTATTTTCATCGCTTTTTGTTTTAAGTGTTATTTACTCGGCTTGCTGTTACTTAATCGATGCGCCGTCCTTAAGAGCCTGACCAAGCCAAGCCGCAGCACAGAGGATTACAATTATAATCATGTTTGTGTTGTTTTAGGGGTTGTTATTCGGGTTGTCTGTTTAGTCGCACTGATAAAACATCATCGCGTCATATCCGGATGATTTAAGCGCGTTGCATGCCGCTTCGGCCATTCGTGTGCGTCTGTTGCCCTGTCCGGATAGCGGAATGTCTACCATATAGTAACCGCGCCACAAGCGGCCATAATCGCGGGCTAACATCTTCTCCAGCTTTACCCACGCTTGGGCGGCCAGTTTTGCCGGAATGCTGATTTTAAGCGTTACAGAATCCATGTTGCATGTGCCGCCGTCTTCTGTATCGTCCAGCATCGCGGCGGAGTTCACGGCGTTTATTAGTGCTTTGTTCAGGTCGTTTAATTCGGCCTGAGTTTTGATTGTCTCTTTCATTGTCTTATTCTTTACGCCCTGCCAATAGGGCGGTTAAAACGTAGCAGTATTATATGGCGCGCCGTAGTTGAACCAGCGGAGCGAGTTTTCAGCGGGGATAGTCAGGCCGTATTTGGTTTTTAATACATTGGCTAATTCTTTGTATGTTTTGGCGCTTTCTTTATGATATGCGCCATTTATCTGCATATTTACCCAATATTCGCGAGTCTTTGAAATGTGAGAGCCGACAAAATCATAACCTTCACACATTCCGCTTACTGACACTTTAATTATTGTTTCCATATCGCTTTTTTACTTGTTTATTTCGTTTCTCCCGCCCTTTGCCCTGCCGGAGGTGCATTTTGCCGACTGAGGGCGAAAGGGGCGGAAACTGGGGTTTTAGGCGAAAAAGTTTATACTAATGCCACGATATGCGATATTCCCAAAAATGTGCATTGGGTAGGCATAAACCGTGCGGCCTTCGTCCCGGTCGCCGTTCGGCATTGCCTCGCTCCACATATTTACACGGTTGTAAATTCGGGTTTGCTCTTCCTCGGATATGTTATGCGACAGTTTAACATCAACATAATATTCAGTGCCCCAGTAGTCCGGGCGTGTGCTGACTTGCACCGCATAGCTGGGGAACTCGGCGGCAAACCATTTTTTGACGTTTGCGGTTATACCTGCCGCCCCTTTGGGATTCTCTTTCATTTTAGGATAGTAGGCGCGTAGCGCGGCGAGCTTTGCGGCGTATTGTTCGGCCTGCCGTTCTCTTTCTTTGCGCTCGGCTTCAATCATTGCAACGCGTTCGGCTTCCAGTTCTTTTGTTATTTGTTCGGTTTCTTCGGCGAACATTTCTCGCCAATACGCCGACAAATAGACGTAACGCCAATAATCGTAACCCTGACAGTCCACGGCTATAAATTGCCCTTTGCTGTTGCGGTACACCGTGACAAGCTGAAAAAACGTGCTTATTTCCTCGGGGGTGTAGTTATATGGTGTGTGGTCTTCGGTTATGTCGTCCAACTGACTGCCGCCGCGATGCTCGGGGGCGGGCTGTGCCATCCAGCCGCGCAGCAGGTCAAAGGATTCGGGCACGTCTACCACTGCTACAACTTTAACAAGTGTCGGGCTGTTGCCGCGTTCCGGCGTGCGGATATAATCGCGAAGCCCGTTTTCTTTGCCGTAGCCAGTGACTAAATAAAGGAAGTCCCCGGCGGCTATCTGTGCGGCGTTTTTGGTCTTTTCGGCGTTGTTTCTCGCTGTTGCTTTGTAGTTCTCTACTTTTTTAGTTGTCATATCTTTTACTTTTATTTGTTATTAGTTCCCGGCGTGGGAATCGAACCCACGTTAACACCGTGCCGGGAAATGAAGTTATTTGCGGGTGTAGGTGACTTTTTCAATTATGCAGCTATAACCGCAATTTTTGAGCCGGTCAAATTCTTTGTCAGCCTTGCTAAGCTCCGTAAACTCCTGCTCAAATACTCGGCCGGCGCCGCGCATTGTATAGCGGAGGTAATAAATTATCTTTGTTTCCATATCCATGAATGCTTTATTGTTTCTTTGCTCCCGGCGGTCAATTCGATTGCAGCGGCCAGTAACACCGCGCCGCCGGGTGTGGGTTATTTGGATAGTTCAGTGATTGCCTTTTCTATGTTCGGAATTACCCATGAATTTAGATAAAGTCTTAAACGCTGGTCACGGATATATTCCGCCGTCGCTTGGTCGTAGCTCCGACAATCGCCCGGAACTATAGGAGCATCAAAAACGCCTGTTCCGTCTTTCTTTAGTAGTTCCTGCAAGTTGTGCAGGCTTTCCGTTAGCTGTCGCTTGGTCTGTACTTTTTTCATCTTTCCTACTGTTTAAGCGTTGACAAATTCCACGTTTAACCCGTATTTGGCGAAATGGCTGCAAATGGCATCGCCGATAAATTCCACGGCTTCGGGAAGGGTTTTGTTATTGCATGATGCAAAGGGGCTGAATTGCCCAGCGTAACGCCCTTTGTTGTGAAAGTCCGTGCCGATAGCGGCTAAGAAGTTGCCGCCCTGAACGGCGAAAGCAACGCCGTATTCTGTTTTGCTTGTGTTTACTTTGATTGTCTGCATATCTTTGTTGTGTTTATTGGTTTTACATTCTGAATCCGGCATAATAGCAAGCCCATATAAAAATATATAGCGCCGCGAATCCGAGCAGCCCGGCGGCAATAATGCCGAGAATCGCCGCCGTGGCTTTGAGAGCCTGTTTCATGCATAGTAGAATAATATGCCATCGCGGCGGGGGATTGCGTATAATTGCCCGGTTTCACGGTCTCGGAATAGTCCGGCGTTCATTCCATACACACCAAAAGACAGTGCAACAGTTTCCAGACGTCCGGCGGGTGCTGTCTTTGTGTCGGTCAGTTCGATGGCGGCACCCAATTTAATAAGGCGCTTAACCTCTCTTTGTGTGGTTTTGTATTCCATTGTGTAAGTTGTTAGGCGGTTATTACCCTTCGGTTTCCTCTACTTCATCAAGCGCGGCGGCGATAGCTTGAGCGAGCAAATAACAACGTATTGTCACATCACACGCTTCGGCACCGTCTTTTAATACGTCCATGCTGCCGCCGAACTCTTCAACGGCTTCGGCTAATAGGTCAAGATTATGGCAAATATAGGCCTCAGCCGTCCAGCGGTTAAACGTGTACGAGCCGGAGCCGTTGCCGGTCACGCTGTCACACACCCAAAGGTCATCGCGCAATTGCTCTTCAATTTCTTCGCGGTTGTCGGCTGTCACTGTGATATTGTTTTCATTGATGTAGTCAAGTACATCAGCGGTTACGGCTTCGAGATAGTTGTAACGTGTTTCGTTTGCGTTCATGGTGGAATTAACACCGGTGTTAATCTTGTTTGTCATAACTTAATTTACTTTGTATGGTTAAACTTAATTTACTTTGTTGTATCTTTGCAGAAACTTAATTTACTTTGCCCGTGCCTAATCTGCGACAGACAAACCGCACGGGCTTTTATTTGTCTGTTTGCAAAGTTTGAGCTATCTTTGCGAGTGAAAACCTTTCGGGGGCTTATGGGTTCGACCATTTAGCACTATTGCAGCCCCCAGGCATCAGCGACGGAGTATTATTTTAACCGTCCATTTGCCCACATTAAAAGAAACTTCTATTCTCATAATATGGAAAGGTTTCGCAGCTACTTCACTGACAAAGATTGGAGGCTTGCTGCATCACCTTTCAACCTTTGAAACCTCGACCGCTGCAACGGTTCGGGGTTTTTCTTTTCAATGTCCTATCGTAAGGCGTTCCGTTTGGTCATTCCTTACACTACAAAGGTACGGAATATATTTGACATAACAAGCTGAAAACAAGTGTTTTATGTTAAAACTACACCCAAAATCAAGACGCCGAAATGTGAAAATATTTAACTGTTTAATGCCATGTTTTCACTGGCTGAAATATTAATCGACGCATAAAGCACACACGCATCGCCACACGCTACGCAAACCATATTATGAGAAAAATGTCGTATTTTTGCAGACAGCACAACACACGCGCCGAAATAAAGCCGGTGTTTTTAAGTGGGCGGGATTTGTTAATTGATGTTAGAAAATTGGGGCGCGGAACGTATGTGTTAACACTTTAATCTATTGATTTTCAGGCAAATATACCCGTGGAACAATTTTGAATTAAAAAACAGGGGCAAAAACTGTTGGCGCAACAGTGTGGTGGAGTCCATAGTGTGGCTGTCGTTCATATAGCTGCCGCTCTGCCCCTGCTGGGTAACAAAGAACAGGTAACGCGCCGTGTCCAGCTGCTCGACCAGGGCTTTGTCCATGTCGCGCAGCAGGGTGCCGTCGCCGAACGCCGGCAGGCTTATGCCGGTGGGGAATTCTTTCACCCATGCGATGCACTGGTGCACCTTGGCTTTGCTTATCAGGCCCAGCACCACGCCCAGACCGCTGACACTCGCTTTGGCGGCATTGGCTTTGTCCTTGTACAGCTCGGCGCCTGTGCCGCTGCCTGCCTGGCCGATTACCACGCTGACACGGCATTTGCCGCCGCCTGCCAGACTGGTGCTTATCTGCTTCACGTTGGCAACTTTCGGAGCATACACCACCGAAAGCTCCGCGCCCTGAGCTTCCAGCGTCGCGGCCTGTCCCTGGATTGCCGTCAGGTCGTCCTCGCTCGGCACGCGGTCGCCGCACCACACGCCGATCTGGCGTATGCGCCCGTCGGCGAAGTTCTGCACGGTCTTGATTTCCGCAAAGGTCATGTTATCCCCCTGCGGCTTCTCGAAGATGCCGACATACAGGCTGACGGCGGGGTTGATGCGGTAGAGCTCGCTCAGGTGGTAGTGAAGCACCCGCACGGCCCACGGGGCTGCCGTCTGCGTGCCGTCCGCTGCCGTGGTATAGTCCACGATCCCGGCGGCCTCGGCGGCGTCTATGGTCGAAAGCGCCTGCACCCTCTCGGTCTTGAAGCCCGCCGGTATGTCCCCGGCGGCCATGTATATGACCAGACCCGTGATGTGGTCCTCGCCCGGCAGCGACTTGGGTACGTTGCCGTTCTGGCGGTCTATGTTCAGACTTGTGCTCATTTCGCGGTTACTTTTAGGGTTGTTTTATCGCCCAGGTTCCGGGCGTGTTCCCTGGCGTCCCCCTCCTGGGGGAAAACCTGCCCGTCGCTCGTCACCCATGCCTGTGTGAGCTGGTGGCGCTTGCACGCTTCCACCCCCACAGCTCTGAGGGCGCTTGC
>ERZ778517.718-NODE-718-length-31716-cov-5.862386_pt1 | contig 31716 bp, 32 predicted proteins | sample MGYA00510341_ERZ778517 | MGnify/ENA primary metagenome ERZ778517 (study PRJEB29527, sample SAMN07138964) | mouse gut metagenome | material: feces | host: mouse | place: China:Nanjing | collected 2016-01-25 ...
AATACAAATATTTAGTATTTTTTTTATTTACATTCTTCATAACCGTCTCCGATCCACATCTGTGTGAATCAAATAATACTTTTTTAATATGATTTGTTTCTGAGATTAATGTATCCTCTTTCCAAATTTTTATAGAAAGGAGTGTCATTTTTTTATAAATCACCAATCCCCACTTCAAGTGGGGGGGGGGGGTGTGAAAACGCCCCCAAGGGCTCTGTTACTGCTCGCCTAAAAGGCGGGTGTCGCAAGCATATATTACTTGCTGCTGCTAAAAAACGGTCCCTTCACTTTCTTCCTTCCGGGCCTCTTCTGATTGTTCCCGGATGTATTGTATTTCTTTATGGCATCCTCCGTTACATTTCCCACCGTCGCCACATAATACCCTCTTGCCCAAAATGCCTTGCTCCATTTACTCTGCTGCTCCGGATGCCTGTCATATATCACCAGCGTACTCTTCCCTTTCAGGGATCCCATAAAATATGAAATCCTTATCTTCGGCGTAATGCTCACACACATATGCACTTGGTCGGCGCACACCGCTCCTTCTATAATGTCCACTCTCTTGTATTTGCACAATACTCTCAGTATTTCCCGTACATCGAGCCTCAATCGACCGAACAACTTCTTTTTTCTATATTTGGATATGAATACAATATGGTACTGGCATTTCCATCTCGTATGTGCTAAATTTTTACTGTCCATTTGGACCGCCTCCTATTCTTGAGATTGGCTTGCGACACCTTTCTCATAATAACATAGGAGGCTCTTTATAACATCCGCTTCGCCACAACTTACTCTATTCTCCCCAGCATAGCTGGGGGATTGGCGATTTCATTCATAAGAATGACAGAACATATATAAATACTAAAATCAAACAATATATTTATTAAATTCTTTAGAATTTAGCTTTTATTTATAATATTTGCAAGCACCAAATAATGAATGGCAACTACCATTTTTCTTAAGAACACCAGAGGAAGCTGTTTTTCCTCTATGATAGTGTTTAAACTGATATCCTGATGCAGTATGTAGGTCATAAGAATTTTTAACACCCTTTGTATTTACTGCAGCATAACCAGCCTTATTAATTGCCTTTTTGGCCATACTAGCTGTATACGAATATATATTTCCATTTGCTTTGACAATTGCTGCTGCTCTGTTAAGGTTAACCCCATAAGGATCAATATATACCATGTTTTTTCCTTTTACTTTTGTTATTAAAGTTGGATAATAATATGAACGAGCTTTCTCTTTTACGGCTGCTTTCGCTTTTTCAATTGCTTTTGTGAAATGTTTAGCCATACAATATGTAATCCCAGATTTCACTATTACATAAGATGTTACAATATAAAGTAATAATGTTGCACCAACATATACTCCAACTTGTATCGCTGTCTGACCTTCATATGCATCTTCAATTATTTCGTCGTATTCATCGTAATTGGCAACTAATTCTCCGTCGTCGTATATTTCGACATCAACATTGTCAACCGAAAGTTCATCAATATCAAGAGTATATGATTCATCTTCAAGATTATTATTTTCAATCTCAATAGCCGCTTCTCCATCTGGTTCAAGAACCAAAGTTCCTTCACTTACTTCTGTTTTACCAGTCACAATAATGTTTCCTGTACTAAAATCAATATCGATATCACTTTCAACCCCGTCTACATACACAGGATCTGTTAACTGTGTTAATTGTTGTATGTCTGAATCATCTGCATAAACTGTTTCACAATTTACAAAAATTGCATTGAATAAAAATACAATAATTAATATAGAACTTAATAATTTCTTACTCATTTGGATTCTCCTTATACGATAATAATATTTTAAGTATTTGAAAAATGCAAGAACTCTTATATTCCCCCTTTGTCTATCTCTTGTTTAACGTATCATCGCAGCACAGGCATCTACACATTATTAGAAGGTTCTATGTATCCAATTCTATACCGTCTGTCTGATCAGGGATATATTAGCTTTTATGAGCAAAAAATTACCCAAAGGCAGTCACGGGTATACTATCATCTGGAAGAAAAAGGCATTGAATATTTAAAACAGCTTCTTACAAATTACAATCAATTTCTTGACGTTATCTCTTTTCTGCTTGATTCAAAGACCGGAGATGTCTATCAGGAAAAAAAGTAGCTGTTACTTTGTCCACCGAAAGCAATAACGGGAGAAATAAAATTATGAAAAAATATTTAAAGAACTGTAAATGCCTGTTTCCAGTCTATGGCAAACATGAACGCCAATATATAAAACATTTAGAATGCCATATTCAGGAATATCTGGCGGAACACGATAACTGCACTTATGACGATTTGGTAACAGAATTCGGATCCCCTTCTGAAATTGTCGGCAGCTATTATAGAAGTACAGACAACAATAGTTTAATTAAAAAAATAAACTTTGTAAGATATGCCCGGCTTTTTATGGTAATCGTTGTCAGCGCTGTCCTTCTGTTTTTAGGTTATAAATCCTATGCTCTTTATCAAGAGTACCTGATGGAAAAAGATGCCAGTACTCTTTACGAAGAAAAAACAATTGAAGACTTGGGGCCACAATAACAATAGGTCTGAGTACCTGAACCTTTAGCAACTTTGTATTACATTACTGCTGTTTATTATGAAGGAATCTGTTATGAAAAAATATTTGAAAGACTGCAGACGATTATTCCCGATATATGGGAAATGTGAACGAGAATATTTAGAACGGTTAAAATGCCATATTCAAGAATATCAATCAGAACACGTACATTGTACTTATGACGATCTGGTAGAACAATTTGGTACTCCTGCCGAAGTTGCCGCTGAATATTACGACACCGTAGACAATGACTACCTGCTAAAAAGAGTGAATTTCAAAGGACTCTGCCGTACTTCCGCAGTTATATTACTCAGTCTGCTGTTCATATTTTTATGCTACAAAGTATATATCTTTCATCAAATAATGTTAGCTGTACAAAATACCACCATTATTCCCGCTGAAACGGTTGAGTACATTGAATACAAATAAAAAGGAGAGATTCATTATGAAACGATTACGTTATTTATTTCTATGTATAATCCTAAGTATCTGTTATAGCCCTGCTGTTCTTGCTTCCGATTACACTGATAGCTCCACCACTATAGAAATTCTGGATGACGAAAGCTATATCGAAACTACAATTGAGACTGTCTCTTCCATCAATTTGTTTGCCGCTACATCTACCAAAAGCGGGAAAAAAACCAGCGTTCATAAAGGCAGTTCTGGGGAAATTTACTGGTCCGTAACTGTAAACGGTAATTTTTCCTATAATGGTTCTTCCTCCAAATGTACATCCTCCACAATTTCTACTACCTGCCCCAGTAAACTTTGGAAATTAAGTAATAAATCTTCAAGTAAATCGGGCGCAACTGCAACTGCCTCAGTCGTTGCAAAAAGATATACAAATGTTCCTACTACCAAAACTATAAAACGTTCCGTCAGCCTTACATGCAGTAAAACAGGAAAGCTATATTAAGACAATATCAGCAAAGCAGATTTTTGCGTAAATTGAGAAAGCCTGAATTTTTAAGTGCCATATAACAATAATAAGCATATCCCCTGAGAGCGCATGCGCTGGTATGCGCAAAGCTCTGGCGGATATGCTTATTTTACGGCAGAAAGATTTCCTAGGTCTCATTTTTTACATTCTGCATCCTGCAAAAAACAATATAAAACTACAATTGATGCATCAAATCTTTCGTTTTCTGATACAGCTCATGATATATCTTTTTCAACGGCCCATATATTTTTTGATTCTCTTTTCGTGGCTCAATTCTGATCCCCGGTTCGATATACTGCTCCAGTTCATCATATCCTTTAAAACCCCCGGTCCCCACTGCCGCTATCATCGCATCTCCGTAGGCGGCGCCTATGGTCACTTTCGCCGTCTTTACTGTATGTCCGGTAACATCCGCGATAATCTGAAGCCACTCTTTATTCTTTGTACCTCCTCCGACGCACAAAAAGCTGTCGATTGTAAGGCCGTTTTCTTCGAGAATATCGATATGCTGCGCAATAGAATATGCAACCCCTTCAAGCGCGGCACGGTACATATGCTCTCTGGTATGGTGAAGCTGCAGGCCGAAGAACACTCCTTTGGCGTTCGCATCATTGATCGGTGTCCGCTCTCCGGCAAAATACGGAAGAACCACAAGTCCGCCGCTTCCGGCGGGTATATGAGAAGACAACTCCGCCATTACTCCAAATGCGTTTTCGCCGCCGCTCTCCTGCTCTTTCACAACCTCTGTATACATGGTATCACGAATCCACTTAGTCAGCGCACCCGCCGCATTCGTCCCTCCGTCGATACAGAACGTACCCGGAATCAGATAATCTCCCGCCCAGATACGACCGTCATCTAACATTTTATCTGAACAATACATAAGATAACAGGTAGATCCAAGCTGCACCATCAGATTTCCCGGTTTTAGCACTCCCGTGCTGATTGCTTCCGCACCGGAATCGTCGGTTCCGGTCACAACAGGTGTTCCTGCCTTAAGCCCGGTCTCTTTTGCCGCGCTTTCTGTCACATAACCTACTGTCTCCGCGGTCTCTCTTCCCTCCGCTAATTGATCGGCCCTGCAGTATAGTTCTTCCGTAAGCTCCCTATCAATTGTCAGATCATTTCGATAACAAGGGGCAAAAGATGAGATAGCAAGATACCGGTCTATGACATACACTCCGGTCAGCTTTGCGGTAAGATAAGAAGAGGCCGTTAGAAACTTATACGCTTTTTCGTGAATCTCCGGTTCATTATTTTTAATCCACAAAATCTTCGGCATACAGTCAGAAGAACATAGTGGATCATTAAAAAGCTTTTCAAGCCTCTCTTCTCCGTAATACTCCTGAAGATATTCTATTTCCTTTTCAGCCCTTGCATCAATTCCATATAAAATCGCCTTACGAAGCGGCTTACAGTTTTCATCCACCGGCACGACGTCCGCGCTCAGGGCACTGGCGCCCACTCCCTGTATCACTTCCGGTGCAATACCCGATTTCCTGATCAACTGGTTGGATATTTTACAGAAATCACCCCACCAGACTTTTTCCGCGTCATGTTCAAAATAATTCGGTTTTGGATTCTCTACCTCGTGCGATGCCGTGGCCGTCTCTATAATCTTACAAGTCTCATCTATCAGAACTCCTTTACTCTCATTGGTTCCGATATCAATTCCCATATAATAATTTTTCACCAGATCATCTCCCTTATATTTCCAGCTTTTCGTGACTTTCGCGGTATTCCCGCACCTGATCCATCAGCTCTTTCACACGCTCATATTCTATATGATTCTCAAACTTCCCATCCTTCTTGAAAGTTGTACCGACTGTCGCTCCGTCAGAAATATCCAGTTTTTCTTTAATATTTCCCACATTGCAGCCTGTCCCGCAAAGCACCGGCACGTCAATTGCCTCCCGAAGCTCTGTGATAGAGCCTGAATCCGCATCCTGTCCCGCGTACTGTCCCATAATGAGGAATGCATCCGGATGGCAGTCAAATATTGTAGAATTCGCGATATCCACAAGCCTTCTCTCAACTACATACTCGTCCGATTCATTATTAATAAAATAGAGCATTTTCAAATCATCCAGCCCTAAAGCCTTCTTTCTGCGGAGTATGGCCGCGATATCCGGCATCGTGATTCCATCATCCCCTGCGTAAACTCCGGTAAACAGTCCCCGGATAAAGTCCGCCTCTACAGCCGCCGCCAGATCGATCGCCGCCATCGGATCCGCTTCACAGTCAATTCCAAACGGCACCTTAATATCATCCATCAATTCCCCGATCACTCTTGCCATAGCAGCCGGTCCGATATAATCAATTTTCTGCTGGTACGGAAGACTGAATTCGTTGGAGAAAAGCACTCCGTCCACACCCCCGTCTTGAAGCGCTTTCAAATCTCTCCTCGCATCCTCCACTGTCTTTTTCATGGAATCTCCCTTTTTAAACAACGGATCCCCCGGAAATGCATTCAAATGCAGCAATGCGATAATCGGTTTATCCGTACCGAACATTTCTTTTAACCATCCCATATATTTACTTCCCTTCATTCATTTTTGCTATCAGGAAAAGCCTCTTTCCTCCATTATCAATTTCTATCAATTCCTGTCAATTCTTGTCTCGTCCGCTCTCACTGCCTTCTCCCGCCAAAACGGGAATGCGTAAAAATTTCTCTACTACCTCCGCTACACAGTCCTGATTATTTGTCCTGTCTGTTACATAGTCCGCCTGCGCTTTGACTTCTTCCGGCGAGTTGGCTGCTGCCACTCCTATGGCGGCATGCCTTAGCATGTCCACATCATTATAAAAATTTCCAACAGCGATAATGCCATCCTCTGTTAACTGCTCGATTGCCGCAAGCTTCTTTATGCCATCCCATTTGGTTATCCCCGCCGCCATAATATCAATACAATCCGGCTCCGAGAGAGTGTATGTGACATTTGAAAGATTTTTCTCAATATAATCTCCCACCTGCCGCCAGTCACGAAGCGCCATGAAGCCTTCCACTCCTTCGTCGCAAAATATCTCTCCTGCCTGACCGTAGAGCTTCGGCCATGTGTTCAATTCTTCAGCATATTCCCGGGTACTGTCTGTAATCATATTCACAAACCAGCGAATCCCGTCGCATACATGAAGCTCCAACTCCTGTTCCAGACAATATCCCATCAGCTTCAGACAATCCTCCTGACAGATCCGATGATTATACAATATCTCCTTTGTTTCACAACAGACGATTTTACCTCCGTTATTCAATATCAGGTAATCAACGCAAAGACTATCCTCTTCAAGCGTCAGCATGTCCATATCTCTTCGTCCTGTGACAAATGCCGTTACATATCCCGCTTCTCTGGCAAGCAGAATCGCCCTTTTTGTGGCCTCGCCCATATGATAATCATCGCACACAGCCGTTCCGTCCAAGTCCAGCGCCAGCATTCCTTTTTTCTTCGCTGCTCCCATCACACCTCCCGTTGGTTCCTGTCCAACTCGTAATACATCTATCCTTCGACAATCGGACAATTCTTAAGCCATCTGGCTGTATTCTTTGTTGCCTCATCCGGATCATCAAAATAGATCTGGTTGTTAATCTCCATCGTAATAGAGCCTTTATAACCGTGATCTGCAAACGACTGAAGATAAGATTCTATCGGATTCTCACCTTCACCCGGAACGAGATGTCCCGCCGGCGCCCCATCCGCAAGATGCGCATGATGGATCTCACCGAACGTTTCATAATAATCTTCCACGGTCTCTCCTCCCACCGCAGCGGCAACACAATCCACACATGCCGTCAGATAAGGAGAATCTACTGCCTTGATCAAATCTCGCAATGTTTTTGTATCATAGCACAGATTCGACTCATATCTCTGAAGCTGCTCCATCACCATCTTTACCCCAATCTTTTGAGCATATTCGGCCATCTCCTGCAGCGCTTCCACTGATCGTTTATATGCTTCATCCCAATCCTCGTCAAACAATCCGTAGCCCATCTGAGCAAAATAGTAATCCGCTCCAAACTCTTTCGTATCCTCAATATAGTTCTTTACGATCTCAAGGCTTTTCTTCCTTACATATGGATTGGAAGATGCCACATTAATAGGATACAGGCATATCTGCTCTGCCGTGAACACGGACATCTTAAGTCCTCTCTCGTCTAACATTCTCCGGATATCCAAAACCCGTTTCTGCCGCTTACTGACAGGTGTATCAAATGCACAGTAATGCGGGGCACCGCCCCAGAAATCTATATAATTGAAGCCATTTTTCGCAATCGAGTCCAGACAGTATCCGAGACTGTACTGCTGATAATTGACACTCATAATTCCAAACTGTCCAAACGTAAGCTTATTCATGCCCTGCACCCCCTTTTAAGGCTTCCTTTAATACCTCTATGGACTTTGCATAGAACTCCTCTGCGCCGTCCGCATATTCTTCCATTGTAATCTCCAATACCACAGGACCTTCATATGCATATGCGGCAAGCGTATCTATATGCTGTCTTATATCCTGATTCCCCTCGCCTAATACAAGCTGCTCGTCTTCCTCGTCACTGTCAGAAATCTGAACCGCCTTAATCTTTTCGCCAAAGCGGTTAAAATAGTCGTTAAGCATCTCTCCTCCTGCATATACTGCACTGGTATTCACGCTGATGCCAAGATTCTTTCCTCCCACCTCGCCTATAATGTCTGCCACCGCATCGCTGCTTGGTGTGAGTCCCGAAATACAATGCGATACATTCTGCAAAAGCAGCGATACCCCGCACTTTTCGGCAATACGCTCCAGCTCACACAATGATTCACAGCAATACTTTCTTGCTTCCTCCTTCGGATAATCCATGATTCCCTTTCCGGGATACACGATTACCTGATTACAGTCAAAGGCAGCAGCATTTTCTATGTAAAACTGAAGCTGTCTCACGCTTTCCTTACGCAGATATTCATTGTGCGAAGCAATATTTACCGGCAGGAAATTCTGTTCCGGCTCGATTGCCAGCACTCGTATTCCCGCATTTTTTATCTTTTTAGCCAGACTATTCACATCGATCTCCTCACCCTCGTAAACTGTATAGTGAGGATGGCAGCCTGATAATTCAATGTTTCTGATCCCAAGCCGCCTCGCTGACTCCAAGAAATAGTCAAAGCTGTATCTGCGGTATGTCATATTATTGATACAGACCTGATTTTCAAAATCCATTACTACACACCCTCTTTCTCTTATTCACCCATGACAATAACAGATACCGTCCGCTCCTGCGGACCGTCAAATTCTGCAAGATAGATTTCCTGCGCGCTCCCGCTCACAAGTTTCCCGCCCTCAACAGGCATGACACAGTGGTTGCCAGAAACCATCGCTTTGAGATGTCCGGTAGGATTCCCTGCCATGGCGCCGTAGTCATCCAAAAATCTCGCATGATAATAGTCCCCGTCCTCCGGAAAGCATCTTCCAAGCTGTGTAAGGATATCGTCTTCCAGACATTCCAGATTCTCATTTACCATAATTCCTGTGGTCGTATGATGAGTGATCACATATACAACGCCCTGTTTTACCGGCGAATCCTCTACGATCTGCGCAACCTCTTTCTTTATGGGAATCATCTCGTTGTACTTTGCTGTAAAATACTCCAGCCTCTTTGTCGCTACCATTTAAATACCTCCCATAAACTCCACTGCATTTTCCCCTAATATCAGCTCCTTTGTGGACTCGCGCATATCCATCTGACGGATTGCCTGTATCATACGTCTTTGCTCAAGTCTCGGATCATCAGAGCCGAACATCACCTGATGCCTTAAGCTTCTGTCGATCCACCGGGGGCCGATATCCACCTCCAGACACTGATGATAGAATTCTCTCGGATTATCAAAGTAGAGCAAGGCAGTATCTGTATAGATATTCCGGTACTTTAACATCAGCATACAGACCTCTTTTACCCACGGCCATCCGAAATGAGCAAGACATATCTTAAGTTTCGGATGCCTGTGCGCTGTTTCTTCAAATACCAACGGATGCGAATATTTTACAAGCGTCCCCGGCTCCATCGAGACACCGCAGTGAAAGATAATCGGTTTCTCATATTTTTCACAAACCCGATATATTGGTTCCATAAAATGATCGCCCGGAAAAAACTGCTGTTTTGACGGATGAAGCTTTAACCCCTTTAGGCCAAGCTCCGTAAATGCGTATTCCAGAACATCCGCCGCATTTTCCTCTGACGGATCGACACTTGCAAAGCCTGTCAGCATATCCGGGCATATTTTTACCAGCTCTGCCGTCTGTTCATTTGTTACGATATCTCCCCCGGCTTCCTCAGGGAGGGCCAGAGGCAGGATGCATAGCCTGTCAAGCTCTGACACCTGACAATCCCGCCTCCACTGTTCCAAACCAAATTCTTCTGTCTTGTAAAGTCCAAGAACCTGTCTGTTCTTCTCAAGCTTTTCCTTGGAAAGCCCAATCTCTTTTATAAAAGCCGGATGGACATGCATATCAATTACCATCCTGTTCACTACCCTTCTCCCACGGTTCAAAGAAGCCTACTACCTTAGCCGCGATTTTTGCGCCAAGCTTCTGACACTCAGGCATCTCCTTTCCGCTCATGATCCCATACATGAAACCTGCCATGTAAGAATCTCCAGCTCCAACCGTATTCACTACTGCCGCCGGACAAATCCCACACTGATAATATTCTTTGCCGTCATATGCCATGCTGCCTCCTTCTCCGAAAGTTGCAACCGCGACCAGACTTCCTTTTTCAACTATTTTCTTCAAAAAATCTTTCACTTTCAGATTACAGTCTTCAAACGAGAAAAACGCATAATCTACATAAGGAACAGTCTCCTCCACCAACGGATCTTCAACTTCTGTCGCATAGTCAAAACATATTTTGGCACCCTTTTTCTTTAGCTCTGGAAGGTGCATATGCGCATTTCCCCAAAAAGCAGTATGAATCAAGTCGTGGGAAGCTGCGAACTCTATGTCTTCTTTAGAAAATTCCACATTTTCCATCACGCCTTCGATGTAATCCCCATAGGTTCTTTCCCTGTCCACGAGATCCATATAGGAAATTGCCGTCTCTCCTTCTCCAACTTTCAGGTGCGTGATATCTATCTCTTCTTCATTAAGTTCCGCAATCATCTGACGTCCATACTCATCATTTCCCGTAGTGCTTATGAGCGAAACTTCTGCCCCAAGCCGTTTCATATGGACTGCGAAATCAACTGAATTGCCCGTGCAGTAATATCTGTCAAGCTTCGGATAAACATCCACACAGTTGTCGCCAATTGCTGCAATCTTCATATTATCACTCCAATCTATACAATAAATCCTGCCGCTAAGAATGCTACGGCCGATAAAACTACAGCGATTACCATATACTGTACAGAAGCAGTCGAGGCTTCATATGCATCGGTCTTTGTCGCCGCAGCCGCCACCAGCGCACCGTCGGAGTAAAGACAACCCTGACTTCCCCAGATGCCTGCACAGATCAATGCTGCGATTGTAAGATACGGATTCGCTCCAGTAGCTGCTGCAAGCGGAATAATGATCGGCAGTGCCATCATATACAGCGACCAGTTAAAACTAACTAAAAACTCCGTGCATGCAAATACCACAAACACAACGAACGGAAGGATCTTTGGCGAAAGTATGTGTGATGTGATTCCTACAATATACGGCGCAAATCCCATCGCATCCAATTGGTTAACCAATACCAGAGATACTCCGAACAGCATCGTCAGCATCATCATATCTTTAAATCCTTCAATCAGAATATCATTGATAAACTGTCTCGGTGTACACAAGCCCTGAAATACAAACAAGAAGAAAGTAACCACCAGGGAAGCGATAATACCAACCATAATGTCTAAACCTGCCAGCCATGCGCCGCCAACGAGCACAATAACGGGAATAAAAAAATTCACCATTCTGTGAGGCATTCCCTCTGTAATATCATCAGATCCTACATCCGCATCATCGCCCATCTCTTTTCCGCTTGCAGACGGCTCTACAGAGCCCCCGTCTCTCACTCTCTGCACTGCCGCTTTCATCTTTCCGAAATCCGGGATCACACCCAATGCTACCAGCATACCGATGACCAGAACTATGATCGGGAAGAACATGAACGGTACGCATTTCATGTATTCCGCAACGCCTTTTCCTGACTCCGCAAATCCAGAAGTCTCAAGAAGCACTGCCACAAATACAGTCCAGGCTCCGAGAGGCCATAATGTAGCGGGCGCTACTGCCGACGCGCGGATCATAAACGCTGATTTCTCTCTTGGGATTCCATAACTGTCAGCAAGAGGCGTCATTGCCGTCCCCGTCGTAAAAGCACTAAGCTCATCATCCACAGAAAGCACCACATCCATCAGCCACATAATAACCAAAGATGTCTTTGGACTCTTAGCCTTCTTCTGCGCCCAGTTTGCAAATGCCTTTGCGCCGCCGCCCTTCGATACGGCCGCCAGCACACTTCCTATGCCAAGATACAGAAGTAGCATCCTGGCATTATCATAATTAAGGATTGCCGATATCTGCTCCTCCGTAAACGCCACAACCGTATCCATCCGAAACCGCATAAATACCGTAAGAAAAGATGCCCATATAAAAGCTTCTAAAAATCCTTTTGTCAAAAGAACGAATACAAACATTACAACCGGAACCAAAAGCGTCCATGCTCCAAAATCAACTATCGTCTCCGCCGGCATCGTTTCGCCCGCGTCAAAATCAATCGTCTCCGCAACCTCCTGATATTCAAAATACTCAAGCTTCTCTCTCGGCGCAAATAGCCCGACAATTATGAATACCACGATCATCATCAAATAAGCTGCCGCTCTTTTTCTGTCACTTAAAAATGTTTTCATTAAAATGCCTCCTCTCATTCTATCGGCTGTCCGTACCCAAAAGCTCCTTTGATCAGGCAGTTTTCGGCAGAAAATTCTGCCGCGTATTCGAATGCCTCCCGAATTGCTTTTTCATCTACCTTCATACCCTTTTTCCATCCGCTCTTCAAAAGACACATTAGAAACGATGTAAAATAGCTGTCCCCGGCTCCCATTGTATCCACTGCTTTCTTCAGATGAACCGTACCCTCGTAAAAGTTTTCCCCGTCAAAAAGAAGCTGACCTTTCGTCCCCATCGTCGCAAGCACATAGCTTACTCCTTTCACACTTACCTTTTTTAGAAGCCCCCTGATTTCCTGATCCGCCATATGTTCACAAGAAAACAGGGCAAAATCAATATAGGGACACACAGTATCAAGATATTCCTCTGTGCGAAATTCATCTTCCACCGCAAAATCAAAGGTCACAAGACCTGACACACCTTTAAGCTTTACAAGTTCCTCCTCTTCCTCCGCATAACAGCTGCAGTGGATCAGGTCAAATTTATTCAGGTACAAAAGCTCGCTCTCCCCAAGGGGTAGCGCTTCATGAAGATTCTCTCTCTCATCATCCGCCTGAAACACGCGCTCGCCGTCTATCAGATTCACATCGCACCGCTCTGTAACCGTACCCTCCTGAATCCTGCAATGTGAGATATCTACATTCATATCCTCCATCGCATCCCGAATCATCTGTGCCTCCTCATCTTCCCCCCAGTATCCCAGATATGCCGCCTCAATTCCCATTCTTCTGGCATATGCCGCAAAATTTATACAGTTACCACCCGGATATCTCACATTCTGGTTCAGATACCTGTCTACTACGTTGTCACCATATCCTATTACTTTCATGTCTTGTATTCCCCTATTCCTGATACACGATCTTTCCATCACAGATCGTCATGCATACTTTTGTTTCTTTCAATCTGTCTCCATGTTCCTTGAAAATGTTACGGTTCAATACTGCGATATCTGCCAACTTTCCTTTCTCCAAAGTTCCGAGCCTGTCCTCATCAAAATTCGCTTTCTGTCCGTTATATGTCCACCCTGCCAGAACCTCTCCGGGCGTAATTGCTTCTTGTGCATTGTATCCTCCTTCCGGCTCTCCGTCAGGGAATCTCCTCTCCGAAGCAAAGCAGACCGACATCGGAATATCGGGAACATCAAGAGGAAGATCCGTCCCCCAGCAGAGTGTTACACCGGAATCTAACAGTGATCGGTATGGCCAGATTGTCTTCTGTCTCTCCTCTGAGAAATATTTCAAACCATAATAATTCTCATACTGCGGATAGCAATTCATGATCTGCACATAATTAATTGCCGTAATGCCATTGCTCTTCAGTCTTCCTATATCCTCCCTGTCAATCAGCTCCATATCGATAATGACATGTCTTGCGTCTCTTACTCCGTTTTCTTCCCGGCATTTTTCAAAGATATCTATCACCTTTCTGACTGCTTTGTCTCCTTCCGCGTGAAGCGCGCAACGGAAGCCTTTTTTGTCCGCTTCTAACACCGCCTGTTCGAGCCCTTTATAGTCCGGCTCTTCAAAATCCTCTGCCGCTCTTTCTTCATCCGGATACCGATCAAGGATATCTCCGCCATAGGACTCAATATCTCCGTCCACCATGATGTTATATCCCATGAATTTTACAAAATCACCTCCAAACTTTTCCTTCATTGCCTGACCATATTCAAGGTCCACACCCTTGCCTACCGGCTGACTGACAAGGTTGACTCTATGCTGCAGACTGCCTTCCTCCTCAAGCTCCTTAAGCACATCTGTAAATCCATAATAGTCATCAAAGCCTATCTCCTTGATAGAAGTAACCCCCTGCCTCGCAAGCATTTTCTGAAAATTCATATACTGCTCTTTGGCGTATTCCTGATCTCCTGCCAACTCCCGGAACATTCTGTAACAGCTTTCCGCATAACAGCTGTCCTCATCAAATCCGAACCGTTCTCTTGCTTTCTGATTCATACAACATTCTTCCCGGCTTTCTCTGAAGACAACTGCCGCACGGTCAGGAAAGACTTCCTCCAAAATATCTTTGCTGATTTCTGTGTCTTCTGAAAGTCCATGTGCCAGCATAGGAGCATCAATCTTTAATAACACCTCATATTCCTTCAGTGCATTCAGCAATTCTTGCTCATTACCAACATGCGATACATCCAAGCCCACGCGCTCCCACATATATCCCATGAAGAAAACATGATTATCCACAAACCCCGGCGTCACAACCTTTCCTGTCATATCCAGCACTTTCGTATGCTCACCTGTATATTTTTTAAAATCTAACCCTTCTTCCACACAGCAGATCCGGCTGCCGTCTACTGCGAGAAACCCATCAATAATCTCATCTTTTGTCCGCCCTGTAAATATCAGATCCGAACGGATGATTAAACTTGCATGCCCTTCCATGTTCTTCTCCTCTTAATATTCCATCTGCTTGTAATATCTGCGGATATCCAATGAATGTCCCCTTTTTGCCTCAAGCTGTATACTTAATCTGTCTAAAACTGCAGTCATTACGATCGGTGAGAGAAGACCTCTGTATTTATCTTCAACTCCCGGCAATGAATAGTCCGCTGTATCAAAGACATTCAGGTTTTCTGTGAAGCCAAGCTTTTTGGCAAAATTAACTACTCGCTCGCACTGGGGGCGAAGCTCATCCTCTCCCATGATAACCATAAGGCTTACATCCTTTTCTAACAGCTCCAGCGTCCCATGGAAAAATTCAGCAGCTTTTACAGACTTCGTACGGATCCACTGCATTTCCTCCATAACACACATCGCATAAGAATAGGTTTCTCCCCACACAGTACCCGCTCCTGTCAGCAGATGGTATGTTTCATCTTTGTATTTTTCTGCAAATGCCTCCGCCTTGTTCTCACACTGCTTCTTTACGTTAACAAGCGCTGCCGGTAATTTCCCAAGATTTTCACAGAATTCCTCATACTCAGGGAAATCACCATGTTCATGCATGAAAGAGAACGTCAGCATATATAAAAGGATGTAGTCCGCATCCGCCGCCGAGAAGTCGTCCATTGTATTAATAATTGGATAATCCGCTTCCTTTGCATACGGTACATCTGCATTTCCCGAAATGCAGATTGTTCTGGCTCCCTTCTCACGGCAATAAGCGGCCGCCTCTACAGTTTCCTGTGTTGTCCCGGAAGTCGAGGTAAAGATACATACCGAATCCTTTCCAAACTGATTGTGTCCGCATGCCATCAACTCCGCTGCAATTTCCGCGTATACCGAAATCGTAGATTTCGTTCTCATATAATACTCAAATGGCAGAAACATCGCATAAGATCCGCCCGAACCAATCAGAAAAATATTTTTATAGCCGTCTTTACTGATTTCCTTTGTAATTTCTTCCACTCTTCCTTTTAGCTTTACTGTATTGTTGCCAATTTCAAGATATTTCTTCTCATCAAAACCTATCATGTCATTCATTCCTCCTAATTGTCTTTTAAAGCGCTTTGTGGTATACCATATATATCTTTTACGCTTTAAACTATACCACTATGTGCTTTTTACGTCAATATCTTTACTATAGCGTTTTTTTCACAATATTTCTCTTCTATTTTTATTTATTTTGCACAAAATATATCTTTATTTTCGAGTTGTTTTTATATTATTTTTAATATACCACTTTACTTTTTTTGACAGAAGATATATAATATAGAGAGAATATATTTTATATACCATTGTAAAAAATTATCATACCACACTTATCTATCTCTTGAATTTATGTCATTTACTTATGCGTAGAATATATATACCAATTTCACAGAAAAACCATACCACTCATCATATCTTTATGTGGAACAGCACTGATGCGGTATAGTATACCAATTTTATTGAAAGGAGCTTTTACAAAATGATTCATCAACAGCCACTCTATCGTCAGATCGCAGAGCTTTTGCGTGAAAAAATAGAAAAAGGGGAATATCAGTTCGGACAATTTATCCCTTCCGAGAGGGAACTTTCTGCCAAATACGGCGTGAATCGTCTGACACTGCGCAAAGCGATTGCACTGCTTGTCAACGAAGGGTTATTAATCCCAAAACCCGGAAAAGGCACCTATGTCAACCGTCCAAAGATTGATTCCGCATTTGACACAATTCAAAGTACCACTCCATTTTTGTTAGACATGGGGCTGACGCCTTCCAACCGATTAATCTATTCCGGCCGCCGGAAAGCCAACTGGAAATATGCGCAGATATTTAAGATTTCTCCCGATGATGACATTTTTCAGATCTTTCGTGTCCGTCTCGGCGACGGCGAACCCTATATTCTGGAATATACTTATCTTCCATACAGCCTGATACCTGATATCGAGCAATATGATTTCAGTATCTATTCACTTTATGACATCTATAACAAACACGGCATACAGCTTGCACATGACACGCAGACTCTGGAAATTGTTAAAATCTGCCCGCCGCAGTCCGGCCTGCTTAACCTGCCTGAAAATGATCCTGTATTTATGACTACAGAAACTATTATCGATACTCGGGGAAAGATTGTGGAATACACAAAGTCATACTCCAGCGGGAAAAAATTTGTCTTTTCTACAATTATGGAATAAAGGAGAACTTATGGGAAAATTAATACAATTAGTAAGTGAAGATCTGCGAGAAAAAATTGAAGAATATATTGTTACACATAAGCTAAAGGCGCATGATAAACTGCCTTCAGAACGTTCTTTATGCGAGCTGTTCAGCGCGAACCGCATAACATTGAGGGAAGCTCTGAAGCATATGCAGAATGAAGGCTGCATATATACGGTTCACGGAAAAGGGAACTTTATAGCCGAACCGAAATATACAGAGGATGTAAGAAGTTTCATCTCTTACTCTTCCGGCTGGGAGTCCGATGGCTATCAGACACGAAGCAAAGTAATTGATTTTTACGTAATAGAAGCTCCAAAAAAAGTAGCGCAGGCATTAAAATGCCGGATCGGCACTTCAGTCTATCTATTAAAGCGGGTGAGATATCTCAATGACATCCCATTATTTTTGGAGACAGCTTATATTCCTATTGAATACTGTCCAAAGCTGGACAGCTTTAACTTCAATAGTTGTTCTTTGTATAGTACGCTGGAGCAATTTTACAATATAAAGCTTACACATCAGGAACATACGATTTCTATTACAAGGCTAGAAGCATTTGAGGCGCATCTGCTTGGCATGCAGGAGGGGGATGCTGCTTTCTATATCAAGGGAATCACAAAAACCAGCGGAGGAACACCCTTTGAATACTGTGTATCATTAAACCGCGCAGATAAATATAAAATGTCCGGGAGACTTAGTTCTGCAAATGAAACCGCTTAAAATAAGGGTATCGCTTAATCATCAAATCAGATGATTAAGCGATACCCTTTATTGATCCGACAGATTATTATCTCCTCCGGAAACAGCCTATATGTATAAATAATCTCTACCTGCGGCCTCCGTTTAGCTCAAAAGAACTCATCAGATTCTTGAGCAGGCCTGCCTGAGAAGATAATTGCTGACTGGCAGCCGCACACTCTTCACTGGTTGCAGAATTTGTCTGAACAACATCGGAAATCTGTCCAATTCCATCTGTAACCTGTTCGATCGACTTAGTCTGTTTTTCCACAGCCTCTACAACTACCGCCATCTTAGTTGTTACATTTCCAGCAAGTTCACCTGTCTTTTCCAGAGATTCGGTAACTCTGTTCACTGCATCTCCGCCTTCAGCAACAGTGGCAATCGAACTCTCGATCAGCTCTTTTGTTGCTTTGGTCGCTTCCTCGGACTTGGAAGCCAGATTACTAACTTCATCAGCAACAACGGCAAATCCTTTGCCGGCAGAACCCGCACGCGCTGCTTCTACTGCCGCATTCAGAGCGAGAACATTTATCTGGAAAGCTATATTTTCAATAGTGGCGATAATAGTACTGATTTTCTGCGACGATTCAGAAATGCGGCCCATAGCTTCATTCAATTCCTTAACATAATCTATACTGATACCCAATTGCGCACCTGCCCGGTTAACAAAGTCGCCTGCCTCCGCAGCAGCTATAGATGTTTTTCGTGCACTCTCAGATATATCCGCAATAGTGGCGGAAATTTCCTGAATAGAACTTGCCTGCTCAGTTGCGCCTTGAGCCATAGACTGCGCACTGCTGGATACATTATCAGAACCATCCGAAACCTGTCCGGCGCTTGCGGCAATCTGCCCCATCGTATGATTCAATCCGGACTGAATCCGGTCTAAGGATACTCGGATCGACTGGAAATCACCCAGATATTCCTGCCGGGCTCCCTCAGTCAGATCACCTTTCGCAATCGCATCCAGCACAATCGTAATCTCACCAATATATTCTCTCAAACGACGGGTAGTATCCTCAAAAATCTGGCCCAGCACGCCTATTTCATCATCAGAATGAACACTGCCCTTGACATCCTTGCCGCTTGCAAGACCAAGATCTCCCTTCTCCAAACGTCTTGCCATCTGTGTAATCTCTCCCATAGGCTCGGTAACCCGCTTTTTCAAATAGCCTACTAAAAATACACCGCATAAAACGATCGCGATCAGACTCAATCCCGTTGCCCAGACAATAACGCTGAAAACCTGCTTCTTTACCTCTGCCATAGATATCCCGGCAAAGATCAAGCCATTAACTTTCCCGTCATCACCCTTTGTAGGAACATAGGAACAAAGATAATCGACCCCCAGAATATCCGCTTCTCCTACATACTCTTTACCTTGCTGAAGCACAATCTCATTCAGCTCAGACGACAGCTTCGTGCCAACCACACGTTCACCGTCTTTAGTCACCGTACTATAAGCCCGGGTATCTCCCTCGAAAATAGTAAATTCACAGCCCATGCGGCTCTTCAGATCATCTAAAAGCTGATTGATATCTTCACTTCCAGATATACGTTCCAGTTCACTGGCAAGAATATTTGTACCATTCGTGCAACGCTCCTCCTGCATCTTTGTAATCAAAGACATAAACATAAAAATACAGATAATCATCGCCAGTACAAAAGAAATCACCTGCATAGCCGCCGCAACACGGCCAATCTTCGTCCCGATACTTTTGTACTTTTTATCTTTTTTTTCTTTAGGCATTTCTCCTCTTTTCATTTCTGTTCCTCCTGACCTTTCATATGTATCAAAGACTTAAAATGCTCCGCCTGATATATCAAATTTTACAAATTGCAAAAGCAAAAAGGGACTTTCCGAAAGAAACGAAAAGTCCCTATTATAATCAGCTCAGATTACTCAATAATCTTAGCAACTGTACCGGAACCTACAGTACGTCCGCCCTCACGGATAGCGAAACGAAGCCCCTGCTCCATAGCTACTGGGTGAATCAGCTCTGCTGTAATTTCTACGTTATCACCAGGCATACACATCTCAATGCCTTCTGGAAGGTTACAGATACCTGTTACGTCTGTTGTTCTGAAATAGAACTGCGGACGATAGTTGTTGAAGAATGGCGTATGACGACCACCCTCATCTTTTGTCAGTACGTAAACCTGTCCTGTGAACTTTGTATGGCATGTTACAGAACCTGGTTTAACAAGACACTGTCCTCTTTCAATCTCTGTTCTCTGAACACCACGAAGAAGAGCGCCGATGTTATCACCAGCCTGAGCCTCATCAAGAAGTTTACGGAACATCTCAACACCAGTAACAACCGTCTTTCTCTTATCCTCATGGATACCGATGATCTCTACTTCATCATTAACGTGAAGAGTACCACGCTCTACTCTACCTGTAGCAACTGTTCCACGTCCTGTGATAGAGAATACGTCCTCTACAGGCATAAGGAACGGCTGATCTGTAGCACGCTGCGGATCTGGAACGAAGGAATCTACCGTGTCCATAAGCTCCATGATCTTGTCGCCCCACTCACTCTTCGGATCCTCAAGAGCCTTAAGAGCGGAACCCTGAATGATCGGGCATCCTTCGAACTCATACTCCTCAAGAACCTCTGTAATCTCCATCTCTACTAACTCAAGAAGCTCCTCATCATCTACCATATCGCACTTGTTCATGAATACTACGATGTAAGGAACACCTACCTGACGGGACAGAAGAATGTGCTCTTTTGTCTGAGCCATAACACCGTCTGTTGCAGCTACGACAAGGATAGCGCCGTCCATCTGAGCAGCACCAGTGATCATGTTCTTAACATAGTCAGCATGTCCCGGACAGTCAACGTGAGCATAGTGACGATTAGCTGTCTCATACTCAACGTGAGCTGTAGAGATTGTGATTCCACGCTCTCTCTCTTCCGGAGCCTTATCGATGTTATCAAATGCAACCGCTGCATTTCCTTCTACTCTCTCAGACAGAACCTTTGTGATCGCTGCTGTAAGCGTTGTCTTACCATGGTCAACGTGGCCAATGGTACCAATATTACAATGTGGTTTAGTTCTTTCAAATTTAGCTTTTGCCATTATGAATATCCTCCTTAATTTCAATGCCTTTATGGCATACTTTTTAAATTTACGTTTACTCGGCTAATTTTGATTATATTTCAAATCATACAGTTTTTCAAGCCTTTTCTTACTTATTAAGCATTTTTATTGGACAATACTTTTTCCTGAACAGATTTCGGTACCGGCTCATATTTCTCAAAGAACATTGAGTAATTGCCGCGTCCCTGTGTCCTGGAACGAAGGTCTGTAGAATATCCGAACATCTCGGAAAGCGGTACATATCCGCGTACGATCTTTCCTCCGCCCAAGTCGTCCATACCTTCGATACGTCCGCGCCGGGAGTTGATATCACCAATAACATCTCCCATATATTCTTCCGGCATCGTTACCTCAACCTTCATGATAGGCTCAAGAAGTATCGGATCTGCCTTCCTCATAGCGTCCTTAAACGCAAGGGATCCCGCAATATGGAACGCCATCTCACTGGAGTCTACCTCATGATAGGAACCATCATAGACGTTCGCCTTGATACCGACTACCGGGAATCCTCCAAGGATACCTGCCTGCATAGCTTCCTCAATACCTTCTCCGATCTTCGGAATATACTCTTTCGGAATCGCTCCGCCGACAACGCTTGATTCAAACTTGAACAGCTCTTCGCCGTTGGCATCCATCGGCTCGAATTTAACTTTACAATGTCCGTACTGTCCACGTCCACCGGACTGCTTCGCATACTTGCTGTCAACATCCACAGCTTTCGTAAATGCCTCTTTGTAAGCAACCTGAGGTGCGCCTACATTCGCCTCTACCTTAAACTCACGGAGAAGTCTGTCTACGATAATCTCAAGGTGAAGCTCGCCCATTCCCGCGATGATCGTCTGACCAGTCTCCTGATCAGTATGCGCACGGAATGTCGGGTCTTCTTCTGCAAGCTTCGCGAGAGACTCGCCAAGTTTGCCCTGAGAAGCTTTTGTCTTAGGCTCAATCGCAAGCTCGATAACCGGCTCCGGGAACTCCATGGACTCTAAGATTACCGGGTGCTGGTCGGCACAAAGTGTATCACCAGTTGTTGTAAACTTGAATCCGATCGCTGCCGCGATATCACCGGAATATACTTTATCGAGTTCCTGTCTCTTATTCGCATGCATCTGAAGGATACGTCCTACACGCTCCTTCTTGCCCTTTGTTGCATTCAGCACATAAGAACCGGAGTTCATCGTACCGGAATAAACTCTGAAATACGCCAGCTTACCAACAAACGGATCTGTCATGATCTTGAATGCCAAAGCCGAGAATGGCTCCTCATCAGAAGAATGTCTTACTACATCATTACCGTCCGCATCAACACCCTGAATCGGAGGAATGTCTGTCGGTGCAGGCATGTACTCCAGCACAGCGTCGAGAAGTTTCTGTACGCCCTTGTTTCTGTACGCAGAGCCACAGCAAACCGGAACCGCCGTACATTCGCATGTTGCTTTTCTGAGAGCAGCTTTCATATCTTCTACAGAAGGCTCCTCACCCTCAAGATACTGCATCATCAAATCATCATCTAAATCGCAGATCTTCTCTACCAGCTCGGAGCGGTAAAGCTCTGCGTCATCTTTCATATCATCCGGAATCTCTGTGATAGAAATGTCATCTCCCTTATCATCATTATAGATGTAAGCTCTCATCTCCATCAAATCAATGATTCCTTTAAAATCATCTTCTTTGCCGATTGGCAGCTGCAGACAGATGGCGTTCTTTCCAAGCCTTGTCTTGATCTGCTCAACAGCATTGTAGAAATCTGCGCCCAGAATGTCCATCTTATTGATAAAGGCCATTCTCGGTACATTGTAAGTGTCTGCCTGACGCCATACATTTTCTGACTGCGGCTCGACACCACCCTTAGCACAGAACACACCTACTGCTCCGTCAAGTACACGAAGAGAACGCTCAACCTCTACGGTAAAGTCAACGTGTCCCGGGGTATCAATAATGTTGATACGGTGCTCCGGGGCGCCAGCTTTCGGTTTCCCGTCTTCCTCAAGTGTCCAGTGACAAGTAGTAGCTGCGGAAGTGATCGTGATACCTCTTTCCTGCTCCTGTTCCATCCAGTCCATAGTAGCAGTACCTTCATGAGTATCTCCAATCTTGTAATTTACACCGGTATAGTAAAGAATACGCTCTGTAAGTGTAGTCTTACCAGCATCGATATGAGCCATAATACCGATATTTCTTGTTCTCTCTAATGGATATTCTCTTCCAGCCATTATTGCCTCCTAGAATCTATAGTGAGCAAATGCTTTATTTGCTTCAGCCATCTTATGCATGTCTTCTTTACGCTTTACGGCTGCTCCTGTATTATTGGCAGCATCCATAATCTCATTCGCCAATCTTTCCTGCATTGTCTTCTCGCCTCTTTTGCGCGAAAACAATGTCAGCCAGCGAAGTGCAAGCGCCTGTCTCCTGTCCGCTCTTACTTCGATCGGCACCTGATATGTCGCACCGCCGATACGTCTTGCCTTAACCTCGAGCTGCGGCATGATATTGTTCATAGCCTCCTCAAATACTTCAATGGCCGGCTTATCGGTCTTTTCTGCAACTCTGTCAAACGCTCCATATACAATCTTCTGAGCAACACCTTTCTTACCGTCTAACATAATGTTATTGATAAGCTTTGTTACCACTTTATTATTGTATAATGGATCTGCTAATACGTCTCTTTTCTGAGTATGTCCTTTACGTGGCACGGTCCTTCCCTCCTTAAACATTTTGATTAATTCATCGGTACTCACATGTGTCGTTCTAATGATACTGTGTAGTGCAAAGGATTACTCACAATGTATAATTCCCTGCAACTTACTTTCATCATAGTTCTGTTTGTGATTACATCATTTTAATATTGAAGTTCTTTTTCACTTCTCACCACTTTCTGTGGAAGTTCTTCCTCACTGCGCTCGGGAGAACAAAGTAATCTCTAAGTTTGCGCGGCGCCTAACGACTTGCGCATACTATGAGCTTACTTTTACTTTTTCGGCTTCTTTGCACCGTATTTTGAACGTGCCTGTCTTCTCTTCGCAACACCTGCTGTATCAAGTGTTCCCCTAACGATATGGTAACGTGTACCTGGAAGATCTTTTACTCTTCCTCCGCGAATCAGGACAACGCTATGCTCCTGAAGGTTGTGACCTTCGCCCGGGATATAGCTTGTTACCTCGATACCGTTAGAAAGACGTACTCTGGCAATCTTTCTCAGCGCTGAGTTAGGCTTCTTCGGCGTAGCCGTCTTAACTGCTGTACACACACCTCTCTTCTGCGGAGCGGATTCATCTGTCGCTCTCTTCCTCAAAGAGTTATAGCCTTTCTGGAGTGCCGGAGCTGTAGACTTCTTTACTGCTGTCTGACGTCCTTTTTTTACTAACTGGTTAAATGTTGGCATTCTTTTCACCTCCTACGATAATAATAAGTTGCTTTCATCTGTATGAATCAGTGCATGGAGATACAATGCATCCCCATGCACGCTAGATTAGTTTATTACGATTTTTCGGTGTTGTCAAGGACTTTTGTTACGTTTTCATCTGTTTTCTCTGCAATTCCTTAACTGTTCTGTTTTTCAAAAAACAAATCGACGCTCTTCTTTATCTCTTCCGGTTTCATTGTCTTAAGAAGATATCCCGCCGGCTTTAACGGAACGATCTTTTGGATACTCTCCTTATCGCCTCTTCCCGTCAGGAAAATCACCGGTATATCTGCGGTCTCCTTCTCCGCACGAATCATATCAAGCACCTGTCTTCCGTCACAGATAGGCATCTCATAATCAAGAAGTACAAGATCCGGTCTGTCGAGGGTGATACTTCTGATCGCCGCCATTCCAGACTGTGCAAGTCCAACCTCGTAATCTTTCTCCAGAAGCTGTTTTATTGCCTGACGCATAAGACCGGAATCATCTACTACAAGTACTTTTTTCCTAAGCGCCGCCTCATTTTCCTCCATAGTTTTTTTAAGATATTTTTCAATCTCCGACATAGCGTTCTCAACCTTAATATTCGTTCCCACGCCTTTCTCTAACAGATGCGGCGCGCTCACACAGAAAGCAAAATATCCCGCGCCCGTGTCGAACAGGAGACTGAACTGCATCTTCTTCTTTTCAAGGACCTGCTGGAACTGCTCGTAATTCAAAAGATTTTCTCCCTTTACTTTACGCAGATCCGCAGATGGGAAATACCTCTTAAGCTTCTCAACAAACTGCTTTGCTGTATATCTCGTTGCGTTAATGATCATAGAATTTACTTTGTCTGCCTTCGAGCCTATCATCTTTCCAACAGTATTCAGCAACAGCTTCTCCTCAAAGACAAGGACGATTTCCCATTCCTTGTTCCCCTCTGTCTCATACACCAGACGGTAATAAATTCCATTTCCAAATTTCTCACCGCCATACTGCTTGCTGATAATATGTGTTTTTAAGCGGAACATATCTTCGATCAGATGTATGATTGCTTCCCCCATAGCCGCCTGCTCTTCTTCCGGCAAAAGCTCTCCCCATTTGCTCTCGCCCTCGCCTACGATCGCAAGATCCTCCGTGAGCGTATGCCCGATCAGCCATCCTGTACACACGCCCAAAAAGTGGTTGACAGCCGCCATAGAATATCCTGTCTGCTCCAGCTCCCATTCTAGCTGAGGCAGCGTAACATCCCGGAAATTAGCATGAAGACGCTTATGCGTCTCATATCCCTGATATCCGACGGACTTCATATACTCCTCTTCCTCAACAAAATGTTTCATCGCATGGGCTTTAAAGAATTTAATTCCCTCATCACAGATCCACTGATGTTTTTCCGGCTGTTCGCCAAATCTGATCATCTTGCTCATGATCCCGAAAAGTTTCTGATGCTCTTTGTCAATATAGTCAACCCCCATATTGAACCGCTCCTGCCACGTCAATTGATACCCCATCTCAAATCCTCCTAATCATTTTATATATTTGTTCCAGATAGATAATATGCCTTAATACACTGCAAAATCTGCACAAAAAAGAGCTTGTTCTTCCGTCTCACTGCTCCCGAACAGTCCCTGAATAAAACACGCTCTTATAAATTCATATCTGTCTTGATTTTCATACTGCAAATTGCTCTCAAATCTTGAGGCATGGGTTCTTCTACATGTTTTATTTCATGAACAATGTCTGTGCATTGATGCCATAAAAGTAAATGTCGCTACTACCGTATCTGTTGTTATAATATTAAGCAAGTGCTTATAGAATACCATAAACAATACAGAATTTCAAATGCTTTTACCAAATTTACCATATATATTACTATCTAATTCCCCAACTCATCTTTACATTTCTCAAGCGCCGATGCAATCACTGCATCCATATCATAATACCTGTATTCCCCAAGCCTCCCCCCAAAGATCACCTTTTCCTGCGAGGACGACAATCCTTTATATTCTTGATACAATTCCGTATTCTTTTTATCATTAACGGGATAGTATGGTTCGTCCCCAACCTTCCACTCCGAACTGTACTCCCGGCTGATGACAGTCTTTGGCTGTGTACCGAATTCAAACCACTTGTGCTCAATGATCCGTGTCCACGGCGTCTTCGCATCTGTATAATTCACCGCTGCATTACCTTGAAAATTCGGCTTATCAAGAACCTCTGTCTCGAATCTGACCGAGCGGTATTCAAGCACACCCAGCTTATACTCAAAATAGGCGTCAATGGCTCCCGTGTACACGACCTTGTCCGCCAACGCGTCAAGCGTCTCCTTCTCTTCCAGATAATCCACGCCAAGACGGATCTCGATTCCCTCCAGCATATTCCATACCATCTTCGTATATCCGCCCACCGGAATTCCCTGATACAATGCATTGAAATAGTTATTATCAAACGTCAGCCGCACCGGAAGTCTCTTGATGATAAATGCTGGGAGCTCGCTGCAAGGACGCCCCCACTGCTTCTCGGTATATCCCTTCACCAGCTTTTCGTAGATATCAGTCCCCACAAGACTGATGGCCTGCTCTTCCAGATTTCTCGGTTCAGAGATTCCTGCCGCCAGTCTCTGCTCCTCTATTTTAGCCGCTGCCTCTTCCGGAGTCACAACTCCCCACATCTTATTGAATGTGTACATATTAAATGGAAGAGAATAAAGCTCCCCCCTGTAGTTTGCTACAGGGGAGTTCGTAAATCGGTTGAACTCCGCAAACTGGTTCACATACTCCCATACATTCTTATTATTTGTGTGAAAGATGTGGGCGCCGTATTTGTGAACATGAATATCCTCCACTTCTTCGGTATAGACATTTCCCGCAATATGATCCCTCCGGTCAATGACAAGAACCTTCTTACCCGCTTTTTTGGCCTCATGTGCAAAAACCGCCCCGTAAAGCCCTGCTCCTACTATCAGATAATCATACTTCATACCTTTTCTCCTCCAATTATTTCTTATAATCCGAGCTTGTCCGCAATGAAGCCCATCTCCTCAAGAGCCACATCAATCAAATCATCAAGACTAAGTCCTGTAAATTCAATCGCTTCCATATAATCTCTGTTAGCGCCCTTTGCAAACCGCAGCTCATTAAACCGCTTCATCACCGATTTGTGCTTGACGCTTGCAATCTTCTTATCCGGATAGATCTGTGCAACTGCTTTTACAAATCCACTCATCGGATCTGCCGCCAGAATCGCATACTGAAGTGTCGTCTTTGCTTTCACCCCGCTCTTTGGATTATGCGCGCAGATTGCATCAAACAGAACCTTGTCTTCAATCCCTTCTTTTCTCAAAATCTCTGCCGAAGTCGGACCATGTACACTCATATCATGCTGCCAGTCACACTGCTCCTCGTCCAGATCATGAAGCAGTCCGACAATCCCCCAATACTCTACGTCATCCGGCGCCAGCCTCTTGGCCAGTCCTCTCATAATCGCTTCCACCGCATAAGAATGGGTAATATAATTCTCACCTTCCATATATTTCATCAAAATCTCATGCGCCTGTTCTCTGTTCATTGTCTTATTTCCTCCTGCCTATTTTATATTTACAAAACCATTATATACACTATACAAACAGACGGCAATATCAATACAACATCTTCTGAACCTCTTTACTGTCAAGATTTTCTTTCGTCACCCAGAGATATCCTGTATCTATATAAGCTTCATTAGCCATCCCGAGCGCCGCTCTGGATGCCGCTATCACAGAAGCATATCCCATCCCAAAAGGATTCTGCACCACAAGGCCTGCAATCTTGCCCTCTCTCAAAGCCTCCACTTCTGCTTCATCCGCATCGTATCCTACCACCTGCACGCCTTCCATACCCAGACGCTTTAATCCTTCTACGACAGACACAACCGCCTCTCCGTTGGTGGCATAACATCCCTTCACATCCGGGTGCTTTTTCAGAATATAGTCTATAATATTTTCCCGCGTTATATCCTCTTCCTTTATTTTCTCACCTTCCGGAAGCTCTGTCCCGGAAGGCTCTTCTTCATCAAATCTATACGCGCCTTTATTTACCTCGTTGGAAATGACTTTTTTCATCTCGTCCAGATGATAAACCCCTGCAACCGGAGTATCCGGGTATTGACTCTTCATCGTCTCTGCAAATGCCTGCTCCCTGACCGTCGCCGTTTTAGACTTAGAGTCATGAGAGACTAAAACAATCTTCCCGCCCGCTTCAACTGTCTCCGCTAAATGCTGCGCTGCTTCTGCCGCCGCCTTTTCATTATTCGTTGATACCATCGCCATCAAGCCTTTGTAATCACTTCCTGAATCAAAAGCAACAACCGGAATACTGTTTTCCGCCGCCAGATCAAACTGCACCTCACATGCTTTCGCATCTGCTATAGCGATTGCAATCGCCACAGGGTATCTTGCCAGTTCCTCGTCCAATATATTCACCTGCTCGTCAACATTTTCTGCCTCTGAAGGCCCATTATAGGTCACCTTGACTTTATCGCTCCCTTTATACCCCAAAGCTTTATTAATATCGTCAGCGGCCTGCTCCGCCCCCTTCTTCGCCTCATTCCAGAAGACTTTGCCGTCCGACTTGCCAATAACCGATATATACGCGCTCTTTTCCAGCGCAAGTCCATCCGCGTTACTGTAGGCTGACGGACTTATGGCATTCAGCTTCTCCTGATATTTTGCCGGCTCCTTCTCTTCCTCCGGCTCTGTATCTTCTGTCTGCCCTGCACTTTCTGCATTCTGCTCCGGCTGTACCTCTGTCCCGCCGTTTCCCGAAGAACACGCTCCGAGAACTAACATCTGGCACAATATAAGCGTAATAAACTTTTTTCTCATTTCCATAATTCTCCCATCTAACCTGTATTCTCATCTGCCACCCAACACTATACACTAATTTCATGAAAAAATGTTGAAAATTTTCTTAAGATTCATGTACCAGATTTATACACAATAATTTTTTTCTTGTATATTTTGGATTTTTGTATTATGATAAACACAGACAAAAGATTGTGTCTAACATCATTATAAAGGAGGTACATACCTATGGCATTCAAAATTAACGATGAATGTGTAGCTTGCGGTGCTTGTGCTGGCGCCTGTCCAATCAGTGCTATCACAGAGGGCGATGGAAAATACGAGATCAATGCCGATGAGTGTGTTGATTGTGGTACATGTGCAGCTCAGTGCCCGACAGGAGCTATTGAAGAGGCATAAGAATTCAATCGAATACGAACACAAAAAGCATTGTCTGATTCCGTTTGGTTTCGGCAATGTTTTTTACTTTCCTCCGACTTGTTTTGACCTATTTTTTACTTTGGACATGCTATGATAGATTCGCCATAGCGGACAAGCAATCATAAGTAAGGGGGAATTTCCAAACTATGAACAAAGCATTAGAACAACTAAAACGCGAAACAAAGGATGATGCTCGGCTGTTTGAATGTATGAAAGAACTCTATGAACAGGGGATTCCATTTGCCGAATTAAAAGCACTGATTCCAGACCTCAAGCGCACTCGCGACCAGCTCCACTTTAAGCGGATGCTGCAAAGCAACAATGAGGTACTCCTGCAGATGATAAGCGAAGAGATGTCCTTCCTTCTGGATGCAAAAGAACGTCAGGAGGAGGAAGAATTCAAAAAGCTGGACCAGCTCATCAGGCAGCAGCAATCCTTTCGGAAATCTGCCGCTGAGAGCGGACCAGCCTCGTTACTTAAAAAATTATTCCTGCCTGCTTAAATTCGCAAACTTCGTATAGTCTGCGAGCCATGCAAGGTCAACGGTCCCTACGGGGCCGTTTCTCTGTTTGGCGACAATAATCTCCGCCTGTCTTTTTTTCTCACTGTCTTTATTGTAATACTCATCACGGTAGATAAACATTACCACATCTGCGTCCTGCTCGATCGCTCCCGATTCACGCAGATCCGAAAGCATCGGCCGCTTATCCGGACGCGCCTCCACCGCACGGCTTAGCTGGGAAAGTGCAACAACCGGAACGTTCAGCTCTCTCGCAAGCGCCTTCAGCGAACGGGATATCTCCGATATCTCCTGCTGTCTGGACTCAGAACGTCCCCCCGCGCTTCCTGACATTAACTGAAGATAGTCAATAATAATCAGCTGTATATCGTGCTCCAATTTGTATTTGCGGCATTTAGAACGCAGCTCCGATACCGAGATACCGGGCGTGTCATCTATGATCATATTCGATTTTCCAATAATACCTGCGCCTTCAATCAGCTTTTCCCAGTCCGAATCCTTCAGATTGCCCGTGCGCAGAGCCTGCGAATCCACCTGAGATTCCAGCGCGAACAAACGGTTCACCAATTGCTCTTTCGACATCTCAAGACTGAATATAGCTACGCCTTTCTCCTTCTTAAACGCGACATACTGTGCGATATTTAAAACAAATGCCGTTTTTCCCATAGACGGTCTTGCCGCGATCAATATCAGATCCGAGGGCTGAAGCCCTGACAGCTTATAGTCCAGATCAATAAAACCAGTGGGAATTCCTGTAACAACTCCTTTGCTTTTCGCTGCTTTTTCGATACGTTCAAGCGCATTCAATACAACTTGCTTAATCGGAACATATTCCCCGCTGTTACGTCTCTGCAATAACTCAAATACCGACTTTTCCGTTGTCTCCAAAATGACCGGAAGCGGTTCCTTCCCTGCATAACAGGTGTTCGCTATCCCTTCATTCAGCCTGATAAGTTTGCGCATCATAGACTTATCCGAGACAATTTCCGCATAATATCTGACATTCGCCGAAGTTGACATGAGGTTCAGGATATCTCGCATGAATTCCAGACTTGCAATCTCCGGCGGGACCTCCTTCTCCTTCAGCCGCTCCTTGAGCGTAATAAGGTCTACCGGCTTCCCTTCATTAAACATCTCTACAACAGAGTCAAAGATAACGCCGTATGCACTCTGATAAAAATCCTGCCCGCTGATGATCTCAGATGCCGTAAGGATAGCGTCCTTATCCATCAGCATGGCGCCTATGACAGACTGCTCTGCTTCTACGCTGTGGGGCATAACTCTTTTTATGAGCGCCTCTTCCATCAACTCCATCAACTGTTCCTCCTAGGCTTCCTCTGTCACATTCACCGTAAGCTCTGCGGTTACCTTCGGATGAAGCTTCACCGGAATCTTGAAAGTTCCAAGACTCTTAATAGCGTCTTTGAGCACAATCTTTTTCTTATCTATCTCAAGATCCATCTGAGCCTTCACTTCCGCCGCAATTTCCTTAGAAGATATGGACCCGAATGCTTTTCCGCCTTCACCTGTCTTGATCGACATCTCAATCTTCCCGGCCTCAAGATTTTTACCCAGTTCCTTTGCCGCCTCATACTGCTCTTTTGAGATCTTTTCATCATTGGCCTTCTTAAGCTTCAGATCATTGAGGTTTTTTGCATTTGCTTCAACGCCTTTATTCCT
>ERZ778517.720-NODE-720-length-31670-cov-4.750909_pt1 | contig 31670 bp, 23 predicted proteins | sample MGYA00510341_ERZ778517 | MGnify/ENA primary metagenome ERZ778517 (study PRJEB29527, sample SAMN07138964) | mouse gut metagenome | material: feces | host: mouse | place: China:Nanjing | collected 2016-01-25 ...
CTGTGAAAGATTTCTCTGAGAAATTTAAAAACTTACTTCCTTCAAATTCTCGAAGCGATGAAGCAATCGAAACTCCAGCTTCCTTTGGTCTTTACTTGTCTTCTCTTTCAGAAGAGGAACTGGTAATTATGCGAGACAGTCTTGCTTCATTATCAATGGGACAAGCCTATGATGCGGATTATGGAATTGATTTACTTATTGATTCTACTAATATCTATGAGGCTACAAAATATTTAGCTTTTAGAGATGAATATATTGTATCCAATGACAAAAAGGAACTTTTGTTAAGTTCGGTTAAAGACAAACCTTTGCAGTTGCAAAAACTCTATGTTCAAACTGCCGCCGCATCCGATTATATTGCAACTCCAATAGTAGACCATTACATAAAACCTGAGACGATATTCGTTGGAGGAAATGGATATTATGGCGATTGTGAGCACCAATTCGTAATGGATATGGCAAAAGCATGTGCAGAAGATGTATTAGTCGAATTTTGGGGTGGCGGCCCTGAAGATGTTGCAGCAGATGTTACATGCGGAATTGGAGATGCTGTAGAAATTATAGGCGCAGCGATTAGCTATATAGACTGCAAAAAAGGTAAAAAACACATTAAATAAATATTGAAAGCATTAACTAACGTTATGAAACAGCCCGTGGTTCCCAATAATAAAGCACTGAGACTGACACTTATCGCTCTCGTCTTTATTCTAACAATATCGTTTACCATTCTTGATAACGAGGATTATATGCTCGTACTCTGGGGGGCATACGGCGTGTTTGTGCTGGGACAGGTCTACAAGATTTATTATGCCTACAAGCAGCATCTCAAATCATTTATCTACATGTCCTTAGGCAAAATCATCGTGTTGGGAGCTTTTTTTGCCGTTCTCCAGATATTCATCACTACAAAGCCTTAGTATAAATATTACGTCTTTCAGATAGAAAAACAACGGGGTCGCACCTTGCGTTGGTGCGACCCCGTTGTTATGTGGGTCTGATGATTACATCATGCCGCCCATACCGCCCATGCCTGCGGCGGGTGCGGCGGGAGTTTCTTCTTTCTTCTGTGCGATGACACACTCGGTGGTGAGGAACATGCCGGCGATTGATGCGGCATTCTCGAGGGCCACACGTGTAACCTTGGCGGGGTCGATGACGCCGGCGGCCATAAGGTTCTCGTATGTGTCGGTGCGGGCGTTGTAGCCGAAGTCGCCTGTGCCTTCGCTTACTTTCTGGACAACCACGGCACCCTCTACACCGGCGTTAGCGGCAATCTGGCGCAGGGGTTCTTCGATGGCGCGCTCTACAATAGCGATACCGGTCTGCTCGTCGTCGTTGGCACCCTTGAGGTTGCGCAGACGTGCGAGGCAGCGGATATAGGCCACGCCGCCGCCGGGAACGATGCCTTCGGCGATGGCTGCGCGTGTTGCGCTCAGGGCATCGTCTACGCGGTCTTTCTTTTCTTTCATCTCAACCTCGGAGGGTGCGCCTACGTGGAGCACGGCAACGCCGCCGGCGAGTTTGGCAAGACGCTCCTGCAGTTTCTCGCGGTCGTAGTCGCTCTTGGTAGAGGCAATCTGGGCCTTGATTTGAGCCACGCGGGCAGCGAGGAGTTCCTTGTTGGTGTCGCGGTTGACGATGGTGGTGTTCTCCTTGTTGACGGTGATTGTGTTGGCGTGGCCGAGGTCCTGCATGGTTGCAGTGGCGAGGCTCATACCCTTTTCCTCGGAAATCACAGTGCCGCCGGTGAGGATGGCGATATCTTCGAGCATCTCTTTGCGGCGGTCGCCGAAGCCGGGAGCCTTGACGGCGCATACCTTGAGGCTGCCGCGAAGACGGTTCACAACCAGGCCGGCGAGAGCATCCTGGTCGACATCCTCGGCAATAATCAGCAGGCCGCGACCACTCTGGGCTGTGCCTTCGAGGATGGGGAGGATATCCTTGAGGTTAGAGATTTTCTTGTCGTAGAGGAGGATGAAGGGGTTGTCGTAGACACACTCCATCTTCTCGGTGTCGGTGATGAAGTAGGGCGAGATGTAGCCACGGTCGAACTGCATGCCTTCGACAACCTCGATGTTTGTCTCGGTTCCTTTGGCTTCGTCGACGGTAATGACGCCTTCTTTCTTTACTTTCTGCATGGCCTCGGCGATGAGACGGCCGATGGTCTCGTCGTTGTTAGCCGAGATACGAGCCACGTCTTCGATTTTCTTGAAGTCGTCGCCTACTTCCTGGCTCATTTCCTTGATGCCTGCAACGACCTCGGCAACGGCTTTGTCGATACCGCGCTTGAGGTCCATGGGGTTGGCACCGGCGGTTACGTTTTTGAGACCTACGGCCACGATAGCCTGAGCGAGTACGGTGGCAGTCGTTGTGCCGTCGCCGGCATCGTCGCCGGTCTTAGAGGCAACTTCTTTTACGAGCTGTGCGCCCATGTTCTGGAACTCGTCTTCGAGCTCCACCTCGCGTGCCACGGTGACACCGTCCTTTGTGATGTGGGGGGCGCCGAACTGACGCGAGATAATCACATTGCGGCCTTTGGGGCCGAGGGTTACTTTTACTGCGTCGGCAAGAGCGTCGACACCTTTTTTGAGCTCGTCGCGAGCCTCGATATTAAATTTTATTTCTTTAGCCATGGTTGGGTTTCTTTCTGAGTTTAAGGTTTATGGGTTAAAGGTTAAGGAGCTGTCGATTTTGTTGCTTGGCGCAAGGGTGTATCATTAACCCTTAAACTTTAACCTTTAAACTAAATTTATTTAACGATAACTGCGAGAACTTCGTTCTGACGCATAATCAGTGCCTTGTCGTCGCCAAGGTCGACCTCGGTACCGGCATATTTGCCATAGAGCACCTCGTCGCCTTCTTTGAGAATCATAGGCTCGTCCTTGGTGCCTTCGCCAACGGCGAGAACGGTGCCACGGAGGGGTTTTTCTTTGGCGGCATCAGGGATGATGATGCCATGAGCTGTAACTTCTTCGGCTGCGGTGGGCTGGATGAGCACGCGGTCGGCAAGTGGTTTGAGTTTCATGATGATATATTTTTTTGTTAATTTCGTTTTTTCCAATAATATTACAAAAATTGAGCCAAAAACAAATTTGGCAGTCACGACTGACATTTTGTCAACCCGCAAGTAATAACGCCCGAAGGCCGCGCCTGGTTCAGGCCAAGAACCTCGTAGGCGAACTTTATTCAGACTCTGATTGTTTGTCTTAATGTTTAACCAAAAAGATATAAAGATGAAAAAGTTAGTTTTAGTGTTTGCCCTTGCCGGCACACTTTTGGTCGGTAGCACGGCTTGTTCGAAAAAGGGAGATGCGTCGTCTGAAGCCTCTGTCCTGGCAACGAAAATCGAGAATTGCACCAACACCGACAGCCTGCAACTCTATGTAGCCCAGGCCAAGTCATACGCCGAAAAACTCGTAAGGGAAGGCAAGGCCGAACAGGCAAAGGAATACCTGGCCAAAATCGAGCCTGTCGTCAAAGAGAAATCACCTGCCGCCGCACAGGCCCTTTCGGCTGCCGGCAACCTGATAGACAAGGCCGTGGATTCGGTAAAGAAAGGCACTGACAATGCCGCTGACGCCGTGAAAGATGCTGCCGATGCCACCGCCGACAAGGCTAACGAGGCCGCCGACGCTGTGAGCGACAAGGCCAACGAAGTGAAAGATGCCGCTGCTGACAAGGCCAACGAAGTGAAAGACGCCGCAACCGAGAAAGCAGCCGAAGTGAAAGATGCCGCTGCCGACAAAGCCAACCAGGCCGCCGATGCAGTAAAAGACAAACTGAACGAGCTCAAATCAAAGTGAGCAAGCCCACTGTTTATAGCTTATGGGTTGGGGGTTATAGACAAGGCCGCACCTCCTAACCACTAACCCATAAACAAGTGGCTGTATCAAAATAAGAAGTCGTCGGAGACGACGCTTTTGTGGTTAACCCCGCCATCATTGGCGGGGACTCTGAGGCACCTACGATAAAATGACCTCGGAGAGGTCGCAAAGACATACTATCAATCCTTTGCGTCCTCTCCGAGGACTTTTTTTGTATTGGTTTCCATTTTACCCCACGAATAATCGTGGGGCTAACAACAAGAGCGTCCTCTTCGGGGACTCCATCTCATTTTTTTGATACACCCTCTTTAGGAGTTTACTTCACCTCGATGCGGGCGGCGCCGGAGTGGGCGGTCAGCTCGGGGGCGTACTGGCTCTGGAGGGTTGCAATACCCGAGATAAAGGAGCCGGCAAGCGAGGCCGTCATGTCGTAGGTCAGGTGGTAGGTGCCCTGCGGGAGGTAGCCGATAAAGAGGCGCGTAGAAGCGTCGAGGTTCTCGCGGTAGAAGCCGAGACCTCCGCCCCACACATAGCCGGGAAGCTGCTCTACGGGTTCGAAACATGCGGGTCGCTCGTCGTCGATGCTGACGTATTCGAGGTTGCGCTTGGCAACGAGTGTCAACTGCACGCGCACACGTTCGCCGAGGGTGAAATCGTTGGTCTCTACCCATTCGCCGTCGCGCTCAACGAGTACGCGCTTGTCGATTGACAGGTCGCGTCCGGGACGAGCCTCAACCGATGCCATCGGGCGGCGGTCGATGGTCACAACCGAGCCATACGAGGGAGTGACGCCATTTGGCTTAACGGTGATTTTGAACTTACCCGAGCCTTCGAGACGCTGTGCGAAATAACCAGTGGCACTCTCTACCTTGCCGATAGCGAGGGACTTGCCGTTGACGGTAACATTTTGCGATACAGGAACATAAGTCCAGTTGCTGCCGGTGAGTAGCACGGCGGCAATCACATAGTCGGGGTTGTAGGCGCCGAGGTCGTCGTTGGCTTGCGCTTGCACGATTACCCACTGGCGCATGGCGTCGATTTCGGTGGCCGGGGCCTTCATGGCGGCGTAGGCCTGGATTATTGTCGCATAGCCGCGAATATCGTTGACCGAGGGGAAGCACAGACCCATACCGGGCTTGACGACTCCGAACTCGCGGATTGAGGCAAGCACGTTGGCAGCCTCGTTGCGGCGACCGTTGCCGGCGAGGATAAGCACGTCGTAAGCCTTGCCCACGGTGCCGTCGGTGCGCCATGTGCGGGCGACCTCGCCCACGGTGTTGCGGATAAGCCGGTCGCCGGCAACCGACTTTTTGATAGTCGGGAAGTAGGTGGCGATAAGGGCAAGCTCGCTGTCGGTCTTGGCGCGGTTGGGCTTCACGGCCTCCTTTTCGACGTAGGTATAGGCCGGCTGGAGCATCTTGGTTATGGCCGCGTCGGCATCAGAGAGCATGTTGAGCGAGTTGGCGATGCCGAGGGTGGTAAGCACTGTGCGCGTTGTCCACTCCGACGATTGCTTGCTCCAACCGCCCCACTGGAAGCCGCCGTCGGCGTTCTGGAGCTTGGCAAGGGCAGTGGTGGTGGCGTTAATCGCGGCGTCGGCCTTGGCCGGGTCGAGCAGGTCGGCAAGTGCGGCCATGCGCTGGCTGTTGTTGGCTGCGGCCTGAACCCACGGTGTCTGGTCGAGCATGAGGCGTTTGAGGTCCTCGTTCTTTTCGAGCATTGACACAAGGGCTTCTTCCGACGGATTTTCGCTCCATTGCTTGATGGCATCTGCAATCGAGGGGTTCTCTTTGAGGATATGCCTTGCAGCAAGGGCCGAGAAGAGGCGGCCTACGAGGCCGGTCGAGGTGGTCTCGTTGCGCCCGGCAATACCGCGCATGGCTTTGACAACCGTCCATACGGGGTTCTGGCAGTATTGCAGGGTGACTGACGCATCCTTCGATGCCTTGACGGTGAGGGTGAAGGGCTCTTTGTCGTCGGGGTTGAGGTAGAACTCGGTGCTCTCGACCACGGTCGATGCTGCCGAGAGGACGGGTATTGCGGCCTGTTCGCCGTCGGCAAACGTACCGGCGACGGCACGGACTCGGTAGCCTATTGCCGAGGCGTCGACCCCGGCGGTAACGGGCATTGCCACTACTGCCGAGGCGTCGGGGGCAATGACGTTGCTAAATTCGCGCGACTCGACGGTCTTGCCCGTGGCGACATCGAAGAGCTCGACGGTCGTTGCCACGGTGGCGGTGTCGGCCGAGTTGTTGAACACCGTTGCCAGGATAGTGGCGGTGTCGCCCTGGCGCATGAAGCGCGGCAGGTTGGGCTGCACCATCACGGGCTTGTTGGCCATGGCCTCCGCTACCATTTTTGCGGTCTTGAGGTCGGCGGTCCATGCTGCGGCCTTGAACTGCCAGGTGGTGTTGGCATTGGGCACGGTGAAGACTATGTCGACATTGCCGTCGGCATCGGTCACGAGGGCAGGTTTCCAGAAGGCTTGGAGCACTTCGGAGAGACGGTATTCGAACTTATCGGGCTGCTGTGGCTGACCGGCGTCTTCCTGAGCCTCGGAGGCAACCGTGGCAACAGCAACCTCTTCGACTTCCACACCGGCGGCAGCGCCATATAGCTTAGGCTCTGCTACTACTTCATTCTCAATACGCACGCCATCTGCAGCGGCCTCGTATTCTACATCATCAGAAACCGATAAATCTTCAACTTTTTCGGTTGCGAGCGACTTCATCATCGGCCTTGCGCCACGGATGCGGAGTGAATTGTAATACGAGCGGCCGTCCCAGAACATATATACCGGCCATGTGTAGCCAGGCACGTTGCTGCGCGTGAATTCGAGGCTGTTGCTGTCTCTGATAAGGCGGCGGATTGCGTAGTCGAGCGACATCTGGGCCTTTTTCTGATAAAACCTGAACGAGGTGGCAAAAGTGCCGTTACGCAACTGGTCGAGGGCCTTGTTGTACATCGTGGCAACCATAGCGGCATCGGGCATACCGTTGCCGTTGCCATCGATAAGGCGCAGGTGCCAAGTCTCTGACGCACCGGGTACAAGACGGTCGCGGAAGCTCTCGGCCACGATTTCAGGAGCGCCCTCTTGGGGACGGGTAAGGGTGAGTTGTACACTTTTTACCTCGCCCTCGTAGACAGTGAATAGCGAGACTTTTGCCTCGTCGTAATTGGCAGGTACTTCGAGTTTGAACCGGTCGAAACCTTTGCCGAGCTTACGCGGCTCGAGGGTAATCAATTCGTCGCCAAGCTGCATGGCGGCGTAGACATAGATTTCTTTCTTGGCCGTACCGACATACACTTCGGCCTTGTTGCCTGCAAGAGTAAAGCGTGTCTGAGGCACAAACAAGGTTTCATAACCAGGCACTTGGTTGCGCTTGATATTGAAGAGAGTGACATCGGCAGCTTCGGCAACAATATCGGCCAAAGCCGCGTCCGCCGGTGCAAGGCTCAGAGTATATGTGCCGGCTCCGAGCGAACTAACATCAATTTGCTTTAATTCGCCACCCTTGGCATCGCCTGAGAGCACGGTTTCATCCACGTCATTAAGCAATTGCCAGTTGATAGCGATAGGTTTGTTCTCGTCATCGGCATTTAATGCCTGGAATTTGACCGAGAGAGGTTTAGATGTGTCTAAAACTTTGGTAACTGGGTCGGCTGCAATTACGTATGGCTTGCCGGTGGTAAAGTTTTTGGTGCACTCCGAAGTTTCGGCAGTTGCCGATGTAACGACTGCTGAGACGATAAAGTTTTGGAATTTTTCGCCCTCGAAGTTTTTCTTGTCAAGGTCCTCGGCGGGAATATCGACAGTAAATACGCCGGAGGCATCGGTTGCGACCTCGGTAGATACGAGGTCTTGGCCCTCGGGGGCGAACCAGCGCCAGCGACTTGCGCCTTTGACTGTAACCTTGACATTAGCACCGACAAGGGGCATACCCGAGTAGGTACGGGCTTTGCCTGTCAGACGAACGGCGCCGGGGGTGGGCACGTCGCGCTCAACCGAGGTAAACTCAGCCTCGAAGGTCGGCAGTTTGAAATCGCTGACCATGATGTTATCCCAGCCACAGCTGCTACCCTCAACTCTGACTTCTATATTATGGATTCCAGTCAGAGTGCCTTTTTGTGTAGCAAATACTCCATTTGCTCGGCCAAGAGCATCTGTGGTAACGTAACAAGTGTCGACTTTCTGATTATTTGCATTGAGGAAGTATACAGTTGCCTTCTGGCCGGGCACAACGACAGGCTTTTTACCAGGTTCCTTTACAGCAATGGCGATAGCCCATGATACGGAATCACCGGGGTGGTAAAGAGTGCGGTCGGTAAGCACTTCAACTCTATACTTTGGCTCCTTATCTTCGGGCTTGGTAAACTTATTGGGGTTGATATTTTGATTGAATTTATATATTTTGTTGCGGTAGTTGAACTGCAAGTGGTTGTCCCGATAATACGAGGCATCAGGGGCAGTGTAAGCCAGCATACCGTGCTTGTCGGTCTTGCCGAGGTTTTTGCTCTTGACCTTGGCTTTGACGCTTCCGTAGATATAATTCACCATTATATCGGCTACAGGAGCACCACTTATATAATCGGCTGTGAAGATAGCATTTGTGGTACAACCGTTGATATTGACTGGCAAGAATGGCACACACAGGAACTGCTCGACATCAGCATTGGGTTGCACTTTGCCGTTGAGCATAGGTACGATGGCATAGCGCCCCGGCTCAGTGATTTGAAATTTGATAGTTTCCTCGCCGTCTATGGCCGTCGTAGGCACACTTTTCTTTTCGATGCAGGGCAGCAAGGATACCATCCGTTGTGCCATATTTGTTTTTATACCATCAGTGAGCTTGTAGAGGCCGAAACCGACAGATTTGGTAAAGGCATAGCGCACCTTCACCTCGATTTCGCCACCAGGATGAGTCATATTGGGCATATTATATGCCATCGTGGGATTTGTAAATGCCTTTAGCTTGTTCTCGAAGATTGCCTTCTGATAGAAGGTGGGATATTTGGCTATGGCTTGTTTGAGCAGGGCTATCATGCTGTCGCGCTTGGCGATTTGCTCATTGCGCTCGTCGGCGGTTGCGTTTGCCTCAGGTTCGAACGACTCGTAATTTTCGTTCATTGCCTGGGCCAGAGCGTATGGTGCGCCGGGCTTGCCGATGTTAGCCTTGTATAGGTCGAGATATTCGTCGTAATGACGATAACCAGGAGCACGACGGATTTTAGTGCACTGCCAATATATGGCCTCGGGCGACCCGGCGGCATACATGGCGGCTCCTTCATCGCAAGCAGTTTGTAGTTTAGTGCGGTCGTAGAATTTTTCGTTAAACTCACTTAGGTTCTCAACTTTGCGATAGAGTATAAAGCTGTATATATCAGGGATGTAGTCGAGCGTTTCTTTGCCGTACTCCACATCGTTCTTATAGTCGGCCAGGGGCTTGTTGTCGGCCTTGGCAAGGCGAAGGGCCTCGGTATAGAGCTCGTTGAGCTTATAGGCGAACTGCGCGGCACTCCATTTTGCAATATCATCGGGAAGAGGGAGCAATGGGGCATCGACGCGGTTATAGCGCCACATATTATCCTGATAAATCGAGGCATATAGCTCGGCCTCGAAGGCTGTGAGCATGGCGCGGTCGGCATCGGTCTTGGCCTTGGCGACATAGCCGTTGACAAGCGACGGAAGTGTAAAGATGGTGTCGGGATTGATGGCGCGCTCGGCCGTGGTGATTTCGAGCAGGCAGCGCAAGGGGTCGAGGCCGGCGTCGAGGTTCTTTTGTGCCGACGCGATTACTTTCTGAGGATAGGCGAAATCGGGCGTGGTAAATTTCGGCGTCGCCCCCGACAGGTTAAAGAATGCTGTCATAATGAGGAGAAAAGATAGTATATACGCTTTCATAGACTCATGGATAAATAGATGATAGTGTTGTAGGGACGCGCCATGGAGCGTCCGCATAGGTGCCATCGTACTCGTTGATGATAAGACGATACATAAAGACAAAAGTTTAAAAAGTGACAAAAATTTTATGCCTCTTTTTGGACTTTTGTCTTTATGTTTCTTCTGATTTGCCCCGGGTGGGCTGTTACGGGGTGTCGGATTACTTATTCAGGCCGCAGGCTTTGCACTTGTCGGCAATCTGGGTGAAGAAATCGTTGCCCTTGTCGTCGACCAGGATAAAGGCGGGGAAGTCTTCGACCTCGATTTTCCAGATGGCCTCCATGCCGAGCTCGGGATATTCGAGCAGCTCTACGTTCTTAATCGAGTTCTGAGCCAGCACGGCAGCGGGACCGCCAATCGAGCCGAGATAGAAGCCGCCGTGTTTCTTGCAAGCATCGGTAACCTGCTGGCTGCGGTTGCCCTTGGCAATCATAATCATCGAGCCGCCGGCACTCTGGAACTGGTCTACGTAGGGGTCCATGCGCCCTGCCGTGGTAGGGCCGAACGAGCCCGAAGGCATGCCTGCCGGGGTCTTGGCCGGGCCGGCGTAGTAGATTGGGTGGTCCTTGAGATACTGGGGCATCTCCTCGCCACGGTCGAGGCGTTCTTTAATCTTGGCGTGGGCGATGTCGCGGCCCACGATGATGGTGCCCGACAGCGACAGGCGCGTCGACACGGGATATTTGGTCAGCTCGGCAAGGATTTCGGGCATGGGGCGGTTGAGGTCGATTTTCACCACGTCGCCCTCGCCCTGTTTGCGGTATTCCTCGGGTATGAGTTCGCCAGGGTTAGAGTCGAGTTTCTCAATCCACAGGCCGTTGCGGTCGATTTTGGCCTTGACGTTGCGGTCGGCCGAGCAGCTTACGCCCATGCCGATGGGGCACGATGCGCCGTGACGCGGCAGTCGGATTACGCGGATGTCGTGGGCGAAGTACTTGCCGCCGAACTGCGCGCCGAGGCCGAGTTCTTCGGCAGCTTTCTTGAGGGTGGCCTCAAGCTCGATGTCGCGGAAGGCGTGGCCGTATTCGTTGCCGTGGGTGGGCAGGCTGTCGAGATATTTCACCGATGCCTTCTTCACAACCTCGAGGTTCTTTTCGGCTGATGTACCGCCGATTACGAAGGCGATGTGGTAGGGAGGACATGCGGCGGTGCCGAGCGAACGCATCTTCTCTACGAGGAAGGGCACGAGCTTGTCGGGGTTGATGCGGGCCTTGGTCTCCTGATAGAGGTAGGTCTTGTTGGCCGAGCCGCCGCCCTTGGCCACGAAGAGGAAGTGGTATTCGCCGCCCTCGGTGGCATGGATGTCAATCTGCGCCGGCAGGTTGCAGCCGGTGTTGACCTCCTCGTACATAGTGAGGGGGGCATTCTGGCTATAGCGCAGGTTGTCGGTGGTGTAGGTCAGATACACGCCGTGCGAGATTTTCTCTTCGTCGTTGCAGCCGGTATACACGTTCTGACCCTTCGAAGCGTGGCAGATAGCCGTGCCTGTGTCCTGGCAGAAGGGTAGCTGGCCCTTGGCGGCGACCTCGGCGTTGCGCAGCATGGTCAGGGCGACAAACTTGTCGTTCTGGCTTGCCTCGGGGTCGGAGAGGATTTTTGCCACCATGAGGTTGTGCTCACGGCGCAGCATGAAGGCGTTGTCGTGAGTGGCCTGGCGCGCAAGCACGGTCAGGGCCTCGGGGTCGACGACGAGGAATTCGTGTCCGCCCCAGTTCTCGGTGTGTACGTAGTCTGATGTGAGATGATAGTACTCGGTAGTGTCAGGTCCGAGAGGGAACATCTCCTGATAGTGAAAAGGTTTGGTTGCCATATGCGGATTGCTGTTTTATGCAGTTGATATGTGCAAAGATAGCAAAAAAAGCGCAAAGGCAAGCGATTTTATAGTTTTTTACTTAAAAAACCGCGCAGGGACGGGGCGGCTGCGCGGTTTGGTTGATTAGAAAGGAATTCGTTTAGAGGTCTTCTTCAATCGAGAATTCTTCGGGCAGGTCGTCGAAGTTGTCGGCCTCGTCGTCGATGTTTTCTTCTACGGCGTCGGCGTCGTCATCGTTGGCTGCTGCCGCTGTGGTGCTCTTGGCCGGTTTCTTCTTCTTGCCGGTCTCGGGGTCGGCAAGGGCCTCGCTGATGAGCTTTTCGATTTCGTCAGCCAGCTCGGGGTTGTCCTCGAGCATGCGTTTGGCCGCCTCGCGGCCCTGGGCAAGTTTGGTGCCGTTATAGCTGAACCATGAGCCGCTCTTGGCGATGATGTTGAGCTCTACGCCGAGGTCGATAAGCTCGCTCGAGCGCGATATGCCTTCGCCGAACATGATGTCGAACTCTGCGCGGCGGAAGGGGGGCGCAACCTTGTTCTTTACCACTTTTACCACTGTGTGACGGCCCAGCACGTTGTCGCCGTCCTTGAGGGTCGAGCGCGAACGTATGTCGAGGCGTACCGACGAGTAGAATTTGAGGGCGTTACCGCCGGTAGTGGTCTCGGTCGGGCCGAACATCTGGCCGATTTTCTCGCGTAACTGGTTGATAAATATACAGGTAGTGTTTGTTCGTGCGATGGTGCCGGTGAGTTTGCGCATGGCCTGCGACATCAGTCGTGCTTGCAGGCCCATGTTGCGGTCGCCCATCTCGCCCTCGATTTCGCTCTTGGGGGTGAGGGCCGCTACCGAGTCGACAACGATTATGTCGACAGCCGCCGAGCGGATAAGCTGCTCTACGATTTCGAGGGCCTGTTCGCCGTTGTCGGGCTGCGATATGAGCAGGTTGTTGACGTCGACACCGAGTTTTTCGGCATAGAAGCGGTCGAAGGCGTGCTCGGCATCGATGATTGCCGCGATGCCGCCGAGCTTCTGGGCCTCGGCTATGGCGTGTATTGCGAGTGTGGTCTTACCAGATGATTCGGGGCCGAAGATTTCGATGATGCGGCCACGGGGATAACCGCCGACGCCCAGGGCCGAGTTGAGGGCCACCGAGCCCGAGGGGATTACGTCGACTTTTTCGACTATTTCGTCGCCCATCTTCATGATGGCGCCGCGTCCGTATGCTTTTTCGATGCGTCCCATTGCCTGTGCCAATGCCTCGAGGCGGGCTGCTTTAGGGTCGAGTTCTTCGCCCTTGGTCTTTTTGGGTTTTGTTGCCATAATTAGGTAGTTTTTGTTTTCTGATGCAAAGTTAGTGCATAAGTTGTGCATCACAATGGCACAGTGATGTTAAATTTTCGCAAAGGCGAAAATTTAAAGTTTAAGGTTTAAGGGTTAGAGGTTAATGTGAGGGCGATTTACTTATATTTTTTTGTGAGTAGACTAATAGCTATTAATGTTGATAATCAGTGCGTTGTGGTGGCGAGAGAAAAATAATTGCACTTTGAATGAAAAAAAATTGGTTTGCGGTGAACCATATTAGCCTCCATGCGTTTTATTAGTACATAGCAAAATTACTTTTTCCATTGCAAGAAATGTGATAATGATTGGTTTATTATCTATTGTGGCGACACTGTGACAGCGTCGCCACAGTAGTTTTATGGGGGTTTAGCGCTTATAATCGAGCAACCATTTAAATCTGTTGTACAATGTATCTTCCGGGTGCGAAAGGATGGGGACACTGTTTGAAACAGGGCCTAATATAACGGTCGAATTTGGCTGTTTAAATTTAAACCATGCCGCTAAGTAAGGGAACTCGCCTTCCCAAAAAATGTAATCGCCGCAATGCACATTCACCACGATGGAATCATTGCTTTTGTTAAGTTCTAATCTTGTCAAAAGAGAATCCTCTACATTGGCAATAAGCAATGGCTTGTTCCTTACCTCAGGCAGATAAATCCCTTTTATAGTCTTATAAGTGCTATCATCGCTCATATAATCCACGCCAAAGTATAGTTGGTCGTCTTGCTTGTTTTTACGTAAAGTCATCGATGAATATATGTCATATAGCAAGAGGCTGTCAAATAGGCGTTTGTAGATTGTAGCGCTTTTATCGTTGGTGAATTTATAAAGTGGCAAGCTAAAAATCGTGTCGATTTCATCTTGAGATTCATCAATGTGGCAATATATCTCTATGCTGTCACGGGCATCGTTTACAACAGCCAATTTGTACAAGACCCATACTTTGCCCTCCTCATAGCGTTGAGATTTCTTTGACGGATAAGCAACGCAGACCAAGGTCGTGATTATATAGACAAGGATGATGATTATAAGGCTTCGTTTCATTTCGAGTTGCTTAGTGGCTTTGTTGCCAAAGTTATAGATAATTTGCCGATTTACAAAAAATGGGTGGAAATTTAGGGGATTTCTTGATGGTGGTAATAAATGGAATAGATACCCGGTCGCGGCGTGACGCAATGTCACGATTTAACGGTAAAAATCATTTTATCGAACCACCTTACAGTAGGGTCGCGGCATGCCGCGACCGGGTATCAAAAGCATTTGTCGCTGGATGTCAGGAAGATAGTTTCGCCAACCCGGACGCGCCATGGCGCGTCCCTACAGGTGGGTAGATAAAATGATTTTATCGTTAAGTTAGTGGCATTGCTGCAAGCCGCGACCCTACGAGAGGGCATGGGTTTAGTCGGGGATGACGGCGCCGCGAAGGCGCAGGGAGAGTTCTTCGCTCTTGCCCTTGCCGTTGCGGAATTTGACGCGGATGTCCTTGTCGGCCTCGCCGCGCTGACCTTTGGGCGTGAAAGTGACCTTGATGGTGGCCTTTTCGCCCGGTTTGAGCGGCTTGCGGGGGTACTGGGGCACGGTGCAGCCGCATTTGGGCTTGACCCAGATGATGGCCAGGGGGCTGTCGCCGGTATTGGTGATGCCATATTCGTGCACCACGGCCGGGGCCGACTCTTTGACTGTGCCGAAGTCGTAGGCGAGTTCGTCGACAGTGACACCGACTTTCTCGCCCGGTACGCGACGGGCCTCGGCCGTGATGCCTACAAGCACCATGAGGGCGAGGAGCAATATGCGGATATATTTCATAGCACGGTCTTTGTTTCGCTGAAATATGTGGCAAGTACCAGGCTTGCAGCGGCAAATGAGCTGCGGCGGTTGGCATAAACGTCGGCCTCGCACCGGGCAAGCTGTTGCTGTATTTCGGGGTTGTCGTAGAAGTGCTTGCGTAACTGCTCGTCGATGGTCTCGTACATCCAGTAGCGGGCCTGTTCGTGGCGCTTGGCATCGAAATAGCCGTTGGCCTTGACAAAGGCGAAGTAGCGGTCAATCATATCCCACACCTCGGGTATGCCGAGTTCGTAGTAACCCGAATATGTGAGCACTTCGGGCGACCAGCCGGATGCCGTGGGCGGGAAGAGGTGCAGTGCCGAGCGGTACTGGGCCTGGGCAAGCTGCGCCGGGCCGATGTTGTCGCCGTCGGCCTTGTTGATAACTATTCCGTCGGCCATCTCCATGATGCCTCGCTTGATGCCCTGCAGTTCGTCGCCGGCACCGGCAATCTGGATGAGCAGGAAGAAGTCGACCATCGAGTGGACTGCAGTCTCGCTCTGACCCACGCCGACGGTTTCTACGAAGACGTTGTCGTATCCGGCAGCCTCGCATAGCACGATGGTCTCGCGGGTCTTGCGCGCCACGCCGCCGAGCGAACCGGCCGACGGGCTGGGGCGTATGAAGGCGTTGGGGTGCTGCGACAGCTTCTCCATGCGCGTCTTGTCGCCGAGAATCGAGCCCTTGGTGCGTTCGCTCGAGGGGTCGATGGCGAGCACGGCGAGTTTGCCCCCGTCTTTGAGCACGTGGAGGCCGAAGACGTCGATACTCGTACTCTTGCCGGCTCCGGGCACGCCTGTGATGCCTATGCGGCGCGAGTTGCCCGAGTAGGGCAGACACTTCTCAATCACCTCCTGGGCTAAGGCATAGTGGTCGGGGGCAAGGCTCTCGACCAGGGTTACGGCACGGCTGAGTGTGGTGACGTTGCCCTTGAGGATGCCCTCTACAAGCTCGGAGGCCGTCGGCAGGGGCTTGCGGCGGCGTGCCACGCGGTAGGGGTTGACGATTGGCGGCTGGGCCACGCCGCTATTGACGGTAAGCCCGGCATATTGGCTGTCGTTTTCAGGATGGTCCATCTGTGGTTCGGTTTACACGCTCCATTCCACGCCGTCCTTGGTGTCTTTCACCGAGAAGCCGATAGCGGCGAGGCGGTCGCGGATGAGGTCGCTGGTTGTCCAGTCTTTGTTTTTCTTAGCGTTGGCGCGGATTTCGAGCAGCAGGTTTACGGCCTCGCGGTAGGGCTTGAGGCTGTCGCCGGTTTCGCCGCTGTCGTCGACACGTATGCCGAGGATTTCGACAAGGAAGGTGTCCATAAACCTGCGCAGGAAGTCGATGTCGGCCTGTGTGGCTGTGGCGGTGTGGTCTTTGACCTGGTTGATGATGCGCACGGCATCGAAGAGCACGCCGATGAGCACCGGGGTGTTGAGGTCGTCGTCCATTGCCTCGTAGGCACGTTGCTCGAGGGTCGAGACGTCGACAGTCGATGTGTCGGAGGGCTTGAGCTCCTGCAGGCGGCGGTAGCCGTCGAGCATGCGGCCAAGGGCCGTCTCGGCCGATTTGAGGGCCTCGTTGCTGAAGTCCACGGTGCCGCGATAGTGGGCCTGGAGGATAAAGAAACGGATAGTCATGGGCGAGTAGGCCTGTTCGAGCAGCTTGTGCGAACCGGTGAAGAACTCGTCGAGGGTGATGAAGTTGCCCAGCGACTTGCCCATCTTCTTGCCGTTGATGGTAATCATGTTGTTGTGCATCCAGTAGTGCACTGCGGGGTGTCCGCTGTGGGCCACGCTCTGGGCGATTTCGCACTCGTGGTGGGGGAATTTGAGGTCCATGCCGCCACCGTGTATGTCGAAAGTCTCGCCGAGATATTTCTCGCTCATAGTCGAGCACTCGAGGTGCCAGCCGGGGAAGCCTTCGCTCCAAGGCGAGGGCCAGTGCATGATATGCTCGGGGGCGGCTTTCTTCCACAGGGCGAAGTCGGCGGGGTTGTGTTTCTCGCTCTGGCCGTCGAGTTCGCGCGTGGTGGCGAGGAGCTCGTCGATGTTGCGGCCCGACAGTTTGCCGTAGCCGTAGTCTTTGTTAAATTTGGGAACGTCGAAATATACCGAGCCCTCGCTCTCGTAGGCATAGCCGGCGTCGAGGATTTTCTTGATATATTCGATTTGTTCGATGATGTGTCCCGAGGCATGAGGCTCGATAGACGGTGGCAGCACGTTGAGGGCCTCCATGGCCTTGTGGTAGCGGCCCATGTAGTATTGCACCACTTCCATAGGCTCGAGTTGCTCGAGGCGTGCTTTCTTGGCAATCTTGTCTTCGCCCTCGTCGGCATCGTGCTCCAGGTGGCCTACGTCGGTGATATTGCGCACATAGCGTACCTTGTAGCCAAGATGGGTCAGATAGCGGTAAACGATGTCGAATGTGATTGCCGGACGTGCGTGGCCCAGGTGGCCGTCGCCGTAAACTGTCGGCCCGCAGACATACATGCCCACCATGTTTTCATGAAGAGGTTTGAAAACCTCTTTCTGGCGGGTCATGGAATTGTAGATGGTAAGCATCTTTTTTAGTTTAGTTATTAGGTGTGTGATGGTGTACAAAAAATGGTTATCGAATGTAGTCGTCGGATAGAACGCAATTGCTTGGTGACATGTACTTTGCGACCTCTCCGAGGTCATTTTGTCATACAGTGCTTTTTTGCCCCACCAATGATGGTGGGGTTAACCATGATTGCGTCGTCTCCGACGACTTTTTATTTCGATAGGCACTATTGTCACTATGGTAAATGATTAGGCTTCAAACGGGTTGGGGATGCCGCCTTTTGTGGGGGCGTTTTTGGGCATCTTGCGCTCGATGACGCCGAAGGTGGCCTCGTAGCGCTGCACGTTCTCGTTGAGTGCCGACAAGAGGGTCTTGGCATTCTCGGGAGTCATGATGATGCGGCTGAGCACCTTGGCCTGGGGCATGTTGGGTGCAACGGTGATGAAGTCGATAAAGAACTCGTTTGCTCCGTGCGAAATCACGGCGAGGTTAGAGTAGTGGCCGGCAGCCACTTCGGGGCTGAGTTCGATTTTGAGTTCCTGGGGTTTGGGTTTGTTATCCATTGTAGTATGCTGTTTTCGTTATTTCATGAGTTCTACGACCTTCGAGCCGAGCGAGGTGTCTTTGAAGTGGATTTTCACGCCCTTGACATTGGGGTTCGCCCAACTGTCGCTGATGCTGTACGAGCAGTAGTAGTAATAGTTTTGTACAGCCCCGTCGGTCTTGGGCTGGAATACGACGTGGTATTCGGGAACCTCGTTGTCGGCGGTGGCGGCATCGAGTACGAGCGATATGCAGTTGTCGGACTTCGAGGACGAGCCTATGCAGATAAAGTTGATATATTCGCCCGAACGCTGGAGGTCTTTCATCGATACGGCCTCGGTTGCCCAGTTGTTGGTTTCCTGTGCGGTCTTGGTCACGGCCTGAGCGCCCAGACCCTCGGTCGGGGCAGCCTCTATGATGGTGCAGGGGCCGCTGACACGCAGGCCCGTAGAGGTGATGTAGCTGATGACGATGCGCGTGCCGGCCTTGAACTTGTCGGCGGGGAATTTTTGGTTGGTGGTCAGTGTGAGCAAGGGGGAGTCGCCTTTCTCGCGGAATGTCATGGTAGCGCCGGCGTCGGAAAACGAATCGAGGGTGACGAAATCGACAAAGTTCTCGAGGTAGTCGTCGTTGCTGTGGCTGTTGCAGCCGCCGAGGAGCATACCCGTGGCGGCAACGATGCCGAATAGTAAGTTCTTAATTTTCATTGTAGATTAATTATGTTTTTGATTGGTTTCTATGCCGACGATACGCCCGTCGGCCATGCGTATTACGGCGTCGGAATCGGCAGCGAGACCTTCGTCGTGAGTAACTATTACAAAAGTCGCGCCAAGTTCGTCGCGAAGCTCGAAGAAGAGCCTGTGCAGCGATGCGCGGTTGGCCGAGTCGAGGCTGCCCGAAGGCTCGTCGGCAAGGACGACGCGCGGACTATTGACCAGTGCGCGGGCCACGGCGGCGCGCTGGCACTCGCCGCCCGAGAGTTCCGACGGCCTGTGTCCGGCGCGGTCGCCCAGCCCGAGGCGGTCGAGGAGCGCCTCGGCGCGCCCGATGGCGTCGCGGTGGGCGGCGCCACCGATGAGTGCCGGCATGGCGACGTTCTCGACGAGGGTGAACTCGGGCAGAAGCTGGTGGAACTGGAACACGAAGCCAATGTTGCGGTTGCGGAAGGCCGACAGTTTCTTGTCGGACAGCGTGGTCACGTCTACGCCGTCGTACAGCACGCGGCCCCCGGCCTCGGGCGACGACAGTGTGCCGAGAATCTGCAGCAGGGTGGTCTTGCCGGCACCGCTTGGGCCCACAATGGTGGTCACCTTGCCGTCGGCAATGTCGAGGTCGATACCCTTTAAAACCTCGAGGGCACCGAAGCGCTTGTGTATGTTACGGGCACTCAGCATCCGCCGCAGCACCCTCCTTCGCCACACGAATGGTCGCCGCCGCCGCAGTCACCGCCGCCGCAACATCCGCCACAAGAATGTTTGGGATGGAGCTCGTCGTCGGTCGGGTCGCGCACTACGAGGACTTCGCCCTCGAAGCGCACCTTGTCCTGGGCTAAGGGGTGGTTGAGGTCGATAACGACATCGGTGGGTGTCAGCTCGAGCACGACGCCGTCGATACGGAAGCCGTCGGGCGTGCGCAGGGGTATTACCTCGCCGGGGGCGAACATCTCCTCGTCGAACTTGCCGTCGACAGTCATGCGTTCGCGGGGTATGCGGTAGATTTCGTCCTGGGTGTAGGGGCCGAAGGCTTCTTCGGGCATAGCCGTCAGGTTGAATTTGTAGCCGGCCTCTTTCCCGGCGAGTTCTTTGTCGAGGGCTTCGACGAGGCCGATGGTCACGCCGTCGATTACGCGGTCGGGGTCGTCGGGGGTCACTTCGTGTACGAGTTCTTCGTTGCCCTCCTCGTCGATGCGGTAGAGCTTATATGCTATTTCGAAATATTTTCCGGGTTCGATTTTCATATTCTATTTTTGGTTGTTCTTATTGTTCAATCTGGCGTACTTTCAGGCGTTCTCCGGCGTCGTTGACAATCGAGCGGAAGTAACGCTCGTTGTAGCCACCGAATGTCGGCTGTACCGGCATGCCGTCGGCGGTGCGCTCGAACTGCCCGTCTTTTTCTTTCTTTATGTTGCCGTCGAGGAACTTGACAAAGAGGTAGTCGCCAAGGTCTTTGTAGCGTTTTGTCACGTCTGTGGCGGCGCGGTCGGTAAGGTCGTTGAGCTGTGCCGAGGCGCTGGCGAAGTCCTTGCCTACGAGGTCTACGCTAAGTCGGCCTACCTCGGTGGCGAGGCCGTCTTCGAGTTCGCCCTGTACGCGGCGTATGTCCGGTATCATCTGGCTGTAGCGGTTATATGCCTGGTTGGCAACGTAGTTGTTGACCCAGAACATCGAGTCCCACGACAGCGTGAGCAGGTCGGCAGTCTTCTCGTCGAGTGACTTTGGCACGGTGGTGTTGGCCGAGAATACGGGCACGTAGACACAGGTGTTGGCATCGTCGACGCCGAACCACAATATGCCGCGCATGGCCTGGTGGCGGTCCTTGTTCATGTCGGCGACGAACGAGAAGCCCGTCTGCTGTGTGGCGATGGCGCGCTCGTGGGTGTACTGCTGTCCGTCGACGGTATACTCCATCGGGCGCCAGCGGTAGGGGCAGTCGAAGGGCCCGGCGCCGATGTCGTTGTTCATGTCGAGGAGGGTGCCCTCGAAGTGGTCGCGCATCATGTCCTTGAGGTCTTTGGCGGCGAGTGGCTTGGCCGGTTTTACCCACAGTGGCATCGGTTCGCCCTGTCCGTCCATAATCCACGATACGTACTGGTCCATAGACCCTTCGGGCGCAAAGCGCTTGAAATATGCCCACACTCGGGCATCGCAGCCGCGCAGTGCGCCGGCATCGGTAACGGCATAGGCGCGAGAGAAATCAAAATCTTCGTCCTTGCCGCTGTAATATCCCTGCTTGCGGGCGAAGTCGATTACGTCGGGCGAGTAGATGGTCTCCTTGTCCTTGAGGGGGAATTTGTGTATGCGGGCGTGGTTGGCGTGGCCCGAGATATAACCGTCGGGCACGCGGCGTGCGACCCACACGGCGCCTTTGTCGGCCTTGCCCTTGCCTATGAGTTCCATGACCCATACCTCGTCGGGGTCGGCGATAGAGAACGACTCGCCCGACGAGGCGTAGCCGTAGTCCTTGACAAGGCCGGTCATCACCTTTATGGCCTCGCGGGCAGTGCGGGCGCGCTGCAGGGTGATGTAGATTAGCGAACCATAGTCAATCAGGCCCGAGCCCTCGAGCTCGGGACGGCCTCCCCATGTGCTTTCGGCTATGGTGAGGCCGTGCTCGTTCATATTGCCCATGGTCGAGTAGGTATGGGCGACTTCGGGTATTTCGCCGAGGTGTCGGCCTGTATCCCATTCCACTACGGGGCGCACCGAACCCTTTGCATGGTCGGCTGCAGGCTGGTGGTAGAGCGCGCCATAGAGCGTGTGGCTGTCGGCGGCGTATGTTATCATTGACGAGCCGCTGTCGGTTGCGCCCAGGGCGGCGATGAGGCTTGTGCAAGCCATTGCGGCGGCGCTGGCTAATGACAGCGCCAAGGTGGCGAATAGTCGTATTTTCATATTAGTCTAACGCTGTTTTTATACTTTTATTATTTTTTTCATGACCGGATACCATATATAACCCTCGACCGACGGTCGCCCGAGCCTGTGGAGCAGTTCTACGTAGTGGCTCACCTGGCGGTGGTGGCTCTTGCGCGTCTCGGCGGTAAATTTGTAGTCGACCACCACTACCGAGCCGTCGGGGCGCACTATCACGCGGTCGGGACGGAACGACTCGTCGGCATCGGGCACATAGATAGAGCGCTCGGCATATACCTTGTAGCCGGGGTCGAACCATTCGCACACCGTGTCGCCCCCGGCCTCGATGGCCTCGGTGAGGGTCGTGCGGTATTCGTCGGCCTCGCTGTCGTCGACGTCCTCGCGCGCGCATTGCCATGCCAGCGACCGGGGCAGGTCGCCGATTGTGCGCATGGCGGCGAGTATGGCATGGAGGTTGGTGCCGCGCCGGGCGGCCTCCTGCATCTCGGGTGTGCCTTCGAAGGGTTTGTAGGTATCGACAGTCTCCTTGTCTTCCTCGCCTCCTATGTCGAGGTCGGTGGCCAGGGCATCGTCGATACTTACCAATTCGCGAGTGTCGCTGCGGTATATTACGGGGTAGTCGCCGGCGTCGACGGGGTTGCTGTCTGATTTCGCCTTTTCTTCGGGCGTGGTCGGGCCTCCGAGGGTGAAGGTGTCGGTGAGCTCGTCGTAGCCCTCGGTAAGGTCGATAGTGCGTGGGTCGGCCACGGGGTGTGCCGTCGTAAAGAGCGCGTGGATGGCCGCGCCGATATTGTCGGTGTGGCAGTGTATGAAAAGCTCGCGCTTGGCACGTGTATAAGCCACGTAGGTGTCGTTGAGGTTGTCGATAATCTCGGCCTGGCGGTCGGCGGCGAAATAGTCGGCTACGGGCGATATAGTGCTGTCGCGCAGGGGCGAGCCGTCTTCGACCGTGAGACGTAGCAGCGGCGGCTTGATGGCGGCATCGAACTCGGTGAAGCCGTCCATCGGTATCCATAGCTTGGAGTTTTCGTGATATATCTCCCAGTCGCCGAACGGTATATGCACACACTCTTTCTCGAGACCCTTCGAGCGGTGAATGGTCATGATTTCTACGGCGTCGAGGTCGGCCGAGGCCTTTATGGCCCACTTGTCCTTGTTGCGCTCGTAGGCGGCGATGAAGTCGGCCAGCGACGGCTCGGTGCTTTCGGCCTGTTTTATGGCGAGGTCCTGCAGGGCGGCGATGTAGGCATATTCTTTGCTGCGCTGCTCCGTGCTTAGTTTGTGAGAGATTACGGCCTCGACGAGGGCCACGAGGTTGGCCGGGTTTTCTGCGCGGATGGCCTCGATTTGTCCTTTGAGGGCACCGGCGGCCTCGGCGCCTTCCTGTAGCGCGGCCTCGAGGGCGTCGGCAGGGGCGTAGCCTTCGGACTCGTAGTGATGGTAGCGCGTTATCATCATCACTATGTCGGCGTGCGAGGCATAGTGCGCCTCGTCGCCGGGCCGGGTGAGTTCGCGGCTCTGGTACGACCGCGAGATTAGCCTGAGCATGCTCATGACCGAGCGCACGGCAGGGCTGTTGCTCAGCAGTAGTGCTTCTGACGACAGTACACGTATTTCGGGATGCTTGGTGGTGAGGTACTTGACCACTTCCGAAGCCTCCTTGCGTTGTCGGCACAGCACCAATATGTCCGACCAATGATATCCTGCCTCGTGCTGCCGCAGCATCTCCCGGGCCATCGACTCGAGTATTTCTTCGTGGCCGGGCGTGTCGGCCTGGGCGTGGAAATGTATTTTTATATAACCGGGCTGTTTGTCGAATCGTGCCGACGGGGTCTGGATTACATTGCCGTAGTATTTTGCATCGAATACCCGGCTGAGAAGGTTGAAAACGGTGTTGTTGAAGCGCACGATTATGCCCACGCTGCGCCAGTTTGTGTTTTCTTCGGGGCTGTGGCCGCGCACTACGCTCCGGGTCGGGAAGTCGTCGGTCTGTACCTGGCGCCCGAGCAGTTCGCTGTCGGAGTTGCGGAAGCGGTAGATTGACTGTTTTTCGTCGCCGATGATGAGGCTGTCGAAATCCTGGGCAAGACTGTTGCCCACCAGTGGCTTCAGGTTGTGCCACTGCACTTTCGACGTGTCCTGGAATTCGTCAATCAGCAGTGTCTCGAGCTTCATGCCGAGCCGTTCGTAGATAAATGGCATCTCGGCATCCGAGATGATGCGTTTTAGCAGTTCGCCGGTGTCGCTGAGTAAGACGGTGTTGCTGTCGCGCAGGTATTTCTCGAGAGTGTGCAGTGCCATGCCCATGAAGTCGAGGGTGCCGAGCGATGCGCGCAGCTTGTCGTAGATTTTGCGGCGGCGGTATGCACGGGGCATCTCGTCGCAGAATTGATGCACGAGCGGCACTATTTCGCCCATGGCCGGGTGGCTGCCATATTTCTTTTCTTTTCCACGGGCGAAGAGGTCGGAGTCGGGCCGGCCGGGCTGGAAAGCCTTGGGCTTGAAGGCGTCAGACTTTATTACCGCCTTCGGTTCGGCCACGAGGGCCATGCGGGCATGGACGGCGCCGAATATGTCTTCTGTGATGCCGGCCTCGGCAAGCATCTTGCCTATAGTGGCCCCGAGCCTGGCGCAATGGTCAAAGGCTTTTTCCGATGCCTTGCGCAGGGCTTTGTCGAAGTCGTTGATGCGCTTGGGGTCGGCAAGGTATTCGCGCAGGGGCTTGGAGTATTTGCCGAAGGTCTCGTCCATCGATTTCTCCATGGCGTTGGCGAGCTCGCGGATAAGGTAGCCGTCGCGCTGGAAGAAGTTGAACGATTTGCCCTCGCGCACTTTCTCGAGGGTGTAGTTGCTAATCCAGTCGATGAGCCTGTCGGCATTTTTGGGCGAGGCGTAGTTGAGCTCGTCGAGCATCAGCGATATGCTTTGGCTTATGGCGTCGTTAGAGTCTATGGCCAGGTCGTAGTCGCCCTGCTGGTCGACCTCGCGCGAGAAGGTGCGCAGTATGCCCTGGAAGAACGAGTCGATGGTGCTGACATTGAAGTTGGCGTAGTCGTAGAGCAGTTCGCTCAAGGCCGTTGCGGCGGCATGGCGTAATTCGTCGGGCGTGCAGCCGTATTCGTCGAGCAACCGCTTCGAATAGTCTGCGCGGGCAAAGGTGTCTGCGTCGGCGAGGGCGCTGATTTGCTTTACGATGCGCCTCTTCATCTCGTCGGTGGCGGCGTTGGTAAATGTGAGGGCCAGGATGGCGCGGTGACGGCCGGGGCGGCGGTGGCCGCCGGGGGCGTGGCGGTCGCTGTTGAGGCGGTAGTGGCCGTCTTCGGCGCGGATGCCCAAGAGGGTCTTGATATATTCATACGCCAGGGTGAAGGTCTTGCCCGACCCTGCCGATGCCTTGTAGATTGTCAGCATGTCAGAATGCGTTTTTCTCGCCTATAATGGCATTGATGACGGTGCGCACCATTATTTTCAGGTCGAGCAGGAAGGTCCAGTTCTCGATATACCACACGTCGTGCTCTACGCGCCTCTCCATCTTCCACAACTCGTCGGTGATGCCCCTGTAGCCGTTGACCTGTGCCCAGCCGGTGATGCCGGGCTTCACGGCGTGGCGCACCATATAGCGGTCGACAAGGCGCGTGTAGTCCTCGGTATGCTTGAGCATGTGGGGGCGCGGCCCGACTATCGACATGTCGCCTTTCCACACGTTGATAAACTGTGGCAGCTCGTCGAGCGATGTGCGACGCAGGAAGTCGCCGAACTTCGTCTTGCGCGGGTCGTGCACGGTGGCCTGGCAGGTATCAGATACAGCATTGACGCGCATGGTGCGGAATTTGAGGCATTTAAACGGTCGCCCAAGGTAGCCGGTGCGCTCTTGCTTGAAGTACACGGGACCCTCCGAGCCAAGCTTGATGGCGATGGCGATGGGTATGTAAATCAAGGGGTAGAAACATAGGAAGACCGACGATACCACGATGTCGAACGTGCGTTTGATGCAGCGGTTCACCACATTTTTGAGCGGGTTGTGGCGGATTGACAGCACGGGCAGCGAACCGATGTTGTGCAGCTCGAAGCTGCGGGTCATGGTTCGTGGTATCTGCGGCACATAGTAGAAGTCGGCACAATTGTCGTCGGCAATCTTTATGACACGGGCCAAGGCTTCGTGGTGGCCCGAAAGCGTAAAATATATCTGGCGTATTTCTTTGTCCCTGACAAAGTCTTCGAGCTGGTCGAGGGGCAGAGTCATGTCGGGTTTGAAGGTCTCGTCGCGGTTATCGTCGAAGTAGCCGAGTATGCGGTAGCCGAAGCCCGGGTCGCGGCTCATGTTGGCTGTGAGGCGTTGCGCGGCAGGCCCTGTGCCGATGACGGCTACGCGGGTATAGTTATAGCCGTGGCGGCGGTAGCTCTTCAGGGCGAGTTTGCCGCTTAATTGAAACAGCGGCAGGGCTATGAACATCAGCCCGAAGAAAAAGACGTATGCCTTCGGGGGCACCGTGTCGATACCCAGGAATGCGCATAGCGACAGGAAAAACAGGGCATAGACGCTCACTTCGATAAGGCTTGTGCGCATCTCGAGGTCGAGGCGCAGGGCTCGTATTTCGTGGCGGCGGTTCCATGCTACGACAGCGACGGGTACGCAGCATACCTCGACCAGCAGCCATAGTTCCCTGAGATATCGCGGCTGCGATTTGATTACGGGGAAGATGCTGATGGTGAGCCAGAATAGCAGGTTGATGATTATTACACCGCCGACGATAAAGATTGACGGTATAAAGCGTCCGCGACCTGTGCTGCGTTCAGTGCCGGTCATTATCGAGTGTGTGGGTTTTGAAGTTTGAGGTTTGAAGATTGAAGTTGATAAATGATTGTCAACCTCAAACCCCAAACCTCAAACTTTAAACTAATTATAGTTTTTCGTCAAGAATTTTGATTTTGTCTTCGATGTCCTTTATGTCGGCCTTGAGTCGTTCGATGCGGTGTTCCATGTCGCGGAGCAGCGAGCTGCCGTTCTTCGATTTGGCAGATAGGAAACCGAGGTTGTTTTCGTAGGTGCGAAGGTCGTTGCGGCGGCTTTCGAGGGCGCGGACAAGGCGTTCGCGTTCGTGGTACAATTTGTCGTTGTCGCCTTCGAGCGAGTTGACATTTGCGACGAAGCGTTCGCGGTTGGCGCGTTTTTCGGCGATGTCGAAATGGCGGCGCACGGCGTCGACGGCGGCACGATATGCCTCGTAGAGCTTGTCTTTCTCACGGAAGGGCACATGGCCGGTCTCGTTCCAGCGTTGCTGCAGGGCCTTGAGCTGGGTAAAGGCGGTTTCTTTGTCAGAGGCCTCTTCGACCAGTGCCGATAGCTGGCCTATGATTTCGCGTTTGATGCGCAGGTTGTTGGCCTCGGTGGCTCGTGTGCCGCTGCCGGCTTTCTTCTTCTGGTCGAAGAAGTAGTCGCAGGCGGTGGTGAAGCGCGTCCACAGGGTGTCGCTATACTTTTTGGGGATTGCGCCGATAGATTTCCACTCTTTCTGCATGGCTATGAACTCGTCGGTCGACGCGCGCCAGTCGGTGCTGTCCTTCAGGGCCTCGGCACGTTCTACAAGCTGCTGCTTGTGGGCGAGGTTGGCGCTGAGCTCTTCGCGTGTCGAGCGGTAGAAGTCGGCCTTGGCGGCAAAGAATGAGTCGCAGGCTTGGCGGAAACGGGCAAAGAGGGTGCGGTTTGCCTTCTTAGAGGCAAAGCCGAGCTTGCGCCATTCTTCTTGCAGCCCTACGATGGTGCGCGTGGTCTCTTCCCACGAGGCGAAGGTCTTGAGCGTGGTCAGGTCGATGGCCTCTATTTGTTCGCACAGGGCGGTCTTGGCGGCCTCGTTCTCGGCTTCGCGGGCCTTGCGCGCCTCGAAGAATGCCTGGTAGCGCTTGTTGATTTCGGTCGACGCCTCGCGGAAGCGGTTCCAGATTTCCTCGCGCAGTTCTTTTGCTACCGGGCCGATTTGGCGCCACTTGTTGTGAAGGTCTTGCAGGCGGCGGTACGAGGCTATGACGTCTTCGTCGGCAAGCAGGGCCTGGGCTTCGGCAAGGAGTGCCTCTTTGTCCTCAAGGTTTTTCTTGAAGTCATAGTCGCGCAGTTCCTTGTTGATTTTGAGGTTGTCGGAGTAGTGCTCGCGGGCCTCCTGGAAGCGTTTCCATACCGATGTCTCCTGCATGGGGTCTACGTCGCCTATGGCGTTGAACTCGTCTTGCAGCTCGCGGTAGCGGGGGAAGGTGCGGTTTACGTTGTCGGTGTCTTCTGCCAGGGCGTTTATTTCGTCGATTATGGCGTTCTTGCGCTCGAGGTTGGCCGCTTTCTGGGCTTCTTGCTCTGCAATCCATGCAGCCTTTTTGGCACGAAGACGCTCGATGATGAGTGTGAACTCGTTGTCGGCTGCCGGCTCTGCGGGCTGTTCGCCTTCGGCGGCAGGGGCAGGTTTATGGAGCATGCTGTAGTGCTGGCGCAGACGGCGTATGTCGTCCGTGCTGATTTCAGAGGCATCCTTGGCAAGGAGCGCGAGAGCCTGGTTCATAAGGCTTTCGTCGGTGTCGGGCTGACGCTCGGCGGCGAGCTCGGTGTCTTCTTCGCCCTGTGCCATGATTTCCTCGACCTCTACGGCGGCTTCAGGGTCGGGGGTGGAAGTTACAGCTTCGGCCTGTAGGGCCGCAGCTTCGTTGGGAGTTTGTTCTTTGGTCTCTCCGCCGGGAACCAAAGAGGGGTCTTGCATGTCCATAAACGTGTATTAATAAGGTTAAATGGCGCCATTATTATAATGACGCCCCAAAAATACAAAAATTTATTTAATTACGCAATTAAAGTTTCAGAAGATGAAAACAAACCCCTCAAACGGCGTTATTTTATAATCATTGTCATTGCGGCAGGATAAGTGCTACCGCTTGGGCGGCGATGCCTTCGCCACGACCTGTGAAGCCGAGGTGCTCGGTGGTGGTGGCTTTGATGCCCACGCAGTCGATGTCGATGCCGAGGTCGGCGGCAACGTTGGCACGCATGGCATCGATGTGTGGGCGCATCTTTGGGGCCTGGGCTATGATGGTGATATCTACGTTGCCGGGCGCATAGCCTTTGTCGGCAAGCAGCCCTACCACATGGCGTAGGAGCATACGCGAGTCGGCACCGCGCCACCGCTCGTCGGTGTCGGGGAAATGCAGCCCTATGTCGCCGAGAGCCGCCGCGCCGAGGAGGGCGTCGCTAAGGGCATGGAGGGCTACATCGGCATCGCTGTGCCCGAGAAGCCCTTTTTCAAAAGGTATGTCGACGCCGCATACTATGCACCGCCGGCCCTCGACAAGGCGGTGTACGTCAAAGCCGTTGCCTATTCTAAAAAATTTCGCTTCGCTCATTTTTGTTTGTGGTTTATTGGTCGGTTATATTAGTAAAGTGTCGAAATAGCAGCAAGACTGAGGAATTCGTCGGAGACGATACTTTGTGGTTAACCCCACGATTATTCGTGGGGGTGGGAGAAATACATAGAAAAAATGTCCTCGGAGAGGACACCATGTATATACACAGCGACCTCTCCGAGGTCAACCTGCTAGAGTATAGATTATTACCCCACCAAATGATGGTGGGGTTAACCATAATCGAGTCCTCTCCGAGGACTTGGGTAACATCAATCATGCAGTTATTGTCAAGTGCGAGTTGGAATTGACAATATGCTTCCATTAGCTAACTAAAAACAAAAAATTAAGCCTCTAAAAAGGCTTAATTTTTTTATCTCCGTTTTCCAAGGAGGTCGCGCAGGCCGTCCATGTCGAATGTGAGCGAGAAGCGCAGGGTCTGGTCGAGGGGCGAGGTCTGCGCGGTGGCCATCATATAGGAGGCGTCGAGGCGCACAACGTTGAGCGAGAAGCCGGCACCGATGCCGAAGTACTGGCGGTTGCCCTTATACTGGCTTTCGTAGTAGTAGCCGGCGCGGAGGAAAAACTGGTTGTTGTAGGCATACTCGGCACCGAGCGACCATGTAATCTCGCGCAGCTCTTCTTTCATGCCGCCGGGGGCGTCGGAAAACGATTTGAATATGCCGGTAATCGGCGACATGTTGCGCCAGTCCTCGAGCTTGGTGATATATTCTTCCTCGCCCTCGATGCCGTCGGCAAAGTCGCTGCGGCGCGGCTTGGCTGGCACTAAGAGCTTGTTGAGGTCGAGACCGATGGCAAGTGTGTGGTAGTCGGCGAGGGGGAACATAAACGATGTGCCTATTTTGAGGTTGGTGGGCAGGAAGGCAGGGTTCTCGCCGCCGTCATACGAAACTTTCGTACCGATGTTAGAGATATTCCAGCCCCACGACCACTGACATTCGTTGCGGCCGATGATGGGGTAGGTGGTATAGTAGCCCGAGATGTCGGCCGAGAAGGCCGAGGCACCGGTGTTTTGGTCGCCGGCGTATGAGTCGCTGAAACCAAGGGCCGAATAGATATAGCGGAAGACTACGCCCATCGAGAACTTCTCGGACAGCTTGCGCGAATAACCGATGTCGAACGACATTTCGTAGGGGTTGAGCGTCTGGCCTACAATCCCCTCTTCTTGAGATGTATTCACCTCGCCCAGCGAGAAATAACGCAGCGAGGCCGACAGGGCCTGGTTGTCACCCGAACCGATTTTATAGTAACCCGACAGGTCGGCAAGGAAGATGTCGTTGACGAGTTTTCGCAGCCACGGGGTATAGTTGAGCGACACGGCCGCCTGGCTCCATGCGAAGGCATATTTCGACGGGTTCCAGAACTGCGAGTTGGCATCGGGGTCGGTGGCCGCGCCGAGGTCGCCCATCGAGGCTCCACGGGCGTCGGGGGCGATACTCAGCGAGGTAACGCCCGTCTCGATAGGGTTGAATTCGTTTTTGCCGTCGCCTTCGGCCTTGACAGCCAGTGTGGTAGCGGTAACGAGGAGTAAGAGTATGAGTCGGTAGATTGGTTTCATCTGATAGCAATAGCGCCGGGTTTATGTAGGTGCGCTAATGTTATAACTCATTTTTTTGCAGATTATTGCCCTTTAATAGAAAATTAGGGTACTATCCTATAAATCTATCAGTGAGATGTATTTTGGAGCTATAAAATCCGTTAGCCATACGTCATTGTTTGAAAGATAAAATCGGACGCCGTCTGCATTCATGGCTGCCACATCTATTTTAAGAACCACTGGAGAGCCATGACGTCGGCCAACCTTTATAGCTGTTTCTGCATCAGAAGAGAGATGTACATGGAGCCGAGCACCAGGTTTTATTCCATCATTAAGAATCGAAGACACAACATCTTCTGAAGTTCCGTGATAAAGAATGTCGGGAGGAGTAGCCACTTTCAGCTCGACATCCACATTGACGGAATGTCCTTGCCGGGCGCGAATCTTCGTCTTATCCTCATTAAACTCAAACCGCTGCTTATTGTTGGTAGCTACAATGCTTTCAAGCATAGGCATAGAGAACCCATGATTACGAATCAAATCCTCGACTTCGCGCCATCCATGCCCATCGAAGGCATAACTCTTGTCATGCCTTAGCAGATATGCCAACCTCTTACTTTTATGAAGAAGGTTCATTTCACATTACGAACCATTAACTTCCCATCAGACTTAGTAACGCCAATGGTCAGGTTGGTAATTTCTGCAAAGTCCAATATGCCAAGAAGTTTCTGCTGAAACAGCATAAAGAAAGAATATTCACCCATATTATCAACACACCAACAATATGCACCGATTTCAGTTTCCTCAGCATAGGTACGAATACATGGGAATAATATTGCATTTTTATTCGGTCCCTCGACCTGGATAAAATTCTTCATTATGTTGTTCTCGTCGGGCACAAGGCACGAACTAAAGTTGCACTCGTTTATCAGTTCTGCACACTGGTCATAAGTTGGCAGTTTGCCGGTAGCGCTCGCTTTGTCACACAAGGTCCCGAGTTTATGCACATCTCCCGCACCAGCATTCCTGTCAGCCCAAAGCGTCCCGCTTGTTAGACCAAGGTCTATAAATTGTATTGATTCATCTTTCATAACAGTTTCGGTTTTTCATGTATTTTTCTATGGGTTTATCTTTTTGGATTCCTGAGTTTTTGTGCATTGTCTGTATTTCAGGCAGGAAAGACGTGACTTAAAATAGATAAATATAGTTTAAATAAACTTATCTCTTGGTATGGTGGCAAATTTACGACTTTTTTGTTGTTTACCAATACTCTGAAGATTAGAGTTTACATCAATTAAAAGTTTATGCTAAGCGCGAGAAGCCAAACGCCAA
>ERZ778517.726-NODE-726-length-31500-cov-4.796883_pt1 | contig 31500 bp, 24 predicted proteins | sample MGYA00510341_ERZ778517 | MGnify/ENA primary metagenome ERZ778517 (study PRJEB29527, sample SAMN07138964) | mouse gut metagenome | material: feces | host: mouse | place: China:Nanjing | collected 2016-01-25 ...
GAGTAAATGCCGATTCATGAGGCCGGGAAAGACGATGGGGATCAGCTGTCAGGCGGGGACGGATTTATGCGGGAAAATATTGGACTTATGCCGGTAGATTATGGTGTGGGTGCGTTTGGGTGGAGAAAAGCGAAGTGGAAGAAAAGCAGAAAAAAATGATGATTTTAGGCGCGAGTGCGCTGCAGGTTCCGGCAATAAAAGAAGCGAAAGAGCTGGGTTATCAGATTATTCTGGTGGATTATGACGAGAATGCGGTGGGTTTTGCGCTGGCGGATGTAAAGCTTGTGGTGAGTACGTTAGATCAGGACGAGGTTTACCGGCAGGCGCTCATTTACCGACCCGACGTGGTGATGACTTCCACCAGCGACGGCCCCGTGCGGACGGCGGCTTACGTCAACGAAAAGCTGGGAAAGCGGCCGGATCTGTCCTATGAGAACGCGTTCTGCGCCACCATAAAAAGTAAAATGAGAGACCGTTTAAAGGAATGCGGGGTGCCGATACCGGAATACTATGCGGCTGCGGATTACGAGGCGTTTTCCGAGGCGGTGGACAAGCTGGAAGGGGATTGCATCGTGAAGCCGGCGGACAATGCGGGGAGCCGTGGCGTGGTGCATATGGATTATAAAGTGCATCAGGGGGAGCAGCTGGAGTATGAGACGCTTGCACGCAAAGAGAGTGCGGAAAGAATGGCGGCATATTATAGGGCGATATACCACTACAGCAGGGGAAATGCCCGAAATGGCACGGTTATGGTGGAGGAATACATGCACGGCCCGGAGGTCAGCGTGGAAATTATGGTGATAGAGGGCGAACCGCATATCCTCACGATTACGGACAAGTTTATCACGCCGCCGCCCTATTTTGTGGAGCTGGCACACTGTGAGCCGAGCAGGCTGGATGAGGAAACGCAGGAGCGGATACGGAAAGTGGCGGTGCAGGCGGTCAGGGCCATCGGTATTGAAAATGCGCCCGCCCATGTGGAGATCAAGGTGACGGAGGATGGGCCGAAGATTGTGGAGTTGGCAGCAAGACTGGGCGGCGATTTTATTACTTCGCGGCTTGTGCCGCTCTCGACGGGTATCGATATGGTGGGCGCTTCGGTGCTTTTGGCGACAGGGGAAGCGCCAGACCTTACCCCGAAGTGGAAGCGCGGTGCGGCGATCCATTTTATTTCCGTGAGCAACGAGCCAAGCGGCGGCGAAGCCGACATTTGGCGAGTGCCGCGAGAGCCGGAAGCCCCGCAGCTTGCGGAGGGGATGCTGGCTTCCGTGAGCAACGAGCCAAGCGGCGGCGAAGCCGACATTTGGCGAGTGCCGCGAGAGCCTGAAGCCCCGCAGCTTGCGGAGGGGATGCTGGCTTCCGTGAGCAACGAGCCGGGCGGCGGCGAAGCTGGCATTTGTCGAGCGCCGCGAGTGTCTGAAGCCCCGCAGCTTGCGGAGGGGATGCTGGCTTCCGTGGACAGCAGACCGGGCGGCGAAGACAGTGAGACAGCGTCAAGCGGGCAGCAGGCGGCGGCGCAGGCGGGCGTGATTACCCGGATCACCGTGCCGGACGCTCTTTACGGACTGGAGGGTGTGGAGGAGATCATCCTCTACAAAAAGCCAGGCGACCGTGTGAAGGGGACGCGATCGAGCAATGACAGGCTGGGGCATGTGATCACCACGGGGGAGACGCCGGAACAGGCGATGGAGCTGGGGAAACGGGTGATGGCGCAGATATGTGTGGAAATCGGGAAGCCATCCGAGTGACGGATACGCGCGGCCGGTCACGAACGAAGGTGACATTGATCAATGCTTTTGTATGAGGGGCCGATCATGGTAATCTATGTGGGAGAATGATGTTTGGAAACGGAAATGATGTTGTAGACAGGAAATGCCAATGAAAGATAGGATTTACGTCTGCCACACATACTATCACGTGTATGTGGCATGTTTGAAGGAACTGAATTTGGAACAGGAAAAACGGGGGAACGCCACCCTTGTTATGAGCACTATGTCCAACGATTTCGGGGATTTGAAGGAGCGGGCTTTAGGTTGCGGGCTCTTCGAGGCGGTGTACATGTTCGAGGAAAAGGAGGACATCAATTTCCCGGAGATTATGAAATATCATGTGGACAGGGGAAATCTCTTCCTAAATTTATTGGCCCGCATCCGTTACACGAAACTTCTGGGGAAGGCGCAGGAACCTTATGTGCCGGTGGATTTTAAGGAATATAAAGATATTTATGTGTTCTGTGACTCCGACCCGATCGGCTACTATTTAAGCTATAAGAAAATACAGTATCATGCGCTGGAGGACGGGCTGGACTGTATCAGCACTTACGATACCGCCCGCTACGACAACAGGGGGCATTTTAAATTGAAAGCGTTTCTCGCTTCCCTGAATCTCATTTTTATTCAGAACGGATGGGGAAAATATTGCCTGGATATGGAGGTCAATGACATTTCCGTCCTGCCTTACCCCTGCCCCAAATATATTGAAAAATCCAGACAGGAGCTGGCGGACGCGCTCACGAAGGAGGACAAGGCGCTTCTGGTGCGGCTGTTTATCGCTAATATAAGGGAAATAGAGGAGAAACTTGCTGCGGGCAGGGACAACGTTCTTCTTTTGACAGAGCCGCTGTGCGAGCTTCCCGTGCGGGAAAGGATTTTCAGAGAGTGCATTGACTTATATGGTCAAATAGACGGGACGAACTCAGTGATTTTAATTAAGCCGCACCCGAGAGACCTTTTGGACTATGAAGATAGATTTTCGGAGTATATTGTGCTCGATCGAAAATTTCCGATGGAAGTGTTGAATTTTATTGAAGGATTGATTTTCCGCCGGGTAATTTCCGTCTTTACGGTGGTGCGAAACATCCGCTTTGCGGAGGAGATCGTCTATCTGGGCGAAGATTTTATGGACAAGTACGAAGACCCGAAGCTGCATCGGCAGAATGAGGAAATTTAGTGTGTCATTTACCTATTGCATATACTTTTTCGAAGTCCGACCCGATTCATGCGCAGTACCGATGCGGCGCACAGAGAAAGAAGAACGGAATGGCGGGTAAATTTGCGCAGCGTGTACACTTGTGGTATACTCGGTATCAGTTTAGGCAAAAAAAGGAAACACATTATGCTGAAAATCTTGAAAAAAATGAATGTCCTGCTGGACGGAAAGCAGAAGCGCGCCATGATCGCGCTTATCATTATGATGCTGATCGGCGGCGTGTTGGAAAGTTTGGGCGTTTCCATGCTGGTGCCCATTGTGACCGTGGTGATGGATCCGGAGGCGGTTTCTGAGAGCGGCTTACTCTCTTCGGTTTACGAGATGCTGGGGATGGAGAGCAACGCGCAGTTTGCCATGGTTCTGCTGCTCTCCTTTGTGGGGATGACGGTGATAAAAAATATCTATCTTTTCTTTCAGCAGAAGGCGCAGCTTAAGTTTGTTTACACGAATCAGTTTGCAACGTCCAGGCGCATGATGATCAATTTTATGCAGCGGCCCTACGAATATTACTTAAATGCGGACACGTCTGTTATTCAACGGAACATCACGTCCGACGTGAACAATATGTACGGCCTGATTTTAAGCTGTCTGCAGCTTTTCAGCGAGTGCATTGTTTTTGTCTGTCTGGTGGTGGCGCTTTTCCTTTATTCTGACGCGATGATGATTGTGACGGTGGCGGCGCTTATGGTGGCGCTTCTGTTTGTGATTAAAAAAGTGTTAAAGCCCATCATGATTAAAGCCGGGCAGGACAATCAGGACTATTACAGCGGGCTTTACAAATGGATCGAGCAGTCGGTGATGGGCATCAAGGAGATCAAGATCGGCTGCAAGGAAAATTATTTTATCAACGAGTATGCAAAATGCGGGGCGGGCTACGTCAGCTCCGTTCAGAAATATAATCTGTTTAACGCGACGCCAAGGCTCTTGATTGAGACGGTATGTATAGCCGGTATGGTAGGGTATTTTGTCATGTCGATCGGGCAGGGAACGCAGATGAAAGAGCTTCTGCCACAGCTCTCGGCCTTGGCGGCGGCGGCCATGCGCCTGCTTCCCAGCGTGAACCGCATCAATAATTATCAAACGTCAATCTCCTATTTTGAGCCTTTCTTTATGGGGGTCAGCGATAACCTGCAGGAAGAGATTCACGACGGCAGCGTGACCTATGACGCGGAAGTCTATAAGCAAAGACAGAGCGTGGAAAAACTGCCGTTGGAGAAATGGATTCGTCTGGAGAATATCACTTATAAATATCCAAACACGGAGACATATATTTTTGACCATGCGGATATGGAGATACCGATTGGATCTTCCGTGGGCATTGTGGGGGTTACAGGCGCGGGAAAAACGACGATTGTGGATATTCTGCTGGGGCTTTTACAGATGGAGAGCGGGCGGATTCTGGCGGACGGTGTGGACGTCAGCGGGCATTACGCCGCCTGGCTGAAAAATATCGGCTATATCCCGCAGACCATCTTTATGATAGATGATTCCATTCGCAAGAATGTGGCCTTTGGCGTGCCGGAGGAGGAAATCGACGACGAGAAGGTCTGGCGCGCGCTGAAGGAGGCGGCGCTGGATGATTTCGTAAAGAGCCTGCCCGACGGTGTGGAGACAGGCATCGGTGAGCGGGGCATCCGCATTTCCGGCGGGCAAAGACAGCGGATCAGCATTGCGAGGGCGCTCTACGAAGACCCGGAAGTGCTTGTGTTGGACGAGGCGACTTCCGCGCTTGACAATGAGACGGAGGCGGCGATTATGGATTCCATCAACAGGCTGCACGGTAGGAAGACGCTTGTGATCATCGCCCACAGACTGCAGACCATTGAGAAATGTGATATGGTGTACCGCGTACAGGCGGGGGCCATTACGCGCGAGAGGTAAAATAAAGGGAAGGTTGGGAGAAATTATCTTCGGGGAAATTTCCCGCGAAAGATAAAGGAAAGCGAAGGCCGTGAAGGACAGAGAGAAGCGGCAGATGAGAGGGAAAAAAGCATGATTAAAAAAATGTGGGATTTTGGCTGGGGGATGTATAAGAAGCACGAGGAGGGAATCAACTATCTGATTTTCGGATTTCTCGCCTTTGTGCTGAATTATATTCTGTATTTTATCTTTGCGGATACCATTGTCATGCATTATATGGCGGCCACGGTACTGTCATGGGTGTTGACGGTGGTGTTTGCCTACTGGACGAACAGGACTTTTGTGTTCAAGAGCCAGAATAAGGGGACGGCATCCTTGGTGCGGGAGTTTCTCTCCTTCATCGGTGCGAGGGTGGCGACGGAGGTGCTGGAGATTGTATTGATGTATGTGATGGTTACGCTGCTTTCGATTAATGACAAAATCTCCAAGCTGGTGTGCCAGACGATTGTGATTCTGGCAAACTATGTGCTCAGTAAAATCTGGATATTCAAGGATACATCAAAAACGGCGGATTGATATGCCGATTTGTTTTGGCATGTTGTGATCGTTAAGAAATGACGTGTATTTACAGGAAATAAGATGAGCTGTGGCAGACAAACAGGGAAAGCGATTGCGGGAAGAAATGGCAGGGCGCATGGGAGCAGGAAGTAAGAGGCAGGCGAATTTTGAATTGCTGCGCATTGTGGCGATGTTTATGATTATATCCCTTCACTATCTGGTGAAGGGCTGGGTGGCCACGCCGTTTCCCTTTGCTGTAAAAGAAAATCCGGTCGCCGTCTTTGCGTGGCTGGTCGAGGCTTTTTGTATTGTGGCAGTAAATTGCTATGTGCTGATCAGCGGCTATTTTCTTGTGGAATCTGCGTGGAAACCGGAGAGGGTGCGCTCCTTGCTTGCACAGGTTCTTTTTTATTCCCTGTTGATTCCGATAGCGCTTCTTTTGGCAGGCACGGTTTCCTTGGGAGATATGGATCTCTATAACTGGATCGGTTTTATATTCCCTTTTGGGACGGAGCATTACTGGTTTGCGACGGCTTATCTTATCATGTATTTGTTTGCACCGATTCTGGCTGCCGGTATCAAAATGATGAAAAAGCGGGATTTACAGCTTTTTCTGGCGCTGCTGCTTTCGTTTTTTTCGCTGGAAAAGACGATTCTTCCCGTGTATCTGGCGACAGATCGGTACGGCTATGATTTTGGTTGGTTTTTGTGCCTGTTTGTGGCGGCGGGGTATATCAGACTGTATGGTATATCATGGCTGGAAAAGCAGTCCCATGCGGTGGGAGGCTATGGGCTCTCCTGTCTGCTGATATGGCTGCTTGCGATGGCTTCCAACACACTTGGCGGCGAAATTGAGACGTTTATCCACTACGCGAATATGCTTTACGCATACAACCATCTGTTGTGCGTTGCGGGTGCAGTTTCGCTCTTTTATGTGTTCAAAAACCTGCGCATAAGGGAAGGGCGCTTTGCGGGTACGGTGAGAAAGCTCGCGCCTTATACGTTTGGCGTGTATCTTTTGCACGAGCATATTTTGGTGCGGTACGAGTGGATGAAGTGGCTGGGTGTGGAGAAGGTACAGGAAAGCTTTCTCTTTGTGCCCCATCTGCTTTTGTGCGCGCTGGCTGTGTATGCGGTTGGGACGGCGGTTGATTCCGTGCGGGCGTGGGTGTTTGCGCGGGTGGCGGCTGTGGCCAGAAGAAGGCCATAGTAATTTTACGGATTATGGAATATAGTGGAAGGGCGGGACAGCTTTTGTACGGATGCGAAACATGATCGGTAGAATGCTCTGAGAGCAGGGGAAGTTGTGGAAATCTATCGGATGCGTGTTGTGGAAAGAAAAGGTTATGACATGGAGACGGCGATGATGAATGTGAGGGCTTACCGGGAAGAGGATATTCCCGCTATGATTCAAATTTGGAATGAGGTAGTGGAGGAGGGTGTCGCCTTCCCGCAGGAAGATTTTCTGGAGGAGCGGACAGGAACAGCTTTTTTTGCAGAGCAAAGCTATTGCGGGGTTGCGCAGCGGGAAGATAGCGGGGAGCTCTTAGGATTGTATATTTTGCATCCGAACAATGTGGGCAGGTGCGGGCATATATGCAACGCCAGTTATGCTGTGGCTTCGGGAAGCAGAGGCTTGCATATCGGGGAAAAGCTGGTGCTGGACTGCATCGAACAGGCGCGGCGGATCGGGTTTCATGTTTTACAGTTCAATGCGGTTGTCGCGTCAAATATTCATGCCAGACATTTGTATGAGAGAATCGGGTTTACACAGCTAGGCACGATTCCGGGCGGCTTTCGGATGAAGGACGGGCGCTATGAGGATATTTGTCCGTACTATATTAACTTAACGGGGAAATAAGAGGCCGTGTGCGGGGTGGATAGCTGATCACGGATATTGCGATCAAGCAGAAATCATATATCACAAAGGGGAAAATTGTGACTATTTATAGGAAATATCAGAAATTCATAGAAAGCCGGCTGTTTCCGGTTATTCTTCTGCTCTATCCGTTTTTGACCGTCAATCAGGGGCTGGACGTGGCGGACTCGACATACAGTCTGACCAATTTTCAGTATTTTGATTTCATGAACGGGACGTGGATGGTGGCAACTTTTCTCTCCAATGTGGCGGGATGGCTGTTGATGCACCTCCCTTTCGGGGAAACGCTGCTCGGCATGAAGTGTTATACGACGCTTGTGCAGGCGGTGACGGCGCTCATGGTCTACTTCGGACTGAAAAAACGGATAGCCGCGCCGCTTTTGTTTTTAGGGGAGTTTCTTGCGCTGGGGCTCTGTTGGTGTCCCTCCACGATCCTGTACAACTATTTAACGTATTTTTTGATGACGGCGGCGGTACTGCTTCTGTATCGTGGGCTGACAAGCGGTAGGGCGGCAGAAACGGCTTTTGTGGACAGGCCGCGCGTGAGAGCGGATGAATGCAAAGTGTGTGGAGACGGAAAAGAGACATATGACAAAAGTCGGCGTTTGTGTTTCGTGGCGGCCGGTATCTGCCTCGGGGCCAATGTGGCAGTGCGGATGCCGAACGTGGTGCAGGCGGCGTTTATTCTGGCGGTGTGGTACGGAACGGTGCTGTTTGACAGGCAGAGAGGCGGGCAGGCGGATGCTGCTGATGCGGGAGATACGTTGGTGGATGCAGGCGGCGTGGGAGACCAGAAGGTAAGGCGGGCAGGCGCAGGGAAGCAGCCGCTGCCTTGGGGGGAAATTTTTACATCTACCGGGTGGTGTCTGCTGGGCTACGCCGCTGGATTCGGCGCGCTCTTTGCGGCAATCTGCATACGGTATGGCGTGTCCGCGTATCCTGATATGGTGCGAACCATGTTTGCCATGACGGAGCAGGCGAAAGATTACAAACCGTCTTCTATGTTGACCGGCATGTTCGGAGATTATATGAAAGGGCTGTACTGGCTGGCGTTTGCGGTAGTGTGCGCGTCGGTGGCAGGCTTTGCGTTCTGGGTGCGGGAGCGGTTGTACGGCGGGAGAGAGCGCGTTGGGCAGCAAGATAGAGAGCGGGAGAGCGTAGATATACGAACCGGAAGGCGGCCGGGTGACGCCTGTGGAGCGTGGGATGCGCATAGAATAACAGGCGTAATTATAAAGTCGGCGTATATACTGCTTCTGGTGGTCCTTCTCCGTTTTTACTGGGGCAGGGGGATGTTTCATTTTCGGTATTATGAGTACGGCAACGGCAGTATTTACTATCCTGCGATATTGCTGCTTCTGGTGTCGATTGCGGCCGCGGGTGTCTGTCTGATCGGGAAAAAGGTGTGTGCGGAGCAGAAGCTCATGGCGGCGTTTGTGCTTTTGCAGATTTTCCTGACGCCTCTTGGCAGCAACAACAACTTATATCCGATCATCAATAATCTGTTTGTGGCGGCGCCTTTTCTGCTGTGGAGAGTGTGGGAGCGGTTTTCGCGGCTGCGTGAGGAAAGCGGGGCGGCAGCGGAACAGCGGAGCGGTCAGCAGGGAAATGCGGATGACAGAGCTGTTGGGCGTCCAAAAAATAACATGCGCTATGATTTTGTGTGGCGCGCGCCGTTCGTAGCGCTTGTTATCTTTGTGACCGTGCAGAGCATCGGCTCCCATGCCGGTTTCGCTTTTCAGGACGGCATTTACGGGGAGCCGCGGGATATGCGGGTAAAGACACCGGAAAAAGCGGCGGGCATTTACACGAATATGGAAAACGGTGCGCTTCTGGAAGAATTGGCCGTATTTATAGAGGAGGAAGGACTGGCGGGCAGGGAAATGATTGCTTATGGAGAACTGCCCGGTTTACACTATCTGCTGGACATGCAGCCCGCGCTCTCTACGGCCTGGCCGGATCTGGATTCCTACCGTATGGCGGAGTATACGCGGGATATGGAAGCGCTGGAGACGGCAAGGAAAGCGGGAGAGGAACCGCCGGTTATCATTGTCTCCTCGGGTATCGCGGCTTACTGGAGCGATGACGGTGAGGCCATCAACTGGTTTGGGGTTGATATGGAGAAGATGGCAGGGGATGAAAAACTGCGGATTCTGTGGGATTTTGTCAGCGATCACGGCTATGTGGAACGTTTTGGGAACGCGCGATATGTGGTTTATATGAAATAGTCAGAGCTAATTTTTAAAAAGTTATGCACTCAAACATAATGTTTTGAAACATAATGTTTTGAAACATAATGTTATGAGACATAATGTTTACAAACATAGAAATTGTGATATACTCTTTATAAGGGATGGGCAGGGGCGCAGACAGTCTGGAGGGTATATGGAACAATTTGTAGACCGCGAACTGGAAATCAGGACGTTGGGTAAGGAATATGCGAAAAAGGAAGCTTCGCTGGTGGTTGTGTACGGCCGCAGGCGGGTGGGAAAAACGACGCTTCTCTCGGAGTTTATGAAGGGAAAAAGCGCACTGTATTTTCTGGCCACGCAGGAGGCAGAGACGATTAATCGCGCGGCTTTTCAGGAAAAGGCGGCGGATTTTACTGGAAATGATTTTTTGGCGGAAGTCTCTGTGGACAAGTGGGACACGATTTTTAAGGCGATTGTCTCCGCCAAGTGGGAGACGAAGCCGGTTTTGATTATAGATGAGTTTCAGTATCTGGGGAAGGCGAACCCGGCGTTTCCCTCTGTCTTTCAGAGGATATGGGATGAAATCCTGATGAAAAGCTCTGTCATGGTGATTCTGTGCGGTTCGCTGATTTCCATGATGGTGTCCCAGACACTTTCCTACGGCAGTCCTTTGTATGGCAGGCGGACGGCGCAGATCCGCCTCAAACAGATACCCTTCCGATACTATCGGGAGTTTTGCCCGGCCTTGTCCAGAAAAGGGCAGATCGAGCGGTATGCGGTGACCGGGGGCGTTCCCAAATATATTGAGTCCTTCTCGGACTGTACGGATATCTTTGCGGGGATTGAGGAAAATATTCTGAACCGAACGGGCTATCTCTATGAGGAGCCGCATTTTCTCTTACAGCAGGAAGTGTCGGAAGTAGGCGGCTATTTTTCCGTTCTACGCGCGATTGCGTTCGGGCGGACGAAGCTGTCGGAAATCGCATCCTTTATGGAGGCGAAGGCCACCGACCTGACCAGGACGCTGAAAACGCTGATAGAGCTTGATCTGGTGCATCGCGAGGTGCCGATTACGGAGGAGAATCCGGAGAAGAGCAAAAAGGGGCTTTACCGTATTACGGATTATTATATTCGCTTCTGGTTCACCATGATCTATCCCAATCAGGGGGACATTGAGCAAGGAAACATAACGTATGTTATGGAAAAGATAAAGAAAAGCTTTGTGCGCAGCCACGCGGCCTTTGTCTATGAGGACGTCTGTCGGGAAGAGCTGTCGGCAAGGCAGGATCTCCCCTGTCATTTCTCGAAGATCGGGCGGTATTGGGATAAAAATACGGAGATTGACATTGTGGCGTTAAATGAGGAAGAAGGCATCATTCTGTTCGGGGAATGCAAATATTGGAGCGGACAGGTGGATGTGGACGTTTTCTATCAGTTACAGGAAAAGGCCGGACGTGTGCCATGGCATAAGGGCAGCAGGAGGGAGTTGTACTGCATCTTTTCCATGAGCGGATTCAGCGCCCGCCTGCGGGAGCTCGCGGAGAGCAGGGACGATCTGATTTTGTCAGAGTAGGAATTTGCCCGGGGGTATGATATACTATATGCGTGATGGCAATGTGCGCGATGGCAATGAGCAGTGCGCAGACAGCGGAATCAATGGGGCGGGGAGCGGGCTCACCGACACAATGATTTCGGTGGATGGATAGGGCGAAGCCCGCGAGCGAGGAAAACCGCAGGTTTTTCGAGCAAGCACTGCGGCAATGCGCAGACAGCGGATTGCGCAGGCAAAGGAAAAGAGAGGAAATTATGATTAATTTTAACGTCCCCCCCTTTACAGGGAAAGAATTTGAATACATGAAAGGGGCTGTGGAAAATGAGAAAATCTGCGGCGACGGCCCTTTTACAAAAAAATGCAGCGAGTGGATCGAGGCGCAGACAGGCACAGCCAAGTGTCTGCTGACTCCTTCCTGTACTCACGCCACGGAGCTGGCGGCGCTTTTGGCGAAGATCAAGCCGGGGGATGAGGTAATTTTGCCCTCCTATACTTTTGTCTCCACAGCGGATGCCTTTGTTCTGCGGGGGGCAACGGCGGTATTTGTGGATATCCGGCCGGACACCATGAATATAGACGAGAAGCTGATTGAAGATGCCATCACGGAGCGCACGAAAGCGATTGCGCCTGTGCATTACGCAGGTGTGGGTTGTGAGATGGATACGATTATGGATATCGCGAAGAGGCATCACCTGATGGTGGTGGAGGACGCGGCCCAGTGTATTATGGCATCTTACAAAGGAAAGGCGCTGGGAACCTTTGGTGAGTTCGGGTGTTTCAGCTTCCATGAGACGAAAAACTTAAGCATGGGCGAGGGCGGCGCGCTGCTGATCCGGGATGAAAAATACATCGAGGATGCAGAGATTTACAGGGAAAAAGGCACGGATCGCAGCAAATACTATAGAGGACAGGTGGATAAGTACCGCTGGCAGGAGTACGGCTCATCCTATCTGCCCAGCGATATGAACGCGGCTTATCTGTATGCGCAGTTAGAAATGGCGGAACAGATTACGCGTGTCAGAATGGATCGGTGGAATCAGTATCTGGAGCTCCTTACGCCGCTGGCTGAGGCCGGAAGGATTGCGCTTCCCTATATTCCGGAGTATTGCGCGCACAATGCTCATATGTTTTACATTAAGACTAAGGATATGGAGGAGAGAAGCCGCCTGATTGCCTATTTAAAGGAAAAAGATATTCTGTCAGTGTTTCACTATGTTCCGCTGCACTCCGCGCCGGCAGGGAAAAAGTACGGTCGATTCCACGGGGAGGACAGGTATACGACAAAGGAGAGCGAGCGGCTGCTTCGTCTGCCGCTGTTCTATAAGCTGACGGCGGACGAGACGGAATATATTGCGGAGCAGGTGAAAGCATTCTATGCGTCAAACTGATTCGGGTCATAAACGGAGATATGAAAACTGCATACTGACACTTGCCGTCATAGGGGCGAGTGTGTTGCTGATGGTTTTTTTATTTGACTTTTACTTCGACATGAACGACGACACCATGATGCGGGATATCATGTCGGGGGTCTACAGCGGTACGCCTGACGGGCATAATATGCAGACACTCTATCCGCTGGGAGCGCTGATTGCGCTGTGTTATCGTATGTACGGTTCCTTTCCGTGGTATGGGGCGTTCCTGTTTTTGTGCCAGTTCGGCTGTTTTTTTCTGGTGGGCGTCAGGCTGTGTACGCTGGCGGATGTTTTTCGAGGGCATGGACGGGTGCAGAAGGGTGAGCGCAGCTTGGGAGATGCCGGAGGCGGTGGCTCTTGGGGCGGAATGGGGCAGCGTCTTGCGGCGAAGATATGCTGCCTTCTGTTACTGGCGCTTTTCCAGTGGGGCATATGGCTGACCCATACGGTCAACGTGCAGTATACAATAACATGCGGTATGCTTGTGGGTGCGGCCGTTTTTCTTTTTTTGACGATTCCGGAGAAGGGGTTTTTCATAAGCGTCTGCATGGAACTTTCCGTGAAGGAATTTCTGGCGGGAAGTCTGCCGGCGCTGCTTCTCTTTCTGCTGGCGTATCAGCTCCGGTCGGAGATGGCGCTTCTCACCCTGCCTTTTCTCGGGCTGGCAGGGCTTTTTTGCTGGTGGGAGAACAGACCGTTTTTTAGCAAAGATAATTGGTGTAAATACGGTGGCCTGCTCCTGCTTCTCATTGCAGGCATGGGTCTTTCCATAGGGGCGGACAGCGCGGCTTATGGCGGAGAGTGGAGAGAGTTTCGCCGGTTCTTTAACGACAGGACGACGATCTACGATTTTTATCCCGAAACTCTGCCGGAGGAATCGGAACTTTCCGATGGGGAGCTGGAAAAGCTGGGTGTCTCTGTCGGTTCGCAGATTCTGTTGAAAAATTATAATTTCGGTCTGGATGACAGAATTGGCGGGCGGATGCTCTCGGATGTGGCGGCTTATGCGAAAGAGCATGTGGGCGGAGAGCGGGATTGGGGCAGGATTTTTAAAGAGAAGCTGCTGCTTTACCGATACAGGAGTTTTCACGGCGGCGACGCGCCCTATAATCTGCTGGTGATTCTGGGATACGGGATTAATATAATAGCGATTGTTATTTTATTGCGGCGGGCCGGACGTGAATTGTTTGCTGCAGGGATACAGCTTTTTCTGGTCGTTTTGGTGAGAAGCGCTCTGTGGATGTTCGTCCTCATGCGGGGGCGGGATCCCGAGCGGATTACGCACCCTCTTTATCTGGTGGAGTTTTGCCTGCTGGCGGGGATATTTTTGCGGCGGCTGTGCCGTGCCATGGCGGATGCGGGGACGGCGTTTGCGGAACCTTTGCCGGAAGGGGCAGACTCCGGGGAAATAGCATTGCAGGGGGTGTCCGGGCCCCGGGTTCCCGGCTTAGCGGCGGTGCGGAATATTGCCCTCGGCACGTCGGCGGGGCTCCTTTTCCTCTCTGCATGGGGGCTGTGGAAGGGCTTTCCCGCGGTGCGGGCCGATCAGGCAAGGCGGCAGGAGATCAACCGGGATTGGGAAGCCATAGATGCCTACTGCAAAGCGCACCCGGACAATTTTTATTTTGAGGATGTCTACTCCACCGTGGCTTTTTCGGGGAGGCTTTTGGAGCGCAGGGACAATGCGCTGACCAACTATGATATTGCGGGGGGCTGGATGTGCAAGAGTCCCTTGTACAGAGAAAAGCTTGCGGCGTTTGGCATAGAGACGGCGGCGGATGCACTGGCGGCGGGAAAGGCTGACTTTATTATGTCGGACGAGGAAGAAAATCTGCGAGGACTTCTATGGATCGAAATTCCCTACGCCGAACATGATGTGGCTGTGTATGTCGAACAATACGACAGGATAGGGGAAAATTACGGCGTTTATCAGGTGATTCCCGTTTCGAAGAACGGACAGTTTCTGCGGGAGCCGAAATGCTGGCAATAAGTAAAAATTAGCGGGACATTTTATGGAGAGAGAAAGATGAGTGAGGAGAAGGTATATCTGAGACCGATCACGGCGGCGGACACGCCGAAGATTGTAACCTGGCGGAACAAGGATTTTGTGCGGGGAAATTTTATTTATCAGAAGCTTTTCACGGAGGAAGGGCACATGGCCTGGCTGAGAGAACAGGTGGAACCGGGACATGTGGCGCAGTTTATTATCTGCGTGGAGGTGGAAGAGAACCGTTCGGCGGCGGAACATTGGGCGGATGCAGAAGGTGACGGGAAAATTTTCTGTGCCAATGGTGTGGGCGGTTGTACCGGTGAGAAGCATCAGGCGGGCAGGGAGAAAGCCTGTCGGGAAATCGGCAGCGTCTATCTGCGGGACATCGACAGGGAGAAGAAAAAGGCCGAGTATGGCATTTTTATCGGCGAGGAGGATGCGCTGGGACGCGGCTACGGCGTGCGTGCGGCTAAACTTATGCTGGAATACGGATTTAACACGCTTCATTTGGAAAAAATATTTCTGCGTGTTCTGGAAGATAATGCGGGGGCGCGGAAAAGTTATACAAAAGCGGGATTTCAGGTGATAGAAAACAAACGGGAAAGCGTGGAATTGGAACAGGGCGTGCGGAACGTTCTCTTTATGGAGGTTAGACGCAGTACATGGGAAAGAACGAAAAACAATGCAGGAGCTGTCTGATCGCGGGCTGCTTTTCCCTGTTGTTTTCGGCGGCAATTTTGTTTGGCGCGCGGTTGGACAGTGTGGAGAATGTGGATGTAAAGGATGTAACGCTCTGGCTCCAGCTGGGGGCGTTTACGGTTATCTTTACGGGAATGGAACTGCTTTTGTGGCGGCTTATGGACGGGCTGCGGGGCAGAGGCATATCATGTGTCGGGAGGGCCGTTGATAAAATAACAAGCGTTTTTAATTTGGCGGATGAGCAGGCGGATATCGCGGCTTTTCTTTTTCTGATCTTATGCTGGCTGCCCGTATTTCTGGCGGTATATCCGGGATTTTTTGTATATGACGCGCAGGATGAGTATATACAGGTGGCGACAAGAACGTTTTCCACCCATCACCCGCTTGTGCATGTGCTGCTTCTCGGCGGTATGATCTGCGGCGTTCATAAATTGACGGGTTCCTATAATCTGGGTATTGCCTGCTATATGGTTTTTCAGATGGTTCTGGCGGCGGGCGTTTTTACCTTTCTTTTTTCCTGCCTTCGCAAAAAAAAGATTTCCCGTGTGCTGCGGCTGATCGGCCTTGTCTGGCTGGGGGTGTTTCCCACGGTGGTGATGTTTACCCTGTGCTCCGCAAAGGACGCGCTGTTTACGCTGGCTCTGCTGCTGCTTCTGGTGTGCCTTCTGGAGATGGGCGCGGGGAAGGCGTTTTTTGATACAAGGGGATGGCAGATTCTCTTTGCGGTGAGTGGGGCGGGCATGATGCTGCTTCGCAATAATGGCTTTTACGCCTTTCTGGTGATGATTCCCCTGCTGGTTTTTTTGAAAAAAGGACATCGCGGACGGCTGCTCTTTCTTTCTGTCTGTGCGGTGGCGGGATGTCTTCTCATAAACGGCGGCCTGAAAATCGCGCTCCATGCGGATGATTCCGAGTACCAGGAGCTTTTGACCGTGCCGATCCAGCAGCTTGCCAGAACCTATAAGTACGCGCCGGAGGCATTTTCCGGAGGGGACACGGAAATGCTTCACGAAGTTTTGAATGAGGAGGCGCTTTCCCTGTATACGCCGCGGCTTTCCGATCCGGTCAAATACCGTTTTGACAATGAGGCTTTTGCGCGGGATAAGGGAAAATACGCTAAGCTCTGGCTTCGCATTGGAATGAAAAAGCCCTTGATTTATCTGAATGCATGGTGGCTGACTTCCTACGGCTTCTGGTATCCCGATACGGTGATCAACGTGTATGGGGGCAATACGGTTTTTACCTTTACCTATCAAGATAATTCCTATTTCGGATATGAGGTGGAACAGCCGGGTGTCAGGGAGAGTAAAATCCCCTGGCTGGATGAGGTGTACCGCAAGCTTTCGCTGGAGGTTTGGAAGGAGAAAATCCCCGTGGTTTCCTGGCTGTTTTCCCCGGGAGCGATGTTTTGGCTGTATGCTTTTCTGTTTGCATGGCTATTAAATAACAAACGATATGAATTACTGTACCCGTTTTTGCCGATTTTCCTCATATGGCTGACGGTGCTTCTTGGGCCGACGTATCTGCCAAGGTATGTGCTGTTTTTCTGGTATGGCCTGCCGCTCTTTCTTGCCGTCGCGCAGATGGGGATGCGCGGTGAAAAAGCATGAAAGAAATATAAACGTAACAGCGTCAATATATGGTGTTGATTTCCGCGGGCAACGGGCCAAGTGACTTGCTTAAAGCCAATCGCAGATTGGCTTGGCATATTGGCGGCTGCCGCGAGGGTCACATACCCCGCAGCTTGTAGCGGGGTGTTTGACTTATGGGCGGACACGATGTAAAATTTACAGATGTATGGTAGAAAGGAAGCGGATATGATATGAAAACAAAAATTTTTATCGACGGGAGCGAAGGAACAACGGGATTAAGAATTTATGAGCGTTTTCAGAAACGTGACGATATAGAGCTTTTGCACATCAGTCCGGAGCTTAGAAAAGACCCGGAGGAGAGAAAGAAGATGATTCATGCCTCGGACATCACTTTTTTGTGTCTGCCGGATGAAGCGGCGAGAGAATCCGTGGCGCTGGCGGAAAAGGAAAATACGGTCATTATTGACACGTCCACGGCTCATCGGACGCAAGCCGGGTGGGCCTATGGCTTCCCGGAGCTGTCGGATGCCCACAAAACCGCTATCAGGGATGGCAGGCGAATTGCGGTTCCGGGGTGCTATGCCACCGGATTTATCTCACTTGTGTATCCGTTAATCGCGGGGGGGATTCTTCCCAAAGACTATCCGGTAAGCTGCCTCGCCATTTCGGGGTACAGCGGCGCCGGAAAGAAGGCGATCGCGGCTTATGAGAGTAAGGACAGGCCGAAAGAGCTGTCGGCGGGAAGAGAATACGCACTGACGCAGCAGCACAAGCACCTGAAAGAGATGCAGAAAATCACGGGACTTGTGCGCACGCCCCTGTTCTCACCGATCATAGACGATTATTACAGCGGCATGGTGGTTTCCGTACAGTTGTATGCGGACATGCTGGCAAAGAGGGAAACGCCGGAATCGCTGCTACAATATTACGCATCCTATTATAAGGACAAGCGGTTTATCAAGGTGAGCGCCGCGGATGATGAAATTGCCGCCAGCGGGTTTTTAGCCGGGAACGGGCTGGCCGGCTGGGACGGGTTAAAGATTTATGCGACAGGGAATGAAGAACGCATTGTCGTCTCTTCTCAATTTGACAATTTGGGAAAAGGCGCGTCCGGTGCGGCCATCCAGTGTATGAACATTATTTTGGGGTGTGACGAGGCAAAAGGGCTCGATTTGTAAAAACATCCCAAACGTGGTACACTACTTACGCGAAAGCAATGAGCAGTGCATTGCTGTAGGAGAAAGCGTATATGAACCGAATTTTAAATAAAAGGCAGGCCATTTGCGGCACAGTCTGGATATTGGTGGTGTGTGCGGCGTTGATTCTTTGGCCCCTTCGTCTGATTCACGAGGAGGTGCGGGCAGAGAGCAGCAGGCAGCAGACGGTGGTCTCTGAGGAAGTCAATGCGGACTATGTGGTGCAGCAGAGATTTATCGCACAGTATGACAGGCTGAAAGAAATAGAAATCTATCTGGCGGACAGAGTGGAGGGCGAGAAGCTCAATTTTGCGGTGCGGGACGCTTCCATGCAGACACTGATGCAGCAGGTGATAGATACCGGGGATATGGAGAATTTTCCCGGTTATCTTAGGGTTCAGGTAAATATCGACACGGAGGTTGGACGGGATTACTACTTTTTACTGCAGGGAGTGGAGTCTGCCTTTCATGTGGCCTATGCCGACAACACCGGAGAAAATATCAATATTTATATTGGCGCCCTCTACTATGGCGATGTGGAGGACACGGAGCGGTGCATGATCGCTGATTACGTTTACGAAGTGCCTCTGCGGAAAGGGAAAACATTCGCTCTGGATGCGGCTTTTTTGCTCGTCGGCGTACTTGTTTCCTGTCTTGCCTCGCTTTATTTTAAGAAGCGCCCGGAACGGAACACCCTGCTTACGGTAGAGCGGGTCATGCGCTTTACCTTGAATCCGCTTATTGCGGCGGTGGCGGTGGCGGCGGCCGTGGCGATCGGGCCGTGCCGTCTCTTTACGACAGATATCTATTCCATCCTGTTTTATGAGGCAGGGGTGGTTTTTGCAGCGGTGGCGGCGCTCTATGCGGTGAACCACGACAGAACCGGGCTTGCTTCGGACAGAACGGTCTTTGCGGTGTTTCGGGAGAGGTGGCAGGACGACCTGCAGTCCGCCATGTTTGCGGGTGCGATCTGGGGCTGCTGTAATTATATGAACGCGCTGTATGAAATCCATCATACCGTGGCGTACAGGCAGGTGCTGATCTTCTTCGCGCTGGCGTTGATTGTGACTTATCGGAAGAAGGAGCTTTTTTGTTGGAGCAGCCTGATTTATGGCATTGCGGCGGCAGTGATCGCGCCGATGTATTATCGGGACGCGCTGGCGGCGCTGATTGACAGGAGCGTGGAGGCCGGGCTTGCGGAACCGGCGGAGCTGGAGCTGAAAGCGTTAAAATTGACAGTCTGGGCGGGCGTACTTGCGGGATTTGTGATTCTGAATACCGTGAAACTTCTTTTCGGGAGGAAAATAGAAAGAATTTCCGTGCCGTACGGCATCCTTGTCGGCGTGTTTTTTGCCTTGATTATCATTTGTCGGAATACGAGAGGATGGCCCATTTTTCTTGTCTGCTGTTTTACGTTCTATTATCTGCGGATGGCTTCAGGCGTAAAACGGACGGTTTTGCTGCACAATATAGTAAACGGCATTTTGCTGCATTTTGTTCTGACGGTGGGCTACTGCCTGCTGCACAGGCCCTATATGTATTTTCAGTATTACCGCTATCCGTTCCATTTCCATACGGTGACGATTTCCGCCGTATATCTGGCTCTGGCGGTGTGTGCGGCGCTTGTTAAGTTTTTGGATGCTTATGGACGGCGGCCTTCCCTGGCGGGGACTTATAAGGAGCTTTCGGTGCTTGGCATTTCCGCTATGTATCTGCTGTTTACCTTGTCGCGCACCGGGTATCTGGCCATTTTTGTAACGGCGGTTGTGGTGATTCCGGTGGCTTTCTTTTCAGGGAAGGCATTTCCGCTTCGGGAAAAACGGCGGCGTTTCCTGCGGGGAATGGGGCTGATGGTACTTTCCGTTATCATAAGTTTTCCGGTGATGTTTACTGCCCAGAGAACGCTTCCCGCTGTGGCGGCGGATATCAGAGCTCATGAAATTGAAGAGTTCCCCTCGGAGCTTGTGCATGGCAGGGATATGGATTCCTATTACTACATTACGGTGGAGCGATTTATTCAGACCTTTCAGATGAAGGTGCTGGGGATTCCGCAGGAAAAGTGCCTGAATGCTTTCCTCTATTTCAGCAAGGCTGACGGTGAGTCGGAGTACAGGAGTCCTTATCTGGAGAATGGGAGCAGGATACTGCTTGCGTCTGCGGAGGACGTGGCGGCGGCCGCGGAAGCGGAGGAAGAGGATTCTTACACAAACGGCAGACTATATATATTTGCGCGGTATTACGAGAGGTTAAACAGGCTGGGGCATGACGATATGGGCGTTATGGAGCCGGACGGCAATTATCTGGCCCATGCCCACAATATTTACCTGCAGGTGGCCTATGATCACGGCATTTTCGTGGGCGGCATTTTCCTTCTGCTGGGGATCGGGACGCTCGTGCAGGCGGCTGTCTATTACCGCAGGCACAGGGAGGACAGGGAGTGTGCGCTGTTTCCGATGGCGCTTCTGCTTCTCTTTGCGGTGGCAGGGCTGACGGAGTGGATTTTTCATCCCTGTTGTCCCATTGCGTACTGCCTGCTTCTCGTGATGGCGCCTTTGCTGGTGGATATACGAAAGGAAGAAGCGTAAGAAAACGGATATGGAAAAAACAAGAAAACCTTTTAATGCGAAACTGTTCTACAGACGGACATGCTTGATTATATACGATATTATCAGTATTGTTCTGGCGAGTTATGTGGCTATTTTGTGGCGTTATGACTTTCATCTGGATGGCATTCCCAGACATTTCATGCAGCCGATTGAACAATTTCTGCCGCTTAATGTTCTTTTGACGCTGGCGATTTTTTACTTCATGCGCCTCTACAGCAGTCTGTGGGCTTTTGCGGGGGAGACAGAGCTGCAGAATATCGTGGTGGCCTGCGTGCTGTCCATGTTGGCGGATGCGGTTGGCCTGCAGTTTTTTAAGGTGACGACCCGGGCGGTGCCGAGAAGTTATTATCCGGCGTACATGGCCGTGCTGGTGGTCTGTATCTTTGCAAGCCGTTTTTCCTATCGGTTTTTCCGCGGTTTGAAGCATAAGCAGCAGAATAAGAAGAACCTGATTTCGGTTATGGTGATCGGGGCGGGCGAGGCGGCCAACCTGATTATCAAGGAGATTGTAAACAGCAATTTCTCCACCATGGTCATCAAATGCATTATCGACGACGACAAGGGAAAATGGGGAAGATATATTCAGGGCATCAAGGTTGCGGGCGGCAGGGAAAAGATCGTGGAGTGCGCGGACGTCTATGATGTGGACGAGATCATTGTGGCGATGCCCTCCGCGCCGAGGACGGAGATTCGGGAAATTCTGGAGATATGTAAAGATACGAACTGCAAACTGCGTTCCCTTCCCGGCATGTATCAGCTTGTAAACGGTGAGGTCAACGTGAGCAAGCTGCGGGATGTGGAGCTGGAAGACCTGCTCGGCAGGGATCCGATCAGCGTCGATCTGGATTCCATTCTCGGGTATGTGCAGGGAAAGGTGGCGCTTGTCACCGGCGGCGGCGGTTCTATCGGCAGTGAGCTTTGCAGGCAGATTGCGACCCACAGGCCAAAACAGCTTATCATTGTGGACATCTACGAAAATTCGGTTTATGACATACAGCAGGAGCTGAAACAGAAATATCCGGAGCTGAATCTGGTGGTGCTCATCGCTTCCGTGCGGAACACGAACCGCATGAACTTCATTTTTTCTAAGTATAAGCCGGATATCGTGTATCACGCGGCGGCCCACAAGCATGTGCCGCTGATGGAGGACAGTCCCACTGAGGCGATCAAAAACAATGTGTTTGGCACCTTTAAGACGGCGCAGGCGGCGGCGATGAGCGGTGTGCGGCGATTCGTCATGATCTCCACAGACAAGGCGGTGAACCCGACAAATATCATGGGGGCCAGCAAGCGGATCTGTGAAATGATTATCCAGACCTTCGATAAGCACTATGAGACGGAGTTTGTGGCGGTGCGCTTTGGCAATGTGCTTGGCAGCAACGGCAGCGTGATTCCGCTCTTCCGCAAGCAGATCGCGGCGGGCGGGCCGGTGACGGTTACCCACCCGGATATCATTCGCTATTTTATGACCATACCCGAAGCGGTTTCGCTGGTTCTGCAGGCGGGCGCATACGCCAGAGGCGGGGAGATTTTCGTGCTGGATATGGGAGAACCTGTCAAAATCCTCTCCTTGGCGGAAAATTTGATTAAGCTCTCAGGATATCGTGTGGGTGAGGAAATCAAGATTGAGTTTACGGGCTTACGTCCGGGGGAAAAGCTCTACGAGGAGCTTCTGATGGACGAGGAAGGCATGAAGGATACGGCGAACAAAATGATTCATATCGGCAAACCGATCGAGCTGGATGAACATGAATTTTTTGCGCAGTTGAAGAGGTTAAAGGATGAATGCCAGATTGAGAGTTCGGACATCCGTCCTCTGATTCAGGAGATTGTGCCGACATATCACTACGAGGAGGGTCAAAATCATGGATAAAAAGAGAATTTATCTTTCTTCCCCCACCATGCACGGGGAGGAACAGGCTTTTGTGCAGGAGGCTTTTGACACGAACTGGGTGGCGCCTCTGGGGCCGAACGTGAATGCGTTCGAGAAGGAGATGGCGGAATATACTGGCTGCGGTCATGCGGCGGCTCTGGATTCCGGAACGGCAGCGATTCATCTTGCCTTAAAGCTTTTAGGGGTGAAGCAGGGAGACCTGGTCTTTGTGTCTGACCTGACATTTTCCGCTTCCTGTAATCCTATTGTTTATGAAAATGGCACACCTGTGTTTATCGACGCGGAGCCGGACACCTGGAATATGTCCCCGGAAGCCCTGAAACGAGCTTATGAGAAGTACCCGAATCCCAAAGCGGTGATCTGCGTGCATCTCTACGGCACGCCCGCAAAGCTCGATGAGATTATGGAAATCTGTAAGGCACATGGCACGCCGATGGTGGAGGATGCCGCAGAATCGTTGGGAAGCACTTATGGCGGACGACACACGGGCACCTTTGGAAAGTACGGTATTTATTCTTTTAACGGAAATAAGATCATCACCACATCGGGAGGCGGCATGTTTCTCTCGGCTGAGGAGGAGGCGGCGAAGAAGGTCACCTTTCTGGCGACACAGGCCAGAGACCCTGCCAGACATTATCAGCACTCCCAGATCGGCTACAATTACCGCATGAGCAATGTGACGGCGGGAATCGGCAGAGGGCAGCTCTTACATCTGGAGGAACACAAAGCGAAGAAGAAGGCGATTTACGAGCAGTACAAGGCGGCTTTTGCAGATATTCCGGTGATTTCCATGAACCCCATGAATCCAAAAGGGGATGCCAACAACTGGCTCTCCTGTATGACAATCGCCAGAGAAAGCAGGGTAACACCTGATATGGTAATGGATGCGCTGCAGGAAAAATGCAATGCAGAAACCAGACCGATCTGGAAGCCGATGCATATGCAGCCCGTCTTTGCAGACTGTGACTTCTTTGCCCACAATCAAGACGGCAGCAGCGTAGGGACGGATATCTTTGAGAGGGGCGTGTGTCTGCCAAGCGATATCAAGAACACGGAAGAGGACATGGAGATGATTATCCGCACGGTGAAAGAGTTGTTTTAGGACAAGGCGGGCGTGGGCGTCGGCTTTAGCGCCGCGCCAAACCCGCTGTGCAAAAGGAGAGCGAAATGACGGGCATATTTGAGGAAAGGGACAAGGCGCGGATGTGCGATGAGATTGCGGCGTTTTTCAGGGAGGAGCACGATCTGGAGCTGGGCGTGATCGGAACCGGAAAAATTCTGGACTTTTTTCAGGAGATGCTGGGGGACAGAATTTATAATAAAGCGTTGGACGATGCCAAACAGTTTTACGCCAAATATGCGGATAATATGGAGACGGATTACTATGCGCTGTATAAAGATATAAGGTAAACGGCAATATAAATCATAACGCAAATAGCAGTGCGAGGCGAAATAAACTGCTCATAATAACCGCAGGCTTTTGCAAATGATAATATGTTCGCAGCGAGGAACAATATATGTATAAGAAATGTTTCAAAAGATGTCTGGATTTTCTGCTGTCCCTGTGCGGCATTGTCGTACTCAGCCCCATACTGGCTGTCTTGGCGGTTCTGGTGCGGGTGAAGCTGGGGAGTCCGGTTTTGTTTCATCAGGAGCGCCCGGGCAGGCATGAGAAAATTTTTAAACTGTATAAGTTCCGTTCCATGACGGATGAGAAGGACGCGGACGGGAATCTGCTGCCGGATGAAGTGAGGCTCACAAGATTCGGGAAACTTCTGCGTTCCACCAGTTTGGACGAGCTGCCGGAGCTGTTCAATATTTTAAAGGGCGACATGAGCCTGATCGGCCCGAGACCGCTTTTGGTGCGCTATCTGCCCTATTATACGGAAGAAGAACGCCATCGCCATGATGTGAGACCGGGGCTGACCGGACTTGCGCAGGTAAATGGACGAAATGCGCTGGGCTGGGAAGACCGATTTCGATATGACTTGGATTATGTAAACCATATTAGTTTAGGACTCGATCTGAAAATTATCGGTATGACGGTGGGAAAGGTGTTAAAGCGTTCCGGCACGCTTTCCGGCGCCGAGCAGACGGTGGCGGATTTTGACGTGTACCGCAAAGGGCAACGTGAGAAGAACTTCTAACCGTTCACAGCAGAGGCTGTATCGCAAAGTCAGCATAGCTGACTTGGAAGTTCAAAGTCTGCTTTGCAGACTTTTCTCACGTAGGAGAATGCTTGAGATGCGGCATTCTCCGCATGGATTTCATAGGGGGCAGCATGAGACAGATTGCATTGTTTGAGCAGGGGATTGCGTCTACGCCGATTGTGAAAATGTCGGGCGGTTATGGGGAAAATCAGTACTATGTTAAGAGAGAGGACATGATTCCCTTCAGTTTTGGGGGAAATAAGGCCCGCAAGGCGGCGGCGTTTTATAAAGAAATCCAGGCGTGCGGGGCGGACATAGTGATGACCTATGGCAGCAACAGCTCCAATCATTGCCGGATTATCGCCAATATGGCGGCGTCCATGGGAATTGCCTGCCATATTATTTCCCCGGAGGAGAACAGGGAGAGACTATACAATACAAGATTGGTTGAGGATTTCGGCGCGTCGGTTGAGACCTGCCCTGTGACGGAAGTAGCGGGTACGATTGACCGCCGCATGGATATATTCAGGCAGGAGGGGCGTAATCCCTACTTTATTATGGGCGGAGGGCATGGCAATCCCGGCACTCGCGCCTGCGTGGAGACTTACCGCGAAATTGCGGCCTGGGAGGAGGAGAAGGGCCTGTATTTCGATTATATCTTCCATGCATCCGGAACGGGGACGACGCAGGCGGGGCTTGTCTGCGGGAAACTGCTTCTGGACGCGGAGAGAAGAGAGAGCGGGAAGTCTGTCGGCGGATCAAAGATAGTCGGCATCAGCATCGCGAGGAATGAGGAGCGCGGCAGGGAAGTGATCAGACAGAGCATGGAAGACTATCTGGGCACGCGTTATGATGAGCTCTACCGGGATGAGGAACTGATCTTTACGGATGAATACCGTATGGGCGGTTACGGAAAGTATACGCCGGAGGTGGCAGAGACGATAGAAGAGGTAATGAAGAGGGATGGCATACCGATGGACACGACCTATGTGGGGAAAGCGTTCCATGGGATGAGGCGGTATGTGGAGGCCCATGGGCTGCGGGGGAAGAAGATCCTGTTTGTCCATACGGGAGGGACGCCCCTGTATTTCGATTTTTTAGATCGGAGAGAGCAATCATCCTTATGAAAACGGTTGGAAGAGGAAAAAGCTGACATGAATATCCTGATTTTGAGCGCGGGCACCCGCGACAAAGTGGTGCAGTATTTTAAGAAAGAGCTGGCGGGAAAGGGCAGAGTGGTCGCGACGGACTGCTCTAATTTGGCGCCTGCGGTGTATGAAGCGGATGCTTTTTATCTTGTGCCCAGAATTACGGAGCCGGGATATTTGGATGTGATACTGGATATCTGCGTGAAAGAGAAAATAGCGGGCGTTTTCTCACTGATTGACCCGGAGCTGTCTCTTCTGGCAAAGGAGCGCGAGCGGTTTCTGGCGGTGGGGACGACACCGGTTGTTTCGGATTATGAGCTGGTGGAGACGTGTTTCGATAAGTACCGGATGTTTACAATGCTCCAAAAAATGCAGATACCGACGGCGAAGTGCTACGCGGACAAGGCATCCTTTTATCGGGCGCAGGAAGCCGGGGAGATTTCCTATCCTGTCTTTGTGAAGCCGGTGCGTGGCAGCGCCAGTATTCATATCAATAAGGTCGGGAGTAAAAAAGAGGTTGAAGTTCTCTGTGATCTCTATGACGATCTGATGATTCAGGAGTATATGGACGGACAGGAATATGGAGCGGATGTGTATGTGGACATGCTCTCCGGAAAATGCACGGATATCTTTGTTAAAAAGAAGATCAAGATGCGGGCGGGGGAGACTGACAAGTCTGTGTCCTTTCAGGATGAGAAGCTGTTTGCACTGATACGGGATTTCTCGGAAAAATGCGGCTTCCGCGGCATGATTGACATGGATATCTTTGAGATTGACGGCGTTTATTATATTTCTGAGGTAAATCCCCGTTTCGGCGGCGGATATCCTCACGCTTACGGCTGCGGCGTGAACATGGCGGCCGCGGTTGTGCGAAACCTGTCCGGGCAGGAGAACGAGGTGCGGATTGGCGCGTATCGGGAGGGGATCTGCATGATGAAGTTCAATGAGGTGATGATACGGGATATGGCGGGGGAGGAAATTGTGCCGTGAAAAAAGTACTGATTTTAATTAATTCCTCCGGCGGTCTCTGTGACTTCCGGGGGGAATTCGTGGAGGCGCTCTGTGCGGAATATGAGGTGTGGGTGAGTATGCCTGACGACGTGAAGGAGCAGGAGCTTGTGGATATGGGCTGCCATATCGTCCAAACGCCCATCAACCGCAGGGGCATCAATCCGCTGGAGGACTTGAAGTTATACCGCGCTTACGGTAAAATAATGAAAGACCTGTGCCCTTCGCTGGTGGTGACTTACACCATCAAGCCTAATATCTATGGCGGATTTGCGGCGGGCATGAGAAAAATTCCCTATATCGCCACAATTACGGGGCTGGGAGGCGCTTTTGACAGGACGGGGCTTCTGTTGAAGCTGATTGTGGGGATGTACCGCGCGGGCTTGAAACGGGCGGCATGCGTTTTTTTCCAGAACGAGGAGAACAGAGGGATATTTCAGCGCATGGGCATCAAGGCGAAGAAGACGAGAATGGTCATGGGCTCCGGAGTGAGTCTGAAGAAGCATACTTACGAGCCTTACCCGGAGAGGGACAAGACCCATTTTCTTTTCGTGGGCAGGGTCATGAAGGAGCGGGGTATCCTTGAATATATAGAAGCGGCGGAACGCTTACATAGCGACCGGGTATTTTTTGATATCATGGGTTACTGTGACGAGGATTATCAGGAGCTTCTGGATGATCTGGAGAAGGAGGGCGTGATCCGGCAGATCGGCTTCCACACGCAGGTGCATGAGTATCTGGCGGCGGCTGACGCCATCGTGGTGGCATCCTTTCATGAGGGCATGTCCAATGCGCTGATTGAGGGCGCGGCCACGGGCAGGCCGGTGATTGCCTCGAATATCAGCGGCTGTAAGGAAGCGTTCGAGGAAGGCGTGACAGGCTTCGGCTTTACGCCGGGAAAGCCCGTGGAACTGATAGACGCTATGGAAAAATTTCTCGCGCTCTCCACAGAGGAACGGGCGGCCATGGGGCGCCGCGGCAGGGAGAAGATGGAGCGGGAATTTGACCGGAAGCTGGTGACGGCGGCCTATATGGACGAGGTCGGCCAGATTCTGGGGCGATAGTTGCGTGTCTATTGGCTGTCAGCGTCTGATCTCTCAGGCTTTCGCGGGACATTTGGCGCATATGGGACATGACAGCGAAATCAAAGTCAGAGCATGCGTGGCTGGGAAAAGAAATAAACCGATGCATGGAATCGGAGAACGGGGAGGAAACAGATGGATTTATATGAAAAATTGGTAAGCGGGGAGGAAAAACTTTCTCTGGTGGGACTCGGCTATGTGGGTATGCCGATCGCGGTGGCCTTTGCGAGAAAGATTAAAGTGGTTGGTTTTGACTTGAATGAAGAGAAAATCGGCCTGTACAAGAAAGGGATTGATCCCACAAACGAGGTGGGCGGCGAGGTGATTCGAAACACGACAGTGGATTTCACGGCCGACCCCGCAAAATTGAAGGAGGCTAAATTTCATATTGTGGCGGTGCCTACACCTGTCAATGACGACCATACGCCGGATCTTTCTCCCGTGGAGGGGGCAAGCCGCATTTTGGGGCAGAATCTGACAAAAGGCTCCATCGTGGTGTTTGAGTCCACGGTGTATCCCGGTGTGACGGAAGATATCTGTGTGCCGATTCTGGAGAAGGAGTCCGGCTTAAAGTGCGGCGTTGACTTCAAGATCGGATACTCCCCCGAGCGTATCAATCCGGGCGACAAAGTACATAGGCTGGAGACGATCACGAAAATCGTGTCAGGTATGGACGAGGAGACGCTTGAGATCGTGGCAAAGGTCTATGAGCTGGTGGTGGAGGCGGGCGTTCACCGCGCGGAATCCATCAAGGTGGCGGAGGCGGCCAAGGTGATCGAGAACAGCCAGAGAGATATTAATATCGCGTTTATGAATGAACTCTCGATCATCTTTCACAAGATGGGGATTGACACCAAATCCGTGCTGGAGGCGGCGGGGACGAAGTGGAATTTTCTGCCCTTTATGCCGGGTCTTGTGGGCGGTCACTGTATCGGCGTTGACCCCTATTATCTGACGTATAAGGCGGAGGAGCTGGGATATCACTCTCAGATCATTCTCTCCGGCAGGCGGATCAACGACGATATGGGTAAATATGTGGCGGAGAGTCTGGTGAAGGATCTGATCAGAGCGAATATTCCCGTCAAGCACGCGAAGGTGGCGATTCTGGGCTTTACCTTCAAGGAGAACTGCCCGGATACGAGAAACACGAAGGTGATTGATATTTACAAGGAGCTGGGCGAGTACGGGATTGAACCGATTGTGGTGGATCCGGCGGCCGATGCGGGGGAGGCGAAGCGTCTCTACGGGATTGAATTTAAAACCATGGATGATATTCATGAGGTGGATGCCCTGATTATCGCGGTGGCGCACGAGCAGTTCTTAAGCCTTGACAGAGAGAAGATTTCTTCTTTCTACAATTCGGCGCACAAGCGGAAGGTGCTGATGGATCTGAAAGGGATACTGGATCGCAAAGAATATCTGACAAAGGATTTTCTGTATTGGAGATTGTAGGATTGAATAGAGACAAAAAGAGAGCTCTGTGTCTTTTCGCAGGGCTTCTCGCCTTTTTTCTGGGGCTGCTTGCAGCCGGCGGGGTCGGGGTTTATAATGATTCCCAGCAATATATCACGATGCATATCCACAGAGAGCCGCTTTATCCGCTCTATCTGGCGGCTTTTCGGGCCGTATGCGGTGAGGGGTATCTGACGGCGGCGATGGCCGGACAGGGGATACTCACGGCTGTGGGGATCACCTTGCTTGCGGAGTACCTGACAAAGCGTTTTGCCCTCCGGCTGTGGGAAGAGCTGCTGATTGTGGCTTTGCAGCTTCTGCCGCATCTGATTACGCGGTATGTGTCTGCGCTTGGTATATTTTTGGAAAATTCGGTAATGAGCGAAGGACTGTGCATCCCGCTTTTTACCATATTTGTGTATTTTCTTCTGCGGATGCTTTTTGAGGGGAAGTGGCGTGATGCGGCATTTGCGCTTGTTTTCGCCTATCTGCTGTCCATGACCAGAGGACAGATGATGACCACGATTCTTCTGTGGGCGCTCCTTCTGGGGATTCGGGTTTTGGCACACAAAAAATATCGGGTGCTGATCCTGTGCGCGTCGGCCGTGATTTTTGTTTTCCTTCTGCGGGATCTGACGGTGCATGTGTATAATTACGGCGTTACCGGATACTTTATGGGCAATACCTACGGGCAGGTGAACACGCTGACCAATGTGATGTATGCCTGCGATGAGGAGGACAGGGAGGTTTTCGAGGAAGGAGATTTGGAGCAGGCCTTTTTTGACAATTTCTATGGCAAAGCGATGAACCAAAGGCTGAACTATGTGTACGCCGGAGAAAATTTCGACGAGCGGGCGGCCTATCTGGAGGAGCATCATGATATTTTGAAATTCCGGATTTTGGAGGCGGAGTTGTCGGCTTATTATTTCGGGCTGGGAGAGGTGGATTACTACGAGCAGAGCAGCATGTCCGATGAGATGGCGGGCAGGATGATCAAAAAACTTCTGCCGGCATGTTTCGGACAATGGCTGTACGATTACATCCTGTTGTGCCGCAACGGGTTTGTCAGGAGTATCGCGGTGGTGCATCCGTTTCTCAATTTCGCCGCGCTTTTTCTGTATGTGCTGGCGGCGGGGCTGCTGGTCTGGCAGATGTCAGTCAAAAAGCGTTTTCAGGCGGCGGTTGTTATGGGAACGGCGTTATTGTTTATCGCGGCGAATGTGTGCGCGACTTCTATGACCATTATGTGCCTGTCGCGCTATATGATTTATGGTTTTTCACTGTTTTATACCGCACTGTATCTGCTTGTCAGGGAAGTGTGTGAAGGCAGGCTGCTATGGAGAAGCGGACAGGATGAGACGGAGTGACCGCTCTGCATGACAGATGTTTTAAGCGGGAAGCGGGACGCTTCGGAATGGAGGGAAAAAATGGGTTATCAGGATATTACGTTTGAAAAGGGGACGGTATTTGTTGTGACAGGGGGCGCGGGCTTTATCGGCTCGAATCTCTGCGAGGCGCTGCTCGATATGGGGTGCACCGTACGCTGTCTGGACAATCTGTCCACGGGAAAGTATGAAAATATCGAGCATTTTATGGGAAAAGAAGCTTTTGATTTTATAGAAGGGGATATTCGGGATCTCGAAACCTGTAAGCAGGCATGTATGGGAGTTGACTATGTGCTGCATCAGGCGGCCTGGGGGAGTGTGCCGAGAAGTATTGAGATGCCGCTTCTCTACGAAGAGATTAATATTCGCGGCACGTTAAATATGATGGAGGCGGCGACGGAGTGCGGGGTGAAAAAGTTTGTCTACGCGTCCAGTTCCTCCGTTTACGGGGATTCTACGGAGCTGCCAAAGAGGGAAGGGCAGGAGGGACGGGTGATTTCTCCCTACGCCTTGACGAAAAAGACGGATGAGGAGTACGGACGGCTCTATAAGGAGCTGTACGGGCTTGACACTTACGGGCTGCGCTATTTTAATGTGTTTGGCCGCAGGCAGGATCCCGATGGCATGTACGCGGCGGTGATTCCTAAGTTCATCAAGCAGCTTCTCCACGGGGAGACGCCCACCATCAACGGGGACGGCAGACAGTCCCGGGATTTTACCTATATCGACAACGTGATCGAGGCGAATCTGCGCGCCTGTAAGGCAGACAGCAGGGCGGCGGGTGAGGCTTTCAATATCGGCGCGGGGGGAAGGCTGTATCCGGTTTGTTAGTTCCGGGAGGTCTTGCATTGGGCTGG
>ERZ778517.741-NODE-741-length-30798-cov-7.363302_pt1 | contig 30798 bp, 20 predicted proteins | sample MGYA00510341_ERZ778517 | MGnify/ENA primary metagenome ERZ778517 (study PRJEB29527, sample SAMN07138964) | mouse gut metagenome | material: feces | host: mouse | place: China:Nanjing | collected 2016-01-25 ...
GAAATGATGTGGTTTATTTCTCCTGTTTTCTGTGTGTTTTGGTAAAATTAGCAAATGTTTTTGTTTTGATACTCTTTTTTTTTATCATTGTACTTTTGGAAAGTTTAATATTTAATAAAGTATGCGTATGATGAAATTGGTGTTATTGGGAGTTATTTGGGGATTGGTTATACCCTTGTTCGGACAAAAGGCAAATTACCGACAAGCTGAAAAGTTCAGAAAAGCAGCATGGGAGACAGGTTCCCTCAATGTACGACCACATTTTCTGGAGAATAGCGATAAGTTTTGGTATTCTTATAAGACTGAAGATGGGACCCGTTATTATTTGGTAGACCCTGCAAAGAAAACTCAGGATTTCCTTTTTGAAAATGAGTATATGGCGCAGGAATTGACAAAGATAACTTCAAAGCCTTATTCCATAAAATCTTTGCCCCTTAAGGATTTAGAGTTTAATAAAGATGGGAAAACCTTGAAATTTAAAGTGGATGAGTTTCATTATGAATATAATGTGAAGACCCGCTTGCTGGAGCAGAAGGATTCGGTAAAAAATAAAAAAGACGAAAATTATTGGGCTAAATATTCGCCGGACAGTACTTATATTGTATTTGCCAGGAAGCATAATCTTTACCTGATGAAGGCCAACGACAAGGATTCTGTGGAGATTCAGTTGACAGAAGATGGAGAGCCTTTCTATTCTTATGCATCCAACAGCAGGGATACCAGTAGTAAAAGGACCTGGGCAAGGGCTCACTGGTTGAAAGATTCTAAAAAGTTATATGTTGTGCGCTCCGATGAAAGAAAAGTAAAGGATTTGTGGGTGATTGATGTTTTGTCAAAGCGTCCGAGACTGGAGGAGTACCGCTATACGATGCCGGGGGATAAAGAAGTGGCCCAGCATGAATTACTGATTTTTGATGTGGTCTCCCGGGAGAAAATAAAAGTAAATACAGAAAAATGGCCGGATCAGTCATTGAGGATTCTTCATACGGGGAAATCTACGGACCGGCTTTTTTTCCAACGAAAAAAGCGTACTTGTGACGAATTGGAAATTTGTACGGCCGATCTGGAAACCGGGGAGGTGACGGTGTTGATTCAGGAAAAGTCGAAACCTTATTTTAATGACCAGCTTTATCATTTTTCTGTATTGGAAGAGGGTAAAGATCTGATATGGTGGTCAGAAAGGACTGGTTGGGGACATTTTTACCATTATGATGGAAAGGGGACTTTGAAGAATGCCATTACTTCCGGGGAATGGGTTGCCGGTAAGATGTTGCGTGTAGATACGGTTGGCCGTACTATTTATTTTGAAGGGTATGGACGTGAAAAGGGCCGGAATCCCTATTACTCTTGTGTTTATAAAGCAAGTTTGGATAGAGAAGGTGTGAGTTTGTTAACGCCAGAGGATGCCAATCATAGTGTAACGGTTTCGAAATCAGGGAAGTATCTGGTGGATAATTATTCCCGGGTGGATTTAGAACCGCGTTCTGTATTACGCGATAATAAGGGAAAAGTGATTCTGGAACTGGCTCGTCCTGACCTGCGGCGTTTGTATGAGATGGGTTGGAAAATGCCGGAGCGCTTTACGGTCAAAGCCAAAGATGGAGTGACCGATTTGTATGGGGTGATGTGGAAACCGGTAGATTTCGATTCTACGAAGACTTATCCTGTGATATCTTATGTATATCCCGGACCTCAAACGGAAGCTGTACCTTTTGATTTTTCCGTTTCAGGGGTTTATAACTGTGCTTTGGCTCAGGTAGGTTTTATTGTGGTGAATTTTGGACACAGGGGAGGAAGTCCCCAACGGGAAAAATGGTATCATACTTACGGATACAATAATTTGAGGGATTATGCTTTGGCGGATGATAAGTATGGAATAGAACAATTGGCAGACCGTTATCCTTTTATAGATTTGAAGAAAGTCGGTATCTTCGGGCATTCAGGAGGTGGATTTATGTCTACGGCTGCCCTTTGTATGTATCCTGATTTTTATACAGCCGCAGTATCTTCTTCTGGTAACCATGATAACAATATATACAATCAGTGGTGGGGCGAAACCCATCATGGGGTGAAAGAAATAAAAAAGACGGTGAAAGATACCGTGAAGGGAGACCGTGAAGAAATTTCCTTTGAGAGTAAGATTGCTACTAATTCGCAACTGGCATCGAATTTTAAAGGGTATTTATTGTTGGTGACCGGCGATATAGATAATAATGTTCATCCCGGAAATACTTTGCGTATGGCGAATGCTTTGATACAGGCGGGAAAGAATTTCGACCTGATCATGTTGCCCGGGCAAAGACATGGATATGGTGGCAGAGCCAATGATTTTTACCAATACAGAATGTGGTTCCATTTTGCAAAATATTTGCTGGGTGATGCCAGCGCCGACTATTTTTATGAAATAGATGGATTTGAAAAAAGGCATTAATCACCATGTCGCGGATGCAATTGTGTTTTCTTTCAGTACACCTGTGGGAAAATATGATTGTATCCGGATGTGAATTGTCTGAAACGGTTTCTTGGGAATGGGATAAGAATTGTAACAAAAACGTTTTAGCTTCGTTTATAGCCATACATAAATGTTTAAATTAAAGTATTTTGTTATGGCTGCAAATATTGGATTAAATGAAGGTCAGGTAAAAGCGAGTAAAAACGTTTTGAATAATTTGTTGGCGGACCATTTTGTATTGTTGGCAAAAACCTGGAATTATCATTGGAATGTAAAAGGGGTTAGCTTCCATTCCTACCATGTGTTCATGGAGGATTTATACAATGGTTTGATTGAGGATATTGATTCCATTGCTGAGCGAATCCGTTCTTTGGATGAGCGTCCTGTCGGTTCTCTTGCAGGTTATCTGGAACATAACCGTATTAAGGAGCATTGTGATTCGGAGCCACTGCCGAATGCTAAAGAAATGCTGGCCATTTTGAGTGAAGATAACGATACTCTGATTCGGGAAATCCGAAAAGATATTGAACAATTGGAAAAAGAGGAAGAGACGGATGATGCAGGAACAACCAATTTTCTGGAAGACATGATTGAGAAAAAAGAAAAAATAGCCTGGATGATCCGGGCTTATCTGGAAAAATAAACAGGAAATAAAATGAAGTTGTCCGGAAAATCTTTTGGGGACTATCTTATCACCTTATGCAGGGGGTAGGCCAAAAGATTTTCCGGACATTTTTATTGTTTTATAGACAGTTCTTTTTGTGTAACAAAACAATGTTCTCCACATGATGGGTGTGGGGAAACATATCAACCGGTTGTACGGTTTTTACTTCATAGGCTTCTGACATAAGCTGGAGATCCCGGGCCTGGGTGGCTGAATTACAACTAACGTAGACAATCCGGTGCGGAGCGGCGTTCAGGATCGTTTGAATGACATCGGGATGCATGCCTGCCCGTGGCGGGTCGGTGATGATCACATCAGGGTGACCGTGTTGACTGATAAAACCGGCATTCAGGACCTCTTTCATGTCTCCGGCATAAAATGCGGTATTATGAATACTGTTGATTTCTGAATTGACTTTTGCATCCTCAATGGCTTCAGGTACATATTCTATTCCGATGACTTTTCGGGCCTTCCGGGCTATGAAATTAGCGATAGTGCCAGTGCCAGTGTACAAATCATAGACTGTTTCCTCACCTGTCAGGGCTGCAAGTTCACGGGTTTTGCTGTAAAGGTGGTAGGCTTGTTCTGAGTTAGTCTGGTAAAAGGATTTTGGACCTATTTTGAATTTCAGGCCCTCCATTTCTTCAAAAATATAATCCTGTCCGTAATAACAGAGAATCTGTTGGTCTGTCAGATTATCATTCAGTTTTTCGTTGATGACATACAGGAGGGAAGTGATTTGCGGAAAATTATTTTTCAGTGCTTCGAGCAAGGCCTCCCGGGCTGTAGGCTCTTCTTGTCCGAAAGCCAGAATAACCATAATTTCTCCCGTGGAAGCAGTTCGGATAATCAGGGTTCGTAAAAATCCGTGTTGTTCCCGGATATTGTAAAAACGGAGTCCGTGTTCTACTCCATATTGTCTGATAAAATTTCTGATTTCGTTGGAAAGAGAACCCTGCAGGCAACAATGAGTAATGTCTACTACCTTGTCAAATAACCCGGGTACATGAAATCCCAGGGCGGGAGTCCGCTCTAAATTTGTTTCCTGCCTGATTTCTTCCCGGGTTAGAAATCGTTTATCAGAAAAAGTGAACTCTAATTTGTTCCGGTAATAGAATTGCTGGGCAGAACCAATAATCGGACGGATGTCTTGTGGGGTGACTTTACCGATTCGTTGCAGATTGTCGGCGATTTCCTGTTGTTTGAATTCCAGTTGTTTTTCGTAAGGCAGATTTTGCCATTTACATCCTCCGCAGACTCCGAAATGAGCACAGACGGGGGAAATGCGTAAATCCGATTCCTGGTGCATGTGGGTAACATATCCTTCCAGAAAACTTTTTCGTTTTCGGGTTACCTGAACATCAACAATGTCGCCTGGAACGGTGTTGGGGACAAACAGGACTTTGTCATCAACATAAGCGATTGATTTTCCTTCTGCAGCAATTTTACTGATTTTGACTTTTTCCAGTAAAGGTTTTTTTCCTCTTCCCACTGTTTTTATTCTTTTAGGTTTAGCACTTTCCCAATAATATTTTTTGCAATTCTTTTACACCTTCTGAGGCTTCTTTTTCAATGAGGTAGAAACCCCGGTGACGGGCTTCTGCCGGAATGCAGGGATCTATGACAAATACCGGGATGCCTTCGGGTGCATAATGTAATAAGCTGGCAGCCGGATAAACGGCTAATGAGGTTCCGATAATGACGAAAAGGTCGGCTTGGCGGAGGACTTCGATTGCCGGTTCCATATTAGGTACTGCTTCTCCGAAAAATACGACATGAGGACGAAGCGGGGAACCATCCTCGCAAAGAGTCCCCGGCTTCAATTCCCAACCTTCGAGGTCATAAATCAACTCCGGATTTTTACTGCTTCGCACTTTTTTTAATTCTCCGTGCAAATGAAGAACCTGCCGGCTACCGGCCCGTTCGTGCAGGTCATCAATATTCTGGGTAATGATTTTTACATCAAAATATTTTTCCAATGCCGCCAGGCCTTTATGTCCTGTATTCGGTTGGGCTTCGTAAAGTTGCTTCCGCCTTTCATTGTAAAAGTGATTGACGGCAGCCGGGTTGCGGGCTAAGGCTTCAGGGGTACATACATCTTCGATGCGGTAGTTTTCCCACATACCATCGCTGTCCCGGAAAGTTTTGATACCGCTTTCAGCGCTCATGCCTGCTCCTGTCAGAACAACCAGTTTCATTGTTGATATTTTGATAAAAGCAAAAAGTTTACCGGAGTTCTGCCAATTGAGCCTCTATGGCTGCAATTTTAGCTTCTGCATCGGCTTGTTTCTTGCGTTCGTTGTTCACCACCTGTTCCGGTGCTCCGTTCATGAACTTTTCATTACTTAATTTTTTCATGACAGAGGCCAGGAAACCTTTGGTATAAGTTAATTCTTCTTCCAGTTTGGCTTTTACTTCTTCGGTATTTACCTGCCCGCTTGCCGGAATGAAGTATTCTACGGTATCTGCGATAAAACTCCAGGCACCTTTTACAGTTTCATTGACCGTTTCGATGGACTGGATATTTCCCATTTTGCTGATGATGCTGGTCTGGTCGGATGGATAACGGTCGTTTGACTTGATTTTCAGTTCCAGGGCATCTTTAAAGGCCACGTTGTTTTGTTTGCGGACATTGCGAATTCCTACAATGATGTTTTTCACAGCTTCAAACCGGGTTAATAAAGACTCGTCATATGCAGATGTTCCGGGCAATAAAGAGACCATAATACTTTCCCCGTCTTGTCTGTTCCGTAATTTTTGCCAGATTTCTTCTGTAATAAATGGCATAAACGGATGGAGCAACTGGAGTAAATGCTCAAAAATACGGAGTGTTTGTTCGTATGTGGTCTGGTCAATGGGTTGTCCGTAGGCCGGTTTGATGATTTCCAGCAACCAGGAAGAAAACTCATCCCGGAATGTGGTATAGATGGTCATCAGAGCTTCTGAAATCCGATATTGTTCAAATTGAGTGTTCAGGAGCTCGTTTGCTTTGTTCAGGTATTGTTCAAACCACTGGATGGCTAAACGTGAATGTTCAGGCTGTGGCTGGTCGGTCACTTCCCATGATTTTACCAGTTTGAAAGCATTCCATATTTTGGTAGCGAAATTTCTTCCTTGTTCCGGAAGGCTTTCGTCAAACAACAGGTCTCCGCCTGCCGGGGCACACAGTAGCATGCCCACACGTACACCGTCTGCTCCGTATTTGTCGATTAAATCCAGAGGGTCTGGAGAATTGCCCAGTGATTTTGACATTTTCCGTCCCAATTTGTCTCTTACAATGCCGGTGAAATAGACATTCTTGAACGGCATTTTTCCGCGATACTCATAGCCGGCCATAATCATACGGGCAACCCAGAAGAAAATAATATCCGGGCCGGTTACCAGGTCATTGGTCGGATAGTAGTAATTGATTTCGGGATTATCCGGGTGATTTATACCATCGAACAGGGAGATGGGCCATAGCCATGAAGAAAACCAAGTATCCAGACAGTCTTCATCCTGACGTAAATCGGCTTGTGTCAATGTTTTATTGCCACTTTTTTCTTGTGCCAGACGAAGTGCTTCTTCTGCTGTCGTAGCTACTACATATCCTCCTTCGGGCAGATACCATGCAGGTATACGGTGTCCCCACCACAATTGACGGCTGATGCACCAGTCCTTGATGTTTTCCATCCAATGCCGGTAGGTATTTTTGAATTTGGCAGGGAAAAAACGAATCTCATCCTCCAGAACAGGGTTTAATGCAATCTTAGCCAAATGCTCCATTTTCAGGAACCATTGCATGGAAAGTTTAGGTTCAATGGGAACATGGGTACGCTCGGAGAAACCGACATTATTGGTATAGGCTTCTACTTTTTCAAGCAGACCAGCTGTTTTCAGGTCTTCTTCAATTTGCTGGCGTACGGCAAAACGATCCATGCCTACATATAATCCGGCAGCTTCACTGATTGTTCCGTTGTCGTTGAAAATATCGATTGAAGGTAAATTGTATTTTTCGCCCAGCATATAGTCGTTTACGTCGTGCGCCGGAGTGACTTTCAAACAACCTGTACCGAACTCAATATCAACATATTCGTCCTCAATAACAGGGATTACCCGGTTCACTAACGGAACAATTACTTTTTTACCTTTTAAATGTTGGTTTTTGGGGTCTTTGGGGTTGATACACATGGCAGTATCTCCCATGATGGTCTCCGGCCGGGTCGTGGCAACGATGGCATAACCATCTTCTCCTTCAATCTTGTAGCGGAGGTAATATAATTTACTGTGTTCTTCTTTATATACAACTTCTTCGTCTGAGAGAGCGGTTAAAGCGGCCGGATCCCAGTTCACCATTCTGACTCCCCGGTAAATCAGGCCTTTGTTGTAAAGGTCTACGAATACCTTAAGCACGCTTTCACTTCGTAATTCATCCATGGTAAAAGCTGTACGGTCCCAATCACAGGAAGCTCCCAGGCGGCGGAGCTGTTTAAGGATAATTCCGCCGTGCTTTTCCGTCCATGCCCAGGCATGTTTCAAAAACTCTTCCCGTGTCAGGTCGGTCTTCTTTATTCCTTCGTCCTGAAGTTTGGCTACTACTTTCGCTTCGGTAGCGATAGAAGCATGGTCTGTACCAGGAATCCAACACGCGTTTTTCCCTTGTAACCGGGCACGACGCACCAAAGCATCCTGTATGGTATTGTTCAGCATATGTCCCATATGAAGCACTCCGGTGACGTTGGGAGGCGGAATGACGACGCAATATGGTTCTCTGCTGTTATCCACTTCTGAATGAAACAATTTATGGTCCATCCAGTATTTGTACCATTTTTCTTCGCTTTCTTTCGGATTGTAATTTGTAGCAACCATTCTGTTTGATTTTATAGATATTGCAATAAAAAAGCTGCCTAAGCAGCTTTTTTTATTCTTCTGTTTTTTTCACCTTCCTCCCTTTTTTCTTCTGAGATTCCAGTGCGGATTCCAAATCTGCTTTCTGCATGCTGCCGTCATAGTCGCAGATATATTTGTCAATCAGGATACGTCCGCAATATTCACAGACGATGATTTTTTTTCTGGACCGGATATCCAATTGCCGCTGTGGGGGAATTTTATTGAAACAACCACCGCAGGCATCACGGTCAACGGTGACGACTGCCAATCCGTTACGGGCATTCGAGCGGATTTTACGGTAAGCTGTCAACAGGCGTTCTTCAATATTTTGGGATAATTCTTCTGATTTTTGCATTAAACTTTCTTCGTCTTTATGCGTTTCAGCAATGATGTCGTCCAATTCGGCTTTTTTTGCGTCTAAGTCTGTTTTTTTCTCCTCGTACTGTTTGGAAGAGGCTTCCAGGCTGACTTCTTTTTCTGCTTTCGTCTTTTGGGCTTCCCGGATACGCTTGTTCTGTAATTCGATTTCCAGCTTTTGGAATTCAACTTCTTTCGTTAAAGCGTCGTATTCGCGGTTATTTCTTACATTATCTAATTGTTCACTGTATTTCTTGATCAGTTCTTCTGATTTGGCGATTTCGTGTTTTTTGGCAGTTACGCTTTTATCGGCTTCACTGATTTCATTTTTCAGGTTTTCAAGACGGGTCTCCAGGCCGGCAATTTCGTCTTCCAAATCCTGGACTTCTAAAGGAAGTTCTCCCCGCAGAGTCCTGATTTTATCAATTTCTGTATCTATGCGTTGTAGTTCGTAAAGATGCTGCAATTTTTCTTCAACAGAAAGTTCCTGCAGTTTTTCATTGTTGTTTGTTGCCATATAAATTGTCGTTACAAGTTAACAAGTTACAGATTCCGGTCCCTCGCCGTTTAAAGTAAATAATGAACAGGGTTGGTGGTGACCTTCGAAAACTGGATTGCAAAGTTAGATAATTTTTTTGTAACTAACTCATAAAAAATTTCTTTTGTGTATTGTTCGCTTTCGTAATGTCCGATGTCAGCAATGATAATTTGATTTTCCGCTTCAAAAAAATCATGGTATTTATAGTCGGCACTAATGTATATGTCTGCTTTTTGTGCAATAGCATCCCGGGTTAAAAAAGCCCCGGAACCTCCGCATACGGCAACTTTTTCAATGACCGGTTTGCAGATAGGGGAGTGGCGGAGTCCGGAACAATGAAAAATTTCTTTTACTTGCCGAAGAAAAGTAAGGCTGTCTGCCGGCTGGGGAAGTTCTCCGATGATGCCTAAGCCTGTTATGGGGTTAGCCTTATCCAGTTCTGTTATATTCCAGACGGGTTCTTCGTAAGGGTGGGCGGCAAGGAGTGTGCGGATGCTTTGGTTCAGTAAATGCTGGGGTATGGTAAGCTCTGTTTTGACCTCTTGTTCTTCATGGATTTTGCCAATTTCGCCGACATAAGGTCGGGCTCCCGGGTGAGCCTGGAATGTGCCTTTCCCTTCGGTGTTGAAAGAGCAATGGCTGTATTGACCGATATGTCCGCCTCCTTCGGCCAGAATTGCTGTCCGTACCCGCTCGGCATCTGCGAGAGGGGTATAAAAGGAAAATGTATAAAGTTTTCCGGCCGGATGAAGTATTTTTTGATGGATTAATTCCAGCTTGTCTGCCATGCGTGCGCTTACGCCGTGAGGGGCCATATCCAAATTGGTGTGGGCGGAATAGATATTCAGATTGTGTTGTATGGCTTTGACCAGACAACGTTTGACGTAATTGTCAGGAAGCAGGTTTTTGATGCCTTGGAAAATGAGGGGGTGGTGGGAAATAATCAGATTATGCCCTCCTGCGATTGCTTCATCGATAACTTCTTCTGTAATGTCGATGGTCAATAAAACAGAGGATATCTGTGCTTCCGGATTTCCGCAAACCAATCCGGCATTATCATAACTTTCCTGTAAACATAAAGGTGCGAACTCTTCAATGAGTCTGGTGATGTCTTTAACTGTTGTCATGGGTTTCGGGGCCGGTTTTCGGAAAGATGTCAGGAGAGCTGTTCTTTTATGGAGAGCAACTCTTGTTTGATGATTTTCAGGCGTTTGACAACTTCGAAGTTTACTTCTGTGTCGGTCTTGTTTTCTCTCAGTTTCATCTGGGCACCTCGTAAAGTCATCTTTTTTTCTTTGACTAAATGATATATCAGATGAAAATTATCAATATCGGCTTTGGTAAACTGCCGGTTGCCTTTTTTATTTTTATGGGGTTTGATAATGTCGAACTCTTTTTCCCAAAAACGGATCAGAGAAGTATTCACCCCGAACATATCGGCGACTTCGCCAATTGTATAGTAGACTTTTAAAGGTTGTTTTTCTTGTTCCATAATTTGTCGGATTAATCCATGGTTTGACCGTTGTTGTTGGCTTCGGTTACCAATTGATCATATTCGTCGGCAGTCAGGTCGTTGAAGTAATAATTGATCGGGTTTACCGGAAGTCCGTTTTTTTTGACTTCGTAATGTAGATGTGGTCCCGTAGACATACCGGTGTTGCCCATATATCCGATGATGTCACCCCGTTTTACCTTTTGGCCCGCTTTTACATTGTAGGCGCTCATGTGGGCATACAGAGTCTGATAATTAAAGCCATGGTCTATGAGGACGCATTTTCCATATCCCTGGTGGATTTCAGCATATACTATTTTTCCGTTGCCGGTAGCATAAATGGGGGTACCTACTGCCCCTGAAAAATCCATGCCGGCATGTAATTTTACCGTTTTGTAGATGGGATGGATCCGATAGCCGAAAGAGGAAGAAAAGCGAGTCTTTTTATTTTTCAGGGAAACCGGTAGGATGGTGGGGATAGAAGCCAGCATTTCAATTTTATTTTTAGCCAGGGTTTCTATCTCGTCGTAAGATTTGCTTTGGATATAAATGGCTTTGGCCAATTCGTCCAGTTTTTTACTGGTGTTGATGATTAATTCCGCATTATCCATGTTTTTCAGGGATTCGTATTTGTTGATTCCCCCGGAGCCGGCTCTGCGGATAGAAGCATCAATGGGTTCTGATTCAAAGATAACCCTATAAATGTTATCATCCCGGGTTTCCAGGTTTTTCAATACTTCGTCTAAACGCTCCAGCTCATTGTTCAGAATATGGTATTGGGCCAGGATTTCTTCCTTTTCCCGTTTTAAGGCTTTTTCTTTTGGAGAATCAATAACGGCAGAAACCCCCAGAAAAATGACCAGTGCGAGCGATAGACTGGAAAATAATTTGATAAGCCAGGACCAGAGTTTTGCTTTAAAAGTGATATGTATTTTGTCGTAAGACAGCGTTTCGGGATTAAAACGATAACCTGTTTTCGCCATTTTATAATAAAATTGAAATTTTCGATGCAAAGTTAAAGAAATAATCTAATTTTGCAATTCTGTTTTTTGCAACTTTATGAGTTAAAGGAGGATATATTCACAGATACGCAAAATAGCTATGAGGATAGGAAATATGTTCGCTGGCGTACCGTTTGTGCAAAAAGCAGTCCTGAATAAAATTATAATTATATGAAATCGGAAGAGATCAGACAACAGTTTCTGGATTTTTTTAAGGGCAAGGAACATACTATCGTACCTTCTGCCCCTATGGTTATTAAAGACGACCCTACGTTGATGTTTACTAATGCGGGAATGAATCAGTTTAAAGATATTATTCTTGGTAATATAAATCCCAAATATTGTCGTGTTGCGGATTCTCAGAAATGCTTGCGGGTTTCGGGTAAGCACAATGATTTGGAGGAGGTAGGGCATGACACTTATCATCATACCATGTTTGAGATGCTGGGAAACTGGTCGTTTGGAGATTATTTTAAAGAAGATGCCATTGCCTATGCCTGGGAATTTTTAACGGAAGTGATGAAACTGGACAAAAACCGATTGTATGCGACTGTGTTTGAAGGGAGCCGGGAGGAAGGGTTGGAAGAAGATACAGAGGCCCGGAAGATATGGTTGAATTACCTGCCGGAAGAACGGATTTTGTTGGGAAATAAAAAAGATAATTTCTGGGAAATGGGGGATATGGGGCCTTGCGGGCCTTGTTCTGAAATTCACATCGACCTGCGTCCGGAGGAGGAACGTAAACTGAAACCGGGACGGGAACTGGTGAATAAAGATAATCCTTTGGTGATAGAGATCTGGAACCTGGTATTTATGCAATACAACCGGAAAGCTGACGGCAGTTTGGAGAATCTTCCCAATCATCATGTGGATACGGGTATGGGATTTGAGCGTTTGTGTATGGCAGTACAAGGAAAGACCTCCAACTATGATACGGATGTGTTTACACCTCTTATAGATGAGATTGCCCGGCTGAGTGGAATAAAATACGGGGTGGCTCAGGAGTCTGATGTGGCGATGAGGGTGATTGCCGACCATTTGCGTACGGTGTCTTTTTCGATTACAGACGGGCAGTTGCCTTCCAATGTGAAAGCCGGTTATGTTATTCGTCGTATATTGCGGAGAGCGGTAAGATATGCTTATACTTACCTCAACCAGAAGGATGCTTTTATATATAAACTGGTGCCGGCTTTGGTTAAGGTCATGGGAAAACATTATCCGGAATTGGGTAATCAGCAGGAAATGATAGAGAAAGTGATCCGGGAAGAAGAAAATGCATTTTTACGTACGCTGGATAAGGGTATACGTTTGTTAGACCAGATTATTGCCAAAACGAAAGAGGAAAATTTTCTGACGATTCCGGGGAATGTGGCTTTTGAATTGTATGATACTTATGGTTTTCCCCTTGATTTGACGGAGCTGATTCTGAGAGAACAGGGACTGGTAGTAAATCGCCGGGAATTTAAGGCAGAAATGGAAGCGCAGAAAGCTCGCTCACGTTCTGCTGCCACTGTGGATACGGATGATTGGATTGAATTGAGCAATGACCATGAACAGGAGTTTGTGGGGTATGACTATACGGAGGTAGAAGTGAGAATCACCCGTTACAGGAAGGTGACGGCTAAAAATAGAACGTTGTATCATTTGGTATTTAATCTTACGCCTTTTTACGGAGAAGGCGGAGGACAGGTGGGGGATAGCGGGATCCTGACCGGAGAGAAGGAAACAATCCGGATCGTGGATACCAAAAAGGAAAATGGGTTGACTATCCATATCGTAGAAAAGTTGCCGGAGGATGTGACGGGGACTTTTGTGGCCAGGGTGGATGAGCATAAGCGTATCCTGACAGCTAATAACCATAGCGCAACCCATTTGCTGGACTATGCTTTGCGCAAAGTGTTGGGAAATCATGTGGAGCAAAAAGGGTCGTACGTGAGCGATGAACATTTACGCTTTGACTTTTCTCATTTCCAAAAGGTTACGGATGAAGAGCTGACAGAAGTCGCTGCAATTGTAAATCGTTTGATCAGACGCAATATTCCTTTGGAGGAGTTTCGTTCCATACCTATTGCAAAGGCACAGGAGATGGGAGCTATTGCCATATTCGGAGAGAAGTACGGAGATTTGGTCCGGGTCATCAAATATGGTGATTCTATAGAGTTGTGTGGAGGTACTCACGTTGCAGCTACCGGTCAGATAGGGTTCTTTAAGATTTTATCGGAAAGTTCCGTTTCGGCAGGTGTGCGGCGAATCGAAGCCATCACTGCTGATAGGGCGGAAGAATTTATTAATAATTCTTTTCATCTTATCCGGGAGATGGAGAAAATGTTTAAAAGCAACAAAAATCTGATGGAGTGTGTAAAAGGCATTCTGGAAGAAAACGAAGGACTGAAAAAAGAAACTGAGAAGTTTGCAAAAGAGAGCTTACATCTGCTGAAAGAACGCTTGAAAAATGAAAAGAAAGTATATCGGGATATAAATGTTATTGCGGTGCAACTCCCGCTTCCGGCAGCTCAGGTAAAAGATATGGCTTTCCAGTTGAAAGGCGAATTGGAAAAACTGGTATTTATTGCCGCAGGAGTGACGGAGGGAAAACCGCATTTGACGGTTATGATTAGTAACGAGGTTGTGGCGGATTTTGGCTTGAATGCCGGACAAATCGTGAGGGAAGCTGCCCGTGAGATAAAAGGCGGGGGAGGCGGTCAACCCTTCTTTGCTACTGCCGGCGGTTCAGACCCTGATGGGATTGGGAAGGCGCTGGAATATGCTGAGAAGATGATTATGCATAAAATCCAGGTAGATTGAAATATCGATTAATTTTTAATATTTTTTTCCATGACCAGTATGTTTTAATATTTTTTATTACATTTGCTCGACTTATTAAGAACCAATTAATATTTAAGAATAAAAGAAATAGATTATGAAAAGAACATTGAGAACTGTTGCTGTATTAACATTGGCAGGGATTGTTATTTCATCTTGCGCATCTCTGAAGAAGATGAAGAAGATGGAGAAAAACATTGCTTATAAGGTGACTCCCGAAGTTTTGGAAGCTAAAGGAGGAAATGTAGATGTGAAAATTGATGCTACTATTCCTGCTAAATATTTCAATAGAAAAGTGACATTGGTGGCTACTCCTGTGTTGAAGTTCCAGAACGGAGGAGAGAAAGCTTATGAACCGAAAACTTTCCAGGGTGAAAAAGTACAGGGAAATAATGAAGTAGTTCCTTACGCTTCTGGTAAGACCGTTTCTTATACCGGTTCCGTACCTTTCGAAGAAGCTATGCGTGTTTCCGGATTGTATGTTAAGTTTGTTGGTTCTAAAGGGGCTAAATCTGTGGATTATGAATCTCGTAAAATTGCTGACGGCGTATTGGCAACCTCTACTATGGTAGAAAATACTCCGGCTGCTGCTATCGGTGCGGACCAATTCCAACGGATTACGAAAGAAGAACAGGAAGCAGCTATTTATTATCTCATTAACTCTGCTCAGATTCGGACGAAAGAAATGACATCCAAAGAGATTAAGGCTATGGAAAAATTCATCAAAGATGCCAAAGCTGCTGAGGATATGGTGTTGAAAAACATTCAGATTCAGTCTTATGCTTCTCCTGATGGTCCTGTTTCTTTGAATGAAAAACTGGCTGATAATCGTGAAGGTGCTGCTGATAAGTTTATGAAAAACAACATGAAGAAAATTAAAGTGGATGAATATAAAAATCTGGATTTCTTCAAGAAATATGTTGTAGCTGAAGACTGGGAAGGATTTAAGAAAGCGATGGAAGAATCTAATATCCGTGACAAAGAATTGATTCTGCGGGTATTGGCTATGCACTCTGATCCTGAAGTAAGAGAAAGAGAAATCAAAAATATTTCTTCTGCTTATTCAGTAGTTGCTGACCAAATCCTGCCGAAACTGAGACGTTCTAAATTTGTTGTAAATGCTGAACGGATTGGAAAATCTGACGAGGAAATCCGTGATTTAGTGAAATCTGATCCTACTGCATTGAATGTTGAAGAAATGTTGTATGCTGCAACCTTGTTCGATAACAATGGTGATAAATTGATGATTTATAAAACTGCTATGAGCCAGTTCCCGAACGATTGGAGAGGTTTCAACGATGCCGGTATGATTGAGTTCGAATTGGGCCAGGTGAATGAAGCTAAAGCTAACTTTGAAAAAGCAGACAAATTATCTGCTAATAATAAAGTGGTGAAAAATAATTTGGGTGCCATTGAATTGAAAAATGGTAACGTAAAAGAAGCTGAAGTATTGTTTGGTGCTGCTACCGGTGCAGGTAACGAAGTAAACTACAACAAGGGAATTGTTGCTATCATGAAAGGCGATTACAAAGCTGCTGTTGACTATTTCGGAAAATGTAACTGTGAAAATGCTGCGTTGGCAAATCTGTTGGCAGGCAATAATAATGAAGCTGCTAAGAAATTGAACGAAGGCAAGAGCGATTCTGCATTGTCTGATTACCTGAAAGCTATTGTAGCTGCTCGTAACAATGACACGAATGCTGTTTTGGCAAACCTGAAAAATGCTTGTGCTAAAGATGCTAATCTGAAAAAAACAGCTGCTACTGATCTTGAATTTGTGAAATTATTTGAGAATGCTGATTTTAAAGCAATCGTAAAATAAGAGATTGGTGAATAACCATGGAAAGGTCGCGGATGTACCCGCGGCCTTTTTATTTTATATTTATTTAACATGGCTTCTGGGGTTCTTATTCTATATTTGTTAATCTAAGTGAGGAGGAAATCTAAAAACAGCAAATCCATGAAAAGATTATTGGCCTTTTTTCTACTGGCGGGAATATTTTTTTCCTGTACCCGGAATGATTATGTTCAGATTAGCGGGAGGATGGAACATGGAGATTCCATTGTCAGTATATGGGTGGAAGATAGTATATACAATTTCCCTTTAGATGAAAATGAATATTTTTCTGGGAAAATACCTTTAAAGCATAATGGCTATGCAACTTTTTTGCATAATTCGTTAAATTTATATTTAAATCCGGGAGAAGACCTGGAAATATATGTTGATGCCTTGAATTTTTCCAGTTCCTTGTATTTTAGAGGAAGTTTAGGAGGTATCAACAGTTATATGAAGGAACAGGAAGTGGCTGTTTTTTTTGATAAAGATTATTATGCCCTGGAAGAAGTTGAGTTTGTTGATAAAATGCAGGAATTAATAGACGAAAAGACTCAGTTGTTGGAAGCAAAGAATTTTGATGAATCTTTTACTCGGCTGGAAAAAGAGAGAATCCGTTATTCCGTAGCGGAGAGGGTGTCTTTTTATCCTGTTTACCGGAAGCGGATGTATCCTCAGGAAAATTATCGTCCGGGACCTGTTTTTACTGATTTTTTATCTTCTTTTTCTTTAAATAATGAGGCTCTCTTTGGGGCAAACGATTACCGGGCTTTTTTGTTGAATTATGTCTATTGGCAAGGGAGCAAAGGACATGGTACCAGCGAGAATTATTCGGATGGTATTGCAGACTATATATTATCGAAAGTGACTAATTCTACCATCAGGAATTTCCTTTTAACGGAGATTGTATATCGTCATATCTGGGAAAATAACGGATTAAATGGGGCAGATTATCTGTTGTCCGTATTTCATCGGGAATGTACGAATAAGAACACGATAGCTTATATAGACGAAATGATTAAATACTGGGAAAGGCTTTTGCCTGGCCGTACAGCTCCTTCTTTTACTGTGATTGACCGGGAGAAGGATTCGGTGAGATTGGAGGATTTCCGGGGTTCTTATTTATATGTTACAGTGTGGGCCACTTGGTGTGTCCCCTGTAAAGGAGAGCTGCCTTATCTGGATCAATTACAAAAAGAATATATCGGAAAAAATATTCAATTTCTGACCATAGCTACGGGAGAGTCTACTGATCGTCAGGAATGGAGGAAATTCCTGAATCAGAATTTTCATGCCGGAGTTCATACGCTGGATAGCAGTGGCGGGTTTAGCAGGGATTATATGATTATTAGTGTGCCCCGTTTTATTTTGATAGACCCAGAAGGCAAAATAGTTGATTCCAATGCGCCACGTCCGTCTGGTCATATTCGTCAGTTATTGGATTCTTTGGTTTTATAATTGTAAACTTTGCTTTAAAAACTCTTGCTTGATTTAGTTTTTTGCTATCTTTGCATAAGATAGGATAAAGAATTAAAAAATAGAATAAAATGAAGAGAATTTGTTTATTTTTAGTAGCTGTTGTGCTATTGATGAGCGGATGTAATTCTAATAAAGTAAAAATCCGCGGCGAGGTGACCGGTTTGAACGGAACTGTAAAATTGATGGCTGAACTGCCTGGCCAGGATGGAATGGTTGTTTTGGTTCAACAGGATGTAAAAGACGGGAAAATTGATTTACAAACGGAAAAATTGCAGATTCCGGCTCGCGTGTGGGTGGATATTGCAGGGAAAAATACATTAGAGTTTATCGTAGATACCAAAGACCAGATTTGGATTAAAGGAAAGAGTAAATTTCCCGATCAGATTGAGGTGAAAGGTTCCGGATTGGATATAGAGTATGCTAAGCTTAAAAAATTATTTAAGGAGAAATACGAAGGACCTCTGGAGCCTATTGATAAATCGATTCAGAAAATCCTGAGTAAGGAGAAGAGAAGTACAGACGATGAAGTGATGTTGAGCGTTTATCAGTTACAGAGATTGCGTTATATCAGGGCAAGGGCAAATTATGCTAAAAATTTGATAGAGGCTAATCCTACGAAAGAATTGTCTCTTTTCTTATTGCAGGATGAATTGCGTGATAGTCTGGATTTACAAAAAAGACTTTTCCAGAAACTGACTATTGAAAACAAAGAAAGTAACGTTTACAAAACAGTTGCAGGGAAAGTACAATAAGAGGGAATCAGTAATGTTTTTTTTAGGGGTGCCGTATAGGTACCCCTTTTTCATAAATATGGATTTTGATTATAATGGAAGAAGTATTATTTTTACAAAATCTATATCCGGATTATGATAAAAAAAATAATTATCAGGATTTTATTAGTCGTTATGCTTGCTGCTTTTACGGCGGTGGTGGTGGTGCAGTGGCTATGGATTAAATATGCAATCCGGGAAAGGGAGAATAAGTTTACCTCCCAGGTGTATGATGTGCTTAACCGGGTGGTGAACCGGATTGATGAATTCAATTATATTCAATACCGCAGGGCGATGAACAAGCAATTGGGGGAAATAAAAAGTTATAATGACCTCATTGCTTCTCAGCAAGGAAATGTGCCTTCTGCTTGGACGGACAATTTGTTTAATTTCCTGAATGAAGATTTGAAAAAATTGTATGGAGCCCGCTCTTATTTATCTTCGCCGTCCATGCCTTATTCCCGGTCCGGAATGAGTAAGATGGTGGACCAGGAATTTATGATACAGACAATTCGTTCAATGGATTTTCCTCAGAAAGATTCAACTTCCCGGGCTAATTTTTATTATCAGATGGGACAAAAGTTACAGGAATTTATGCTGAGGTTGGTGAAAGAAAAGGACCCGGAAAATGTTTCTGTCACACAACGTTTGGCCAATATTGATTTGAATGACTGGTTGGTGAATTATTTTCGTGCCTATAATATTCATCTTCCTTTTACTTATGAGATTATGACGAAGCAAAGCCTCCTGAATAATGTAAAGGCAGGCCGGACGAAAAATTTATATTATGTCGATCTTTTCCCGCAGGATTTAGTGAAAAAAGGGTATTATCTGGGAGTACGTTTTGAATCGGTACAGCCTGTTTTACTGGAAAATATGGGGTGGTTGTTTCTTGCCTCCGGTTTTTGTATTTTTGGTTTGCTTTTTGTTTTTACTATTACTATTGTGATTATCATGCGCCAACAGAAGCTTTCTGTGATTAAGAATGATTTTATCAATAATATGACGCATGAATTTAAAACTCCTCTGGCTACTATTTCTCTGGCAACTGCAGCTTTGATGAAAGAAAAAGTATTGGGTGACCGGGAACAGATTCTGAAATTCAATGCCATGATAAAAAGCGAGAACAATCGCATGAATAAATATGTGGAAAGGATATTGCAGCAGGCGAAACTCGACCGGAAAGAGTTACAATTGAATAAAGAAGAGGTTGATATCAATGAAATGGTCCGAGAGGCTACGGAACATTTTATGCTATTGGTGCAGAATGCAGGAGGTAATCTGCGTTTGCATTTGGACGCAGAACGTTTTGTCATGAATGTGGATGAAGTGCACCTGATGAATGTTGTATGTAATTTAATTGATAATGCGATTAAATATTCCGGTGCTCAACCTGAAATAGAGGTTTATACAAAGGAAAGCGGGGAGGCCTTTTTTATTGGAGTGCGGGACCATGGAATTGGTATTTCGAAGGATGCCCAGAAAAAAGTATTTAAACGGTTTTACCGGGTACCGAATGGAAACGTACATAATGTAAAAGGATTTGGACTGGGACTTAGTTATGTAAAATCCATTGTGGAATTACACGGCGGAATTATTCACCTGGTCTCTAAAAAAAATAAAGGTACTTTAGTAGAGATTGAATTGAGGAAAGAAGAAAGATGATAATTACGTGAAATTAAAAACCAGAGAATATGGCACAAAAAATATTGTTAGTGGAAGATGATCCTTGTTTCGGATCGGTTTTGAAATCTTATCTGGAGTTATCGGATTATGATGTAGTTTTATGTGTGAATGGAAATGAAGGGTTGGAAGTTTTCCGAAAAGGTAAATTTGATATTTGTTTATTGGATGTGATGATGCCTGAGATGGACGGGTTTACCTTGGGAAAGAAAATCCGGGAAATAAATTCTACTGTCCCTTTTGTGTATATTACTGCGAAAAACATGAAAGAGGATATGAAGCAGGGGTATGAAATCGGAGCGGATGATTATATTGTGAAACCTTTTGATTCTGAGGTTTTGATTCTGAAAATGAAAGCTATCCTAAGCCGTAGTAAACACGAAGAACCTGAACCTCAGCCTAAATTTATTACGATTGGAGATTATGTGTTTAATACGGAATTGAGAATCATATCTAAAAATGATGAACAAATAAAGTTGACTCCTAAAGAGGCTAAATTATTAGAATTGTTGTATCATCATAAGGATGGACTTTTGCCGAGAGATAAAGCTCTTACCGAAATCTGGGGTACGAATGATTATTTTACTGCCCGTAGTATGGATGTATATGTGACCAAGTTGCGTAAGTATTTTAAGGAAGATGATAAAATCAAAATAGAGAATGTACACGGCTCTGGCTTCCGTTTAGTGATTGAAGAGTGAGAATACGGGGCTGCTTTTTCAGGCAGCCCCGCTTTTATTTCAAGGATTCACTACAATCTTTTCTGCATTACTGAAAGCATTGTATTCAGGAGCATAAATGCTTTGGAATGTGGCTATCCCATCCTGATAGCTCCCGGCTTGACTGACCCATACAGGATATTCAATTACATAGGTACCCCGGGCAAGAGAGTGGAAAAAGAAATTAGTGACTGCGTCTTTTATTTCCTGATAGTATACACTTCCGAATTGCCAGTGATTTCCTGAAAGTTGATTTGATGGTTCAAAACAACCAGCCCTTAAGTCTTTCAGGTGCAGATAGTCCATATCCCGGTCCAGGGATAATGTCAAGCGTACAATCACTTTGTCTCCGATTTTTAAAGTTTGGCCTTGCAAAGGTAAAATGACGGGGGCGCCTTTATCGTTCTTTTTTTCTACAAAGAGTTTTTTCCCGACACTCAGAGCATTTTGACTTTTCTTTACCTGGTTGAGTTTTTCAAAATATTGCAGATAAAGACCACCCCAGGTGGGTGTGTTTTTTTCTTTGGTGATTTTGACTTGAAGCATGTCTGGTTTAATTTCTGAGGCGGGATAAGATATTTTCAGATAGCCCAGTGGGTTTGTTGCAGAGGTGGTGGGAACGGGACGATTTCCTAAAGTGAGTTGCAGGCTTTCTTCTTTGTTCAGCCAGTTACTTCCCGTGAGGAGTAAGGCATGGATAGCGTTTATGGTAGAAGGTACGTTGCCCCAGTCTTGGACCTGTTTTTGACGTAACAACCATTGCTTCATTAAATCAAGCTCAGGTGTGTTTCCGTCTATTTCATAAAAGGCTTCCATGATGGCAGTATGTTCCAGTAAAGCAGAGTTACGGTAATAGGAGTTTCGGTTATTGGGCCAGAACATACCTGAGTCGGGTGTGACTTCTGCATATTGACGTAAGGACTTTAAAATGTCTCGGGCATTTCCGGAGAAACCGTAACGATGAAAGACAACGGCTATCAGGGCTTTTTCATACAAGGAAAAGCTGCCCCATTTTTTTTGAGCTATGGCCATAAAATGCTTATGAGCTTCCAAAGCATCTCCTAACGGAATATCCTGATATGCGCTTCGGCAATAGAGATAAAGAATTTGTTCATATCCCAATTGTTTCGGACGTTCGGAAAAATCTTTGTTAATGCCGTTGTCTAAGTATCGGAGGGCTTTGATTTGCATTTGTTTTTCCTCCTCTCCGTATTCTTGTTCCCCTATGTTTATACAGCGAGCCATCATGGTAAGTACGTTGGAAGTCATAAAACGGCTGGCTGGCATTCCTTTGAACCAGCTCCAGCCTCCTTCCTGGGTCTGAAGGTCAGATAGTTTTTGTAAGGCTTGCTTTTGTAAATGCTGCAGCCGGTTAGGTTCAAATAGTTGGATTAAGGTGTGAATCCGTTCCGTTTCGTTTCCGGCTTCTAACATCCACGGGGTGGCTTCCAGTAAAATAGATTTTAATTCCTGGTTGCGTTTCAGTGGAGAAAGTTGCTCCGGAGTATTTTTTGTCTTGTCCCATTGGCGGATAGTGGAGATGATTTTGGGATTGGAACGGGCAATATGGGCTGTAAGGGTATTTACATAGTAGGAGGCTGAAATGTCGGTGACATTCTCTTGGCGGGGTTCCTGCAGGGAGGGTAAGGCTTGTACGGCATACCAAACAGGATTCGCCGTTAATTCCAGGGTTAAACGGTAATCCTGCTGCTTGGGAGAAGTATTTTTTAAGTGATAGGAATATGTTCCGGATTTGGCTGCATAGATGGGCAGAGTCTCAGTGAGGAGGGTTTTATCCGGGAGTATGGCTATCAGATGTTGTTCTCCGTCACTGAAGTTCGGAGCAATGGCGGAAATGCGGCATCCGACCAAATCCGTGTTTTGCGGGACTTCCAGTTCAAAACTGACTGTTTGGCTGGAGTTGGCAGGAATTTTAAATGTGCTTTTCCGTGTAAGCAGAGTTTGCTGGCCTTGAGGAGTAAATAATTCCAGTTGGGCATAACCTTCTTGCAGGGTTTCCGAAAGATTGCTGATGGTAGCCTTTATGATGGTCTGGTCGCCGCTCCTGAAAAAGCGCGGGAGATTAGGGCGGACAATGAAAGGTTGGGAGGTGGTAATGGTGCGTACCAGTTGGTTATAGGCTAATTCCTGTGTATAGGCTAATACTGTGAATTTCCATTGAGTGAGAGCTTGGGGCATCTTAAACCGAAGATTAATATTGCCGGATGAGTCTGGCTGGAGTTGAGGATAGAAAAAGGCTGTTTCTTGAAAGTTTTCTCTGAATTCAATTACAGGCTGGAGAGCGCCTGCTCCTGTTTCTGCCTCGTTGTCGCTTTCGGTTTGTTGGTCTAAAGAGGTACCGCGCATGGAAATGGAAGCATTTTTTTGTGCAGGGGCCTTGCCTGTGACCATGATTTCGGAACCGTAATCGGCAAGTTCTGCTCCGCTTGCCTTATTAAACAGATATTGGTTAAGTTCTCCGAATTGAAAAGGAGGAATAAAATATTTTTTTTGTGTAAAGCCCCATACACTTCGGTGTTTCTGAGCACTATAGATGTAAGAAGATTGCCATGTAAATCTGAATTCCGGAGTCAGATAATCGGGGTGGAAGTAGATATTATTTTTTTCAAATTGTTCAAGAGAAGCGTCATACATAAAGGCTAAAGCTTGTGCAGCAGCAGGTTGCCCTTGTTCATTGAGAATACGGATTTGCCACTCTTCCGACTGACCAGGTTGTAGTTTGTCCCGGAAGACAGAGGTGTGAATGGTTAAAGTCCGGTTATCCCTTCGTCTGCGGACAGGGATGACTTCTTGTATATAATTTTTGTCTTTTACATAATTGATGGCGACCCATATCTGATTTCCATATTCTGTACGATAGGGAATATCAATGGGAAGAATTTCGTTGGATAATATTGTTGTTGCCTTTTTTAACAATTTCTGATTAGTGAAGATTTCGTAGGTAAGATAGACTTCCCGGGCAGATGTGCCGAATAAGATACGGGCTGTTTCTCCGGGGTAACATTCGGTTTTTTCTTTGACAATCCATTGATAGGTTGGGATAGGTGGTTTTTTATCCCGGAGAGAATAGAGGTAGAAAATCTGTTTGCTTTGAGCGGAACCATTTTTTACGGAAAAAAGATAAGCACCTGAAGGTTGATGGCTCAAATCCGGGAAGATGGAATCTTTTTGGGCAATTTTCAGTTGACCTTCAGAAATGATGTTCTCAATGAGAGTGTCTTTGCTGAAAGGAGCCATAGAGATACCTGCCGGAGACTTTAATTTAGAAATGGTATAGTATACAGTGACAGGGGCTTCTTTGGGCGATCGGTTTTCAAGTTGGATAATGAAAGGTTGAGAGGCTTGCTTGTTGATTTGTTCGGGGATTTGAAGCAGCGGAACACTCGAACCTGTATGTACAGGTATGTAAGTGGAGCGTTCTTGTGTTTCACCTTTGGCATCTGTTGCTTTTATAGTCACTTGATAGGAAAGGATGCGGAAAGTGTTATGAAGCGGAATATTTTTGTCGGTAGGAATGCTGAGGTTGAATTCTCCCATGGTATTGGTTTGGGCAACTCCCTGAATTTTGTTATATGATGGGGAAAAACGGGTAAAGGGGGTGTGTGGGAGGATTTCGTACTGAATCTCCTGATTGGCCAGGGCTATGTCTGTAAAACTGTTTATTTTTCCCAGGAGTTGGATGGTATCGCCGAGATAATAGGAGCGTTGAGGTGTTTCGAAAGTAATGGAAAAATCGGGACGTTTATAGTCTGCTATAATAATGGTGGTACTGCCTTGCGGAGAAGTAAGGCTGAAATTACCATTGAGAAGCTGAGATGGAATCACAAAATGGCCTGAAAAAGTCCCGAATTGGTCCGTGACGCTTTTTTGTTCGGACAGGATTTTGCCCTTTGGGTCTCTGAAAGCAACCGTTGTCTGTCTGTTTTGGGATGGGTACAGAGAATCAGGAGTTTCCGTCCAGCTTATTCCTTGGAAATAAACCGTTTGTCCGGGGCGATATATTTTGCGGTCTGTAATGAGAGTGGTGTAATTTAAGTGATTTTCCTGATAAAACATTCTGTATCCGGAAAAAATATAACCATTCGGATTGTTGTTGTCCGTTACTTCATAATAAAAATTATTTTGCTTTGAAGGAAGGGAAAGCGTGGCTATGCCTGTGTTGTTGGAATAACAAGAAGAATAGGCAGTAAATAGGCTTTGATTTTTCTTATAGAGCGATACTTTTGCATTTTTTACGGGCTTTCCGCTTTTCCAGTCCCGTATATGGAAGAAACATTGATTATTTCTGACCTGGACAGTGCTGAACAATTGGCTGCATACAAAAACATCGGATATGGGATGTTTTGCCTCTGGCGTGGTGATGACTATTTTATAAAATCCAGATGTGGATACGGGTATAGAAAGCAAGGTATCTTGCCGGACAAGTTCTTGCCGGAATACAAAGTTTTTTTGGAATAAAGAGGTGCCGGGGATTTGGTGTTTCTTATCGTCAGGAGTGTTCCAATAAGATGGTGTGTCGGTTTTTAGCCGGTATAGGGTTAGTTGTGCATTTTTTGTATTTTTAAAAGAAGCATTAATTTTAAGAGAATCGCCGGGATAGATGAACTGAGGTATGGAAACGCTGAATTCAGGGGTACGGAGATCTTGTATGATGTTATGTAAAAGGTTAATTCGTTTGTAGTCTGGGTATTGTTGTATGCCTTTTTCACAGATATCCAATACTTCCCGGATCACTGGCAGGGGAGGCTCTGGTTGTTTTTTTAAGAGAAGCTGGACTTCTGCTACCAGTATTTCTACTACCATGGGAGTGCTGGAATATGTTTTTTCCATTTGTTTTAAAGAACTGAGGTAGAGGGAATCCTTTTGGGGAAGGGCTGAAATCCGGTTTGCATAGCGAAGTCTGTCTAAATTACACATTAAGAGTGCATCCGGATATTTTGACTGCATGTGAAAACGCAAAAGGTTTTGCCAGAATTGAAGGATATAGCTTTGGTTGTTGTCGGGTTTCAGCGGAATGGATAGGTTTATGAAAATGTCGGGCGAGGCCAGAAGAGCTGCCTGGTTATTTGGAGAAGAGGGGAAGTAATAATCGCTTTCTTGTAATAAACGAATTGCCCGGTAAGATAATAAATCGTATAGTGTGGGCCGTAGACTGTCGGTACTGCCTGGCAGGATGATTTCTTTGTAAGAAGATACTGGGGTTTGCTGGAGTTCTTCTGTTGCTGAAACAGAAGAACTGAAATGGTAGAGAATCTTTTTCTGAAAGATATTACTGCTCCATTCGGCCATGTTTTGTGGTATTTCGCCTTGAAGTTGCTTGCGGTCGCGGATGTCCCACGAGTGGGTCTGATAATACCGGAGATAATTTTGGCCGATATAGGAGTGCAAAATACTCTTGGCTACTGCATCTTTTATTGTGTTTAGGTGTTTTTCCAGTTCTTCTATGATTAAAGGGTAGTTATCGTTATTGGCCAGAAGAGAAAAGTGAGCTTTTTGTATCAATGCTTTTACAAGCTCAGGCTGGTTGTTTGTGCGGATAGCTTTTTGATACAACTCTTCTGCATTTTTGATGCCTTCCTGGGGATATTTGTAGTAATGCTGGAGCAGACTGTCGTTAGTGGACGATTGAGCCCATGTTGATGTTCCGATGAATATAAAAAGGATTGCCAGTAAATTTACTATTTTCATGATTTCTGATTTTTTTGTTTCTACGGAAATGCTGTCCAATATATTGGGTAACTCTGAAATAAGTTCGATAAATCTAAAAATTATTTATGATTAAAAAGAAAAAATTTGGGAAATAGCGTAAGTAGATTTATCTTTAGGCTTTATGAAAGAAGAAAATAATACGATAAAGAGCAAACGCTTAAAATTCATCCGGACTTTAATGTATCTGGATGCTCTATTGATATTGTTGAGTTTTATGATGCTGGACGTACGTAATTTTTCTTTTACACTTCATTCCGGAATTTGTGTACGTATAGGAGTATTGGTTGTAATATTCGGTGTATTATTAGCTATAGAAAAGAATTTGAGTCGGTATTTGCGTAAGCACCGGAATAAATGAGGGAAATAAAGCCGGATGAATATTTTTATTCATCCGGCGGGATTTAGTTTTTCTTTTGGGAATTTTCAAAGTCTCCCAATTTCAAAAATTCGGTAGCGGCTTCTATGTCTTTATACATTACCCGGTCCTGTTGATTAAAAGGAACGATACTACGGAATTCTTTCAGGAAATTTTCCAGATAAGGAGAAGTTTTGGTTGGGCGTTGAAGGTCTATGGCCTGGGCTGCGTTGAGCAATTCTATTGCCAATATACGTTCTACATTTTCTGCTACCTGAACTGTCTTTGTTGCTGCGTTGCCTCCCATACTGACATGGTCTTCCTGTTCGTTAGACGAAGGGATGGAATCTACAGAACACGGAGTACATAATTGTTTGTTTTTGCTGACAATAGCTGCTGCCGCATATTGGGGGATCATAAAGCCGGAATTTAAACCGGGGTTGGCGACCAGGAATTCTGGGATGTGGCCACGGTCACCCGAAATCAAACGATAGGTGCGGCGTTCTGATATGCTTCCTAATTCTGCTAAAGCAATGCTTAAAAAGTCAAGTACCAAAGCTAAAGGCTGACCATGGAAATTTCCTCCGGAAATGATAAGGTCATCTTCTGTGAAAATAGTCGGGTTGTCTGTGACAGAATTAATCTCCCGTTCCACTACTGAGGCAACATACATGATGCTATCTTTGCTGGCACCGTGGACCTGGGGTATACAACGGAAAGAATACGGATCCTGTACCCTGACTTTTTCTTTTTTCTGAAATTCGGAATCGTTTAATAAAGTCCGGATGTTACGGGCTGTTTCAATTTGTCCCGGATGAGGACGTGCCTCTTGAATCTGAGGTAGGAAAGGGTCTATACGGCCATCATAAGCATCTAACGAAAGAGCTCCGATAATGTCGGCGTATTTGGCGATTTTAAATGCCTTTAATAAAGCATATACTGCATGGGAACTCATGAACTGAGTGCCATTCAGCAGAGCAAGTCCTTCTTTGGCTCCTAAAGCAATGGGAGTCCAGCCAAATTGTGCATTGATTTCTTTGGCGTCGCGGATTTTGCCTTTATACCATACCTCTCCTTCACCAATTAAAGGCAGGAAGAGATTAGCCAATGGGGCAAGGTCACCGGAGGCTCCCAATGAACCGAGCTCCCGCACCACAGGAAATACATTGTGGTTGAACAGGTCAATGATACGCTCTACAGTTGCCAGTTGTACTCCCGATTTCCCCAAAGAAAGTGCGTGGGCTTTTAGCAACAGCATTAAACGAATAATGTCTGTGTGAATGGGTTTTCCTACACTACAAGCGTGTGACATGACCAGATTCGCCTGCAATTGGCTTAAATCTTCTTTCGGGATGCTGATTTTACATAAGGAACCAAAACCTGTCGTAATGCCGTATAATGGTTTTGCGGAGGTTTTTATTTTGTGGTCCAAATAGGCTTTGCAGTCGTTGATGAGTTTTTTACTTTCTTCAGAAAGTGCTAATTTACAGTTTTTCTTTAATATTTTATCTATGACCTCAAATGTCAGAGGGGCTGGAGAAATATAATGTACCATAATGTTTATTAAAATTATAACATAAATTGGAAATATATAATTACATATATATCCGTCAATAGATTTGCGAAAGATGACGAATGGGTAGATTTGCTGTCAATTCTTTCGTTAAGGGCATCTGGAGTCGTAACCATGACTTTTTAACGGACGGTGTTCTTTTCTGTATATTCGCATAAACAAATGGTCTTTGTTGCTTGGTGTTTTTTCTGAGGTGTTTTGTTTATTTAAGCTTGCAGACGGTGAATGACTTCTTCTATGGTCATATTGGTTTGTTCGCCGGTGAGCATGTTTTTCAATGATACTGCTCCTTCCTGCATTTCGCTTTCCCCTACAAGGGCCACGAAAGGAATACCTTTTTTATCTGCGTAGGTCATTTGTTTTTTCATCTTGGCTGGTTCCGGATAAATTTCTGCATTGATACCGTTTGAACGCAATTGTTTCAGTAAGGGCAGGCAGAATTTTTCTTCTTTATTACCGAAATTGACAAATAGGATTTGCGTTGTGGTCGTGTTGTTTTTCGGGAATAGATCCAATTGATTCATAACATCGAAGATGCGGTCGGCTCCAAAAGAAATGCCTACTCCGGACATGTTCTTTAAACCGAAAATTCCTGTTAAGTCGTCATAGCGTCCCCCTCCGGTGATGCTTCCCATTTCGGCGTCTAATGCTTTTACCTCAAAAATGGCTCCAGTGTAATAACTTAATCCGCGTGCCAAAGTCAGGTCTAATCTGATTTCTGTTTTTATATCCAGTTCTTTGAGGTAGTCAAATACTGTGGTCAGTTCTTCTATTCCTTTCAAACCGATGGGGCTATCTTTCAATATATCCTGTAGCTTTTCCAGTTTTTCCTGGTTGCTGCCTTGTAAATTCAGAATAGGCTGAAGTTTGTTAATTGCTTTTTCGCAGATGCCTTTTTCCCGCAATTCGGCATTGACATTGTCCAGACCGATTTTGTCCATTTTGTCAATGGCGACGGTAATGTTTGTTAGGTGGTCTGGATAGCCAATGGTTTCAGCAATGCCTGCCAGGATTTTACGGTTGTTTATCAGTAGGCGCACGTTGATTTTTAAGCAACGGTATACTTCATCTACGATTTGTATCAGTTCTACTTCGTGTAGTAAAGAATCGCTTCCGACCACATCTACGTCGCATTGATAAAATTCCCGATAACGTCCTTTTTGCGGTCGGTCGGCCCGCCATACTGGCTGAATTTGGTAACGCTTAAACGGAAAAGTTAGTTCGTTTTGGTGTTGGACTACAAAACGGGCAAATGGTACGGTGAGATCATACCGCAGCCCTTTTTCTGAAATTTTATTCGTTAGCTTTATGCTGTTCTTTTCAAGTAGTTCGTTTTCCGGTATGTTGCTGATGAAATCCCCTGAATTGAGGATTTTGAACAGTAATTTGTCGCCTTCATCTCCATATTTACCCATGAGCGTGGATAAATTTTCCATCGCCGGCGTTTCTAAAGGCATATAACCATATAACCTGAAGACATTTTTTATCGTGTCGAAAATATAGTTGCGCTTCACCATGATTTCCGGTGAATAATCTCTTGTCCCTTTGGGGATAGAAGGAGTTTGTGCCATAATTTAATTGTCGTTTTCTTATTTTTAGTATGCCTAACAAAGATGAAGTTTATTCTTTAAATTACCAAGCATGAATGATCTTTACGCAATAAAGTTTTACAAAAATGGTGGATAGATGATGAAATCCAATGCAGAATAGTAACAAACTTTTGGGTTTTGCTTCTAATGGGCGTTTTTATTTTGTTCTTTAATTTGGTATTTATTATATATGTTTACACAGAATGTTCATATTCTTTCGTCGTTTTATCGATTCCTCTGTCGCCGGTATAACTTTTAACATTGTGCCGGCGGAAGCGAAGTCCGGGATGGTTTTTGAAACATTGTGGAGAGGGTATGTTTTGTTTTTCTGCCGGAACGGTCAATCGGTGGATGTCGGAGCCGAGCGAGTTTCGCCGGTTAGTGAACGGAAGAGATTACAAAAATGGTGGTAGGAATCAGTTTTCAAAACTATTTCGGATTTAGCGGAAGAAATGAAGCATGGGGGGAGTGCAGGGAACTGTGAATAATGTACTGCAGATATTGTTCCATATTTTATTTGCAATTTTCCTATTTGCAGTTTAAGTCATCTTCCCTCTTTCTTTGTTTTAAGTATTGTAATTTTTCTGGCATTCACCCGTATTCCTGTTTATTGATACATTTCTGTCTACAGTTGCTTTTATATTGGTATGGCAGGATAAATGTGGAATGCAGTGTTGTGTGTGTCGTATTATTCGTGAATAATTTAGGTGAAGGGGAATGTATATAGTCTGACGGCCTATTGGAGCAATGTCCGGAGTATTCTGTGTATCCATGTGCCTAAATCTTCTTTTGTTAAAGGTTTGATAATGAGTAGATTTTGATTGATTTGTAAAATTTCTCAAAAAAAACAGAGAGTTTCTTTGTTTATAA